>Ga0070717_10000928_pt1 | contig 19524 bp, 26 predicted proteins | sample LARL113metaG_FD_71366 | JGI IMG/M metagenome (GOLD analysis project Ga0070717, IMG submission 71366) | Corn, switchgrass and miscanthus rhizosphere microbial communities from Kellogg Biological Station, Michigan, USA - LAR L11-3 metaG | ecosystem: Host-associated > Plants > Roots > Rhizosphere ... | reverse complement strand
GCCTGATTGCATCAATCACGAGGTGCCCCCTGGCATGAATAATCGTGGTCCCGAGTCGGCGCGCCAGGTGGTCATGATGCTGCGCACCGCCTTTCCCGATTTGCACTTCACCATTGAGGAGCTCGTGGCCGAAGGGGACACGGTAGTGGGTCGTGTGATCATGAGCGGAACTCATCTCGGCCCTTTTATAGGGATGGCTCCGACCGGCCGCTCAGTTCGGCAGGCCCAGGTGCATTTCGTGCGCTTCCGGGACGGCAAGGGGATAGAGCATCGGGCGGTGCGGGATGACCTGGGTATGATGCAGCAGCTTGGCGTCATTCCGGCGCCAGCACATGAGCATGCACCAGAGGGTTGATGAGCTTCTGGTGCTCGTACCCTCTGGAACGTGAGCCAAGTCGTAGCGCATGTGACCGGGGCTGCGGCCTTGTATGCGCGCTGGTCTCAGTTCAAGCGCCAGACCAGCCCTTTCGTTCAGCGTCCGTATCGGCAGGCCGGCTTTTCGCTGCTCGATGCTTTCAATCAGATTCAGTGGATGATCGTAGCGCGGCCACCCCTGCTGACCTGCTTGCCGAGCTTCGTGAGGTTGGACCACGTGCGACAGCCACCCGCCGACGATTGCCAGCCATCGTGCGTGCCATTCGCTGGCCCTTGCCACTGCTTGGCGTGGTGCCCCTTGGCTACCTGACCGACTTGATCTATACGCGCGATATGTGGATGCACCTGCCCGATCTTTGTCACGCAGCGGGAACAGACATGGTCCAGACAGCGCAACACGATGGGCGCATCGTGGCGCTCGTGATGCGTGACCTTGGCAGGCAGCTCATGCCGAAGCTCGAAGAAGACTCCATCGTCTACGAACTCGCGGGAGTCGCTGGGGGCATCTGGCGGATGGGACGACGTACTCAACCCGTTGCCACGCTTGCGATGGATGTGCTGGACTTCAACCTGCTGGCATCGGGCCAGCTGACGCCACACGACGTTCGGTCACGCGGCCTCGTCTTAGTGAGCGGTGATACCAGGAGGGCCAACCAGACGCTCGATAACACCGCTGTTCCTTATTAAATAGAGGGCAAAATAGTATGGTTTTCCTGGATTGTGGCGGGCTAACGGTGATGGTAAAGAATGGGCGCGTGCTGGCAAGCGGCCGCTGGCCCTTGCTCTTGCGCGCGATGGTTGATCGCCGTTACCTGATGGGACGAAGGTGACGGGGGTGTTTACGCTCCTGTTGATGCTGGTAGCACGCTGTCATGTTACCCTTGGAACAGAAACATCACAGGAACTTCAGAAAGCGTTGTTCATCCAAAATTCATCCTGGCAGGATGAAGACAGTTCATCCCACCGGCAGCTACACTTGAGGCAAGGAAATGAGGTGAGGAAGCTGTGGGGAACTTGTGTGTCTTCTTCATGGTACAAAGCAGAAGGGGCAGCTATACTGGCAATCGGAGGCCAGATGATGAGGGTAGGGCCGTTCTCCGAAGCAAAAGATTGGGGTAGCGGACACCGAATAGTATGGTTTTCCTGGACGCGAGCCAGCGGCTCTTCAGGTACCATAGAGGAAGAGTGAAACCACGAAATATGGGACACACGTCGGGACAAAAGCAGGACAGTGCCTCATGACAGTGGGACGCCGTGTCGACTACACTTCAGATGAACCTTGGGTGCGGCCTGGTGCTTGGCTACTTTGGTCTCAGTATGCTGGGCAGCCTGCTCGCCCTGCTCCGGGCGTAGCGATGGGTGGAGAAGGCGCAGGTGGGCAAGCAGGCGAATTCGATAGCGAACGTCCTTCCTGTTTGCGCAGGAGAGAAGGAGGAGCATCATGTATTATCGTGTCGCGATCCAGGTGGATCAGGCGCCTCACTGGCAGTGGAAATCAACGCTGTTAAGTTCGCTGGGCGCCCTGTTTCAATGGCTTCGGCTCTATCGTGCGCTTCCGCACGATCAGCTACGTGTGTTTTCTTGCTCCTCAAGGGAAAGGATGAACGAGCAGCTCATGCGAGTGAACCAGGGGCTGGAGTCCACTTCGGTCACTGCCGCACAATTCTTGCAAGAGCGGAGGATCACTCAACAAGGAGCGCTATGGGAAGCATCAGCACATGGGACACGAAGGAACGAACGGCCAACATCCATCGCTGTTGTCACCGAACCATCGCTGGGCGAGAGCAGCAGGGAATCACAATCCCTGGATGAGAGAGGCGTAAGTTTTCTGGAGAAGAGAAGGGTCGAGCTTGAACGTGGGGCGGGTGGCGATCATGACCTCCCCTACCGGTTCACGTTGCCCATCGCAATGCCGCAAGTCCTGGCCTGGGTGAAGCTCCTGGCGAGGGTACAGAATGGTGACATACAGCTATAGATCGTCCGGGGATAGAGCCCTAACAGTCACATGCAGGTAGTATTCCGGTTCGCCATGCATCATGCAGTCAAGACACGATGGAAGCCGTGGAGGTATGTGCCGCTTTGAGATGATCCATGCGAGATGCATCTTATACAGAGGAGGTTGTATGCGCACAAAATACTTCATTCCCGTCCTCCTTTTCCTGCTCAGTTCCATCCTACTGAGTGCCTGTGATGTCGTAGGAGCGTCTGCCTCCACTTCTCTGGGAGGAGTCACGCCGATGGATACCTCCGCCAGAACGCTCATGGTGACCATCGGGATCATGGAGGATCAGGATGCGACCGACGGCAAGAGTACGATCAGCTTGCAGTTCCGAACCGCTGTCGTGGAAGAGGACAACTCTGTACGCTTCGCTCATCAGGAGGCCGTCACGTGTAATGGCATCACTGTACTGTTGAACGATGCGCCGGTGTATACGGTGAGCGTGGCACGAGGAGGATACCTCTGCTCCTACACGGGCTATACGCCCGGCATAGGGCAACTCGCCCCGGTCACCCTGCTCGATGTCGCCGCACGGAGTGTCCTCGCGCCCCAGCAACCGACCGTCAACAGTACAGGGTACACGATCAGCTATACCCCCGATTCACGGGAGCATGCCTGTCCCCTGACAGCAGATGCCACCGATGGTGCCAACAACGTGATCTCCGGTCCTGCTTCCTCAAGCGATCACGGGGTATACCAGGGTCCCGCCACCAGTTCCTTGACAGGGATCGGAACCATCCGCTTGCAACGAACCTATTCCTGGACCCTGCACAATCCCTTTGACACAATGAGTTTGACCTATCAATCGATGGCCAGCGTGGCCGTGACCTGGAGCCACTGATCGAGAGCTGACCCAAGGCGAACTGCTCTTTGCACGGGCACGGTGCTGCTTTGGAAAGGTGATGACAGCCTCCTGTGCATAGCCGCGCTGATGAGGAGGACAGTGCCATATGCTCTACTATCGAGTGGCCCTAGGGGTGAGTCAATCAGCCACATGGCGCTGGAAGTCAGGCTCGCTCACCTCGCTTCACCCGGTGCTGGGCTTGCTGAACATGTTTCGCTGTGTGCCGAAGGAGCACATCCGCGTCTTCTTGTCCACCTCGCCCGAGCAGATGGAGGAGATGCTCAGCCAGGCCAACCAGGGGTTGCTCTGCATCGCCGTCACAGTGGAGCAGCTCTGGGACAAACACTGCGTGAGTTGGATCGAAGTGAGGCGGCTGGAGGTAGAGCTTGGTGCAGGTGGCGATCATGACCAACTCCACACCCGGAGCTTGCCTCCTTCAGGATCGCTCATACTCGCCTGGACGAAGCTGCGAACCAGGCGCGTGGGTGGCAATTTTGTGCCGTAGGCAAGGTCAAAACTCCTCTTTGTTGCTCCGCTTTGGAGGAAGAGTCAGGCCATGAAAAGAGAGAAAAAGGAGGATCCAATGGCAAAGAACGCTTTTTGGACCCGTCGTCGTTTCACCGGCATCACCCTGATTCTGGGTTGCGTTCTGTTCCTGGGGGCTCTCGGTTTCATGCCCAGAGATCCAACGGGGAACTTCATGGTGAACCTGCCCTTGCGAGGGCAGTTACTCGTCATCGCTGCCCAGCTATCTCTTTTTCAGTGGTCTTTCAGCTTACTCATCTGTGGGATCATCGCGACGCTCCTGGGACTCGCCATGCTCACTACATTGTTACAGGACGCTGGTGATCGCACCTTCTCCTACCTGGCACTGATCGCCTTGCTGTTCGGGGACGTACTGTTGGTCATCTACATTGCTTTTCCTCTGGGCATAGCACCTTTGGCCGCTCAGAAACCGTCAAAACGGGTGTGGTACCAGACTACTATGTGCAGCTTACCTTGTGGACGCAGCCGCTGTTCGTGATCTATACTATCCTTGCCTTCTCAGCGCGTGCTGCCTATGGAGGAGCAGTGCTTTCCACGCGCGTGCTGCCTCATTGGATAGGTTGGCTCGCCATCATCTACAGCCTGGCTGGCCTGGTGTTAGCAGGATTAGCCGCCGGAAATGTCCCGCCTTTTCTCCATCACCTGGTGCCGATCGTGATTGGCGTACTTCTCCTGCTGCGACGGCCTCGGGTTCCATCTGAACAGGACGAACTACAGAGGCACGCATCTCCCATAAAATCAGGACACGCATCGGGACAAAACCGGGACAGGGACTCATGACAGCGGGACGTCGCATCTACTACACTTCAATTAGAGAACAAGGAGCAGACAGGAAGAGCGTCTCGGCTGCTCTCTTCAGCAGCACAACGCTCGGTGCCTGCTCTTGAAACGTGCTGTTCATCTATTCTAGTGGAGGTAGAAACATATGTCCTTACGTCTGAACGGCCAATTCTTGCTAGCAGGTGCCATCGGAGCAATCCTCGCGTCTCTGCTCATCTTTCTTCTTCCGGGTCCAGATGGCGTCGGTGGCCCTGGATCCATCCCGACGAACGCCGTCTTTGTTATCAGTGGAGTATTCCTCCTTGTTGGGTTGCCAGCGCTCTATCGTGCGCAAGCCAAACAGATTGGGCGTTGGGGATTGGTCGGCGTGATGCTTCTGTGGGTTGCGACCGTCCTGCTTTTCTTTGTCCTCAGTGGCGTCCAAATCCTGGATGTCACCGTACCAGGCTCGATTCCGCATCCGGGAGGAGAGGGTCCACCGCCGTTAGCGATTATTCCCATGATCCTGGGAGTGGTGCTGACCTTGATCGGTGGTGTGATCGTCGGGATCATGACCATCCGGGCGCGTGTCTTTGCGGCAGCGATTGGCTGGATCATCCTTGTCAGCCCGGTGCTCCTGTTGCTCACAGCTCTGGCTGGAAACGGGCTACTTGGCGTCATGCTCACCAGCATCTGCTTAGGGCTTTTCTATGCCGGCCTGGCCTGGGCTGGTGCGGCCCTCAGCTTCCGTAGGAACCCCACCCAGATCTCGGCCTCTGAGGTGCAACGCAATTAGCAACAACGAGAAGGACGCTGCTCTTTCGCGCCTCTCGCCTCGACTTTTGCCGCGCGATCCGAGCGCGTGAAAGAGCAGCCCTGATTGGCAAGTGGATGTGGTATAGTAGAGCCGAGCAGAACGACAGTAGATGTGATCCATGAGACGGGCGACTAGGAAGGCATTAAACAGTCGAGGTCACGGTAGGGTATAATGAGCACAACGTACTCGGCTGCCACAGTGTCCGAACGATCGAACGAGGTGTAGGTATGAATCCTCCACACGCACCGACTACGACTGCTGAAGAGGCTTCTAGTCGTAATGCGACAGACACGCGCTTGCATGGACGCTGGCTCGTGCTTGCCCGCATTGTATGGATAGCTGTGGTTGTGTTCAACCTGGCATTGTTTGTCGCAAGCATTCCCGCATTCATTGCTACTCTCCATAACGTGTGTACGACTGCCGCCTGCCATTTGTTCTTTGCACCTTATACCGTGAAGCAAATTCAGGCGGCAGGATTTTCCGTCAACTTCTATTTGACATACCTCTATGCAGTTCTCGTCATTTTTTTGTTGGCCTTTCTCACAATTGGTGCGGTAATCTTCTGGCTTAGGTCCAACGACTTCATAGCGCTCTATACCTCTTTCGCTCTTGTGACCTTTGGAATGGCCTTCAATAGTAGCTCGGTGACACTACTTGTGCCAGCATGGTGGCTGCCGATCCAAATCGTAGCTTTCCTCGGCAGCGTATCCTTTGGTACCTTGTTTTACCTGTTTCCGAATGGGTGGTTTGTGCCGCGTTGGACGCGCTGGTTGGTAGTTGGGTGGGTTGTATATTCGGTTGTTAATTATTTCTTTCCCAACTCGCCTTTGGGCAAATCCTGGCTCATCAAACTCTTATTTCTGTGCTTGTTGGTGAGCTTGTTGGTAGCGCAGGTTTATCGCTACCGGCGGATTTCCAGTCAATTAGAGCGCCAGCAAACAAAATGGGTCATCTTCGGTGTGTCAATCGGCCTTGTCGGCTTCTCTCTGGTCATATTGCTCTATTATAGTAACCTGCTGCTCTCGATCTTCCAGTTTGGTCCGCGTTATGATTTGACTGCTGGTACGGCTGTCTATATGTTCATTCTCCTCATTCCACTGTCGATTGCCTTTGCCATCCTGCGCTCCCGGCTGTGGGACATCGATCTCATCATCAATCGCACACTGGTGTATGGCGCACTCACCTTGAGCGTGATCGGAGTGTACGTACTGGTCGTCGTCGGCCTGGGGTCGCTTATCCAGGTGCAAGGCAATGTGCTCCTCTCCCTGCTGGCGACCGGCCTCATCGCGGTGCTCTTTCAACCGCTGCGCCTCCGTCTCCAGCGCAGGGTGAACCGCCTGATGTACGGGGAGCGCGACGACCCATATGCCGTGCTTGCGCGCCTGGGGAACCACCTGGAAGCGACGCTGGTGCCGGAGAAAGTGCTACCCACCATCGTGGAGACGGTGGCACAGGCGCTCAAACTTCCCTACGTAGCAATTGCCCTGTTGCCAGAACAGCGCACGGTTACCGGGACAGCGGGAGCGATGGCCGTGGCAGGAACACAGGAAGCAGACATTGTGGCCTTTTACGGCGTGCCAACTGCTGACCCGGTGCGGGTGCCGCTGGTATACCAGACAGAGACGATTGGCTACCTGCTCCTCGCCGCTCGTGCAGGCGACACGTTCGGCAAGGCGGATTCTCGCCTGCTCACCGACCTGGCACGGCAGGCAGGCGTGGCCGTGTACGCCGTGCGGCTGACTACTCATCTCCAGCAGCTGACCGAGAGCCTGCAGGAGTCGCGGGAACGGCTGGTGACGACGCGCGAGGAAGAGCGCCGCCGCCTGCGCCGGGATTTGCATGACGGCCTGGGTCCCGCTCTGGCCAGCCTCACGTTCAAAGTCGATGCCGCGCGTAACCTGCTGGTGCAGGATAGTGCGCGAGCGGAGAGGCTGCTGGATGAGGTGAGGCAGCAGGCGCAGGAGGCCATCAGCGATATCCGTCGCCTGGTCTATAATCTGCGTCCTCCGGCCCTGGACGAATTCGGCCTGCTTTCAGCCCTGCGTGAACAGGCGGCGCCCTACCAGCACCAGGGACTTGAGGTCGTCTTTGACGCACCGCCATCTCTGCCAACCTTGCCCGCCGCGGTGGAGGTGGCCGTCTACCGCATCGCGCAGGAAGCCTTGACCAATGTGGCACGCCATGCCCAGGTGCAGCACTGTCTGCTCCATCTTTCCATCGACGCCGAGGCGCTGCATCTCGCCATCAGTGATGATGGGAAAGGCCTTCCCGTTAGCCATCGTATCGGGGTTGGGTTGCACGCGATGCATGAGCGCGCCAGCGAGTTGGGAGGCACCTGCACAATCTCACAAGGACCATCTGGCGGGACCACGATCCAGGTCAGGTTGCCGCTCGTAGCAGCAAAGGATGTGCTGGCTGCATCTGCCCAGGAGACAGAGCAACCGGAGCGGGAAAACATCCTCGCATCTGACGTGAGCCTGGTGCGTCAGGAGGAATAACCCACGGGTTGCGCAACGAGATTTAACTCATCAGTAATTTGGCTTGAGAGCATCTTTCATGGCTCCCCTGTTTTCATAAGGCAGAGATATTTCTGATCTCTTGCCAGAAAAAAGCGAGAGCATTGAATGACCTTGTGGAGACGCTTTAGACAGATATGCATCTCGTTGCGCAACCCGTGGGAATAAGGAGGAGCTATGGACCCGATTCGCATTCTGATTGCCGACGATCACCCGCTCTTCCGCGACGGCTTGCGCGCTTTGCTGGAATCGGTCCCCGATATGCAGGTGATTGGCGAAGCGATGACTGGCAACGAGGTCATAGCCCAGGCGGCATCCTTGCAGCCCGATGTCATCCTGATGGATATCAAAATGCCCGGGCTCAATGGGATTGAGGCCACGCGGCGTATTCTGCAAACCAGCCCGCATATCCGCATTCTGATCCTCACGATGTTTGAGGACGACGAGTCCGTCTTTGCTGCCGTTCGCGCTGGAGCGCGCGGCTACCTCCTCAAGGGCGCCGTGCAGGAGGAGACGCTGCGCGCTATTCGTGCCGTGGCGAGCGGCGAGGCCATCTTTGGTCCGGCCATCGCCGAGCGCCTGATGCACTACTTCGGTAGCACGCGCTCGACCGCGAGGAGTGGCCCCGCACAGTTCTTCCCGGAGCTGACGGATCGCGAATACGAGATTCTCACCCTGATCGCTCAGCGCAAGTCTAATGCTGAGATCGCCGCCCGCCTCGTCTTGAGTCCCAAGACGGTGCGCAACCATGTCTCCAACGTCCTCTCGAAGCTCCAGGTGGCCGACCGGACCGAGGCGATGCACGCGGCGTGGACGGTCGGATTGGGACAGGGTGGAGGGGAGCACGCACCCACGGACACATGATACCAAATCCTGTTCATCACTGTTGTGGTGGCTACTTCGCACATCCGTTCTCAAAATGAGTGATTTTGCTCTTCATTTCTGCATTTTCTCTGGGCTCCAGCATTCATCGATGAAGGATGTACGAGTATTTCGTGCTTCTCCATCCATTTATGCAGGAGGACGCAGTTCAGCCTCTACTGCAGTGGGAGACCAGAGAATGGAAGCTCCTTCCAGGCAGTTTAAAAACACGAAGGTATGCGGAACTCAACCTCTTCAGGTAGTATGGCTTGCCTCTTGAAGCGCTTAGGCCACTTTTCGGTACTCGTGGTGCAGCCCACCCAAAACCGGAACCGCGGTAATGCAATTACCATACTGACCTGGCAGAACGAGGGGAGCTTCTCCTTCGGGAACCTGCTGGTGAATCCCTTGATGTGCCCGTGCCCGATTGAAATACATAATATAGGCACCCAGGACACAATGCAGCTGCTGCTCGTCGAGGATCAGCATATGGTCAAGACACGCTCGTCGGACACTTCCCAGGAATCGTTCACAGATTGCATTGGCTCGTGGGGCGTGATAGGGCGTTTTGAGTATCTTGATGCCACTTGTTACTGCCACTCGAGCGAAACAGTGGCCAAACTTGCTATCATTATCGCGAATGAGATACCTGGGGGCTTGTCCATAGGGAGTCGCTCCCCGCAGTTGTTGTGCCGTCCAAGCGTCGGTAGGAAATTGTGTCACACCGACATGGATGACCTTCCGCGATTTCAGCTTGATGATGAAAAACGCAAAGAGTGATCGAAAGAAGAGATCGGTGACCTGGAGAAAATCACAGGCCCAGATTTCTCTCGCATGATTGCGGAGGAACGTGGCCCACTTCTGCCCTCCTGGGCGAGGCGGGCATACGTGCCTCATGTATTTCTGAATCGTGCGTTTGCACACGCGAATACCCAGCTTGAGCAGCTCGCCTCGGATGCGCCCAACCCTGTGCTGGCTACCTGGCACATCCGTTCTCAAAAGAGACAGTTTTCACCCTCGCATTTCGCCGGGGCGATCCGTCTTTTCCCGCCTTCTTACCAGGGTCTCGCAGCCTGCAGGAAGGGCATGGTTGTCCAGATCACGACGACTTTTCCGTCTGTTCCCCAGGTGCAATCCGCCTTTTGTCCAGGTGTGACTGGCCTTCACCTGCTCTACTGCTGTGTGTCAGTGAGGCGGTGTTCCGCTGTGATGGTTCCTCAACTTGCACCATCCATTCCTGAACCAAGAAGCAAACACGACCAGCGTCCTTATCACGATCGATGGTACCGTTGAGTGTGCCGTGAGGCGCACCTGCTTCCCGCCTGGCTTCCGTTCCCGGGCCAGGTTCTTCCTGTGATGGGTCTGCCTTCCCGTGATACACTTGTCGTATGAAGATGGAACTGAAGCACACGACGGACCTACTTCGTCCGTTGCTTGCCCATGCTGACGCGGCACGAGGTGTCCTGGCTACGTGGGTGATCCAGCTCACATGTCCCACTTAGCGGCGACGCGCAGCACGCAGCACTCGCCGGACCGCCTCATATGATACGCCGTAATCACGGGCGATGTGACGCAGCGGTTCCCCCTGCTCGACCCGCTGGAGCACGGTTTCCCATGCAGAGGGTGGGATCTTCCAGCGAGGATCAGGTTCGGCTTGAGGGTGGCCAGACAGAGACAAAAGCCTCGGATGGTCAAGGGCGGAGGTGAACGGATCTTCTCGGGGTGATGAAGTGGCAGCGTGTTCCTGGTAGACAAGCAGATCGCCTCTACCAGAGAAGAGTCTGTCAAGAGGGATACGTGCCAGGTGCGACCGATGGTTCGATGCCCGTCGGTTCCGCTGAGTTTATTTATGCATTTTTCTAGTAATACTATAACAAGTGTTCTGATACAGCGAAGCCTCTACCTACACTGCATTCCTGATTGACACCTCAGTTACAATGTGTTTGGATACGAAAGTAGGTTCCGTATTTTCCTGGAGCAAAGGGAGGTGATGCAAAAGAGATATTGCAACAGGTGGCGTATTTGAGGTCATTCGTATCATTGTTGCTGTTAGCTAGTACCGGAATAAGAAAGAAAAAGAATCAAAGGAGATGCACGAACAATGAAGAAATTTTTGTTATTGTATTTGTCTCCAGTTTCTGCTGAGCAACAAATGCAAACTGCAAGTCCTGAAGACATGCAAAAAGGGATGGAGCCTTGGGTCAGATGGTTTGATGCACATAAGCAAGAAATTGTTGAGATGGGAACGCCAACTGGAAACGAAATGAACGTGACCAAAGCTGGGAGTTCCAGACCAAAAACGTACATTGGAGGGTATTCTATTCTCCAGGCAGAAGATATGGATGCCGCAAAAGCCATGCTTTCCGATCATCCGCATTTCATGATGGAAGGCAATAGTATTGAAGTCCTTGAGCTGATGCCGATGCCTGGAATGTAAAAAGCTGGTGTGGGCCCACATTGGTGGGGTCAGCTCACAAGTGTCCCTTCATTCTATCAGGTCGTGCAGGGCGAGGCTCACCGGATTTTGCTACCAACATCATCAAAGTGTTGGAAGACCCCGCAGGCACGAGGAACAAAACCTACCCCATCGGTGGCCCAGAATACTACTCCTTTATGCAGATCATCGATGCCTTGCTGCATGCCATGCACAAAACTGGCATCAAAGCCTACGCTCCTACACCCTTAGTCGGCGTAGGCGCTGCCGTCATGGAAGCAGTGCTGCCGAAGCCCCCTTAACCAGCGCAGCCATGACTCTCTTCTCATTCGACAACACCACCGATCTCAATTCCGTCGAGCGAGATTTCGGATTCAAACCCACGTCGTTCACCACCTACCTGCAAGAACATGGCATCTGATTATCCCTTCCTCTTAGTACGAAATTCATATGCTACAATAGGCGGGTATGCTCGTATCTCTAATAGAGAGGAAGCGAACCCACGCAGGGAGGATGTAACGGAGGGAACCCTTGACCATATCGCCAGATTCAACACTCAAAGCCAGCAAAGACCTGCACTTTATAGGTGACACGCTGGTGCGCATTTCGCGTGCACTGCACGAACAGACTCGTAAATTAAAGACAGCGGTCGAAGGCACGTATGCCAGCGAGCGAGGTGATCCTCGTCTTCAGCTGCTCAGCAATGCCCTGAGTGTCAGTCGTACAGCTGACCTGGAACTGGGGCGCGTTAACCTGGCTGCAAAGCGCGTGCTGCTCGCATTGCAAGAGCAGTTCAGCACCGGGCAGCAAGCGTCCGTTCCAACTATCACCCCTCCTGCGCAGCCCACAGCCTCAGTCATTCCGGAACACGAGCGTGAGGCCTTGACCACCAGTATCACCAACCTGGAGCGCAAACGCAGCGAACTGGAGACCCTCTACGAAATCGCGCAGGACCTCAATTCAACGCTGGAGTTTGATGATGTACTGCGCCTCGCTATGGACAAGGTCATTAGTGTCGTCGGTGCAGAGCGAGGCTTTATCGTCCTGGTCAATCCTGAAACGGGTAGCATTGAGTTTAAAATCGCACGTGATAAACAGGCCCGCGCCATTGGCAAGGGTGCATTTGAGATCAGCCAGAGTACATTAGATCGTGTTGTGAAGACCAGAAAGCCCATGCTCTCCGACAGTACTTACGATCCTACGAAGAGCATGATGGCTTATGACATTCGCTCTATTATGTGTGCACCTTTACTTGTGCGTGGCAACTGCATCGGCGCTGTGTACGTAGATAGCCGCCTGTATGCAAGCCTGTTCAACGAGAAGACCCTCGATCTGCTGCTCGCCTTCTGCAATCAAGCCGCCATTGCCATCGATAATGCCCGGCTCTTCAGCAAAGTCAACGAAGATAAGCAGTACATGGATAACATCTTTGCCTCGATGGCAAATGGCGTCATCACCACGAACTCTGCCGGCATCATCACTACCTTTAACCTTGCCGCCAGCTACATCCTGGGCTTGGACCCTGCCCAGGTAGTGGGAAAGCCTACCAGGAAGTCTTTAAGGCGTTGCCACAGGTTCGCCTGGCCGAACAGCTGCAAAATGCTACCTTGCAGCACGCGCATGGCACGATTGTCCCCCATTCGATCGATTGTGTTATTCCAGGTCGTGGCACGGTCAACCTGGACCTGCATGTCTCCTCCTTGCGCGATCAAGAGACGGGAGCCCCCATCGGCATGGCGCTTGTCATTGATGACCGTACTGATATCAAGCGCGCCAAGGCCGAGGCAAAGGAAATTCGCGACATCTTTGGGCGCTACGTGCATCCCAGCGTCGTCAACCGGCTTATTGCTGATCCGCAGGCCTTGAACCTTGGCGGAGAAACCAGAGAGATCACCGTCCTCTTTGCCGATATTCGTGGCTCTACCCGTTTAGGTGAGATCACACCACCAGAACAGATGATGGATTTGCTCAATGGCTACTGGGAGAAAATGGTCGAAGCCATCTGGAACCAGGGAGGCACCATCACAGCCTTCTTGGGCGATGGACTGATGGCAATCTTCAATGCCCCGCTAGCGCAGGAAGACCATGCCTTGCGCGCCGTGCGAGCTGCTCTAGGAATGCGGGATATTGTGCTCGCGTACCAGCACAATATCCCCCCGGAACTGCATGTCGCGTTTGGTTTTGGCATCAACACCGGTCAGGCAGTGGTGGGTAATCTTGGTTCAGGGCGTATGCAGAACTACACCGCCATTGGCGACACCGTTAACGTGGCCGAACGCATCCAGGGCAAGACTTCGGACAACGACATCCTGCTCAATCACACAACCTTTATCCAGGTGCGCCAACATGTGCGCGTGGAAAAACTTGCTCCCATGTACGTAAAAAATAAGACAGAGCCTCTGGATGTGTTTCGCCTAATAGGATTGCTGTAATCTCATTACTGCTTGCGCAGTACAAACCCCACCTGCGGCATGCGCACAAAACCAAACCTGTACTGGCTACCTAGCATAACCGTACTCAAAAGAGACAGCTTTCACCATCGCATTTCGCTGATGTGATCCGTCTTTTCCCGCCTTCCTATCCGGGTCTGGCAGCCCGCAGGAAGGCATGGTTGTCCAGATCACGACGGCTTTTCCGTCTGTTCCCCAAGTGCAATCCGCCTTTTGTCCAGGTGTCACCGGCCTTCACCTGCTCTACTGCTGTGTCAGTGAGGCGGGGTTCCGCTGTGATGGTTCCTCAACTTACAACATCCGTTCCTGAACTAGGAAGCAAGCGCGGCCGACGTCCTTATCACGATCGATGATACAGTTGAGTGCGTCGTGAGGCAGACCTGCTTCCCGCCTGGCTTGCGTTCCCAAGCCAGGTGCTTCCTGTGAGGCGTCTGCCCTCCGATGATACACTTGTTGTGTGAAGATGAACCTGGAGCACATGAGGGACCTGCTCTGTCCGCTGCCTGCCCATACTGGCGCTGCACAGGGTGTCCTGGCTAGGTGGATGCTCCGACTCACACGTGCCACTTAGCGGCGAAGGGCGGCCCGCAGTCCGAGCAAAATGCGACTGAGGTGGAAAGGAGACCATACGGCCCGATTGAGAACGCGGTGGTATGTGGTAAAATGGCGCTCATCGTCTCGTCCCATAGCTCGCAGAGCAGCTGACACCGTGCGTCGTCCTGAAGAAAGCCTCGTTCCGTACACGAGAGTCCGCGCATGGGAGAACGTCGGTCGGATGAATATCTCGGCAAACGGTTGGAGCAAGAAGCGTGATTCGGAGGAAAGAGACATGCACGCACCTCCTGGAGAGAAGAGGAGTAGCCATCGCTATAAGCAAATGATCCACTCCTATTTATACCTCCACAGATCCAAGACGTGAGAGGCAAACGGGCAGGGAAAAAGCGAGAGCACACGCAGAGGTGGAAGTGAGCGGGTGGGCCGGGAGCACGAGCTTTTCTCTGCTTCCACTCGGCATCTGGTATACTCTTGGTGACACGAGTCAGGCTCCACAAACCGTCTATCAAGATGAGGTTTTCAGCTACAAGAGGAGGAGGAAGATGGCTCGCCAAGCCAAAGATGCCGAACGGGAAGCGCGCATCAGGCGGGAGATTAGTGTCGATGCGTATAGTCTCGAAGAGCAAGCGGTAGGATGGTATAATTTCCTCGCCGACACGTTGCACTTTCCTTTCACTGCCCACTGTGTCGCTCGCTGCGCGATCTCACCCCTAGAACCGGGAGACGAGTTTGACGTCGTGGGAATCGCTCCAGAAGAAGAATGCCGACACGAGATGTTTGTCATGACCCGCTGGAGACCCCACGAACTCGCCGTTCCCTTGATGCAAGTGGAGGGCATTCACGTGGATGAGGAAACCCAACAAGCCATTGAGGATTGGCACTATTGGGTCAACCAGGGCTATGAGTTCTGAGCCTGGTTGGTTCCTGTCGCGACGAGGGGCCATGCCGTTCCCTCTCATCGCTCTTTCTGCAAAATGGCCAAAGTCGAGTCAATATGAGGATGAGCCCGAAAGAAGCTCACGGAGCAGACGAAGGTTTATCGTGACCATATGAGCAAAGGAATAGCAAAGAGGTCATGAACCGTTGGTTGACTGCGCCATTAGAATGAGACATAAGTGCCGTTATGTATCTTTCAAGAAAGCAAGGGTACCCTCGAGCTCCACTGACTGGAATACCAGCCAGCAGAAGCGCCTGGATGAGGAGCATTTGCTAAGCTTGCTAAAGAGAAAGGAATACCCAGCGTGGCAGCGTTAGTAGCTCGTGCAGCGATAGGCGACGGCCTAGTCGCCGAGGTGTATGAAGATGGTGTTCTCTGGATTAGTCAAACACGCGGGAAGCAACAAGGTTTCGAACTGACTGGTGACGCGCCAGCGAATCTGCTGGCGTTCTTGAGCAGGAATCGTGAGTTGCTGCAGAAGCCTGAACAGGACCTGGAAGACCTGCAAGCAGAACAGGAGTAACGACCATGATGGACGAACATCAATGGAGTTCAGACGAGTTCCAGGCTCTTACATGGCTAGTCCTAGCAATCACGCCTCACAGCGATCCGGCAAATGGTTGGGGCTACACCTGGCAGGGGCGCGATTGGACTGGCCCTTTCCCACGCCTGATGCTGCAAGGATAGCAGCATTTGCAGAAGCGCTGCAGGCGTTACAGTTCAGAAACGAGTACTCATGGGTAGTGGCTGCTCAACCTGGTGAACGCCGGCAATTCAACGGTGAGAGCTGGGGGCAGATCGATGGATCATGGAAAAGGATCCTCATGACATCGAGGCAGCGAATGCAGAAGAGCAGGCACGCCAGGACTGGAGCAATGACGAGTAACTAGGTTGCGCACAGGTGGGCACATTGGTTCATGAAAGGTACTGGAAACGGATGCCAAAAAGAAAGGGTGCTTGATTTCATATGACTTATAGCGAAGTCCTTGCTGACAGCATTCGACAAGCACTCGCTCCTCTTTCGTCTGTGAAAGAACAGAAGATGTTTGGAGGGATTGCTTTTATGGTGAATGGAAAGATGTGTGTCGGAGCCTATAGCGGTGGAGAGATGATGGTGCGGTGCGATCCAGATAGAGCGGACGAGCTGGTTACGAGAAAAGGCGCTCGTCATGCAGAGATGAAGGGCAAACCGATGGCGAAAGGGTGGTTGCTGGTTAGTTCTGAAGGGACAACCAGTCCACAAGATTTTGACTATTGGATCGGTGTCGCATTGGATTTTAATCAAAAAAATACGCAGTGAAATTGGGCAGTTCACCCATGGATTTACGGCTTACTATTGAACTCGTACCCAGCACGGCTTGGGGACAAAACCTGCGCGACCTGCTCACACAAGAGCAGTGGGATACTTTGCGCCGTCTAACTTATAAGCACTATGGCTATCGCTGTGGCATCTGCAAGGTGAGCAATACAACACTGTACTGCCATGAAATCTGGACCTACGATGACACGAACCATGTTCAGACGCTAACTGGCCTGATTGCCCTCTGCAAGATGTGTCACCATTGCAAACATATGGGACATGCGGGTATTCTGGCTAGTCGAGGTGAGCTGGACCTTGAGCAGGTGATCCAGCATTTCCTGCGCGTCAATGCTTGCTCTCGTGAAGACTACGACGCACATAGCAAGCAGGTGTGGGCGACCTGGAAGGAGCGCAGCACGCACGAGTGGACGACCGACATTGGGAAGTATTCCCGCCTCGTCCGGCAAGAGCTTCGCACGGATGGTCAATAATGCTTGTGGAACAAGTTGGCCCAAATGAAGGAGCAACAGACACAGGTCACCATCACAAAGCAATCAACCACTCTTGCTCAGCGTAGCACCCCGGTTTGCCGTTCAGAATATGGAGCAGGCGCTGGCTTTCTATGGACAACTGGGCTTTCAGACCACGTACCACGATGGGGGTTTTGCCGTCGTTGAACGGGATGGAGTTGATCTGCACCTGAATCATCCCCCGGATCCTCCAATGCACCACTCGGTCTGTTGGATTGCAGTGAGCAATATCGAGGCCTTGTACCAGCAGTATGTGCCAACCCATGCGGTTCAGTCTCCTTTGGAGGCCAAGCCGTGGGGGATGAGAGAGTTTTTCATTCGCGATCCCTTTCGAAACCTCCTCCTCTTTGCTGAACGTCTTCCCGAAGAGGAGGACAGTTCTGGACAGGAAGGGTGATCGAAATTGGCCGACTTCTGACTATACCGGTGAGACGGTACAGTCGTTCAGGGAGGTGGCAGAATCCGAAGAACTGAGCAAGAAGAGGTGTGGATACACAAGAAGCGATGGTGGGCGCTATCAGCGGACCCAGCGGTGCAGGAAAAAGCACACTGGTCGCAAAAATGACTGCCGTCCTGCGACGGGCTACTGCACTCTATTCTCACAGCTATGAACGTGTCGGCACATGGCATCCTGACAGCTGTCAATGGGTAGAGCAGGGCTGCGACCCCAATCAATGGGTGAGTATCCCGCAACTGGTGGAGGATGTCCGAGCGCTTCGGCATGGCCGGGCCATTGTCCTGCCGCCTTCTCCCGTTCCCTGTCCAGGTACTACCCGTTGTCGTACCGCCCTCCTGTGCTACGCTTGTGCTGTGCCGATGGAACCAGCAGCGCACAATTGTCTATTCCCGTCATGTCCCCACACTCGCAGAGAGTTCACGGGGAAGATGCAACAAGGAAAGCAAGCAGGACAGCATACCATCGCCTGCTCCAGGGGGGAACTGCTAGAAGAGGAGAGCCGCACAGCACTGACAAGAGCTGCAAGGAGTATGCCGCATCCGGTTGACAAGCCATCCCTTTGGAGGGCATCAGGCTCCTGGCGTTACTGCGCTGCCACACGCGACGGTAGAATGGTGGCAGACCGAGCAAGGGAACAATGGCTCCCCTCCATCGGCATGCGCAAGAGGGCATACCGCTTGGAGGGACTGATACTAGTAGGTGTACCACTACACTTCTTGCTGCCCACGCTGCTGATGCATATGAAGAAGAATTCGACGGATCGTTTCGTGCGAGACACCATACGCTGCTGCTACGGTGCGGAGGGGTTCCTTCTGCTCCACCACACGATGAATGATTATTGGCCAATGTTCAGCGGGAATACCATATGTGGGGTGTTTTGGCCCTGGTCGGCGTTTGCTCACAATCGGAGGAGGGCTGACGTCATGTGCTTCATCATGGGCGAGCATGTCTTGGACCTTGAGATACAGTTTGCCAGATGGGGCAAGGAAGAGGTAGAAAATTGGCGACAGCGTAGCCGAAACCCGTCGGTTCCGTAAATACTATTTATAGAATACGAAATAAATAGTAGAAATCTTCGGAGGAGTTCAGAGGCACGACGAACCGGCACCCTGCTCAGAGACGTCCCCAGGAGGTGGGTGCCGGATTGTGCTCCATTCCCCGCAAGGCGATTCCATTTCCTTGCTCCTCATGCCGTCCCCTGTGCTCCTGGCGCAAGAACGGATGTACCAAGTAGCCAGTTCAGTGTGTCAGAGACGTGCTAAGTGCCTTTTCACACGCTGTTTCAATGGTCCTCGCCTGGCAGACAAGACCGGAAGCACTCGCGCACTGCGCCACAGCATTCTTCCCCCAAGGGTAATGCGCTCTTCCGCTTGACATGCACTCCCCCTTTCTCCATGGTAGATCGCTGCTCACAGTCCCTTTTTTCTAAACGGATGTACCAAGTAGCCAGCACAGGCGTCTGCAGAAGAGGTACCTGTCACATTTGTCTCCTGCTATTCGTCATCTGAAATGAATAGTTATGTTAGCCAGACATTCCCTAATGTTCCTCGTGTGCCTCTTAGCGGTACTTTGTTGACAGCGGATCAAGCAGAACTGTAGAGACAGATGGCATGGCCCTGTTCAAGCCAATCCAGCAGGAATTGCACGGCAGGAGGTGGGGGCAAGGGCGACCACCCGCTCCAATAGCGCCTGAGCATGATCCAGGGTTCCAGCCAGCCGCGCACCGCCCGCAGTGCTGCGGGCCAGGACACCTGTGGCCGAATGCCTTTTCCCTTGCTGATTTTTTTTCCGCGTTCCTGTTGCCTCAGCAGGAACACTGCTGTGGAGGGGAACTTCAGGCTTAGATGGGTCTCGAGCCTCTTCTGAGGAGCTCGCCGAAGGGTGAGAGGCATGATACCAGCAGAAGGAGAAGGCACACCAGACTAGCTGCCAGTGCCGCCGGATGGCCTGATCGCTTCTCACCTGGTACTGGGACCAGCCCAGGGCATGTTTGACGTGTTTGTAGCTCTGCTCCACCCACATGTGCAGCCCGTACAACCGGATCACCTCTTCCAGGCTGGCGGGAGGGAACCGCGGCTCGGTTCCAGCGCGCTCAGTTGGCGTAGGCAGGTTGGTCACCAGGTACCAGGTGGAGAGGTCGGGCA
>Ga0070717_10000926_pt1 | contig 19535 bp, 17 predicted proteins | sample LARL113metaG_FD_71366 | JGI IMG/M metagenome (GOLD analysis project Ga0070717, IMG submission 71366) | Corn, switchgrass and miscanthus rhizosphere microbial communities from Kellogg Biological Station, Michigan, USA - LAR L11-3 metaG | ecosystem: Host-associated > Plants > Roots > Rhizosphere ... | reverse complement strand
CCATGATCGCGCCGGCCAGCACGAAGAATGGGATCGTCAGCATCGCGACCTTGCTGACGCCGTCGGAGATTTTCAGCATCAAAGCTTCAAGGGGAATTCCGATCGACAGCGCGCCGGCGATCGCGGCCATCGCCAGCGAATAGGCGATCGGCATGCCGATCACGAAGCAGACCAGCATCGTCCCAAGCAGGATGAGGATGTCCATTGGTCTTTCTTTCAGCCGGTCATTCGAGCGGCGCGGTTTCCGCGTGCTGCGCAAGCGGATCGGGTGGGAGCCCAAGGAAAATGCGCTCGATGATGAACAGCAGCAAGCAGGCGCCGCCGATAGGGATCGGCAGATAGGTGAGCCCGACCGACAGGAACGGGAAATCGGCAATGGTGTTGTGCCAGGTGACTTCGACGAGCCGCTCGCCCCAGACGATCATGAAGATCGCAATTACTGCCATCAGGAGCTGGACGACGATGTCGAGCAGGGCGCGCCATGGGGCCGGCAATTGGTCGGCGAAATAGGAAATGTTCATGTGCAGGTTGAGACGGTAGGCCGCCGCCGCGCCGATGAAGGTCAGTACGATGGTCAAGAGCACCGCGAGCGGTTCCGGCCACGATGCAGCGCTGTTGAGCACATAGCGCGTGAACACCGCCCAGGGGATGATGGCGGAGATCAAAACGAACGCGGTGCCGCCGACGATCACGCACACGAGATAAAGAACGTCCATCGTTCGGCGAAACAGTCCGGCCATTTCCAAGATTCCCGATTTGCCAGATCAAGCGATCTGTTCGTTCAGATCGCCTGAATGCGCTTGATCATGTCCTGGTATTTCGGGCCGTATTTGTCCCACACCGGCTTGACCGCATTCTGGAACGGTGTCTTGTCGGATATCTCGACGATCTCGCAGCCGGCGGCCTTGGCCTTCTCCATCGCCTGCTGTTCGTATTTTTTCCAGAGCTCGCGCTCTTCCAGTTGCGCCTCGCGGGCAAACTTCTGGATCAGGCCCTGGTCGTCGCTCGACAGCGAACTCCATGCTTTCTTCGAGAACAGCAGCACTTCGGGAATGATCAGGTGTTCGCTGAGCGAGTAGTATTTCGCTGCGGTATAGTGATTGCTGAAGACATAGCTCGGCGGATTGTTCTCGGCGCCATCGATGACGCCGGTCTGAAGCGCGCTGAACACCTGGTCGTAGCCCATCGCGACGCCGTTGCCGCCCAGGGCGTTCATCATGTCGACGAAGATCGGATTGCCGATGACGCGGAATTTCAGTCCCTTGAGGTCCTCGATGGTCTTGATCGGCCTCTTGGTGTTGTAAAGGCTGCGCGCGCCGGAATCCATCCAGCTCAACGCGACCAGTCCGGCATTGGGACTGGCCGTGATCTTGTCGAGCAATTCCTGCCCGATCGGCCCGTCCATCATCCTTTGCGCGTGCGCCGTGTTCTTGAACAGGAACGGCATGTTGACGACATTGATATCGTCGACAATGGGACCCATGGCTCCGACGCTGACCCGCACCATCTGGATGGCGCCGATCTGCGTCTGCTCGATGGTTTCCTTCTCGCCGCCTAGTTGCATCGCTGGAAACATTTGCACCGAGAGCCGGCCACTAGTCGCAGCCTCGAGCTTCTTGCCGAGGCTTTCGGTCGCCGCCACGGTCGGATAGCCGGCGGGCTGGACATCGGATGCCTTGAAAACCGATTTTGTCTGCGCACGCGCGAGCGAGAGTGGCTGCAGCGCGGTGGCCGCTCCAAGTCCAGCACTCAGCTTGATAAAATCGCGGCGTTTCATCTCAATCCTCCCATTGTGTCGTTTGTTCTTGAAGGCTTGTTTCGCGGCACTTTTATTTGCGGCCGCGTTCTTTTGTCTTGCTAAGGTCGTTCGTCGAAAAACTCCGGATTGGTATGTTGGGTGGCGGAGATGTCGCCGAGAAGCCGCTCGAGATGGGCTCCCATGGCACGCCTCGCACCTTCCGGCTCGCGTTGTTCGATCGCGGCCAGGATGACCGCATGCTCCGCGATCACCTGCGCCATCCGTCCCGTCTGCGGCAGGGTCAGCCGCCGGAAGCGATCGACGTTGACCTTTACCTGCAGGATCAGCGTCCAGATCCCGGGATATCGGGCGACTTCCGCAATCGTCGCGTGGAATGTCTCGTCCGCCTGATGAAAGCCGTCACGGTCGGAGGCCGCGTCGGCCTCTCGCTGACGTTCCAGGATCGAATGCAGGGTCAGTATCTGGCTTGGTGTCGCGCGCTCGGCGGCGAGACGCGCGGTGGTTTCCTCCAGCGCCTTGCGGATGATGATGGCCTCCGGCAGCGCAGCAAGCGGAATGCGCGAGACAAAGATGCCCGACTGGGGAAATATTTCGACCAGGCCTTCATCGGATAATTTGAGGATGGCTTCGCGGACCGGCGTTCGGCTCACCCCGTAGGAAAGGGCGATCTCGGCTTCCGAGATCACCTCGCCGGGGCGGCGCTCCATCGATACCAGCTCGGCCCGAAGATCCGAATAAATCCGAGCCGAAGCAGTGGCCGCGCGCGGTCGGCCGTTGCGGCGGGGGCTGGCGTTCGCCGAACGAACCGGGGCTTCAGTCTTTTTAGTCACGCGCGCGGACATGCTTGGCTCAGGTAATTGATATATTAGTATATGAGCCTTCCGGCAAGACAAATCGAAAAGGCGCGCTGCCCTTTTCTGGGCAGCGCGCGAGGGAGCAATTGTCGTGACGGCTATCGCAAGCGCGTCAGGTGGCGGGCACAGCTTCGATGATCTCAAGATCGGCCGTGAGCTTCTTGCCCTTGGTTTCAGGCCCCAGAAGCACGGAGATCACGACGACGACCAGGAACAGCATTGTGCTGATCATCATCGGCATGGCGAAGCCCATGTTCATCTGGACGGCAAAATAGGTCAGCACCGGCGCTATCAAGCCGCCCCAGATCGCGCCCTGATGATAAACGAATCCGGACGCGGTTGCCCGTACCTCGGTCGGGAAGCGCTCGGACAGGTAGCTTGGGTTTTGTCCGTAGATCGAGCCGCCGAAGATGCCTTGCAGGATGAACCCTCCGATGATGTAGGTCGGATCCTGGGTCCACAGATAGAGCGGCGTCACGAAGATTGCGATCGTGGCCGGTATGATGATTCCCGGCCGGCGTCCCCAATGGTCGGAAACCGCGCCCCACATGGCGCTGCCGGCGAACACGACGATGTTGGCCCAGAATAGCGGCTTGGCCACCATCAGCGGCGTCCAATGCAGCTCCTTTTGCAGGTAGGCCGAGAACAGCGCCCAGATCGAGTAGTAAACGCAGAACGCGCTGCCCATCCACAAGCAGGCGGTCAGCGTGTTGGTCAGCAGGCCGCGCTTGAAGATCGAGAACAACGGCGCCTTCACTTCGGCCTTGCTCTCCCGCTGGATCCGCTTGTTGGTGACCCAAACCTCCGGCTCCTTCACGTAATACCGGATCCAGACCACGGCGAGCGCCGGCAATATTCCGATCCACAACAGACCGCGCCAGCCGATCAGGTCGAACAGGAAGCCATAGGCGGCCGCCGATAAGGCGAAGCCAAGACCCCATGAGCCCTGCAGGATGCCGCTCATGAACCCGCGGGACCGTGCCGGCCAGGATTCCATCGCAAGCGCTGCGCCGGCCGGCCACTCTGCGCCCATCCCGATGCCAAGCAGTGCGCGGAAGAAGAACAGAAAGGCAAAACTCGGCGAAAAACCCGCGATGAAGTTGCAAAGCGAATACCAGAGGATGGAAATCATCAGCGGGGCCTTGCGGCCCATTCGGTCGGCCATCCAACCGGCAGCCGTCGCGCCCACCAGGCGCATCCACAGGGTGATCGTGAATACGGCGGTGACCGCCGTCAACGGAACGTCGAATTCCTTGGCGATCGGCACCATGATCAGCAGGAAGATCGTGAAATCGAAGGCATCCAGGGTCCAGCCGAGCCAGGCGGCGATATAGGCATTCCATTGGTCTTTGGTCGGCTCTTTCCACCAGGGGATGTTCGCAGAAGCATCAAGCGTGGTTGACATGGTGTCCTCTACTTTGTTGGTTTCGGATCACATTCGTAAGCGAGCGGTGGCCATTCAAAAAAAGAATTGCCGACCGCTTGCAAAGCGGCGCGCAACCTTCCGGAAGATGAACGGCGATGAGACCGAAAAAGACAGCGGCCCCTTGAGACAGTGCCCGCCGACGGCAGCTAATCTTCACCAGTGCAACGGGGATTCGGCACGTCCCGCTTGAAAACCATTGGCCCTCAGGCGAAGCAGCCTAGCCGGCACTGCCGTGCCCCGCAAACAGTAAGGGTCATTGTCCAATTGGTGCTGCGGTTGCGAATTCGATCGCGCCTATCGTTTCGCGCGGCCGCTGGCCGGCTTCTGTTGGCCTCGTTATTTCCCGACGTTCAGGAAGCCCGCGCGGGTGCGCAGCTCGCGCGCATCGGCGCTCGTCATCAAGTCGATCAAGGCCTGAGCCTGCTGCGCCTTGGCGGCCTGCGTGGTCACGGCGGCCGTATACATGGTCGACAGCTCGCATCCCGGCGGCAGCGATCCTGAGAGCACGACGCCTTCGGTAGCGATGATCTCGGTCGATTGGGTGCAGCCGATCGGCCGCTTGGCATCGGATGTGGCGAGATGCTGCATTGCGGTCGCGCCGTTCGGGTAGATTTTCAGCCGCGCAGCCGCCGCGTCCGCAACGCCGATCTGCGCCAGCACTTTTGCGACATGAATGCCGGCGGTAGAGACCTTCGTGTCCGGCACGAAGATCTCATCCGATGCCAATAGCGCCTCACGCAAATCGGCTTGATCCCTGACCTTGACCAAGGCATCGCCTTTACGCACGGCGAGAGCGGTTTCGACCAGGCCGACATCGGTGATCGAGGCGGGGACCACCAGTTTCTCTTCCGCGAGCTTGGCGACAAGCGCTGCCGTCAGGATCACGATGTCGGTCGGTGTGCCCTCGCGCAGCTTTTCGGCCATGGCCCCGACCGCACCGAACTCTCCTGTGATGTCGAGGCCGGTCTGCGCCTTGAAGGTCGGCGCGAGGCTTGCGACCAGGCCGTGTGCCGCGCCGCCGCTAAGGACGTTCAGGCTTGCCATCAAGAACGTTCCATCGCCGCGATCAGGCTATCGCGCGTGATCGGCAGGCTGCGTATGCGCACGCCGAGCGCGTCGAACACGGCGTTGGCAATGGCGGCTGTGACCGGGCCGTGCGCGGCCTCACCGGCGCCGACCGGATCGATGTCACTTCGCTGGATGACTTCGACCACGACTTCCGGCACTTCGCTAAAGCGAAGGATCGGGTACTCCGTCCAGCTGTTGCTAGTGATGCGCTCAGAGTCGAAGCGGACGCGTTCCTTCAAGACCCAGCTCGTGGCCTGGATCGCGCCGCCTTCGATCTGGTTGATGACCCCGTCGGGATTGATGGCTTCGCCGACGTCGACCGCGAGCGTCAGCCGTTTGACGCGGATATCTTCGTCGCCTTCGATCTCGGCTATGGCAGCACAATAGGCGCCGGTGTTCTTGTAGCGCGCAAAGCCTGCGCCATGGCCCGTGCCGGGCTTTTTCGCGCGCTTCCAGTCCGCCCGCCGCGCGGCGGCACGGATCACATCCTTTGCGCGCTCATCCCGAAGATGCCGCAACCGAAATTCAATCGGATCCTCGCCGCGTTCGGTCGCAAGCTCGTCGAGGAAGGACTCGATCGCAAATACATTGCCCTGCGCGCCCAGCGTCCGCAGCGCCGAGGTGCGGACCGGCATGGTCAGGAGACGATGGCTTTCGATCCTCCATGACGGAAAATCATAGAGCGGGATCGAATTGCGGTCGCCGCCGCCGCCATTGGCTTGCGGCGGATTGGCCGAAATGCTGCGCGGGAACGGATTTTCGATCTCAAAGCCCGCCAGCAGGGCCGGCTGCGTCGCGCGCCCCGGTCGCGCGGCGTGACCATTGCTCCAGATCGAGTGACGCCAATCGACGATCTCGTTCTGCGCATCAAGATCGGCCTCGATCTCGATCGCCATCGCCGCGCCAAACGGCGCGTGGGTCATCTCATCCGCGCGCGACCATTGCACCCGCACCGGCCGGCCGCCTGCCGCCTTCGCCAGCAGGACGGCGTCGAGCGCGACGTCGTCGGCGGCGTTGTGGCCGTAACAGCCGGCGCCTTCCATATGTTCGACGGTGATATTCTCGACGGGGATTTTGAGGACCAGCGCGAGATCGGCGCGGAGCAAGTAGACCCCCTGGCTGTGGGTCCAGACCTGGACGCGATCGCCGTTCCATTGTGCCATGGCGCAGGAAGGCGCGATCGACGCGTGCGCGATATAGGGGCGGGTATATTGCCGCCGTATTGTCCGCAACTTGTCGGTCGTTTTCGGCGATGCTCTGGTGTCGATGACCGTCGACTCCACCGGCTGTGCCTTCAGGAATGCGGCGAGGTCGTTTTCGTCTGGCAACGCTTCGCTTGCGGCCCACGTCGCACCCTTCCGCAACGCCTTCAGCGCGGCCTCGGCGCCGTCTTCCGTTTCGCTGACGACGCCGGCAAAACTGCCGTCGCGGACAATTGCGACAAGACGCGCGATAGCGCGCGCGCCGTCTTCGCTCAGCCCGGCAAGCCTTGCCCGCGACCGTTCCGGCCGCAGCACGCGGCCATGCAGCATCGAGGGCAGGGCGCAATCGTGAATGAAGCGCGGACGCGCAAAAACCTTATCGGGAAGGTCGAGACGCTGGACCGATTGTCCGGCGAGCGCGCGCCTGGCGGCCGATTTCGGCGCGGCGTCCATCGTTGCCTCGCGGTCGAGCGAGATTTCCCCTGCGAGTTCCCAATAACTCGTTTGCACGTTGCCGGGTCCGGAAATCGTGCCGTCGCTGATATCGAGCAGGTTCGCATCGATTCCAAGACGATCGGCCGCGGCGTCAAGAAAGATCTGGCGGATTTCGGCACAGGCCTGGCGAATCGCGCGCCCCGATTGCTGGATCGACAGGCTGCCGGAAGTGACGCCTTCATTGGGGCTCGCCGCAGTCGAGGCGCGGACCATCTGCACGCGGCCGATATCGACATCGAGTTCGTCGGCGGCTATCTGCGCGAGCGCGGTGACGATGCCTTGTCCGATCTCGACCTTGCCCGGCGAGAGCGTGACCTGTCCATCGCCTGAGAATTTCACCCAGGACGACAGCTTTGGGTTCGCAGCTAAGCTGACCGGCAGCTTTGGTGCGGCGCTCATGGCGCACCCATCTCGGCTGCCGCGCGCAAAACTGCGCGCACCATGCGGTTATGCGAGCCGCAGCGGCACAGATTGCGGTCGAGCGCGGCGCGCACATCGGCGTCGGTCGGTGAGCGGTTTTGCATCAACAGCGCGGCTGCGCTCATCAAGATGCCGGAGACGCAATAACCGCATTGCAGGGCCTGCTCGGCAATAAAGGCGCGTTGCAGCGGATGCGGATGCTCCGCGCTGCCCAACCCTTCTATCGTTGTGACGTCCTTGTTTTCGACCGACCACAGCGGCGTGTCGCACGAGGTCACCGCATGATCGCCGACAATGACATGGCAGGCGCCGCATTCACCCGAGCCGCAGCCGAAATGCGGACCGGTCATGCCGAGCGGTCCGCGCAGGACGTCGAGCAACGAACGGTCGGGATCGGCGTCGACGTCGGTTGCGACACCATTGAGGCGAAATCGAATGTTCGGCATCGCTGACTTCAGGCCCCATTTACGGCTTGTCGAATTTCTTGACGACTTCCGCCCATTTCACAATATCGCCGCGTAGGAATTTGTCGAATTCTTCAGGCGTCATCGACATCGGAATCGCACCCTGTTCGGTCCAGAGTTTGACGATATCCGGCCGCTTCACCGCGTCGTTCACAGCCGAGTTGAGCTTGTCGATGATCGGCTTCGCCGTGCCCGTGGGCGCCATCAGGCCGAGCCAGATGGTGGCCTCATAGCCGCCAACGCCGGCTTCGGTGACCGTCGGCACGTTTGGCATCACGCTCGAGCGCGCTTTGCCGGACGTCGCCAGCGCGCGCACTTGGTTTTCGGCGATATTGGGGGCCATCGCCGGCACCGCGTCGATCATCATCTGCACCTGTCCACCGATCACGCCAGAGCGCGCTTCGCCGCTGTTGCGGTACGGCACGTGCACGATGTCGATACCGGCCATGGCTTTGAACAGCTCGCCGGCCATGTGATAGGGCGTGCCCTGGCCGGAAGAAGCGTAGTTCAATTTTCCCGGCTGCGATTTCGCCAGCGCAATGAATTCGGCCAGCGTCTTCGCCGGTACGGACGGATGCAGCACGATCACGAGATCGGACGAATTGACCGGCGCGATCGGCGTGAGATCGCGCATTAGCTCGTATTTGCGCTGCGAGGGCGTCACCAGCGACTCGTTTGCGGTCTGGGTATTTGACATCATCAGCAGCGTATAGCCGTCCGGTGCGGATTTGGCGGCCTCGAGCGTCCCGATCACGCCGCCGGCGCCGGTGCGGTTCTCGACCACGAAGGGTTGGCCGAATTTCTCCTGCAGGATGTTGCCGAGCAGGCGGGCCGTGACGTCGGCGGGACCGCCGGCGCCGAAGGGGACGACGATCCTGACCGGTCGGGCCGGATAATCTTGCGCGTGCGAAGGCGAGACAGGCGCTACAGCCAGCATTGCGATCAGCGCCAGCGCGAACCCAAACGCAAACCTCTGGCCCGTCATTTCCATCTCCCCGAAACGTCGTATTGGTTGCCGGTCAATTTAGCTGCAAGGCGAATGGACTGTCGACGACAGACTGGGTATAGGCGCTAGGAATAAAACATAATTGGCGGTGTACCTGACATCGCCCACAAGCGGGAAGAACGAGCCCATGAAGCATTCGAAAGTTTCGCGTCGCAGCGTGCTCAAGGGTGCGGGAGCTTTGCTCGCGGGTAGCGCACTCTCGACCCGCGTGATAGCGGCGGCGCCGCCTTCGGAGGCGGTCACGCCCGATTTGATCGAGGCGGCACGCAAAGAAGGCCAGGTCATCTATTACACCTCGACCGATCTGCCGGTCGCCGAAAAACTCGCCAAGGCGTTCGAAGCGAAATATCCGGGGATTACTGTGCGCGTCGAACGCACCGGCGCCGAGCGCGTGTTCCAGCGCATCGGCCAGGAATATTCTTCCAACATTCACGCCGTCGATGTCGTGAATTCGTCCGATGCCGCGCACTTCATCGTCTGGAAGCGCGACGGCATCCTCGCGCCTTACGTGCCGGAAGAAGTCGCAAAATTCTATCCGGCCGAGCGCAGGGATCCCGACGGACAGTTCGCGAGTTTTCGGGTCTGGCTCTCGATCATCGCCTACAACACCAATCTGGTGAAGGCTGAGGAAGCGCCGAAGAGCTTTGCCGATCTGCTCGATCCCAAATGGAAGGGCAAGATCGTCAAGGCGCACCCGGGTTACAGCGGCACCATCATGACCGCCACCTACCAGATGCAGCGCGATCTCGGCTGGAGTTTTTTCGAGCAGCTTGCGAAACAGAACATCATGCAGGTGCAATCCTCGGCCGATCCACCGAAGAAGCTCGATCTCGGCGAACGCGCAGTGATGGCCGACGGCAACGAGTACAATATTTTTCAAATGAAGGAATCTGGCCGCCCGGTCGAGCCGGTCTATGCCAGCGAAGGCTCGCCGCTGATCATCGGGCCAAACGGTATCTTCAAATCCTCGCCCAATCCGAACGCCGCAAAGCTGTTTCAGTCGTTCTCCCTCGGCCGTGAGGCGCAGCAGATGATCATCGACGTCGGCGGTCTCCGTTCGGTGCATTCCGAGACCAAGGAGAAGGCCGGCCGCAAGCTGCTCAAGGACATCAAGACCATGAAGGACGACCCGGCGGCGGTGGAAAAGGAAGGCGACGCGATCAAGGCGCGCTACACCAAGATCTTCCACGTTTAATCCGCCCGGAAACGGATCATGACAGCGGACTTGCCGAAAATCTCCGTCGCCGAAACTCTTGCGGAGAAAATCGCAGCGCTGAAACCCGGCGCGCTCCCGGCTGCGACCACGCGCAAGTGCGAGGATTTGCTGATCGATGTCGTCGGTCTCTGCGTCACCGCGCGCAACGAGGACTATGTGGGGAGCGCCATCAAAGCCTGCGACGATGATGGCCCATGCACCACGATCGGACACTCCCGTACGCTCAATGCCGCAGGCGCGGCCTTCATCAACGGCACCGCGGCGCATGGCGAGGACTTCGACGACACTTTTGAGGGCGGCCCGGTGCATGCCGGCGCGGTGATTGTGCCCGCGGTTCTGGCCGCCTGCGAGCGCCACCATCCCGATGGCCGCATGGCACTGATTGGGATCGCTGTCGGCACCGAGGTGCTGTGCCGCTTGAGCCTGGTGGTGCCCAAGGCCGTGCACAAGGCCGGCTTTCACCCGACCGCAATCTTTGGCGCGATCGGCGCCGCCGCCGGCGTCGGTGCCGCGCTCGGCCTCAATACCAGGCAGATCGTCGATGCGCTCGGCATCGCCGGCAGTATGGCCGGCGGCATCATCGAATATCTCGCCGAAGGCGCCTGGACCAAGCGGCTGCATGCCGGCTGGGCGGCGCAATCCGGCATTCGCGCCGCGCTGTTGGCACAAGCAGGCTTTGTCGGCCCGCGCACGGTGTTCGAGGGCGTCCATGGCCTGTTCCACGGCTTCGCGCACACTACCCACGGCGACTACGGCGCGTTGACCGGCGATTTCGGCGAGCGCTGGGTTACGGATACCTTGGCATTCAAGCCCTATCCCTGCGGGACCATGGCGCAGCCTTATATCGATTGCGCGCGACGGCTCGCCGCGCGTGGCATCAGGCCAAAGGACATCCGCAAGATCGTCTGCGAGGTTGCGCAAGGCACGGTGCACCGGCTGTGGGAGCCGCTCGCCTCCAAGCAGCGCCCATCCAACGGTTACGCCGCCAAGTTCGCCACGCCGTACTTGCTGGCGACCGGCTTTGTGCATGGCGGGGTCGGGCTCGGCGCGTTCACCGAAAGCGCGATCCGCGACGCCCAAGTGCTTGCACTGGCAGCAAAAGTAAAATTCGTGATCGATCCGCAAAATCCCTATCCCAACAACTATACCGGGCACATCCGCGCCACCCTGAACGACGGCAGCGTGATCGAGGAGCGGCAGCCGCATTTGCGCGGCGGCGCGCAGGAGCCGCTGACCCGGCAGGACTTGACCGATAAATTCGCGCTCAATGCCGCGCATGGCGGCTGGACAAAACCGCAAAGCGATGCTGCCTTGAAGCTGATGGCGGCGCTGTATAATGGCCGCATCGATCTTTCGTCGCTGCGCGGATAGGCCTGCATGTCCCAAGAACTCACCGGCAAGGTCGCTGTCATCACCGGCGCCGGCCGCAATATCGGCCGCGCGATCGCGCTGGCGCTGGCGGACGGCGGTGCGTCCGTTCTGGTCAACGCGCGCAGCAACCGCGCCGAGGCGGAAGCTGCCGCGCGCGAGATCGAGACCCTGGGCGTAAAGGCGCTGGTCCATATCGGCGACGTCGCAAACCCCGAAGCCGTGCAGGCGATGGCGGAGATGGCGGTCAAGCAATTCGGCGGCATCGACATCCTCGTCAATAACGCCGCGCTGCGGCGCGAGAAGCCGTTCGACGAAATGAGTTACGCGGACTGGCGCGAGATCATGGATGTCACCCTCGACGGCGCGTTCCACTGCACCAAGGCCTGCCTTGCCGCGCTGCGCAAATCTGCTGCCGGAACCATCATCAACATCGGCGGCCTGAGCGCGCATACCGGCGCCAAAAACCGCGCCCATGTGGTGGCGGCGAAGGCCGGCATTGTCGGTTTCACCCGTGCGCTGGCCAGTGAACTCGCCTCCGATGGCATTACCGTCAATTGCGTGGTCCCCGGCCTGATCGGCACCCCGCGCCCGAAGAACAAGCCGGAGCCGGCACATCATCTGACCCATCAGACCCTGACCGGCGAACGCGGCAAGCCCGACGACGTCGCCGCCCTGGTGCGATATTTGTGCGGGCCCGGCGCACGCTACGTCACCGGCCAGGCGATCCACGCCAACGGCGGGGCCTATTTGGGCGGCTAGCGCATAGCCCGGCCGCGGTTTTGGACGGGGAATGCCGGATAAATGCGCTCCTCTGTTCCCGCTTTTGATGTTAACCGTAAGCCCATGAACCAGCACGCCAAGGTCGACATCCGGCATTCCACCTGTCCGCACGACTGCCCGTCGGCCTGTGCGCTGGATGTCGAGGTGATCGAAGGCCGCAGCATCGGCCGGGTGCGCGGTTCCAAGCTGCAGACCTATACTGCCGGCGTCGTCTGCGCCAAGGTCGCGCGCTATGCCGAGCGCATCCATCACGCCGATCGGCTCACCTATCCGCAGCGCCGTACCGGCCCGAAAGGCTCCGGCCAATTCGCACGGATTTCCTGGGACGAGGCGTTCGACGAGATCGCCGATCGCTTCGATCGGGCCGAGCGCGAGTTCGGCGCCGAGTCGGTCTGGCCGTATTACTACGCCGGCACCATGGGCCTCGTGATGCGCGACGGCATCAATCGGCTGGCGCATGTGAAGAAATATTCGCGCTTCTACCAGACGATCTGCGCCAATGTCGCCCGCGTCGGCTTTGCCATCGGCACCGGCAAGATCGCCGGCGTCGATCCGCGCGAGATGGGCGTCTCCGACCTGGTCGTGATCTGGGGCACCAATCCGGTCAATACCCAGGTCAATGTGATGACGCACGCGATGCGCGCCCGCAAGGAGCGTGGCGCTAGGATCGCGGCCATCGATATCTATAACAACGACACCGTGAAGCAGGCTGACATCAAGATCATCCTGCGGCCCGGCACCGACGGCGCGTTTGCCTGCGGCGTGATGCATGTGCTGTTCCGCGAGGGCTATGCCGACCGAGACTACATGGCGAAGTACACCGATTGCCCCGGCGAGCTCGAGGCGCATCTTGCGACCCGCACCCCCGAATGGGCCTCGGCGATTTGCGGCGTGTCGGTTGCGGAGATCGAGGCCTTTGCCCGCGCGGTCGGTGAAACCAAGCGCACCTTCTTCCGGCTCGGCTACGGCTTTACCCGCAGCCGCAACGGTGCTGCGCAAATGCATGCGGCGCTGTGCATCCCGGCGGTGACCGGGGCCTGGCAATATGAAGGCGGCGGCGCGTTCTTCAACAATTTCGCGCTCTGGCGTTTCAACGAATCCATCATCGAAGGCCACGACGCGATCGATCATTCGACACGGCTGCTCGATCAGTCCAAAATTGGCCGCATCCTGACCGGCGATGCCGAGGCGCTGTGCGGCAAGGGCCCGGTCAAGGCGATGCTGATCCAGAACACCAATCCGATGGCGGTCGCGCCCGAGCAGGCGCTGGTGCGAGAGGGTTTTGCGCGCGAAGACCTGTTCATGGTGGTGCATGAGCAGTTCATGACCGAGACCGCGCAGATGGCCGATATCGTCCTGCCGGCGACGATGTTCATGGAGCACGACGATCTCTATTACGGCGGCGGCCACCAGCACATTTCAGTCGGCGCCAAGCTGATCGATCCGCCCGGCGAATGCCGTTCCAACCATGAGGTGCTGCAAGGCCTGGCCCGCCGCCTCAAGGCCGTGCATCCCGGCTTCGAAATGTCGCCGCGCGAATTGATCGACGCCACGCTGAAAAAGAGCGGTCACGGCGACATCGAGACCCTTGAGGCCGACCTGTGGCGCGACCTGCAGCCGGATTTCCGCACCTCGCATTACCTCGACGGTTTTGCGCATGCCGACAAGAAATTCCATTTCAAGGCCGACTGGGCGCATCCGCCGTTCGGCAAGCGAATGGGCGAATTCGAGAAGATGCCGTCGCTGCCGGATCATTGGACCGTGATCGAGGAGGCGGATGAGGCGCATCCGTTCCGGCTTGCGACCAGCCCCTCGCGCAGCTTCCTCAACACCTCCTTCAACGAAACGCCGTCGTCGCAGGCGCGCGAAGGCAAAGCTTCCGTGATGATGCATCCGCTTGACGCGGCTGCGCTCGGGATCGCCGACGGTGACGCCGTTACCCTCGGGAACATGCGCGGCGAGACCACGCTGATCGCAAAATTGTTCGATGGCGTACGCAGGGGTGTGCTGATCGCCGAATCGATCCACCCCAACCGGGAGCATATCGGCGGCCGCGGCATCAACACGCTCACTGGCGCCGAAGCGGTCGCACCGATCGGCGGCGCCGCGTTCCACGACAACAAGGTCTGGATGAAGAGGGCTGTCGCTTAGGACAGCCCCTGTTACCGATCGATCGTCGTCCAGGTTGCTGATCCGCCACGGGTCCTGGATTGGTGCCGAAAAGGCAAACTCTATTTTGACATCGGATCTATTGACCGCTTAAGTGATGGGTGGGTTGGGTGCGGCGAGCCGTGATGACGCGAGTCGTGACGGCTATTTCCGGAGCCTGCCTCGTATGAATGCCTTCTTCCGGCGCCAGCTGGCAGATTACGTCGAATACCATCGTGACCCTCGGAACTGCGCCGCGCATATCTTCGGTATCGTTTCCCTATTTCTGGCGGCCATTCTTCCCCTCACGATGTTGCCGCTCCCGGGATCTGGCGGTTATGCCAGTCTTGCCACGCTGATGGTGCTGCCTGTCCTGATCTACTGGCTCGCCTTGGATGCGGCGCTCGGGTTGGCGATCGTTGCTGCGGCCGCTCTATTGTTGTCGACGGCGGTGATGATTGTGGATCACGCGAGCGTCGTTGGCGTGTCGATACTGACCGCCGTTCTGATCGCCGCGGGCGTGACCTCGCAGATTGTCGGACATCGGGTGTTCGAACGTCGCCAGCCGGCGCTGGTGGACAATCCATCTCATTTGCTGCTCGGGCCGATGTTCGTAATGGCCAAATTGTTCATCGCGCTCGGATTTCGGCCGGATCTGGCCGCCATCATCGGGCCGACCGAGCGCCCTGTTTCGTCGTATGCGGGCGACCGCTGAAACGGACGGAATCTCCATTTATGCCACGTGTCCTCGTTACGGGCGGCAGCGGCTTCATCGGCCAGCACTTGGTGTCCGAACTGGTCGCTCGGGGCCGACAAGTGCGCATTCTCGACGTCCGCCCTCCGACCCGGACCTTGTCTGCGGCGGAATATGTTGAAGGCTCGGTCCTCGACACGGGTCTGGTGAACGACGCCGCGGCGGGCGTTGAGGAGGTATATCACCTGGCCGGCCTGCCCGGCATGTGGAAGCCGGATAGAGCGGAATTCCATGCGGTCAATTTCATCGGCACCGGCAACGTTCTAACCGCGGCGCGCCGAAGCGGCGCGGTGCGGTTTCTGCACTGCTCAACCGAGTCCATTCTTTTCCACGGCTCGCAGCCGGGCGATCTTCCCGCCGAAGAAACCTCGCTGTCCATCGACGACATGCCGGGGCCGTATACGCGCTCCAAGATGCTCGGGGATGAATTGGCGTTGCAGGAGGCTGCCGGAGGTATGCCGGTGATCGTCGGTTACCCCACGATGCCGATCGGCCCACACGATCACAACGTCACTCCGCCGACCGCAATGCTTCAATATTTTCTTGGTGAGAGATCCCCTCAGGTCTATCTCGATTTCATTGTGAACCTTGTCGATGTGCGCGATGTGGCGGCAGGACTGGTCCTGGCGATGGAAAAAGGCCGGGTTGGGCACCGTTACGTGCTTGGCGGCGATAGCTTGCCGCTCAGGCAGATACTGGCGCTGATGGCCTCCATCAGCGGCCGCCGCAAGGTTCTCGTTCCGCTTCCCGGACCACTTGCGGAACTGGCGGCTTCGATCTTGGAGTTGACGGCCGACTATGTGACCTGCCTCCCGCCCTCGGCCACGGTCGAGGGGGTGCGGATTGCGCGGGGTGCGGTCGCGCTATCGAGCGAGAAGGCCAGGCGCGAACTCGGCTATGTGCCGCGACCGGTCGAGCCCTTGCTGCAGGAAATCATCGCGCACATGGTGGGTGCATCCGCCGGCGAGGTCCTCAAGCATGCCTAGCCGTCTTGGCGAAATCGGCGATACGGTTTTCAGCGGCTGGATCGTTACCTGGCCCACTAGAGTGTTGGCGCTGATCTGGCTCGCGTGGATTGTCAGTTGGGTCGTGGCGTCGTTCTGGTCGGGGCGGACCAAGAGGCATGTACGAACGCGGGATTCGTTCGTCTATCGCGTGCCCATTCTGCTCGGGGCGATCCTGTTTTCTCCCTGGACGACGCGAGTGCTGGGGGAAAGTCGAATCTACGATCCCGGCAATTTCGGCACCTTTGCACTGGCGATTGTGGTTTTGCTGGGTATCTCGTTCACCTGGTGGGCGCGCATCCATCTCGGGCGGCTCTGGTCCAACGCTATCACCAAAAAGGAAGACCACCGTATCGTGGACACCGGGCCCTACGGGCTGGTGCGCCACCCGATCTATGCCGGCCTGATCCTCGCAATCCTGGCCACGGGCGCCGCGCTTGCAACCTGGAGCTCGTTGACCGGCGCACTCCTGATTTCGTTCGGTCAATGGCGGAAGGCGCGTATGGAGGAAGGTTTCCTTACCGCAGAGCTTGGTCCTGAGGCTTACGGACCCTATTGCCGTCGCGTGCCAATGATCGTGCCGTTCCTGCGGCGTACTTAGGCGACGAGTTGCGCGCCGGCCATCAATTAGCGGCAGCAGCACCTGCGCGCGCAGCGCCGGGGGCCATGGCCGCAGTCTCCGGCTTCGGCCGATCTGCGGCGGATACCCGGCTTCCGCCATTGAACACAACCGCGTCGATCGCCGCGATCACCTTCCGCTGGATGATCTGGTTCTTGTCAATGAAGATATGTGAAACACCTGGCACCTCCTCAACGTCAACATTTTCGAGCGATCCGCGGAAGTGCTTCGTCTTTTCGACCGGCTTGCCGGCGCCGTTGGCAATGTAGAAATTGACATAGCGCCCGACGCGTCCGGCGAGGCTCGTGTGGAATACCGAATCGAGCCCTATCGCCAGTTTGACCGGGACGCCCTGCTGATCCATCCGGGCCACGATGTCCGGCAGCGACGTCGCGCCTGAGGAGTGCCCGACCAGAATGATCGTTTTCGCGCGCCCGGTCTTGTATTCGGTCGCGGCGTCATCCGCGATCGATGCCCACGCCAAATGATTGTGGACGGTGGCGGTGATGCCCTGCTGCTGTAGCTTGGCGGCCATTTCGTCCATACCAAGCGAGAAGATATTGAGGACGCCGCGAACCAGATAAACGTGAACGCCCGGTACCGCGGACGCTGCATGCGCTGCGCTGGGACTAAGCGGCGGTACGCCGAGTAGTAACGCCGCGATTGCCGCGGCCCGCAGCGGAACCGACCACAGCGCGGCCAGGAATGAAAAACCGGCGGCGCGCGCCGTACCGACGGGACTTGACTTCATGAGCGCCTCGACCAACCCTAACGTCATTCGACGTATAGTTGCCGTGTTCGCTTCTGCAATAGAAGAGGCTCGACGGGGGTCACTTTTCTCGGCATGAGCGGCTCCTTTGCAACACGCCGAGGGCCTCCAGGACGGTATTTTGCGGCTGCACTGGACGTCCGGCATTGGCGGCAGGTGACGGGTCGAATGGCGAAATCGCGCTTGCGATCATCTGCGCTCCTGCCGCAAATGGTTACGCGACATCAAAGGCGAGTACTGCAATGACTGACGACAGCGTGATACGCGAGAAGCGCGGGCAGGCGTTCTGGATCACCATCAACCGGCCGGACAAGCGCAATGCGCTGAATGGCGAGGTGATCGGCGGCATCGCGAGCGGCTATCGTGAAGCCCACGACGACAAGGACGTCCGCGTCATCGTCATGACCGGCGCGGGCGACAAGGCGTTTTGCGCTGGCGCCGATCTTGCGAACAGTGGCGCTGCGTTCGCGATGGATTTTTCCAAACCGAACGCCGATTACGCTGATCTATTGCGGCTGTCGCAGAACGCGACAAAACCCTCGATCGCGCGGGTCGGCGGCGTCTGCATGGCCGGCGGCATGGGCTTGTTGTGCATGACCGACATGGCGGTCGCGGCCGATCACGTGATCTTCGGTCTGCCCGAGGTGAAGGTCGGCGTGTTTCCGATGCAGGTGATGAGCCTTCTGCAATCAATCGCGCCGCCGCGGCTGGTCAACGAATGGGCGCTGACCGGCGAGCCGTTCGACGCCAAGATTGCCCAGGCCGCGGGCCTGCTCAATTACGTCGTGCCGGCGGCCGAGCTCGACGCCAGGATCGAATGGCTGATCGGCCGCATCGTCGACAAATCGCCGACCGCGATCCGGCGTGGCAAATACGCCATGCGCGCGATTGCTTCCATGTCGTTCGACGAAAGCATCGCCTATACCGAGAGTCAGATCGCGTTATTGGCGATGACCGAGGATGCCAAGGAAGGCCTAAAAGCCTTCAGCGAAAAGCGCAGGCCTTTGTGGGCGGGCAAATAGCTCGGTTAACCAGCAGCTCCCAGCTGAGCCTTGAAGGGCCCGCGAACTGAATCAATGATTTAGGACGCGCGTCATTCCGACGGGCGACCAGGGGCTATTTTTGTTCGCTCCTCACGGCGCTTCTTGGAGCCTGCGATCAGCTGTTTACGCGTGCGTTTGGCATAGGTTGGCAGTTGGTGTGGGGATCGATGGCGGGCCGCGGCGCGTAACTCAGCATCTGTGAGGTCGCTGTCGGCACCTTCGGTGAAACCACCGTGGCGGAAGGAGGTAAATGAGAGTTCGCTTCGAAGCCCAGCTGCTGCGACTATCTTTTTTACGACGCTCCGGAGGTACCGGAGATCCTTGCGTTCGGTAATCCACGGGAGCGGAGTACGCGACCTGCGATGCTCATGATTGCGCCGAAAGACCAAACCCGAAACCATCGTTTCCTTGATGGCGTCGAGCTCCGTCATCAACTCGGGAAAAAGGGGCTCGCCAGTTTCGTCGAATAGGGGCCACCAGGCTTCTTCGCCATTCTTCGGATGCACAATCCTCACGCTATTCGGTCGCTCTTTTGGCCGATAGTGCGAGATTTCGAAGGCGCCGAACACGTGTTCTTCCCGCTGCAACCACTCCCAAGTCAACAACGCGGCTGTCCCGACTGAGCCGTACCCGAGCTTGTTCGCGGCCACCCTAAATGCGACGAGTTCGCTCCAAGTCGCCGTGGGTGTCTCACGTACAGGCTGGCCAGGCGCGCGGGTTTTTAGGCCCATACGTGAGAATGGATTGATCACTGGCACTTTCGTTTCTTGAGCGCGTTGACCAACAAACCAGGCGCGCCTGCAAGCCGTCATGGCTGCATTTGCAAAGCGGCGACGCTCGCGCTTGACGACGTTGCCATCGGCGTCTTCGTCTTCCACAACGAGCAGCTTCGCGTAAATTGCGTCGACGAATCCTTTCGTGAAGTCAGAAATCTGTTTCGAGCCCGCACGGCTATCATCCTTGAGCTTGTGGTTGGCAAAAAGTGCCAACCCCTGTTCGTATAAGCGCTGCGTCTTGCACCCAGAGCCTGAACCAGCTCGAACGCGCCTATGGACCGAACCACGCCATTCTCGACAACTGCCATATCCGCATTGCCTTTTCGACGAATGACGAGCGTACCGCCAAGCGGGTGTCCGA
>Ga0070717_10000924_pt1 | contig 19564 bp, 18 predicted proteins | sample LARL113metaG_FD_71366 | JGI IMG/M metagenome (GOLD analysis project Ga0070717, IMG submission 71366) | Corn, switchgrass and miscanthus rhizosphere microbial communities from Kellogg Biological Station, Michigan, USA - LAR L11-3 metaG | ecosystem: Host-associated > Plants > Roots > Rhizosphere ... | reverse complement strand
GGTGGAACTCCGCGGCGGGTCCTTCAAGATGTCGGTATCTGGAACGTGCAGTGTTCGCCCTTGCCATCGGCGGTCTGCATGTACAGCAATCTCAAGGGTGATAGAACGGAGACGTTCCGGTTTGATGTGAGGACCGGTAAACACTCAGATCCGCCACAAAGCGATCCCTGGTGCAATTGGAGCTTGTCCCCCGACGGTTCGCAGCGCGCCATAGCTTGCGGTAGCCGCAAAGGAACGATCCAGCTTCGCTCCGCTCTTACCGGGGAAACGCGTGATCTAACGGTTAAAGGATGGGACGAATTAGCCAGCATCGTATGGTCCGTCGATGGAAGGAGCCTCCTCACGATTTCGCATCATGAATCCGATACTGTCTTGCTGAATGTCGCGCTAGACGGCAGAGTTTCGGTCTTGCTCCGTTCCAGCAATCCCGAAATATTGGGCGCGATCCCGTCACCCGACGGTCGATCTCTTGCCATCGCGGGAGCCAACACCACCCGCAACGTGTGGCAGATCGAAAATTTCTGATGACCCTCTGAAAGATGGACGTAACACCTGCTGAAATAAGTCCCGGAGAACGCGCAAACCGATCAGCCGTCCCTTCTCCCGCCACAACCTCCTCTTACAACGCAGTCCTTCGTTGAGAGCCACGGCTTGCAGTTGGTTCATCATTCGAGTGCGGGTTTGCACCATCCGGTGTCGGTGCCAGAGAAGCTGCCGCAGATCGCGGTTCTCCCAATCCGCCACCCAGATCCGCGGAAAGCGATCTTCCGTCAGTAAGGTCAGAATGTGCTGGGCGTCTTGGCGATCAGTCTTTTGCTTGCGTACTCGCTTGGCCCGAATCTCAGCGGCGTCGCCGATCCATAACTCGAAGCTCAGCTCCGCCACGAGTCGTTCAAACCAGCGCCCCTGTCCGCTGGCTTCCATGCCTACGCGTACCTTCATCCCTCGTGCCGCGAGATCGCGATAAAACCTTTCCGCTTCCTCGCGATGCTGCAGTCGCCGCTCCTGTAACTCCCCAGTATCGGTGTCCACAAAAGCAATTTGCTGGAATCCCGGGTGATAATCGCAGCCTACAATTAACATGTTGCCTCCTTCTCCCGGGTCTTGGTTGGTTCGCACCACCAAATTTACTCGGGCGTGGGAGGCGACATTGTCATGGAATCAATAGCGCTCAAGTTCCCGGATCGCCGGGGAATTTGAGTTCAATAGAGATATTTCGGCAACGAATCGGATCATTTTCGGTTTGCGGATAGCCAAGTCGGGTTGAGTCTTTCAATCGGAATGGCCGAAGGTTTGCAGAGGTCCGATGATAAAGAGCAAGAGACCATTCTTCCTGGAACCTCGCTCCAATGACCAGATGGCGGAATCGTAGCACAGGGGTGTTAAACTCCCCCTCGTGGAAGCTGCCGTGTCAGTCAATGCCTCATCCCGAATCGTCCGTTTCAGTACGTTCGAGGTCAATCTCCACACCGGCGAACTGCGCAAGCGGGGACAGAAGGTAAAGCTCCAGGAACAGCCATTGCAAGTGTTGGCAGCACTGCTTGAACGGCCGGGGGAGTTGGTGACGCGAGAGGAATTGCGAAACAAACTCTGGCCCGCGGATACTTTCGTCGACTTCGATCACAGCCTGAATGCCGCCGTCAAACGGTTGCGTGAGGCGCTGGGAGACTCGGTGGAGACTCCCATTTTCATTGAGACACTCGCACGACGCGGATACCGATTCATTGGCAATATTGAGGTACCCGCCGCAAGCCCAAATCTATCTGAACTCAAGAGTCCACCAAGTGCCCATCGTGCTCGTGCACGGAAATGGCAGTTCGGTGGGGCAGTGCTTGCCGTTGTCGTCGTGGCTGGCGCGGTAGCGGGGTGGCTTACTTGGCGCAGTGCGTCACGCCCATCGCCTCAAGTTTCGCCGACACTGCAACGCTTGACGACAAATGCCGCCGAACACTGGGTTATTGCTTCTGCGATATCACCGGATGGCAAGTACCTGGCATACTCCGACAAAACAGGTACGTACCTTCGCCTCCTGTCTACCGGTGAGCTGCACTCTCTAGTACCAAAGGTCTCTGACGTCACCTCGTTAGGATGGTTCCCGGACAGCTCGCAGGTGTTGGCATCGTGGTCTACTCCACCGGGCAAAAAGAGTCTGCGGGCTGTATCTATCCTCGGCGGAAACGCGAGGGAACTAAGTGACGAAGGTTGGTCGCCTGCAGTTTCTCCTGACGGTTCACAAATTGTATTTCTCAAAGGCGCCGACTTTGCCGACATGGGGCATGAAATCTGGGTAATGCGTGCAAATGGCTCCGATCAGCGCAAGCTGGTGTCATTTTCAGAAGGCCAGCTAGCGTCCCCGGTTTGGTCGCCCGATGGGCGTTGGATTGCATACGTCAGACACAAGCCAGAGCCCAACGCAGAAGAAACTATTGATCTCTTCAACCTGAAACAAGGTGCCAGCAAGGTTCTCTTGTCGCAGCAAGCTGTGGAGGGTTGGGGGATGACTTGGCTGTCGGATGGGCGTTTGGTTTATGCGATAGATGAACCACCGCCAAGCCAAAATAGCTCGAACTATTGGGTGGCCCGCATAGATTTGAGTAGCGGCCGTTTCGTGGGGACGGCTGCGAGAATCACAAGCGGCGACGGGTTTGTAGTGAAACCCAGCGTCACCGCAGACAGCAAGCATCTCGTATTCAGCCGGGTCAAGCCTCAGGCTGATGTCTATATCTCCGAGTTTTCTGCAAAAGGACCACGACTCAGCGCACCGCGCCAGCTTACATTCGATGAAGCCAACGACCTTCCTTTCGACTGGACAATAGACAATCAGTCGGTGCTGTTCATCTCTGATAGAACCGGCACGAGTAACATTTTTCGACAACGGATAGATGCCACCTCGGCAGAAATGCTGGTCGCTGATCAGGAGGAAAAGTCGCCGATTTGCCGATTGACTCCAGACGGATCGCAAATTCTCTATTCAGTACCTACGAATCCAAACGACAATTCGGCGCCGGTGCGGCTAATGCGAGTGCCGCTTAATGGCGGCCCGCCCCACATCGTGCTTGAGGCCCCGGCAATTGGTAACTTTGAGTGTTCTCATGCGCCCGCGACGATATGCGCTTTCGGGCAGGGAAAATCGAAAGAGCTGGTGATTTCGACGTTTGATCCGGCTATCGGCGATCCGCACAAAATAGCGACTCTCCAGGCCGATTGGGGTTGGGCGCTTTCGCCGGACGGAAAGTCAATCGCGGCGTCTACCTTCGGCGCTACTAATAACCGAATCCGGCTGCTCTCGCTCACGGGTCAGCCCACTCGTGAGATTACGGTCAAAAACTGGAGTGGCTTCAATTCTCTCGATTGGGCAGCCGATTCCAAAGGATTCTTTATCAGCAGCAATCCCGCGGGCTTGAAGGAAAGCTTGCTGTATGTGGATTTAGCGGGCAACGGGCACCAGATCTGGCAAGTAAACTACGTTTGGGCTAGCTGGGCGGTTCCCTCGCGCAATGGAAAATATTTGGCGATTCTGGGACCTACCATCGAGAGCAACGTTTGGCTGGCGGAGAATTTTTGAGGGATACGCATTCGGCCGGCACTTCCCTGGATACATTAACTCCTGATAACGGGCGAGCAAGTTTGCGCTTTCTGTTCGCCTTTTCAGCCCATTTTGAGTGATATCGGGATTTGTCAAAACCTACCTACTCGTCGGTATCGATACTAGGCCATTGCAGCCGTATCGCCGCGACGAGATCACGATCAGCCTCGGCCTCCGATCGATAGCTGAGCTTGTACGCTTCCACCGCGTACCGTCGGGCGAGATCAACCTGTCCATCTCTCAAAAGGAGTTGTGAGAAATTATACGCAGCGAAGCTGTAGTCCTTCGAGTAAGGGAGCGCCCGTTTTGTGTATCTCGCGATCTCGCTTCCCCTTTCCCATAGCGAGTACAGCGGCGTGGCGTAGAAGAAGTTGCCGTTCTGCGCGATGTTCCTCAGGGATGTCCGCAACTGCAGAATCGAGAGCAGCAAACGCTTGGTCAGTCCGACCATTTCGTACAAGTTTCAACGTGTGCATGATGACATCTTGTACTCATTTCCATGGTTCTTCTTGCACGGCATCGATCCTTCCAGTGTTCGCATTCCGATTATGCCAATTCGGGTAATTCGCTACAACTGCTGATAACAGGTGATACCGCAAGTGTCCGCTTTTTATTCGCAAAAAACAGGGATTTTGAGTGATATCGAGATGTTACAACAACTTTCGAGCCGACAGAAAACTGCTGGGAAGGACCGGATTGTGAAAACAGCCACTGCGTCAAGCAGAAAGAGTCGATTTATGGCGGTCAGTGGTCTCGATTAACCGGGAATAGCTCTTCCAGCACGACGTAAAGGTTGTACTGGCCAGCCTGAGTGATGTCTTGGTACGGGACGTCGTTAGTGACCAAAAGATTGATCGGCATGCCCGCCTTGCTCTCAAGGATAAGGGACCCTTGAGGACCGAATGCTGAAGTCAGGTCAAAAATCATGAATATCTGACCGAGCTGTCTTTGGTCGTCTGTGGCGCAATCAAATGGCACGACCAGGCGATTTCGCACGATTATTTACTTGACACAGGTAGAGATTGTTGCTAATATCTGAATCGTGATGGTAAGTCTCATTCCTGCTTTCGTTTGCGGTCATCCCCGCCAGAGAATGACATCTTTATCTTCTCGTCAAGGTCGCGCTGGACATTTCGCAGCAGTTTCTTCAATGGAACATCTTCGAGGGGTCTTCTCGTTTTGCGTTTCTGTTTCTTACGAGGTTCTGCCATGACGCTCCCTGATTTGACTAGGTTGTTCGGTACAGACGAGCAATGCCGCGAAATTTTGGTTCGCCTGCGCTGGCCTAATGGCATTGAGTGTCCGCGTTGCAAAAGCAAATCGTGTTCTTACATCAAAGCTAGAAAAGTCTTTGAATGCGGAGAGTGTAACTACCAGTTCTCGGTTTTGGCTGGCACTATATTTAACGACTCTCATTTGCCTCTTGAAAAATGGTTTATGGCTGTTTTGTTGTTGGTTGAGGCGCGCAAGGGAATGTCCGCCAACCAAATCAAGCGCACTTTGGGAGTTAGCTATAAAACAGCGTGGTATCTCTGCCATCGCATCCGTGCAGCCATGAAAGAAGTAGATCGTCCCATGTTGGATGGCACAGTCGAAATGGATGAGACTTGGGTCGGCGGGCGCGAGCGCAAAGGTAAAGGCTGGAATAGACCGGACAACAACAAAGAAATTGTGATCGGATTGCGACAGCGTGGCGGAGACCTCAGATTCTTTCATGCGACTGACATTAAATCTGGAACGCTGGCAAGGTACATTAAAGAAAATGTCAGCACCGACGTGGACGTAATCGTCACGGACGAGTATCCCGGATATATCCCGGCCATGATTAAATCGGGCATCAAGGGTGTTCAACATGAAACGATCAAGCACAAGGATCGCGTGTACGTTCGCGGAGACGTGCACACGAATACTGTTGAATCGGCGTTTTCTCTCTTGAAGCGAGGAATTGTAGGGAGTTGGCACAAGATCAGCGCGAAGCATCTTCCCGCATACTTGGATGAAATGAGCTTCCGCTTCAATCGCCGCAAAAGCTCTAATTTGTTCTTGGACACCTTGCGCCATATGGTCACTGCCCCGGTTCTGACTTTCGAGGAGTTGACCGCTTAGGTCTGTCTCGTCTCGCCTGCGCTTCAATCATTTGGATTACACCTTTAGGAACCGATGGTCGGCCATCTTTCCTCCACGCTCTTCTTGCGATAGGCTCCGTTTCCGGGAACGACTCTTCACCATTGGGGCCGTATAGAATATTGAATGACAGTTCTCCTACGGTCGAGGTGGCTTTTTCCGCCATGAATTTGGCAGCCCAGACGTTATAGGTCGTGTTGGCCCAGTCCGCTATGACACTCTGTTTGAAGTATCCTAGGGTACTCATTGCTGCAAAGTCTCCATCGCCAATGGCCCAATATCCGGGAAGATCTTTTACGTCAGAAATGCCAGGATTTCTTACAACAAACAAATGGGCGTATTGATCTTCGTCGAACCCCCCAACCAAGAACTGGAACTGGAGTTTGACTTGCTCGATCTGTGAGCAAAGATTGTCGAATACGTCATCCCCAAATTTTTCTCTACCAATGTCTATGAACTGTTGCATAGACAACTGCCATCGCCCGAGATATTTTGCGGCCGCCAATTTGGAGAGATATCGCTGATAGCATTGCTCAAATGCATCACGCGCATTCGCCAATGTATTCGGTTTGGTTGCTAACCACTCATGCACATCGTCAACGATCGGTACGGCAGGCGTGATGTCGTTACCCGCAAACATTGCGAACCAATTGTGGTTGACGTGAAGTATCTTGATCGCCGCATCTTCGTTGGAAAATTCGACACTGGAAACCTTCCTATCCGTAACTGCGATAATTTTTTTTCCCCGACAGATGGCAGCTATACAGACCGACACGGAACCCCCAAGGCCAAACTTTCGACCATCTTCTTCCTCGCCATTACCTGTGTCAAGGGAATAATCGTGCGATTTCGCAGCTTTGCGCTTTTGTTTCGCCAGAACTGGCTATTTTGAGTGCTATCGAGATGTTACGCCAACCATCCTTTATCGGATTCGTTTCTGAACCTTGGGTGGACTGGAATCGACCACGAAACCGCGACTGACTTCCGGCTTCTTGCATTGTTTCGCATCAAAATTGTCCGTGACGCGAATCGGAATCAGGCCGACAAACTCATTCTTCTGAACGCGAAGCCAGTACGCTCCGGGTTGCATGCCATCAAACTCGAAAGTCCCGAATTTGTGTGACTGCGTCGTGGCTATCGCTTTGACAGCGCAGCATTCGTGTTCAGTCGATGTGCCCGGATAAAGGGTCAGCGTGGCACCTTCCAAAAACGTCGTATAAAGGCGTACCTCGGATTTTCCATCAACGACGATGCGCTTTTGCTTTGGCGTCGAAAGTTCGAGTTGTCCACACAACTGGTCGATGGCCTGCCAATTCGTCTGGACATCGGAGTTGGGCGTCGGCGCACTCTGCGCCGCCACTACCGTCGAAAGAGCGGCGAGAGGTACGCCTGTTTGCGGAAATTGACGAATTCCCTTCTGGTTTGTCCGTGACTCGTCCGGAACAGCTCGACCCATCCAAATCACGCACCGATCTCATTTGCAAACCGTCTCCAGCGACGGCGATTTGTTTACGCTGTTTTTTATTTGCGCTTGACTCGGTCGGCTGTCAGTTGTCGGGTTTTGGATTTGTGGTCTCAGCCGCGGGCTCTTGTGATGGCGATTGGAACTCGCGGTAGGCTCCAAATCGAGCGAGGCGATCCTCTCCCAGGACTCGAGGAATCGGATCGCACGGCTCTCTCAACTTTTCACAGATTTGCAACCACATTCCGGTGCGGGTGTAGGTTTGATGTACCTTTTGGAATGGAACCGACAAAAGTAGTTGCCTGGCGTTTTCAAATTCGCCTTTGTCAATCAACAGCTGAACTTTTCGCTCGATGATCCACTCATCCTTCAATGCTCCAACTTTACCGAGCCACTGCTCGCGTTCCTGGAGCGTTTGCGTTCCCAGGGCGCGGAGTATTTGGTCTCGTTCGACCACCACCTGTGGGTGCAACTGAAGCCAGGGTTCCCGAATAGCTGCCAAAGCTCTCGCCGCGTCGCGTATGTCGCCTTTCGCAGCATAAATCCGCGCTAACAGTACATCGGCCACGCCGATCTTGGAAGCAGAGAGTACACCGATAGCTTTTTCTGTTTCAACTCTGCCGGCGAGCCATGCGCCGTAATGAAATCTCCACAAGTTGGCCTTTCCGTCGGGGGTATTTTGGATCGCCCATTCGAAAGCAGCGGCAAGGTTTTCCATGCCGGAGGGCGCCCATGGGCTCTGATCGATCGGGGGAGGATCCGGTAAACGGGCTTTCTTCGCGTAGGAGAGGAGCAATTCATTCCATACCGTGACCTCGTCAGGCCGTGCCCATTCGAACAGAGGAATGTCGGCCACAGGCCGCAGATGACTTTCGGGCACAGTCAGAGCATCGATGTTCAAGGGTTTGTCAGTTGGTATCCAATACTCAACATGCCATCGCGTTTCCTTTGGAGGCAGTTCCAGTTTGATGGACTGATCTCCAATTGGTCCTCCTTGTATCTCAATATACGGATCTGGTGACCCGGTGCTGAGAGTGGCCCAATCGCGGTCGTCACCGACGCCATAGCTCCACAATTTCATTCCTGGTGAAATGCTTTCATCAGCCACGTGATAAAGGCCCGTGCCGAGGGAAGGTGTGTAGGCTCCGAACGCATTCACGTCACGAGTTTTCCAGAAATACCCCGTCATTTCCTTGATCTCGGATTCGCGTTTAGGTCCTTGTTTTTGCCAATCGATGGTAGAGATCCGGGATGCATGCGATAAGACTTGGCCATTAGGGAAGTGGAATTCGGTATCAGGGGCTGACGGAAGCGCAGCGTTGGACCAGGACATCCACGGGTATGCTGACGTACCGGGGTTGCGGAGTAATACCCGTTCCGTCAGGAAATTGTCCTGTGGCCCTAGAGAATATTCCACTGACCACTGCATCCCGAGGTGCAGCTCACGCTCACCGCACGTGACATAGACTCTGTCCGCGGCGCGGTCAACTCGAAACCGAATTTTTTCGTTCTGGCTGGGAGAATGGGAGATCGGGAAACTCACTTCAATTCCGCCAGCAACAAAATAGAAGCGGGGCAAGATTCGCGTCGGACGTATGACTTGCGGGACATACAAGACCTCTCTGCCCGAAGCTTTGTGAACAATGGAAGTCACCTTTCCGCCGAGGTCGGGCGAAATCGTGACCTTCATCTGTCGGTTTTCCAGCACCACGAATTTGTACTTCTGCGGTACAGGTCGGTTAGCGGTTTCGCAGTAGCTGACGTAAGGATAGACCCCGTTGGGGTCCAGAGCTGTTGGAACCGGCCCACACGGAACCACGGAATGTGTGAGGACATAATCCTCGTATTGAAACGAGACAACTTTGTCTGGTGCCGCAATTGCCAGGCATGGTATAGCGACAAGTTTGGCAACCAACCAGATTCGCAGAGTAATCCTGCCCATGGGTCCATTTCGTGACAGTCGGTGCATTCGATTGCTCCGGCGAAAACGATCCTCAACTCTTTCGGATCCGATGTGGTCCTAATGTACACCTGGGCCGCTAACCGCTGGCCCAATATGCGACCGATTTGCGACTGGCGGCCGAGGTATTGAGGGGTGCCCATTAAGCTCGGCATGTCGATGATTGGCGTAACGTCTCGCCTGCTAACAACAATTGATTCAGGCCAACCACTGTGGCACACTCGGAGCCGTGAAGCTTCTGAGGTACATCGAGCTGAAGAGTGGCCATTCCGATAATGGCCCCGCGTGGATTGGCTACGTGACTCCATCAAAAACTGGGCGAACCCTGTACTTTAATGGCCGAGGCCTAATGAAGCTAAAGGGGCAACGGCGTGGAGACTCGGGTGGCACTACGTCGATATGGAAACGGGTGAATCGTTCTGGGTTTCCGGCGTGAAGAAAAATGGCGAAGACCGCCATTGGGCGGGATCAGGAAAAGTCCTCGTTGAGGCTGCAGCACTGTCAGATTATTTGACGGCAATTGGTGCTGAAACCTTGGACAGATCGCGTTGTGAGGTAACGAACACCATACGTCAAACCGACATTGAGAGACTCTCAAAGCTGGCCAATGCATCTGCCAAAAGGGTGGCCCGCGGACGCCGAAGAAGCGCGTAATCCATACTCATTTGTCCGCAACGTATCCCGTGGCGAATGACTGTTGAAGAATCCCCATAGCACTTAAAACCCAGCACCGGGCGATGAGTTCGGGAATGCGGAGCACAATTCGGAGCACAATAATTGCCGAATGAGATGCAATAAGCCCGACTTGCAGGTTCCCGCTCCGAATGGAAGTCATTGAAAACGAGTGAGGGCGGCGAGAACGGGCCATTTGCTAAACCGTTATACGGGCTAACACCTGTATCGAGGGTTCGAATCCCTCTCTCTCCGCCAGTTCTTTTATCTGCTACTTAGCGTCAAGCCCACACCGAACTCTGTCGTTGAAAGACCAGGATTACTCACAGTTCAGTTAATAAGCGAAGCGGCGATTTCTCGCAAGTACCCAATTGTTTTGACAGCTTCATCGAGGGTCTTTTTCTTGCGGCCGGAAATCGCGACGCTTGCCCTTTCTTGATGAAATCGTTTTGCCGTTGCCAAACCAATGCCGCTGTTTCCGCCTGCCACTACTGCCACTTTTTCTTCCAATCGGTTCATCGTTTTCGACCCCCTTCTTATAACCGTCGTTCTCACATGCACTCGAACGTCGCATCTCCATTAAAGGCAACAGTCGTGCCAACGTGCGCTACACGTAAATGTTGGACAAGCGGGTGGTTGGTAGAAAGCCGGCTAGCCGAAAAATGTTGAAAGGGTCGAAACTGTCGATTGTTTATACGTGGGCCACTGGCCTTTTTCCGAACGGTGGTCCGGTGAGTGTGGAGAGACGCCAATGGCCGCCCACATTCAGCCGACATTTAACATCGGAGCATGGGTGCGTTAGACTTTTCTCCTATGTGAGCCGGGTGTCTGCCTAAAAACATGAGCGTAGAGGCCGAACTACGAAATCAAAACGAGCGCCTGGAACTGCTCCTCAATCTGACGGCGCAAATCACATCGAGTCTCGACCTGCGGGAGGTCCTGCGTGCGGTTGCAGCGAACATACGCGAGGTCATACATGCCGATGCCGTAGTGGTTTCGCTACCGGATGCACCATCGGGAAAATTCAGGGCGTTTGCCGTGGATTTTCCGCAGGGCAAGGGGATGATAAAGGAAGAGTTGCTCGTCTCACCAAGCCCACGTGTCAAGAAGGCAATGGAAACCTTAAAGCCGGCAATTATTGACATACGGGAACTTGGAGAGAGTGCCGAGCGATATAGCGTCGCCGCTGCGGAGGGAATAAGAGCCCTGTGCACTATTCCCCTTGCAAATCGCGGGCGAGCCCTGGGAATTCTGTCAATTCTACGCAGGACGGACACTCCGTTTTTGCCGGAAGACGTCGATTTCCTCAGTCGCGCGTCAGGCCAGATCGCAATCGCCATTGAAAACGCGTTGGCATACCGTGAGATTTCGGAGCTCAAGGACAAACTCGCGCAAGAGAAGTTGTACCTCGAAGAAGAAATCCGCAGCGACTTCAACTTCGAGAACATCGTTGGAAGCAGTCCAGCTTTGAACCACGTTCTGGAACTGGTTGAAACGGTCGCTCCCAGCGATTCCACTGTCTTGCTGCTTGGGGAGACAGGTACAGGTAAGGAGCTGATCGCCCGCGCCATTCACGACCGCAGCCGACGTAAAGATCGCACCTTCGTGAAGCTGAATTGCGCTGCCATTCCAACAGGTCTGCTCGAAAGCGAATTGTTTGGACATGAAAAAGGAGCTTTCACCGGTGCGATTACTCAAAAGACCGGGCGGATGGAGCTGGCGGATCAAGGCACTTTGTTCCTGGACGAAGTCGGAGACATCCCGATTGAGATTCAGCCGAAGTTGTTGCGTGCGTTACAAGAACGCGAATTTGAACGGTTAGGGAGCACTCACACGCGAAGAGTAAATATTCGCCTGGTAGCGGCAACCAATCGCGATCTCGAGAAAATGATTGCGGCGCGCGAATTCCGAAGCGATTTGTACTACCGTTTGCATGTTTTTCCGATTCGGATACCACCTCTGCGAGAACGCAAGGAAGACATTCCACAATTGGTGAGTTTCTTCGCCCAGAAGTTTGCAAAACAAATGCAAAAGAAAATTGAAACCATCTCTCCAGCGGTTATGAGGGGACTGACAGCTTGGGAGTGGCCTGGCAACATCCGTGAGCTGGAAAACTTTATTGAGCGGGCGGTGATAATCACTCGCGGCAAATCGCTTGAGGCGCCGCTCCAAGAACTGGAAAGGACCAACACTATCGAGTTCCCGCACGCCAGTCAGCATGAAGTTGATCAAGTCGCCGGAGAAAGAATAAATTCGCGCAACGAAAAAACCAGCGTCGCTGACGAATACGAGAGAAAGCAGCGCGATGAGATCATTCGAGCGCTGACTGCATGTAAGGGACGTGTGGGTGGTACCGATGGTGCCGCGGTACGCCTGGGAATGAACCGCACGACGCTTCTTTCTCGCATGAAAAAGTTCGGCCTCTATGCCAAGCAGTATGCCTGATCTACACTCCTCCTCTTTTTCCTAAGCCTCACCCGTAGCATCGACAGTTTCGACGCTTTCAACCTCTTCGACCTCGACATTTTCTATATCTGGCGGCCGTCTCCCGAGAATTCAACGATTTACGCCCGCAACAAGTTTGGCGTGTGGCTTGCCTTATCTCAAGCGTGGGAAAAATCATGCTGAAGATCTCGCTCGTTGATTGTCGCACCCAGTGTCGGCTGATTGTTGAGGGAAACCTCATCGCACCCTGGGTAGCAGAGCTAAAGAGTGCGTGCGAGCGCGCGAGAGCAGAGCTTCGTGACCGCGAGCTCGTGGTCGAAATGAAACACGTAACGACGATCAGTCAGGAAGGCGAGAACGTAATCGTTGAGTTGATAAGCGAGGGAATCAGATTTCGCGGCCACGGCGTGTTCACGAAACACGTTTTGAAACAACTGACTCGCCGTGCAAACGGGAATATTCGGGAGATGACGAGATGAGTGAACGCGCGCACATTCAATTTCGTGGACAGGAAGAGAACTTAGTGGTGAGTCGCGAGGCCCCTCGTAGGACCTGTTTTGACGATCTGAATTCCGTGTATCAGCTTTCGTTTCTACTCACTCGCGATCACGAAAAAGCGGAACGATGCTTTGTAGTCGGTCTTGAACATCTTGTCAGAGGAAACCGCGGTTTCAATCAGTGGGCCCACGCGTGGTCAAAGCGGATCGTAGTCGAGAATGCAATTCGCGAGGTGAAGCCGCGACCCCGCGTCGCCCGTCCCTACGCGTCGGCAATTGTTTTCCCGTACGGTGCCCAGCTGTCGATTCCTCCAGGCGGACATTTCGAACTCGAGGCCATTTTGGCACTTGAGGATTTCGAGCGATTCGTCTTTGTGCTGTCAGTCCTGGATCACTACTCGGAGCGCGATTGCGCCCTCTTTCTTGATTGCTCGGTTTTGGAGATTCGGGAGGCGCGTACTCGCGCCGTTGAGAAACTCATTGACTCCTTGCACATAGTTTTTTCGCACAACGAAGTTTCATCCAGGAGACGAAATAAGGTGACTCATTCTGCTCAACCAGTTCTGACTAAGTCGCGCCTGTACGCAAGGGTACTGGCGATGGCTACTCTTCCCTTGTTCGCTGTGGCAGCAAGGGGTCAATACACCTCCGGGATAGGGACAACCAGCAGCTCTGCGACAAGTCAGAGCTCCGCCGCAAGTGTTGGGGTCACTGGAAGCGTGCCAAGCGGTCAGGCGACGAACGAAGTGCTGCATTTAACCCTCCGCGACGCCATCACGCGAGCTCTGCGTTACAACCTGGCGACAATTGAAAGCGGGGAAAATGCACGCATAGCCCGCGGCGAGCGACTCCTGGCCTTGAGTAAGCTCCTGCCTCAAGTTAGTGCCGGAGTTTCAGAGCATGTCGAGCAAATCAACCTGGCTACGTTCGGCTTGAAATTGCCGGGCGTTCCGTCGGTGATTGGGCCGTACTCGTACAGCTCGGTGGATGCAAACCTAAGTCAGACGCTCTTCAGTTTCGAATCTATCCAGCGCTTTCGCGCCGCTCGCACCGCCGAACAGGCCGCACAGCTCACTTACAACGATGTTCTTGACGTCGTGACGCTAGCCGTCGGTAATGCCTATCTGCAGGTGACTGCCGCGAACTCACGCATTGATGCGCAGGAGGCGCAGGTGCGTAATGCGAGAGCTCTTTACGATCAGGCGGCGGATGAGGTGCAGGCTGGTACCGCACCGCGAATCGACCTCACGCGCACCGAAGTCCAACTACACACTGAGGAATACAACCTGAGCGTTTCGCGTAATAACTTCGACATCGCGAAACTGGACCTAAGCCGCGCCATCGGATTGCCGTTGGGCCAAGAATTTGATCTTGCTGACCAGCTTCCCTACTCCGATATCAATCCGCCTAGCGTGGACGACGCACTCAAATTGGCATACAGATCACGAAGCGATTTGCGGGCTGCGCTTAGTTCCGAGAAGGCCGCCGGCCAGACGCTTTCGGCCGCAAAAGGCGAACGCTTTCCCGTAATCGCGGCAAATGGGGGTTATGGCGATGTCGGGTCAACCTTCGGACAGTCGCACGGAGATTTTACTTTTCAGGCGGGCGTCAACGTTCCCATCTTCACAGGTGGCCGGATCAAAGGCGATATCACGCAAGCCGAAGCTCAACTGCGACAACGCAGGGCCGAAGCGGAGAACATCCGCGGTCAGATTGATTACGACGTACGCGCAGCATTTCTCAACCTGAATGCCGCGAAACAGCAAGTCGAAGTAGCGAAGCAAAACGTCTCGCTCGCCAATGAGAGCCTTGCTCGGTCGAAAGACCGCTTCACTTCCGGCGTGACCGATACCGTTGAGGTGGTGCAAGCCGAGCAGGCTCTCGCCAGCGCTAACGATCAGTACATCACCAGCCTTTACAACCATAGCCTCGGCAAGCTCTCGCTGGCTCGCGCGCTCGGAGTAGCGCGCACCAATTACGAGCGGTATCTCGGAGGAAAGTAATGTCGAACGACACCAGACCTAAAGCAACCGCTACCGATGAAGAAGACCTGACTGCGATCTTTGAGCACGAATCGGAAGTTGCACCACCTGAGCCGACTGGAACTGAGGATCGTCACAAGCCCTCGATGGGTCGCCGCACGAAACTGTTGATCTCGATCGCGGTCGTCGTTGTCGCTTTGGTCGGAGGCTACTTTATTCGCAATGCCTTCCGGTACGAAGACACAGATGACGCGCAAGTAGATGGACATGTCATGCCGCTCAGCGCTCGTATCAGCGGGCAGGTCCAAGAAGTGCGTGTGATTGAGGGGCAACTGGTGCACGCCGGCGATGTGCTCGTGGTGATCGACCAACAGGACTATAAGGTCGCAGTCGATCAAGCCAAGGCAAATCTGGCCGACGCCGAAGCGACTGCTGCCGGCTCGATGTGGAGTGTACCGGTGTTGTCTGCCACAGCTTGGAGCACCCTCGATTCCTCACGGACGGCAATTCACAATGCGGAAGCGGGCGTCCAAGCAGCTGAACAGAATCTGGAGTCCGCAAAGGCCACGTTGTTACAAGTTCAAGTCAACGCCGAAAAAACTGATGCAGACCTGGTTCGTTACTCGCAATTGGTTGCGAAAGAAGATATCTCGCGACAACAGTACGACCAAGCTTCAGCTGCAGCAAGGGCGAATCGCGCTGCTGTTGTTTCAGCTACTGCGGCCGTTCAGTCCTACGAACAAGCGTTTCACCAGGCAGAAGGAAAGCTCTTACAGGCGAAAGCCGATCTACGCAGCGCCCAGACTGCTCCGCAGCAGGTTTCCGTGGTGCGTGCCAAGGCCGATGCTGCCAACGCACAGGTAGATCAACGCAAGGCGCAGTTAGATCAGACCGAACTCAATCTCAGCTATACCGTAATCCGCTCTCCCGTGAATGGAATTGTTGGGAGGAAGACTGCGGAAGTCGGTCAGAACGTGAGCATCGGACAAGAACTCGTGGACGTGGTGCCCCTCGACGATGTTTGGGTGACGGCCAACTTCAAAGAAACACAACTTGAGCACATGAGAGCGGGGCAGCCAGTCGAGGTAAAAGTCGATGCGTACGGTCATAGCTGGAAAGCACACGTAACCAACCTCGGCGGTGGAACCGGTTCCGTGTTCAGCTTGCTGCCGCCTGAGAACGCGACTGGAAATTACGTGAAGGTAGTGCAACGCGTGCCGGTGAGAATCGATTTCGACCGCTCTCCCACTCAAGAGTTCAACGCTGAAGGACTGCTGAAACCAGGCTTGTCAGTCGGGCCCAGCGTGAGGGTCAGATGAGCGATACGCAAGCCATTACTGCCGACCAGCCAGTGTCGAAACCGCAGGTTAACCCGTGGATCATCGGCGTCGCAGTTTCGCTCGCGGCATTCATGGAAGTGCTCGATACCAGCATCGCGAATGTGGCCCTCCCCCATATCGCCGGCAACCTTGGCGCAAGCAATGATGAAAGCACTTGGGTGCTGACGACCTATCTAGTGTCCAATGCCATCGTGCTTCCGATCAGCGGCTTTCTCGTCAACTGGCTGGGCCGTAAACGCTTTTTCCTGACGTGCATTGTCTTCTTTACTGTCAGCTCCTTCTTATGCGGTATCGCTCCCAGCCTTGGCTTGCTGCTTTTGTTTCGCGTACTGCAAGGCGCATTCGGTGGCGGACTCCAACCCATGGCACAGGCGATTCTCGCCGACACATTCCCTCCCGCAAAGCGTGGCCTGGCCTTCGCGCTATATGGAATCACTATTGTCTGCGCGCCTGCCATTGGTCCCACGTTCGGAGGCTGGATTACTGATAACTATTCCTGGCGCTGGATCTTCTACATCAATGTTCCCGTGGGAATTCTGGCTGTGTTCCTGGTCTATCAGCTACTCCAAGACCCTCCTGATTTATTCCGCGAGAAAAAGGGAGCGGGAAAATTCGACTACATTGGCTTTGCTCTGCTCGCCATAGGTGTAGGCGCTCTCCAGGTCGCGCTCGATAAAGGACAAGAAGATGATTGGTTCGGATCGCATTTCATCGCCGCGTTGATCGTCATTGCCGCGGTCGGTCTGGTTTCCCTGGTGATCTGGGAATGGTTCCAGAAGGAACCTATCGTGGACGTTCGTTTGTTCAAGATTTTCAATGTTGCGAGTAGCAACTTGATGTTCTTTGTAGTTGGTGTGGTCCTCTTCAGCTCGACCGTGCTTCTCCCACAATTCCTGCAAACATTGATGGGCTACACCGCCGAAGCAGCGGGCATGGTGCTGTCTGGAGCAGCCATTCTCCTTCTGTTTGTTTTACCGCTGGTTGGCCGACTCCTTGGGCAGTTTCAGGCACGTTACCTTCTCGCGTTTGGTTGGATCACATTGGCTCTCGGGATGTATATCTCGTGCAAGCAGCTTGATTTGCTTATAAGTTTCCGGGCCGCTATGTGGATTCGCATTGTGGGCTACCTGCCGGTCGGATTTTTGTTTGTCCCGCTCACAGCCGTTGGGTATGTGGGCTTGCCGAAAGAAAAAAGCAACGCCGCTGCCGGCCTGATGAACTTCATGCGCAACATCGGGCAAAGCGTAGGCACGTCGGCCGTAACCACGTTGATTGCGCGCCGAAATCAATACCACCAATCTGTACTGGCCGTATACACGCGGTCTCCCCGTTTTGATGCTGCAGTCACGGCGTTAGCGACCCGTCTGACACATGTCGGGCTGAACACGCATTATGCGCATCGGCAAGCGCTCGCCAGGATGTACGCCCTGCTAATGGGACAGGCTCAAGCCATTTCCTACGTTGAGGTGTACTGGCTTCTGGCAATCATCTCCGTATTGATGTTTTTCTTGTCTTTCTTGCTCGCTAAGAACCAACCGGGTGCAGGCGGTCAAGTTGCAATGCATTGAGGCGACGTGATGTCAAAGAAATACGAATCCAGGTGGAATATCGAAGAGATGAGCGATCCAGATATATACGACGCAATTCTCTACCTTGAGCCGGATCCACAATACCGGAAGCAGCACAATGACGATACCGCTTTTGTGATTTGCCTTTGCGTAGTGATTCTGCTGTTAGGGTTCCTAGGGTTCATGTGCCTTTACTATCGATAAGGACGCGTGATTCGGGAAGGTCTGAGAATGAGATTGGATCCGGCAAGCATTTCGGCGCTAGCGGCCCTCTCCGGCTCGCTTACCGGCGCACTGGCGTCCAGCGTGAGCACCTGGATTACACAAAGGCACCAGGATCGTCGCGACCTTCTGGCTAAGAGAGTCTTTCACCGCGAGCAGCTGTATTCAGACTTCATTAGCGAAACTGCGCGCGCCATGGGAGACGCGATCCAACATAATCTCCAGGATCCGAATACACTCACGCCGATCTATGCCCTTTTGAGCCGCATACGTTTGAGTTCCTCCACAGATGTCCTCGGGAGCGCCGAAAAAGTTATTCAGCGCATAATCATTATGTATTCAGAGCCTAACCTTACTGCTGAGGAAATTCAGGCCCGAGCGGCGAAACACGAGGACCCGTTGCGTGAGTTCAGCAATATCTGCCGCGCTGAATTAGAAGTGATGGAAAAGCAGCTACGATAACGCTCCCGGCGCGAAACCGCGATTAGGCGCTTCAGACCCATGTGTGATCAAAGTTAGTCTTTCGTCCGCCTCAACATTTTCAACCAATTCGTCACCCACTGAGGCAAGATCTTTGGTCGAAGCCCCTAGAACTCAATCACTTAATTTAGGGCGATATTTGGCATGAGTCTTGCCCTCTCCATGAGTAATGGCACGAAAATTCCAAAATGGAGATTTCAGCTATGTCTCACACACAATCTCTCTCGCTTGTGCCGCGAACCATGATTCTGTTCCTTTCATCGAGTTGCGGCAGTCGCTTGCCAGTCAGGTCTCGGCCATTTCGCCATTCGTGGATCAACTTATGCGCTTCATTCTTACCCTCCGGAAGTCGGACGGAAGCGAAACAGAGATTGAGATCGCTCTCCGCGAAGCCCTTGCGAACGCCGTAATCCACGGCAACGGGGAGAACTCTTACAAGCGCGTTTACGTCGAATGCCGCTGCTACGTGGACGGAGAGGTCTCAATAAGCGTCCGGGATGAAGGGCGAGGGTTTTCCTGGAACACAGTACCGAATCCCACAAATCCAGAAAACCGGATGTTCACGCACGGTCGTGGAATCTATCTCATGAAGACTCTAATGGACGAAGTCTCTTTCGAGGATGGCGGCTGTGTTGTGCGGATGCGAAAGGACTCCAATGCTGGCGCAACCGCGCAGAGGAGATCAGGATGAGAAACCTCCTAGACACATTCTCCTCGCCATTGCGCTGCCTCGCCTTTGTAGTCTCGTTCCGGACCTGGTGAATTCTGTCGATCCTGTTTAGTTGACAAGGGGTGTTGATAATTTGGCCTTCAGGCCTAGCTGTTGCGGATAAACGACATAAGGCGGCGGCAAGCAAACCGATCAAGAACGGCCTAGTCATTTTGGCTTCGGGGGCTGCTTCCAATCGGCCCATTCTGGCCCGTGCGTGCTGCCAGTTGGAGCGCTCTTTCCTCAACGATTGGAAAAGACAGTCGAAACACGGTGCTGCAACAAGTCACAAGTACAAGCGGGCAGCTCTCGATTCACCTTCGTGAAAACAGATCTCAATCGCGGAAGGCAGTTCTGCGGGAGAAACTCGGTGTTGTGTTGGACTAACTACGATTGCAACCCCTGTAGTCGACAACACCGCTAAATTAGAGGTTCGAGGAGCTGGTTCACGCGATTGAATTGTCGATGATGTTGACTGGGTGCAGCACTGGTGGTATGTTTGTGCCGTTTTCCTGCG
>Ga0070717_10000923_pt1 | contig 19569 bp, 6 predicted proteins | sample LARL113metaG_FD_71366 | JGI IMG/M metagenome (GOLD analysis project Ga0070717, IMG submission 71366) | Corn, switchgrass and miscanthus rhizosphere microbial communities from Kellogg Biological Station, Michigan, USA - LAR L11-3 metaG | ecosystem: Host-associated > Plants > Roots > Rhizosphere ... | reverse complement strand
TGCGTACTTTTTCCACGCTAAGAATAGAATTAACGTTAATTCCACGCTAAGAAGAGACCGCACACAATATGTGCGGTCTCTTCTTAGCGTGGAATAGAATGAGCGTGAAAGGGCAAAAGGGACCGTCGTAACCGTGGAATGACTCTACGGTCAACGTAGAAAAAGTACGCCATAAACTAGTTCGCGTGGAAAAAGTACATCGCAAATCTTCATGCTAACTTCTTAGAATATCCGTTCCTAAACCCTCCGTTTACTGGGAACGGAAGTCCTAAGGAGCCCATGCAGCGGTAAGCGTTCCACTAACTCGATTGCGGCACATTAAGAAGCAGATCGAATGCAAGTCCACTCGAACCCTCGCCGCGCCCGGTCTGCCTGCGCACACGCAACCAGGTAAACACGCGACCATCGCGCCAGCGTGTGCGCTGAAACGCCTGCATCAATCGTGTACCCGCGCGTGGAACCTCCTCACTATAGAGGAAGTACGGCTGGGGCGGTACGCGATCGAGTCCCTCGCGCAGCAGCACGGTCAGTGGCTGCACCTTCACAGGCGGCCCCGGGTCGCCTTCGAGGATGCGCGGCATAGCCGCGCGCTGCAATTGAATTTCACGGTTGCTTCCCGCGACGTGGACCGGAATAAAAGGAATCCAGTTCTCGGGGACGGTACTCATGACCTGGTAGCGCAGCGGGGCTTTGTACGTGATCGGTGCTGGGGGCGTCCCTCCCTGCTGGGCGGCGAGCAGGGACTTGAAAAACGCCAGCGTTTCGCGGGCCGCCTCCGCCCCTCGCTTGCTCTCGCCGCTGGCAAGCGGCACCGTCTGCTCCACGCCCCACACCATGTTCGCTACATCATCCTGAATCAAGAGGGTGTCCTCGGTCGGGGGACTCTCCTGGATCTTGGGCACGGTCGGCAAGACCAGCAGGCTGGGGTCCGCCGCTCCGCTCCCGCTCAGCTGGTTGATCGTGAACATGCTCCAGCGCTGCCAGTCGGCATCAGGACCGCGGTCGGCTGCCTCGACCCAGAGGTGCTCACCGAAGACGTCGGTTACAGCGAGCCCCCGGATCGTCGCGATCGCGCCTGCCGGCAGCGTGTACGGGATCAGGAACCAGTCGTTGGCATAGACGAGCGCGAACTCGATGAAGAGCAGCTTGGCGAGGTCCGTCGTACTCGCATCGATGTCGCCATAATTTGTTTTCTGGTCCTCAAACGACCACCAGCGCGTATTGGGCATCCCCGTAAATGAGACGGGGATGGGGATCGTGGTTTGAGGCGTGGCAGGCGGTAAGCCAGTTCCCGTGTCATCGGTCACCGGCCCAAGTCCCTGTGAGGTCGCATCGATGTCGAAGCTATACCAGTCAAGCCTCCCCTGGTAGTACTCATCCGCGACATAGACTTTCTCGCCGCCCGTCACCGGTGCGGAGGCGGCGAACTGGTATTCCAGGCGCTCAGGTACCCAGGCATCATCGCCGCTGGGAGGCGGTTGGAGGAACTGGCGCTCAAACCAGGCAGTGAAACGCGCGGCGGCGGCATCGAGTGGGGCCTGGTCGCCCGGGGCAACATTGATGCCATCGTAGGCATGATTCGCCGGGTTCGCCGCCAGGTGCGCGTACAGCGCTGCCCCATCCATGGCGCGACCGGCCACGGCCATGAACGCCTGCCAGACCTCGGGATGCGCGCAGCGGTCGGCGTCGTCTTTCTTAGTAGGATCGGGCGCCTTGATCGGGTACGCATTGATGAAGTCCTGCCTGTAGCTCCCGATGCCGTCGATCAACTTCAGCCACTGGCGTCCCATCAAGAGGCGCAGGTCGAGCGCAACCGCGCGCCCAGCGCTCACCAGCGGCAGGGGCCTGCGCTCGACCTTGGCTTCCAGTGGCATATCGTACTCGAACATCTGCGTCGTCTGCGCGTCGGGACGGTACTTGGTCAGGCGCGTCGTCTCGATTTGCAGCTTTGCGAAGACCGGAGACCCGGCGTCGCTGCCACGAAACTCGCCCATCTGCCACTGTTTCGTGAGCATCCAGAGTGCGTCGCGGACCTCGGCCTGGAGCGCGCGCTCGAAGCTGGTCGTGTGTGGTCGGCTCTCCAGCCTGTTCCACGTGGTAACGGTCGGGAACTTCCGCCGGGCGAGCGCCTCAGGAATATTTGTCACCGTGAACACGCTAGGCATTGGCATTCTCCTGTAGATAGCTGAACACGCCGTTGGCGGCGGACAGGCTGGTCGAGATCGAAATCCCATAGTACGTCGCGGCCATCACCGTTGCCGGCAGGAAACGTGCATACACCGTGTTGTCGATGAACACCGGCTCGACCGCGCGCTTCTTCGCCAGGTCGAGCGTCTCGTTGAGCGAGCCAACCAGGTCGTTCCACTGCCAGGCTCCGTTTTCCGTTTGCGTTGCCGGTGTGACCAGCAGGATGGTCTGCGGGGCCTCACTGTTGGGGCGGTTGAAATTGAAAGTGATGCCGGTCGTGTGCGAGCTCGCAGGGATGACCTCGGTCCACTCATCCAGCAGCAGGCCGCACTGGTGGGCTGTCTTGTCAAACGGCGTCATGTACTGCGCGGTGTACAGCAGCCGGTCGCTGTCAAGGATGTAATTCGAGGGATACTGCATGGCCAGCCACGAGTCTCCCGCCGCGTAGGGGAACTGAATCGGCACCAGTGTGGGCTTGTGAAGGACAGAAAAAGCATCTGTGAGCATCACCACGGATTCCCAGGCGCGCAGGTTGGGGCGCACGCGCGCGGCGCCGTAGAGCCACTCATCGACGGGAAAATCAATCTTCTCCGTGGCCGTGAGATACTGGAAGAGCGCGCCGGATGTCGAGGCATCCAGGGCATTCTCCCACTCATCGCCCTGGCCCGCAACCAGCCCGAACTCCGGAATCAGCTTGAAATCCGCGCCGAACATGGCCTGGGCTGCTGACTGGAGCGCCTGTGCCTTGGTGGTCGCCGACGCCGCTGCGTCGTGGATAGCAAGTTGAGCCTGCGTATCGCTGCGCCGCTTGTCGATCTCGGTGAGGTGCCCCTGGAGGTTGGTGGCTAGATCGCTCGCGAACACCAGGGCGCGGTCCTCGAATGGAGTCACATCGAAAGGCTGCGTGTCGAAATCGCTGATCGGCAGGAGTGCCTTCACGCTCGCCAGCAGCGCCGAAAACGAGGAACCGGTCGAGCCGAGAGGCGCCTGGAACTGGTCGCGGCGGGCCACGAAAGCCGTGCGCTTGGCATCCAGCGCCGTGCGCAGCGCGGCGGGGATCGCGGGCAATGGGTCGAGTTTGGCGGTGATCAGGAGCTCGGCAGCCTGCAACGCCCGGAAACGCGCGTCGTCTGGCGTGCTCGCAGGCAGCGCGTCATACGCGGCGATGCGGGCGTCGTAATCGGCGAGCCGGTCATTCCAGCGCGCCACGAGCGCGCTCACCTGGGCCAGCAGATCAACAAACGCCGCCTGCCTCCACGCGAAAGCAAAGCCCCAGCCACTCAGCGGCAGGTTGAAACTGGCGGCGCGCGCCAGCAGTTCAACCGTATTCGTCAGAAACCCATCAATCCCGTTTACGAGCGCCGCGCGGTTCGTTACGGGGTCCGCGACCTGCGGCGCGAGGGTCGCCAGGAACGTGCCGATGTCGGCGCTCAGTGTGTCGAGGGCAGCCTTGGGACCAGCTATCCTGGCCCGGTCGACGAAGACCGCCGTATCCTGCTCAGGCGCTGCCTCGTTGTGCAGCACCGCGTCTGTCGCGCGCAGCGGGCGGGCATGGCTGACGAGCGTTTTGAGGCTGCGCACAAGCGGCGCGGCCTCAAAAATGTTGAGCTTGCCGGCCGGGGCGGTCATGTAGAGAATACGCAGCGCGGCATCGGGCCGGGGTGCGGCGTTTGCATAGACGAAGCGCAAGATGCGGTCGTCGAGCTCCGTCATCGACTGGAGCTCGTCCGGTTTGATCAGATCGAGCAGGTCGATCGCGCGCAGGCCAAGATCGTCCAGGCTGACCTGGCGCTCGCGTGCCGTTCCATCGAGCGGGTTGGTCCAGGTGACCATGCAGCCAATGGAGCCGAGCGGTGGGAGCAGGCTTGTCAGCCAGGCATCGAGCGCAGGCTCGGCGGTCGAGCGCGGCGTGGCATTGGCCGGTGCGTCCAGTCCGGCCTGGAAGTGAACGGCCACGCGGTGCGTCAGCCCGATTCCGGTGGGGGGTGTCTGCACCACCTCCGGCTCCGGGGGGAAGTGGCCGGTCGTATAGGCGCTGAGCGTCGCGGCAATGCGGTCGAAGTTGCCCTGCACCGCCTGGTGAACCCCCTCGGCCAACGCCAGGTCCGCGAGCGCGTCATACACGTCGAGCAGGCCGTTCACCTCGGTGTTGATCGCGGTCGCCTCGGCAGCGCTCGCGGAGGGCAGGGTGGTCAGCCCGAACGGATAGGTCTGCATGCCGCCCGTGCGCACCCGCGTGACCAGCTTGAGGCCGTCGAGCACATTGCGCGCCTCGATCGCCTCAATTGGCACGTCAGGCGCGGTCTGCGTCGTCGAGATCGAGTCGGCCACCAGTGGAAATACCTTGCGCAGCGGGTAGATGAACTTGTCCACTTCCGCGAGGCTGTGCTCGTCATGCAACCCGCGCTCGAAGCGATAGCCGAGTAGCGCGCCCAGACTCTGCCCGTTGCGGACCCCTTCGAGGAGCGAGAGCGCCAGGCGCACGCGGTCCGACGAAAGGTTGACATTCATCGTCTGCGGATTTGACTGCGTCGCGTTCGCGAGGTAGCCGCTGCGCAGCACCGCCGCCGTCTTCGCGTGCTGCAATGATGGCGCGTGGATGTAGCCACCATTGCCCAGGTCGCTCATCAGCGGAGTCGTATCGGCGAAGATCGGTGCCAGGTCGGGAGGCAGCCGCACGGGTCTCAGCTGCACACTGGCCGGCCGCAGGTCTTCGAGCCAGCCGTAGGCCCCGAGGTAGATGCCGGGCTGCCTCGTTGGTCCCTTGCCCAGCGAGGTAGAGCGCATCGCCTCCAACTGGTAGTGCACCAATCCCAGCAGCCACGCATCGAAACGGTAGCTACAGCAGTCGATATGCTCGGCAAAGGCGCGCTCAAGGCTGGCGGTGGAGGCATCGGCCAGCACCTCAAGCCCGTCGAGCTGCTCGGCCAGGTGGTTTGTCTGGGCCAGCACGCCGATGTTTCGCGTGATGTAGTCCGTCACACGTAGGGCCGGGTTGGCCGTGATGCGGGGCTCAACCTTGTAGAGCGCGGCAAAGCGGCTCTCGCTGGTCGGTCCATCGGCGACGTGAATGAAGTTCGGTTCTGGTTTCATGGCCTGTAATTCTTGGGGTGAGAGGAATCCGGCGCTGCGGTGGAAAGAGTAGCTGGTGTCATAGTACCCGAGCATCAGTGCGTGCCGCAAGTACAGGTACAGCAGCGCCTGCGGGCTTTTGTTCGCGGTAAATCCCTGTTCCTGGTTGAGCGCGTCGAGCGAGGTCTTCGTGGCGTCGATTAACCAGCGGATGTAGTTACGACCATCGTCCGTGTAGGGGCGAATCGGGCTGATTTCCGAGAGCGGCCGGTCGTCGATGATTGTGGTAAGCTGGTTCGCGTTACTCTGGAAAATGTGCTGGAGCAGGTCCGGCTCCGTGGACCCGGTATACCCGAGATTGCGCAGCAAGGCCATTGCCTCTGCCTGGAGCGCCAGCGCGAGAACTGCCTGCCAGAAATCGGGGCCGATGCCCCAGAGATTGACCGTATTGAACAGCTCGCTCAGGCTTTCGGCATAGCGCGAATAAAACTCGATTGAGGCCGGGTGCAGTCCGATAATATCAAGCAATAACTGGTGCGCGTCGCCCGCCTTGCCGACGTAGGACGCGGACGCGCTCATAGTGGTCCATGCTGGCTCGACCTGGCGTAATACCGCGAGCAGGCGCGCCAGGAAGGTGAAGCGCGAATTGGACAGGGCTGTAATGACAGGCGGCTGTTCGCTGAGCCAGTTGATGCGCGAAAATGCCGTCGTGGGCAGGATGCCGTAGGGCTGCTTACCGATCCTGATCGCGGGCAAGGGTCCGCGCCCACTGACATAGTTGGTAAAGAACCAGCGCGTATTTTCGACGGCCTCGTCGTCGAATATCGGCGTCAGCAACTTGTCCATCCAGTAACCTAGCGTCGCGGGCCAGAGTGCCCGCTGCATGGCGCGGGCCTGCATCTGATCGGTGCCCCCACTGTTATGGACCTGGGCGAAAAGCTCCAGATCGAGGCCCAGCAGTTCGGCCAACCACTGGCCATCACGTTTGCGCGTCGGATCAGTCGTTGGAGTAAAGAGTGCTGGCTGTTTGTGGTCGTCAAAGCTGGCATCGGGATCGTCAACCTGGGTATAGCCAGTACCGGCTCCGGTTGTGTTGTGGGTTGGTGCGCCCTGCGGGACGAGTGAGAGCCCGCTGCGGCCATAGTGATGGTGCTGGAGTAGCTCTTCGAGGGCAGTCTTAGCGTCGTCGTCCTTTGTGCTCAGTTGAATACCAAGCACGAGCAGCCGGTCGAAGCCGCTACGGGCCTGCTCCGGGGTGAGGTCGATCTTCACCCCCATGCCGACCTCAACCGCTCGCTCAAAATCGACCAGCCAGCGTAGTTCGTCGGGGACAAAAAGACCACCGTTGTCAGGGCGAATCGCTCCTGTGGGATCGATAGATGGATCAACGGATGGATCTGGACCCACGATTAAGGGAAGCGACACGACGTTGCTGAGTGCTTCGAGTGTCTGGATCCCGCCTGAGTAGCCAAGCACCACGAAGCGGTCGGCGAGGTGAACGACGCGAGGTGCCTGGGACCACGCGGCCTGCTTTGTCGGAGGATCAGGCGGGAAAATGACAAACGCCGTAGAGAGCGCGACATCGCTTTTTTTCAAGGGCGCAGGCGGTGTGTCCTTCAAATTGTAGGGCTGGTAGTTCGCGATGAGCTGCGCGGCGCGCGCGGAGCCCACTGCGGCATTGAGCGCTGCCTGCGCCGCCTGCTGTTTGGTGAGATCATCACTGGCCAGCCAGAGCGCCTGCCAATACGTCGAGATGGCGCTGGCTTCGGCGGGTGAGAGGGGGGTCTGCGTCCCGATCACCAGGATTTCATCGGTCGCTTTCGCCTTCACCGGCTTCTGCGGCAGATTGGGGTCACTCAGGTTGGTCGGCCGGTAACTATCGACGATCCACCCGGCGCGGCCAGATCCGTGCGCGGCGACGAGCGATCGCCAGGCCGCGCGCTCGTCGCCATCGACGCCGCCCGCGCGCCATATCGCCCGCCAGTAGCGCTGCGCGTTCGCCAGCTCGGTCGTCGAGAGCACCGGTTCGAACGTATCGATCGAACAATCGTCGGGATAGATGCGCACCCAGAGCTGGTGGCCGGCCGCTGCGCCTTCGCCAACCGTCGCGAAACGCGTCTCCAGGCGCAGCGGCAGCAGGGCGAACGGCGAGTTGGTGCTGAACTCCACGGCGCTCTGCCGTGGATCGCTGAACGGGACAAATGCCGCCTGCGCGGCGCTCGCGGCCTCGCGCGCCCGCTGTACCCGGGCCCGGGCGGCGCTCACGTTCGCGTCAGCCTCTTTGGCCTGGGCCGCCAGCCGCTCAAGCTCGGCGGTCATCGTTTGATTGTCCGGGTTGAACTGGCGGGCCAGGCGGTCGCGGGCCGTTAGCACCGCCTTCTGCTGTTCAGCAGCCTCGGACGCGGCGGCCAGCGCGGCGTTGAGCGCATCGCGCGCCTGTTTGATCGCTGCCTGGCTCGTGCTAAAATTCTGTATCATTCTGCCCCCATCTCTCTAAGGTGTAAGCATCTCATCTGCATGAATGGCGACTATCACGGGCGCGCGGTACAGCAGGTAGGCCCAGCGCGCGGAACTCTGGGCCGCAGCGTCGACCTGTACATCTTCATCGTGCTGGGGTTTCTTGCCCTCGTTATCGGGCATCGGTGGTGGGGCAAGTACCACAGAACTCAAACTGGCAGCCGGAAGGAACTGGCCTGCTATGGCTCCTGGCAGCGCGTCGTCCCAGGTCAGTTCGTCGAAAATCTCCAGCTCGCCGGAACGCTCGATCTCCAGGCCAAAGCGCGGCTCGCCAGGACGCTCTTTCAGTACAAAGAACCAGCCGGGTCTATCGTTGGGGTGTTCGCCAGAGTCCCCTTTTGCCTCGTCGATGGTCAGATCGAAGCCGAAGAAATAGATATCCGGGTCCACCTTTGCCTCATAAAGCGGTGTGCGCACCTTGTCGCGCGGTGGATTCGCCTGTTCGGCGTCGCTCAGTTCTACGAGCGAGCGTGGTTCTGCCAAGTTGATTGAGCCGTCACTGTTCCTTGCCCACTGGGCGAGCTGCGCGTAGATCACTGCTGTAGGGTATTTCTTCAGGAGCTCGCCGCGAATGACGAGCACGGCCTGCGCGCCCGTTTGTCCCGGTACGGCACGATTGTTGTGATCGCCGAGTTGTGAGGAGGGCGACCAGCGATGCAATTCGGGGATATCGTAGAGCTGCTCTTTGAGTTGCTCGCTCGTGAGGTTCTCGCTGTTGTAGAAACTGCGCGCATCCCAGAACTGGCGGAAGTAGCTCCCGCGCATGTCGGTAGGGAACTCGCGCCAGAGCAGTTTGCGCGCGAATTCGTGGTTGAGGCCGACCATGTAGGCTTCGATGAATTGCTGGTTCGTCTCGACCAGGGTGATGCTGTTGGACGCGATCAGGTTGATATTGGGCAGGAACAGCTCGATCGAGATAGCCTTGAGCGGCTCGTACATGGGGAGGTCGATTTTCGGATAAGCCATCACCTCGCCGAAGCCGTCGCCGATCAATGCCATAATCCATGGTGGGATAGAGATCAGCGTCAGACCGCGTCTCGGGATCGTCACCTGGGGGTCGACCGCTACCACCAGCGTACCGGTCAGCTGCGGCAGGTCGAGCGTGACCGGTTCCGGGCGCTGTGCGACCGTCTTGCTCGCGGTCAGCAGCGCGTAAGAATCGCGCAGCGCGCCTTTGAAGCGTATCGCCACCGGGCTATCGGTCGCGCCGGTGGTGGGCCTGACGTTCGAGCCTGGAGCGGCCAGGACAAAATCGGGGCTGTGCGGGAACTGGGCGAGGGTGCCGGGCATCTGGTTCTCCTCGCGAATGCTCTGCGCCGGCGCATTGGCCGCGTTCCACTGCACGAAGAGGTACACGACCAGGGCGATCACGACGAGAGCCAGGGCCAGCAGGCCCCAGAGGCCGAAAACAATCAATAATACCAGCACCAGCACTGCCGCGAGCACCAACGCCAGCGCGAACCACAGGTGCTTGCGCTGCCAGTCCAGCAGGAACGAAGGGATATTGGGGGGAGCGGCTGCCGGCGCGACCTGGTCGAGCGTCGGGATGCCCGGCGGCACGACCTTGGGCGGCGCGGCGCTGACCTGGCCCGCGTTCACGCGCGCAAGCAGGTTCTGGGGCGTCACTGCCGCGTTGAAGGGCAGCGCGCGCATCAGGCGCGCCCCGGGCCGGATGACGCGCCGCATGACCGCCGAGGTGTGGACGGGAGTGACGAGGCTTCTCTGCTGGAGATAGGGCACGGTCGTGTCCCCGATGAGCACGCGCTGGGCCACCGGGGCGGTCACGGCGAGCGCGCGCTCGGCGTTCGCGGTGGCGAGCGTCTGCAAGTGGCGGCCGTACCAGCGCCACGAGACTTCTTTCGCGAGTTGCAGCCGCCGGATGCGGCTGTTCGCCGCGAGGACGTCGCCGATCTGCTCCCAGGCGTCGTTCATGTACTCTTCCCGGTTGGTTTCGACCACGTTGGTCCCGAAAGCGGCCGCGGCCCGGTGGCGTGGATCAAGGTTCAGCTCGTGCACCCAGTTCTGGTTGTTGGGCGCGGGCGTGCCGTCGCGGTTCGTCAGGAGCCGCTGCGTCAGGGCGTGCCAGTGGCCGTAGATGGGCGCGGTGATGAGCGGGTCCTGATCGTCAGCAATGCCCGGGCCGAGTCCAGTCGCGGCATTGGCATCTTGCGCGCTCTGCACGGCGTAATCGTCGGGCAGGTTGACGAACGTGGCCAACGCGCGCTGAAACGGGTGCGGGTACGGCTGATCCCAGTTTTCGTACTTGAGCGCCTCCGCCAGGTCGGCAGGATCCAGGTCGGCGCGCGGCACGCGCAGCGCCCCGCCCAGGCGCAGAACGCCGCCCAGGTCCGCGTCGGTGATGCCCGGCAGGTTCGAGCCCGGGTCCTGCACGTCGATGTCGCGCGTGCCGACCCGTTTATCGACCGGCTGGGGCTTCAACTGGCGCACCAGGTACTCAAAATCGCCGCTTGAGCCGGTGCGGAAGTACCAGCGGTAGTAGATCGGGTAGTTCGTCGCCTCGGCCTTGCCGGCATATGTCCCCCACGCTGAGAACGTCGCGTGCGGGGCCGCGCTCGGGTCTTGCCCAAGCCCGGCCAGGCGCCCCGTCTCGAACACCGGCACGACGAAAGCGTGGTAGCCCATATTCTCCGCGAGCCGCCGTGGGCAGACCAGGCGCGAATACGCCACGTCGGCATTGGCGCTCAGCGCGGCCTGCACGCGCGGTAGCACCGCGCCCATGTCGGGTGAAACCACTTCACCGGGCCCGCCCGACAGGCTGCTGTTGAAGTGGACGTGTGCCCAGGCCCAGAGTTGGTCGGCGGGCGGGAAAACGCTCACGTCGCTGACCGTGATGTAGGGCAGGGGGCGGTCCGCGATGTTTTTCCCCTCGCTGAACTCGCTCTCCTCTAGGACGACCAGCGCGATCCACGGGCGCAGGTGCAGGCCCGTGTTGTCGGGGGCCGAGGGCGTGTAGCGCCAGGGGAAGTCTTCGTCGTAGAACTCTATCAAGGGGAGGTAGTTCGACTCGAAATTGGTAATCCACGCCTGGGGCTCCGTGCGCACGATGGCGCGCGTGTCGATCCCGACAATATCGCCGGGCCCATAGAGCGCGATGTCCTGCGCGATCGTCTGGGTCAGTTCCGCGCCGCCCCCGACTGGGTCGCCCGAGAGCGTCAACGCGACGTGGACCGAGGCGCGCATCTTCACCGACGGGTCGCCATCGGCGGACGTGATGGTGTTCGCCACACCCTGCCGGAGCCACGGGAGAAACGAGTAGGTCGAGATTGTTGTACTCATGCTGCCACCTCGAATTGCGGGAGAACGTGCAGCGTCCCGGCCAGGCCCGGGTTGGCGGCCACCGTGCGGTTCAGGTAATCGTGCGCTGCCGCTTGGCTGGTGAAGACCACGGCCTCGGCGCTGTAGACGGTATTGTTGGAGCGCAGGGCCACCGCGAATGTTTCCGGGCCGACCGCGATCTTCGCGCTGACCGGCTGCATCTGGGCCGCGCGGTAGGCGGAAAGCGCGCATTTCGTGACGCTTGCGCCCCCCAGGAAGTGGGCGAACAGCGCGCCGATCTGGGAGAAGAAGCGGTTCACGTAGCGCCGGTACTTAGTATCGATTACCGTCAGGTCGTAGCGCACCACGCGCGTAATCGCGGTGCCAGACGCCAGGCTGGTCCCGGCGGCGGAGAGCTCGATCCCGCTGTCCATCGGCACGTAGCCAGGCTGCGAGAGTTTGGTCGCATCGACGAAGTTCTGGAATTGCGAGGGGGCGAACTGCTCCTGCAGCTCCGCGGTCTTCGCCAGGCCTGCCGACGCGACCGCTAAGGCGAAGCGGTTCGCGTCGCTCGGCTTCTCGTTGCCGACCTTGTCCAGCGTGAGATCGAGCGGAACCGCGCGCTGGCTGATGCGCAACGTTCCCACCGGGTGCAGCAGAAAGGCGGCCTCGTCCTCTCCAAGCTTGCGCAAGGTGACCAGCAGGTGCGAGTTATCCGGTAGGGCCACGCGCCAGTTGCTCTGCTTGCCGAACTCGCCGGCCAGCAGAGGCATCACCGTGATGGGCGGCAGCGACGTGTCGCGGCTATCGCCCCAGGTGTAATCGACATTGACCCCGATCGAGAAGAACAGGAACGAGAGCGAGGCCGTGCCATGAGCATGCCAAGGCGTCGGTCCTTCAAGCGTGGCTGTGATATCAATGCCGAAAAGACCGATTCCGAAGACCTGAACAGAGAGCGAAGCCGAGAACAAGGCCACGAAATGGAATGGCGAGAACTGGATCAGTACGTCAAAGCCCACATGACCTGAGACGCTGAGAGCACTGAACCCGAAGAACAAATCGACACGTGCGCCAAACATGACCGCATTGGATGTAACCGAAAAGTAGCCTTCACAGCGAATACGAGCGTAGGACTCGTTGAGGATATCGATTTCGATGCGGCGCGGACTCGGGAACGGCAGCGGCGGGGGACTATATTGCGGGTGAAAACCACCGACCGAGACGACAAAATTGGCATCGTCGCCGAAGCCGAAAAGCATCCCCATCTCGCCCTCGATGGTGATAAACAGGACGCGCGAGTCGAAGAGTGAGGCAAAAAAGTACATACGCTTCTTGTCAAACTCGATTGCGCCTGCAAAGTTCACCTGAATCACAATCACCGCAACATCATCAGCAGGCATGGCCAGCCTGAGTACACCGAGAATGGCGATATTGCCAGGAGGGATCTGGATAATTATGCCAAGCGCAAGACTCACTAACGTCGGTTCTCCCCAACCCAGTTTAGCCATCGGCCCGATCAGGAAGATGCCATCCTGTGGTGGGAAAATCGCACGCAGATCGCTGATAATCCGGGGGGCATTCGCTACAACATCATGTGGAAACATAATGCTCTCAACCGCACCAGTACGCACCCCATCCATCAGCGGTTGCATCAACATCGTCCGGTTCAGACCGAGCAGCCCACCGACTCCAAGCAGTGTAAAGCCAAAGCCAAGCTGTATACCCGCGCCAAACTCAGCCGTGATAATCACAAGTAGCGAGAAGCCGCTCGAACCATCAGGCATCTTCGTCGTGATCAACCCGATGGCGTGCAAACTCAGAAAATCGGCGAAGACCAGCTCCAGCGCGCCGGCGTACTCGCCGCGGTCAGTGTCGATATAGAGGAAACCGCCGCCCTGCACGATGCCCGCGTTGACCGCGAGGCCGACTCCGCTGGGGGGCTTGAAAGAGAGCGCCAGGTTGGCCGGACCAAGATTGCCGCCCTGCGCGGGAAAGGTCGTGGTAACGTTTAAGCCGATGCGGTCGACGGATGCCTGAAGTGGCCCGAGGCTGGCCTGGAAGGCGGCAGAGAGTTCGGCGGGCAGCGAGCCATCCGAGCCAAGCCCGAGCTTGAGATAGAGCTTTTCGATATCCAGCGGCCCGAGTGTGACATGCGTTGGGATCGCGATTTCGATGGCGGAACTGCCCACGATCTGGAAACCGGTGCTCGGCGACCAGTGCAGTTTGAAGTCCAGATTCGCGGAGAGATTGACGCCGCTCAGTAGCGCCGAGATGAAGCCGTCACCGCTTGAAAGGTCGATAGTGAGTTTGCCGCCATCCAGTTCTCCCGAAATCGAGGGCTGAGCACTCACTGCTCCCGAACTATCCAATGCCGCCTGAGCGCCCAGAGTCAGCGCGAGTTTCTGCATTTCAAGTTTCGTCCCACCCGCCTCTGAGAAAAGGATGACCGTGCCGTCAGCGCGCTGCGCAGCGACACCGACCTCTACATCGACGCTCACGGCACCAGTGGGAGGATGGAACGTCACATCAAACGGCGGTTTGATCTCGGCATCAAGACCGGCTTCAAACCGCGCCTTCGCGCTCAAGTCCAGATTCCAGATGCCGCCGAGCGGATAGGTCTGCTCGAAATCCTGGGTTGCGGGCAGGCGCAGGCGGAAGGTTAACGCTGGCGGCGAGGTTGATGGGTCGACGCTTAGCCGGAGGAAGAAGGCTTCGAGAATGGCAGGTTGGCCCGGGGGCCTGAGCAGTGTGGTAGGCAAGTCGACATCTTCTAGGAAAGCCTGTACCTTCGTGAAGAGCTGGCTGCCGTCGAATGCCGGATCGCCGAAACCGAATGCGTCGCGCAGATGCTGCTCTGGGTTGAGGAAGAGGTTGACGACGCGATCAAGGTGGAGCGCGCGTTTGCGGTATGGCGGCGAGAGTGGATCATTTGGGTCGCCCGGCGTGTCTTCGTCATCCACCAGGCCCAAGACCGCCAGGGTTGGGACAACGCCACGCGCCTTGCTCTCTAGGTACTCGATCACGACAAAATCGAAGAGCTGGCGCGCCAGCTCTCCAGCAAACGCTTGCACCTGCGCGACCTGGGCGGGTGTTAAGCCCGCCCCACCTGCAGCGGCGTTCAGTGCGGATCCCATCTGCACAAGGGCGTTCACGAGTTCGCCAATCTTAGCGAGCAATGCCACGCCTGCACTGATGATCTGGGACGCGTCGTCAGCCGCGATGGCGTTTGTAAGCGCGATGATAAGTGGTCCAAGGCCCCCCGCAGAAGTCGCGGCTGTGGCAATAGCGCTCGTGATCTGCGCGTCGGAAGCGAGCGCTGGCGGGAGCCGCAGGCCAAGACCGGCGATAAACGCCTGGGCGCCTTCGGTTGAAAGATGCTGTTCGAGCGGCTTGAGCGCCGACGCGAGTTCGTTCGCGATGCGTTCAAGTGTACCTGCATTGTCGGGCATCTAGCACACCTCCATCGCTTCTAGATCGCGCAACGACGCCCCCGGCAAGGCAAGGATGAGTGTGCGGTAGCGTTCGATATCGGCCTGCAGTCTAGTGCTGCTATAGCGCGCGAGCGTGTTCAGCCAGCGCTCGATATAAGTGCTCATAGGCCGATCAGCTAGAGTCAGAGGTAGGAGGGAGATATCAAGCTCTTCGATATGACTCAGTGCTTCGTGAACCAGCGCTGGGCCGTGCAAGCGTTTCCAAGTCGCGCCGACGCGTTTATTGGTGTTGATCAGGCGAGAGATTTCATCAAAATGGGTACTGACCAGTCCCGCGAACAACTGCCAGAGTGGATACTGGTTAAAGCGCTGCTCCAGCGTGCGCAGTCTCGGTGGTATTCTTTCATACAAGACCGCTGGCTCACTACCAGGCGGCGACAGGCGAAAATGTGCGATGTTACTTCCGACGCTCCCGCTACTTACTACTGCATGCTCTGTTAAAGTAGGTACGGATTCACATGTAGCCTTTGCATCTACTTTTCCAGCCCCCCAATCGTTATTTGGAAGTGTCTGGCCAGGAACCTGACGAGCATTTTTTTTGTCAGTCAGGTATTGAAGCGCTTGTGTATACGTCAGGGATGGATTGCGCTGCAGCATCAAAGCCACGACGCCAGTGATAAATGGCGCAGCCATACTTGTGCCATTTTTCTGCACATAGAAATCAATGCAGCAGTCGCAAATAAACCAGTGCGAGCGATCAGCACTACCTGCCGACATGATTCCGACGCCGGGAGCGCAAATATCTGGCTTGATGCGTTCAGGCAAACTCAGAGCCGGCACAGATACTGTTGGCCCTCTGCTAGAGAAACGAGCAAGGTTGCCAAGCTTCGGATCTGTCTTTCCACTGTCAGTCAAATCATATGCACCAACCGTAATCAAGTTTGCCGAGGAACCTGGCATCGAAACTGTGTACGCTGTGCTACTATCCTTTTCGGAAAATCTCGCTGTACTATCGATATTGGAGCTAATCGGATCATATTCCTTATCCTTCCAATCAATCCATGCGTCAAACGCGGCGGCTGCATTCGCTGTCTCTTGCAACGTAATTTCCCAGGGTCCGGTGGTAATTGTCGTACCGGATGCAGTCGGCATAATACTAAAATGTATTCTGTGCTTGCCATTCTGCGGGTTATTCAACGTGGATTCTATCCAGACAGTATCTGGACCACCTGCGAGAGTTTTTCCGGCGGTTCCTGCGGGCACAGACGGATATGCAGGACCGGACTGGGGTTTCAATGTGAACGTCAGCCTGGCGGCGCCGCTGTACCAGAGATCAAACCAATCGCCTTGGTCATTCGGTTTCACGGTGAATTGGAATGACGTACTACCACCGGCATTAATATTTCTTGAGATATGCAGATTTTTGTCGCCTGTGTTACCTGATGAAACAACAATAACCTGCCCTGGTCCTCCAACATACCCATTGAGGAGACGTTCATCACGATAAGTTCCATCGTGAGCACCTTTGGAGCTTCCAAGGCTCAAATTCATAACGGTAGGGATATAAGGTTTACCAAGTGTCGTGGCGCGCGCCTGCGCGAAATCGAAAATATATTTCACACCGTCATAATACTTATCTTTTGTTGGATTCTTTATACTTATCTTAACAACGACAATATCGGCATTGCGAGCAACGCCAACATATGTACCTGCTTTTTGACATCTGTCAGGTTGGGAACCATTGCCCGCTGCTATGCCAGCGACATGAGTTCCGTGCCCGATTGTATCAACATGCCGAAGGCTCTGCTTGGTCTCCAGCGCTGTGTTGATCAGGTTCTCGTCTAACACTGCGCCAGATGTAAAAGGAGGTGGAGGAGCTTGCTCCCCATTTTGGGGCTTATCTAGAGTTTGGTCCCAGATGGAAAGGATACGTGTTTTACCATCAGGCTTACGAAACGACTTATGAAAAATATCGATGCCCGTATCGACAATCCCAACAATGACACCAGTTCCATCTAGCGAGAGCGGGGGCTCCCACACGCTGTCCACATGTATTTCAGGGATACTTACATCAAGGTGCAATTGCATCGGTGTGTCCGTTTCAAGAGAAACAACCTCATCAAGGGCGGCGATTCGTTCGATATCCGCCAGATCGGCATTGCCCATTGCGATGTCCCCGACGACATATGCAACAGTAAAGCCCGCGCGTTTGATTGGCTCTAGGTCGCCTTTAAAAGTTACCGAGAGCCTGATACGATCCTCTGGCGCACGTACTACCCGCTCTTCCACTTTTTTGCCACGCCATTGGTGAAGGAGATATTCCAATTGCGAGTCGATTTTGTTCATGGGAAGTACTCCGAGTTTGTGATTGCGTCTCTTTTCTTGAGCGATAGAGGCGCATTGCCTACGCAAAAATCAAACAAAAACCCTGGGTCAGGTGCTAAACTGCACCAGTACCAACTCAAAAATACTCAACCTTACGATCCCGCGAACCGAGTTAGACTCCGTGTAGCTACGAGTTCCCCTACGTTCCGCACTAAATAGACCATGATTGATATGTCACATATGCAGAAGCAGTCGGCCTCACCCGTTCTTTCCCAAAAGTAGGGAACATCAGAACTGAATAGCACATGAGAGCTCCTCTACCCTAAGAGAAAAACGTTGACTTCATCATTTTTTAGAAGATGACTTTTTTGAATCATCCGTGATTCACCGAGAAGCTGCGGACTACCTGCATTCAGAAGCCTTTGCGATGATACCTTCGTACCGTTTGAACGGCCGGAGAAAGGCTAAGAACCGATAGATGCTCGTGAAGGAGCCTTTTGAATGCTCTACTCTAGAGAATAGCGCCTAAATCGCTAAATACATGTAAACATTTGAAAAGTCGAATATAGCTCAACACTAAATATATCATATACTTGTGCTTTTTTCAAGTCTTTATTATCGATGAGGTAGATCCTGGACCGGTAACTCTGCAGCACTCAATGGCATCTGCTCGATGAATAGAAAGTTAGTAGAGGCGATTCAGCTACTTATAGCGTGTGATGACCTGGAATTGTTAACTAATGTTGACCGGGAGGGAGGTTAGCCATTCGGACTAAGGAAGGATACCAGGCTTGTTGTCTGACGCTGGATGAATGACATAGAAAGAGAGGGGACCCTTGCTTTAGCTGAGTAGAACATCGAGGCCTGTTTGTAAGGAAGCGGTGATCTCTGCACGAAATTTTGTGTGCTATTGAGAAATGTATGGTATGAGCTGATTCTACGTTGAGCGTAGACGCTTTCAAATGCACTTGCGTACTTTTTCTACGATAAAGAGAGAATTAAGTTTAATCCTACGATGATAAGAGACCGCACACACAATTGTGCGATCTATTGTAACCGTGGAATAGAATGAGCGTCAAGGGGCAAAAAAGGATGCCATCCCGAATTTTGTGTAATGGCGTAAAGCAAGAAGGCATTAAAGTCAGTCCAGGCCGAGCTTTCGGGCTTTTCTCCTATTTACCCTTACACAACAATCGGGATGGCATCCAAAAAAGGCGACCGCCATCGTGGAATGACTCTAGAGTCATCGTAGAAAAAGTACGCGAAAAAAGAGTTAGCGTGGAAAAAGTACGCTGTATACCTCATCTTCAAGTATAAAACCGCTTGCTTGATTAGGGAGTCTTTCCTTTTCGGGTGGATATAAACATTGGGGTGCGTAAGAGCGAAGAGAGCATCTCTTAGCAATTCTTCGCCCCAAATGAACAAACTAGAATAAATCGAGCCTATGAATAACTCACCCACACTTGCTTTCAAAGAAACACAAAATTTAGAACAGACTTCTTTTTGAGCAGGACCGAAAGCGGTTCCAGCTTCTGAGTATCGTTCCGAGTCCGCCTTTTAGCAACTCTTTAGCTCTTAAGCATAAGCGTTGATATGATTTATAATAGAAGAAGCGAGCTCTGCAGTCGATGCAGTTACAACAGGTATATGTTCATCTTGTCCAAAAGTTCTATAGAGCTTCCGCCCCAGACTTACCCCATCTAAGGTAACCATTGCTCCACCCGCCTCTGAAATGAGCCCAAATGCGACCGCAATTTCTAGATTCTGTTTGCGCGTGCATTCTAATGCTGCGTCAGCGCTACCTACCGCCACATCTGTATAATGAACGGCTGAGGAGTATGCAGATTTTGTATCGAATCCTATCAGCCTTCTTGAAAATTGATCCCTGTTAACTTCAAAATACTCATCGATGTAAATCTTTGTATTTTCAATCAGCGTTTTTGTATTAGAGCAACGTATTCTTCTGCTTTCGCCTGACAAATGGAGAAAGCACCCTCGGCCTTTCTGAGAGTAAAATAACTCTTGCCTTGGAGAGTGGATCATTACTCCACTAAAGAGATAATCGTCATAAACCGGATCTACATTTGAAAAGATAGCGAGCATTGTCCCGTATCTGCCTTGCTTTCTTTGAGTTGCATACACGTTGGAGCCGTCCAATCCGTCGAGTATAGCCAGAAAAGCTGGTTCTTCTCCAATATCTACGATCCCATGCTCCTCTGATATAATCCGTATTGGAATATGAGCTGCATTCAAAACGTCAATAACTACCTCCTCTGCCTCAATGTCAGCGCGTAAAGCAGTTTCCCCAAATTGGTTCTTTTGTATCTTCTCTTCCCCAGCTAAGCCGAGTTCCTCAAGAATCTGATAAGCTTTTTGAAGTCCAGAAACAGCAAATTTTTCCAGATTACCGCGTACCATATCTTTTCCCACCGATTTAGTAGCTCATCTATAACTTCTCAATTAAGTGAAAACGCGACAATCATCAGGCACAGCCATTTGATATCCCTCTCTGAGCTCGACCTTTTAATCCGCGCCTAATTATAGCGCAGGCGGAGCACGTTAATGACCGTAACTCAACCAACGCCTGCGCCCTTTCCAGCTATGGCTCGCTCTTCACGTGCAAATACACTGCTAGTTTCAGGGTACAGCCCCACTAACCGGTGAAAAAGGAGGCCCTTGTTGAAAAACGTGACGGTCCCTGGCATCTTAAGTGTATGCAAAACACAACAAAAGAGCCAATGGACACGTCCACTCAATTTTG
>Ga0070717_10000922_pt1 | contig 19578 bp, 16 predicted proteins | sample LARL113metaG_FD_71366 | JGI IMG/M metagenome (GOLD analysis project Ga0070717, IMG submission 71366) | Corn, switchgrass and miscanthus rhizosphere microbial communities from Kellogg Biological Station, Michigan, USA - LAR L11-3 metaG | ecosystem: Host-associated > Plants > Roots > Rhizosphere ... | reverse complement strand
CGGAACAGGTGGGATATGATGCCGCGCAGTTGCAGGCCTTTCATCGCGACGTTAGGGATCGCGTCTCGGGACTGCCCGGCATCGCCGCAGCAAGCTGGGCTTCCAACATGCCCTTCTGGTCGACCGCCTCGCGCGGCGTCTCGATTGAAGGGCAGCAGCAGAAAAGAAACGGCGAGACGCTGAACACCATTACAAACACCGTCGACCTGGATTATTTCAATGTCATGCAAATCGCGCTCCTCGATGGCAGGGACTTCAGCGATGGAGATCGGGATGGCTCCCTCCCAGTCGTCATCATCAACGAAGATCTGGCCCGGCGCTATTGGCTTGGTGGGGATGCAATCGGAAAACGCCTCCGCCTTGCGGGGGATTCAGTCAGTCGCCAGATAATCGGAGTCGTCAAGAACAGCAACTACACCACTTTGGGCGAAGCCCCGCACCCATGCATTTATCTGCCCTTGCGCCAGAACTCCGGAGCGACCGCTACGCTCTACGTGCGAGCGGCCCCCGATCCCGAATCGGTGCTGGGAGAAGTCCAGCGCGAGGTCAAGGCCCTTGCTCCCAAGGTGGAGATCAGCGATATCCGAACTGGGGCCAGATTCATGGACCAGATCCTGTGGAGCGCGCGGATCGTGGTCAGCATGCTAGGAGTCTTCGGATTGCTCGCTCTCATTCTGGCCAGCGTGGGACTGTACGGCCTGCTCGCGTACCTGGTGCGTGGGCGACAACGCGAAATCGGATTGCGCATGGCTCTTGGCGCCTCGCGACCTGCCATTCTGTTCCTGGTGCTGCGACAAGGCATGGCCCTGGTGTGCGCTGGGGTCGGGGTCGGCTTGGCATTCTCACTGGTGATCAGCCGCGCACTTGCGAGAATGCTGTTTGGCCTCAATCCTGCCGACCCGTTGAGTTTGGCCGGCGCCTCTTCGGCGCTGATCCTGGTAGCTGCCCTTGCATGCTATTTGCCCGCACTCGCGGCCAGCAGGATGGATCCGATGGGCGCACTGAGAAAGGGATAGGTTTCCACACTCGATGTGGTCCGACGACATAGTGGACCCACGTTAAGAATTCCCAGGAGAGGTCCGCCCATATTGAAGGGAAACTATCAACGAAAGAGTTTCGCCTCATCGATTCCCGATTTGTACCGAAATGTCGGCCAGTGTTCCGGAATATTGAGCAGAGTTGGTGCGCGGAAGCGGCCGCCGGATTGACACCGGCGCCTCCTCTCATTAGCGAAGCACTTGAGAACGAGTGCAAGGTGCGTAGCAGGTCAAATTATCGCCGGAGCTACATTCAGGTATTCGGCAAGATAAGGTGCGGTCTTACTCCCGCTGAGCGACGCGATCTCTTCAGGAGTGCCTTCAGCGACTATGCGGCCGCCTTCATCCCCCGCACCCGGCCCCATATCGATGACCCAGTCGCATTTTGCAATTACCTGCATATCATGCTCGATGACGACGACTGTGTTGCCTGCCGATACCAGCCTTTCAAGCTGTAGCTGGAGCCGCTCCACGTCGCTCGGATGGAGCCCAGTGGTGGGCTCGTCAAGAACATACAGGCTCTTGCCGAATTCGGCCCGCTGAAGCTCGGTTGCGAGTTTCACCCGCTGCGCTTCGCCGCCTGACAGTTCGGTTGCGGCCTGCCCCAGACGCAGGTACCCGAGGCCGACCTCCTGCAGCACCCTGAGCGATCTTTCGACCGTTGCGTCATCCCTGAAGAATTCTGCTGCGGCGTCGACCGTCATTGCCAGCACGTCAGCGATGCTCTTGTTTTGGTACATCACTTCGAGCGTCTTCTGATTGAAGCGCGTGCCGTGACAGGTTGGACACGGACTGTACACGCTGGGCAGAAACAACAACTCGACGGAGACGAAACCTTCGCCCGCACAGGTCTCACAGCGTCCCTTAGCGACGTTGAAGGAAAATCGGCCAGCGTCGTATTTACGCGAGCGCGCGAGTTTGGTCGATGCAAACAATCTGCGGACGTGGTCGAACAGCCCTGTATATGTCGCAAGATTGGAGCGCGGAGTACGCCCAATGGGTTTCTGATCCACCACGACAAGGCGGCGGACAAGCTCCATGCCACCGGCGATCCGGCCCGATAAGGTTACGACCGGCCTGTCTTCCAGGTTTTCGCTTTCAACTTCCTCAGGTGCTATGTTCTGTCCCAGCCGTTCGGCTACAAGTTCGACCAGCACCTGGCTTACAAGCGTGGACTTGCCCGAACCGGAGACGCCGGTAACAGCGGTCATAACGCTGAGCGGGAAGCTTGCATCGATATCCTGAAGGTTGTTGCGGGTGACACCGCTGAGCCGCAGCCAGCCTTTCGGCTGGCGCAATGTGGTCGCATGTGGGCGGTTCGACGCTGAAAGATGCCTCCGCGTCTCTGATTCCTGGACATTGCGCAGTCCTTCCGGCGGGCCGGAATAGAGGATCGCCCCTCCCTTTTCTCCGGCGCCGGGGCCAACGTCTACGATCCAATCGGCCCGGCGTACCACCTCGATTTCGTGCTCAACGACGAAGATGGAATTGCCTGCGCGCTTGAGACCGTCGAGCGCTTGCAGCAGTGCCTGGGTATCAGTTGGATGGAGCCCGGCAGATGGCTCATCGAGCACGTAGATCACTCCGAATAGGTTTGAGTGCAGTTGCGTGGCAAGACGCAGCCGTTGCAACTCGCCGGGCGAGAGTGTCGGTGTGCTTCGCTCGAGCGACAAGTAGCCGAGTCCCAGACCCTGCAGCACGGTCAGGCGCTCCACAAGTTCGCAGGTAATGCGCCGAGTGACTTCTGCCTTCTCGGGATTTGCGGCATGCTTCGGGCTCGCTCGCTTCGTGAATGGTTCGAGAAGAGCGTGCAGCCGCTTCAGAGGAAGTGAGGATATCTCGGCAATGTCGTAGCTAGCGAACTTCACGGCAAGAGACTGACGCCGCAGGCGCTTGCCATGGCATGTGCCGCAATCGGCAGAGACCATGAATTGGGCTACGCGCTTCTTCATCATGGCGCTGTGGGTGTTGGCAAACGTGGAGAAGACATGACGCTTAGCGCTGGTAAACGTACCCATGTAGCCCGGTTCCAACTTTTGTTTGAGCGCCCGGCGAGTCTCTGCAGGCGTGAAGCCGGGATACACGGGAACCTGCGGCTGGTCTTCAGTGAACAGGATCCAGTCGCGGTCTTTTTTGGGAAGCTCACGCCATGGCTTGTCCACGTCGAAGCCCATGGATACGAGGATGTCGCGCTGGTTCTGCCCACCCCACGCCGTCGGCCACGCGGCGATGGCGCGCTGCCGGATGGTGAGCGATGGATCGGGCACCATAGATTCTTCCGTGACCGTGTACACCCGGCCAAGACCATGGCATTCGGGACAGGCCCCCTCCGCTGTATTTGGAGAAAACGATTCAGCGTAGAGCAGCGGCTGGCCCCGTGGATAGTCGCCGGCTCGCGAGTAGAGCATGCGGAGGAGGTTCGACAGCGTAGTAACCGATCCTACGGACGAGCGCGGTGTCGGCGCGCCGCGCTGCTGCTGTAATGCGACGGCTGGCGGCAGGCCGTCAATCGAATCGACAGATGGAACTGCAAGTTGATGGAAGAGCCGGCGTGCGTAGGGAGAGACAGATTCGAGGTAGCGGCGCTGGGCCTCGGCGTAGATGGTGCCAAAGGCGAGAGAAGACTTGCCGGACCCCGATACTCCCGTGAACACGACCAGCGCGTCACGGGGAATGTCGACGTCTACGTTGCGGAGGTTGTGCTCGCGGGCGCCGCGCACCCGGACCATACGGTCACTTCGGAGACCTGGAATCAATCCCTTTCCTTCCAGAGACTTGGATGCCTGGATTTGGGGACCGGATCAACGAGCCGACAAACCGCGTGGTGGTATTCTTCCTTCACAATCGGCAAAGTACCGCGCTCCTGGCTTCCGAGCCACGTTCATCGTCATCGTCTCCGGGCGAAAGTCTTCGCGCCTCCGCGAAGAAAATGTCGGGTACAAACGTCTTCCGGTTGCGGTCGTACAGCGGAAACAGCGACGACTCGATCTGCATGCAAGGGCGTTTCCCGGGTTGGCACTCCGTCAGTAGCGAAATGTCGGCTTATCTGAAGCAATGCGGCCATCCATTCTCAATTTGAGAGAACAGGCCAAATCACGTTTCCAGAACTGCCGCGCCTGGACGAGTGCATTGGAGATTTGTCCTCAATTGAGGCGCAGCGAAGATTGGCGGTCGGCAAGTCAACGGGTTTGCGGTCTGCTCCGGCGCTACTTTCGACTGTCGGTCTTGTGAATCCTTGCGAAGGTCAATTCCCGCTAAACGGGAAACGCCTCGATGACTGCGATTTGGGCGGCCGTCGGAAAGACCTTATTGAGTCGAAAGCCTGCGCTCGCCAGGAGTTCGCGATACTCGTCCGTCGTGCGCTCGCGCCCTCCCGTCAGGACAAGCATGACGAGATCAATGAATTTGCCATTCGAGGGGACGTTCTCGGCAAGCAAATCCCACTCCACCAGGAGCAACACACCGTCGTCTGGAATCGCCTTCCGGCAATTGGCGAGAATAATGCGCGCCTGCTCCTCGTCCCAATCGTGGATCACGCTCTTCATCAGGTATGCCCTGCAGCCTGCGGGGATCTGCTCAAAGAAGTTGCATGGCTCCATCGAGGCGCGTCCCTCCAGATCGCCGCCCAGGTATCCCCGCTCGCGCGCGCGAGTGAGCACGTCTTCCCGGTCCGCGAGCACGCCGCGCACGCCGGGATGGGCGCGAAGAATTTGCGAGAGCAGGATGCCGTTACCTCCGCCCACATCCATCAGGCTCTCCCAGGCTCCGAAGTCATATGCCGAGGCAATTGCCGGGCCCACCAGCTCCGACATGGTGGTCATCGCATCGTCGAAAATGCGGGCTTCCTCGGGATTTTGGCGAAGGTCTTCAAATACGTCGCTGCCCGAAAGGACGGTTCGAGACGACTCGCCGGTCTCAATACTGTGCAGGATTCTTCCAAAACACGGGTAGTGGATGTCGCTTCCCCAAAAGAGAAGCAAAGGACGGACGGAACCGGGCACCCCCGTTCTCAGAAAGCCGGACACCTGATTATTTTTGAAACAACGAGCCTCATTCTCTTCGAAGATTCCCTGGCTCGCCAACAAGCGAAGGGTGCGGTACAAGGCGCCTTCATGCACCTTCAAATCACCAGCCAGATCCACGGCGGAACGCCAGGCGCCGTCCAAGTGGTCCGCGACGCCCAGCTTGGCCGCGGCATAAAGAGCCTGATGCAGGATCAGTCCATCTCTGGCCCGCAACAGGACTGCGCACGAAGGCTCGGCAATGGCTGAGTGGCTCAGGAATTCCCCTGTTTTCAACGCGTCGCTCGATACGTCCAGGGACAAAGGGACGGCAATGGCTTGCTGGCTCATGATTTCTCCTAATCTTCAATGTTCATTTGCTTCATGCAGGAACAGCGGCACGAGTGGCGGCGCTGCCTACGCTTCGCTGGGAACTTCCGCGGCCTCGATAGGAGCCACCGGGTCCGGATCCGCTCCATACTCATACGGCCCCAACCGGGTGAGCAGGATCAAGGCGACAACCATTGCTCCGACCAAGCCCGCAAGCGGTACGGCGTAGGAATGAAAGTGGTCGTATCCTGCGCCCATCAGCGCGACGCCGGCGGCGCCCGAGATCATGAAGGCTCCGAACGCGTGGCCGTAGGCGGTGCCAAAAGCGCGCAGGCCGAAGTATCGACTGATCATATAGCCCATCGTCTCCACCTCTGCTCCCATCCCCAGTCCCACGAGAAATGCAGCGCTGAACGTGATGGTTCCGCTCATTCCGGCCCATAATATCGCGATGCCAAGAGTCGCTCCGCCATAAAAAAGAATCGCAATCCTGGGAGCAAAAAAACGATCCAGGAGAAAACCGGAGCCAAGCCGGCCCACCATGACAGCGGCTCCGACGAGCGAAGTGGCCAGCGCGGCGCGCTCTGCGCTGATCGCTCTATCGGTGAATATGGAGGACATGTGCAGCACAGCGCCATGCACGCTGGCACCGGTGAGCGAGAAGATGCAGATCAGCATCCAGAACGTGCCGCTGTGCCAGATATCATGCCAGCTCAAACCGTCTTTGGCCCGTATCGGGAATTGTGAAACCGGGGGGTCGTGATCTCCGTCTGGTCCCAGGCCGCGCTCTTTTGGATCATTCTGCAGCAGTGCAGCCACAACGGGAAGCGGCACCAGCAGGGTTGCGCCTCCGAAGATCGCAAACGCCATCCGCCAGCCAAGGTGGGCGATGAGGCGTTCAGTAAGAATTGGCACGACGACGGAGCCGAGGCCGATGCCCATCATCGACAATGCAAGGGCGAGTCCGCGATGGCGGTTGAACCAGTGTGAAATCACCACTCCGTATGGAACCGGCGCCGGCCCGCCGGACATGGCAATTCCCAGCAGCGCGAACAAGAGATAAAGCTGCCACAGGCTGCTGCCCAGCCACAAAGCCGAGCATAAGAGGAGGCCGTAAACAAACGTAGAGACCACGATGACGCGCTTCGCCCCGAAACGGTCAATGAGCATACCAAAGCCAGGAAAGCCCAGGGCGCCCACGATATTGAACAGGGAAAAGGCGAACGACACGGCCGCCCGGTTTGCGTGGAAACCCAGGACCAGTGACTTGAAGAAAATGCTGAAGGAAAACACCATGAGCGGCGGGCCGAGGAACAATCCAATGGCGCAAACCAAAACGATCAGCCAACCATAGAAGAGTCGAGGCCGCTTGTTCATGATGGCCACTCCAGCCGCAGAGGAAGGACGTAAGAGCGCGGCATGTCGTCACTTTTTGGGGATGCACTGCCACGGGAAGGCAGTGCCGTAGAGTCTATCGATCCATTCGGCACGGCGTCAACGACATTTCTCTGTTTCAATAGCCCTCAGCCACAGGTTCCAAGAATCGCAATTCTTAGTGGGCGCCGGCAGGCCAAAGTGCTCATTTACATTGATCGCGAGCCTATGGTCTCTAGACCGGAACTTCGAATGAGCCCCCAAGACTCGGTCAGGCCGTCGATGTTGCGGGAGCATTCCCTGCAGCATCGCATTGCCGGTTAAATTTGTTTGCGTGCTCCGATTCCGCAGGAGACGGAACTTTAGGTTTTCGTTCAGGCCCGGTCTTTCCAAATTCGGGCACGGCAATTGAACGGAAAAGGTTCCCGGTCTTGCACGGGCCGACAGATGTGATCTGCCACACAGCCAATCGGTGCCGGAGGGTGAGCACAATCGAGTCTTGCAAGGATTTCGGGCCGCCGCCCGGCGACTACATGCGAAGAGGCACTCGATGCACGCACCTCATCTGAAAGTTCTGGCAATTAACGGCAGCGCCCGCAAGGGCGGAAACACAGCCATCCTGCTTCGGTACGTTTTGAAGGAACTGGAGATGGAAGGCATTCAAACCGAGCTGGTGGAACTGAGCGGGCTGCGAATCCATGGGTGCCTATCATGCAAGAAGTGCTCGGCGCGGCGCGACGGCCTGTGCGTGCAATCAGGCGATATGGGCAACGTGCTGATCGAGCGGATGGCGCGGGCGGACGGCATCCTGTTCGGTTCGCCGACGTACGTTTCCGACGTGTCGCCGGAGATCAAGGCGCTGATGGATCGCGCCTGCACGGTGTCGAAGGCGAATGACGGGATGTTCCGCCACAAGGTGGGGGCGGCGGTGGTGTCGGTGCGGCGCGCGGGCGCCATTCACACCTTCGATTCGCTCAATCACTTCTTCCTGATCAACGAGATGATTATTCCCGGCTCGTCGTACTGGAATATCGGCATCGGGCGAGACATCGGCGATGTGGAAATGGACGAAGAAGGCATCGCGACCATGAAGACGCTGGGCCGGAATATGGCCTGGCTGCTGCAGAACCTGAAGAGCCCGATGGCGATGCCGGAACTGGCGGAGATCGTGTCGCAGTGAGACAGTGGTCAGTTCACAGCTGTCAGCGTTCATCTACTGCTATCAGCTTTTAGCCTGGTTGTTTTGAAAGGGCACGACTTCAGTCGGGCCGCAAAAGCACCCCAAACTATTCGGGCTTTAGCCCCTGAGGGACGTCTCGAACGAAGCTTCCGCATGGGCGGTGATACACCCGGAATGGCCGATCATCGGCTACCCTATCGTGAAGTTTCCTAGATTGCCGAAAATCTCGACCTTGGAGGAGGTTGATGAGTTCGACAGTAAACCGGTGGCCGGCGCATTTAGCATCCTTGCTAAGATCGTACGGTGTCCAAATCATTCCGTTGGTTTCGTATCTTGCTTGAAGTCATCGGGGGCCTCGCGTTGGTCGCGGGTCTGGGATGGATGGCTTTCTATTATTTATTCATCGTTCCCATGAGCCATTTCTCAGATGGAAACTGTAGCCCCGATACCGAGCTGAGGCTTGTGAATGCTCCGGATGGGGGAGGCCACAACTTCAAGAGCTTTCATAGGACATGCGGCCAATACAACTTCTTTTTCGCTTATCTGAGCACGGGCAATCCGAACAAGGGATATGACTATGAACCCATCCTTGAATTAAAGAACGTAGGCCCCGGGGCGGTCACCGCAGCATGGGAGGGGCCAAATCGAATCGCCGTCACATATCCAAAATCGGCAGAAGTCGTAGATGCATATGCAAAATCGTTTGGAATAGACATCGTGTTACGTCCGGAGTGATCGTGGAATTGCCCATTGATGCCGGGAAGAATCCCGTGGACTGAAGTTCCGAGTGCATCGTGGGCGATTGAGAACTTTCGAGCCCACTCGATCTCGCACCGGTAGAGTAGCCCCGAGGATTTTCACCTCCAGGCCCTCAGAGAACCGTGCTTGACAGTCTCCCGTCACACGGCTCTTCGCGGATTTGAGAGCGTTCCTTTACGAGAGCGCCCCTTATCTGGCGGTGAAGCGGTTACTCGATACTCCGCCGTAGAGAACTGCGCGGCTGCCTCCGCTGACTTCCCAAGCACAATCTGTTCACAAGGCCAAGGTTCGTCGTTTCCCTCCCTTCCACGGTACACTTGCTGTCACGTTTCGAAGCCCGATGAATCAACCTGACAATCTTCCTTCTCCTTCACCTCCGGACGCGCGCACGAGCCGACACTTGCTGCTCAAGCTGCTGGCGCTGGCAGTGCTGGGCTTCGGGCTACGCTACGCGATAGATGCAGTCCTTGCCCCCTGGGCATTCTTCATGGGCGGCCATTTCCACCTGAATCCGAAATGGTCTGGGTGGGGACGCATGCACTCCGACACCTCAGGCGATTACGCAATTTACATCACGATCTCGCCATCGTTTGGCCGCGGCCGCTCTTTCACCGATATCGCCGGAAAGGGCGCTCTCTGCACTCAGCGCGGCGGCAACTACCGTCTTAGTGTTGCCGGGAGTTTTCAAGAAGGTTCGGGCGCGGATCCCCAGGGCAGAACGGTGACACTCTACCCCCATAACTATAATCCCAAACTTACGGGACAAAACGATCCGTCACTGGAGTTCCTTGGAAGGTGGAGCGAGCATGACCTAGTGCTTGATGACGAGGGCTCCGTCAACAAGGCATTCGATGCTGACGGTGGACTGGCTAGAAAGAATCAATCGAATTCAGGCATAAAGGAAAGGGTTTCGCTCATACTGCATGAAGGCAGCCGCACAGACTTCGACGCGGCGTGCGCGGCATTAAGAAAATAGAAGCGAGGTCATTCTCTATGGCTACTTTTCTTCCTTCTATTGAAAAACCGGCCGGCTTGATCAATAAGATCGTTTACTCCATGACCAAGAAGCAGTTCGGCAAGGTGCCGACGCCGGTGAAGGTGGTGTATGCGCGCATGCCGGCGGCATTCGGGATGTTTGCCGGCAAGATTTCCAAGCTGGACAAGAAATTGACCCTGCCCGCCGAAACCCAATTCCTGATTCGCGAACAGGTGGCCCACATCAACGTGTGCGAATTCTGCATGGACATCGGGCGTTACTTCGTCGTCAAGTCGCGGATGGATGAGCCCAAGTTTGACGCCTTGCCCGAGTACCGCACGAGCCCGCTGTTCAGTGAAGCCGAGCGGGCGGCGCTCGATTACGTGACGGAACTGACGCGCGACAAAGCGGTCCGGCCGGAGACGTTCGAGCGCCTGCGGCAACACTATTCGGAGCGGGCCATCTGCGAAATCGTGTGGCTGGTCGCCAGCGAGCACTTCTACAACATGACCAACCTGGGCCTGAACATCCACTCAGACATGCTGTGCGACATCGCACGCAAACGGTAGACGATGCTGGAGGGCTGTTCGCTGCGCAGGAATGGGACTATGATGTTGGCGGCGGGAAGCGCCGGGCCCGATCGGTGTCCCCGTCTGGGGAGGAATCATGGATCAAGGCAAAACCAAATCTCCCGTCATGGATGATGTTCTGCAGTCCGATCACCATGTGCAGATGTCCGCGGAAGAGATCGCCAAAGCGAAGGCGCATCACGATAAAAGGCACGGCAACGGGAATGCGCAAAAACCGCCGGCAAAGGATCGCAAAGGCCACCCGGTCTCGATACCGAAATAACATCGATTCGCCGGACGCAGAATAACCGGCGTTCAGGCGCCCGCGGCGGCGATCCGCTGCAGTTGCCCGATGTGATTCAGGTCGTGGCCGGCCATGGTTTCAACGATGGTCTGGAAGGTCATGGCGCCGCGCTCGGGGTGTGTGACCTTGCGTTGGGCGGCTTGCGGGAGAGCTGCACGTAGCAATTGCAGGTTCCACCGGCGCATTGCCGAAAACACATCGAGAGCCTGGGCGGCCGGGATGGCGCCGTATTGCGCTGCCCATTTGTCCTGGTCGAAGGTCTGGACGGTGTGATTGTCTTCGGCCAGGGTCTGGCGCAGGCGGAAGGCGAAAACCAGCTCGCAATCGGCCAGGTGGCAGATGATCTCGGCCGGGGTCCACTTGCCGGGCGCGGGCGGCACGCTGGTTTTGGCGGAGCCGATTGACTCGATGAGTCCGGCCAGCGCGGCGGGCGTGGCGGCGAGAATCTCCTGAACGGGCCGGCCATCGAGGAATTTTTTGTAGGGATTGAGGTCGGACATCCGGGGGCTCCTGGGGTTCTGGAGTTGAGATGATCTTCGCATCGCTTCCTAGTCGAACACCGACTGTTTCGACACGCGATGGATGAAACGAAAATCGGCTGATCTGCTTCGGTGTATCCCAGGTCTCAAAATCGAGACCTCCATCCCGGACTGGGGCACCCAGTTTCTCTTTAGTTCTCCACCGGCGTTGCCCGCCCGCGATGAATGAAACGAGTTTCGGGTTTCAAGGTTCTTGGCGAGTTAGCGTCGCTTCGCGACATAGCGAGTTAGCAGGTTCGCGGGTTCTGTCATTCCGATAATCACCGCAGTTTCTTTTTAGTCCCCTATTACGGGTCCCTGTTTTCTAAAACCCTGCTTTTACCGCTGCAGCTCGTCGAGCATGCCTTGCATCTCGCTCAGCGCGTGGCGGTTGTCGGTGCGCGCGGCACAACTGATCCCCGCCTTCAGGCGCTGGATGGCATCGGTGGTACGCCCATGTTTCGCCAGGGTTTGCGCGGCCATGAAATAGCCGGCGGTGTAGTCGGGATCGATGGAGAGAAGCTTGTCGAATTCCGCGATCGCTGGGTCGATCTCGCCCCGGCTGGCCAGTTCCACGGCAATGCCGTAGCGGGCGAAGCTGTTCTTGGGATCCAGAGAGAGAATTTCTTTCAATCCTGCGATCTTGTCCGTTGTGCTCATCGAGAGAGAGCCTCACTCTGGGGAAGGATTTGCGTAAATTGCGGCGATTGCCGAAACTGGGATGGTGCGTCCCTTGCGACCGGCCTCGCCGTATCCATTGTAGCCGGAAGGCGGCCAATCGTAATCCACATTGATGGGCCGCATTTTACGAATAGGGTACGGACCGGCCCGAGCGTTTGCCAGGTGACGAGGTTCGGAGCGAGCACAGCATGAATTCCCCGGAAAACAACACGGCGCCCCGCCTGGTGGCGGACTCCCAGTCGGAGATGACCGAGATCATTCTGCCCAATGACGCCAACACTCTGGGCAATCTCCTCGGTGGACGGCTGATGCACTTCATCGATCTCACCGGCGCCATGGCGGCGTTCCGACATTCGCGGACGCACGTGGTGACGGCGGCCATGGATCATATCGACTTTATCCGGCCGGTGCGCGTGGGCGATCTTCTGATTCTCAAGTCGCGGGTGAACCGGGCGTTCAGCAGTTCCATGGAGGTAGGCGTCAAGGTGTGGGTAGAACATCCGCAGACCGGTTCCCTGCTGCATGTCGCCAGTGCGTATCTCGTCTTCGTGGCAATCGATGGAAGCGGACGGCGGGTGCGGGTTCCGGAACTGAAACCGGTCACCGCCGATGACCAGCGCCGCCATGAAGGCGCGCTGCGCCGCCGGGAGTACCGCGAATCCGAGGCCGGGCGGCGGAAAGAGGCCAAGCAGGCCTACGCGGCGCAAAAGGAAGCAGAAACCGCCGCGGCACGTTCGCGATGAATTGAGCTGATGGTCAAACCAGAAACGTCGGTCGAATCCTGTAGATTCTCCGGAGCCGAAGTGGACTATCCGCGCCGCATTGTTTGCCTGACAGACGAGACTACCGAGACGCTGTATATGCTGGGCGAGGAGGCGCGCATCGTGGGCGTGTCCGGATTTTCCACGCGGCCGCCGGAGGTCAGGAACAAGCCGCGCATCTCTTCATTTCGGGATGCGAATGTGGATGCGGTTATCGCCCTTAAACCCGACCTGGTGCTGACCTTTTCTGACGTGCAGGCCGAGATCACAAAACAGCTCGTGCTTCAGGGACTGAACGTCCTGAACTTCAACCAGAGAAGTGTCAGCGGCATCCTGGAGATGATCGCGGTGCTCTCGCGGATCGTGGAAAAAGCCAGGGAGGGCGAAGCAATCATTCAAATTCTTCGCAGTGGACTCGCGGAGATTGCGGCATTGGCGGAGAGGTTCCCGCGCCGCCCCACGGTTTACTTCGAAGAGTGGCACGATCCGCTGATCAGCGGCATTGGATGGGTTGACGAACTGATCGAGATCGCGGGCGGGACCGTCATTTTTCCCGAATTGCGCGTGTGCGCCAAATCTAAAGACCGCGTGGTCGATTCGCTCGAAGTTGTGAGGCGCAACCCGGAGGTCATTTTCGCGTCCTGGTGCGGCATGAAAGTGAACTTTGATGAAATGCTTTCCCGCCCGGGATGGGATTCGATTCGCGGCCTCCGGGACGGAAACTTCTTTGAGGTTCCATCCAGCATCATTCTGCAGCCCGGCCCGGCCGCTTTGACCGATGGGGTACGATTCCTGCACGCAAAGCTTGTGCAGGTTGCCGGTGTGCGGGACGCCGGAGCCATGGATCACACGCCGAAAGGCATCACTCCCCTCCTGTAAACTTTCTATAGAGCGCTTGGCCGTTTCCCCAGGAAGATCGGCTAAAGCGAATGGATTCTCCGCCACGGCGGGAATTCCAGGGAGTAGTCGAATATTATGGCGCATTCTCATGCCATGCCTTCGCCGGTAGCATTGCCGGGCGTCTCCAAGATCATCGCGGTGGGTTCGGGCAAGGGCGGCGTGGGCAAAACCACGGTGGCCGTGAACCTGGCCATTGCGCTTTCAAAAATGGGGCAGCGAGTGGGGCTCATCGACGCGGACGTGTACGGCCCCAATGTTCCCCTGATGATGGGATCGAGCCAGGCGCCGGCGGTCGGGCCCGGCAACCAGATCATCCCCAACCTGACCCACGGGATCAAGACCATCTCCATCGGCTACATCTCGCCGGGCGACAAGCCGATGGTGATGCGCGGGCCAATGCTGCACCAGATCATCCGCCAGTTTCTGCAACAAGTGGACTGGGGCGAACTCGATTACCTGGTGGTGGATCTTCCGCCAGGAACAGGAGACGTGGTGATCTCACTGGTGCAGACCGTTCCGCTCACCGGGGCCGTGGTCGTATCGACGCCCAGCGACGTGAGCCTGCAGGACGCGCGCAAGGCCCTGGAGATGTTTGGCCAGGTGAACGTCGAGGTGCTCGGCATTGTCGAAAACATGAGCCACTTCACGTGTCCCCATTGCCACCACGAAATTGATATTTTTTCCAAAGGCGGCGCGGAGCGCACGGCAAAGCAGTTCAATGTGCCGTTTCTGGGTTCGATCGAGTTGGTCCCTGCTATTCGCGAGGGTGGGGATCGCGGCCTGCCCGTCGCGCTCGCCGGCCCCAAGAGTCCGCAGGCGGCAGAGTTCTATGGCGTGGCGCAGAAATTGATGGAGCGTGCGGAGGCCGCAGCCGGCGCCAGCAGCGATGTGATCGAGATCAAGTAAGACAGGGATCAGAGATCCGGGTCAGAAGGGTGCTGAACATCGCCCGGAGGTCTAACTCCCTGTTCGCTATCCGCTATGCACGCGCGGCGGTTGCCGCTTCCATCTCTTCGGTCAGCGCTTCGGCGGCGGTGATGCAATCGCCGCGGCTCACATCGTGATGAGTCACGAGCCGGATGGCGTCCGGGCCGATCGTACTGGCGAGGATGCCGCGCGCTTTCAGGCGCGTGACCAACTCCATGGCGCTCAAGGCTCCCGTCAGCCGGAAGATCACGATGTTGGTTTCCACGGCGTTGAGATCGATGGACACGCCCTCCATGGCCGATAACGCCTCCGCCAACAGGCGCGCATTGGCGTGGTCGTTTTGTAGGCGCGCGGGCATCTGCTCCAGCGCGATCAGCCCGGCCGCGGCCAGCACGCCCGCCTGGCGCATGCCTCCGCCCAGCGCCTTCCGATAAATGCGCGCCTGGTCCATCAACTCGGCTGAGCCTACGAGCATGGAGCCCACCGGCGCGCACAATCCTTTCGAGAGGCAGAACATGATCGTGTCAAATCCGTGGGTGAACGTCTTCACGTCGACTCCCAGCGCCGTGGCCGCGTTGAAGATGCGCGCCCCATCAAGATGCACCGGGAGCTTGCGCTCCTTGGCGTGCGCCCAGATCTCCTCCATGACCGGCAGGGGCGTGCAGCGGCCGCCGGTCAGGTTGGCGGTGTTTTCGATTTCGATCAGTCCCGTAGCGGCGCGGAAGTTGCCGCGACCATAGATTACTGGCTCGATATCCTTCCACGTCAGGGTGCCGCGTTTGGTCGGGACGGCGCGGATGAGGCAGCCAGAGAAAACCGCCGTGGTCGCCATCTCCCAGTCGAGGATGTGCGCGCGCGACTCGCAGATGATTTCCTGCCCCGGCTGCGTGAGCAGGCGAATGGCAATCTGGTTTCCCATGGTACCGGTGGGCACGAACAACGCCGCCTCGCGACCGAAGATTGCCGCGGCTCGCTTTTCGAACAGGTTCACCGTAGGGTCTTCGCCGTACACATCATCGCCCACTTCAGCGGCAGCCATGGCGGCGCGCATCTCCGGCGTGGGGCGCGTGACGGTGTCGGAACGTAAATCGATGAGTTCGGGCACGGCTGATCCTTTCGGTGGCAGTGAAGAGAAGAAGTCAAAGAGTGAAAAAGTGAATGAGTGGGTCTCCGCGATACATTCACTTCTTCACATTTTCACTTCTTTTCGCCTTCACGGTATCTGCGTCATCGGCAATTCCATCACCGGGGAGGCTTTGCCATCCCGCGTGGCGTAGGCCCACAGGCCGTGAAAATTCTGCCGCAACGAGGGTTGTGCCTTGAGCAGCGCGCTCAAAACGGCGGTGGCCTCGGTTCGAACCGCGGCGGGATCGGTCACCCCCGTCGATTCATACGTGACTGCCAGGTCTGCCTCGCGCAGCGACGGATCAAAGTGCACGGAGTTGATTTTCCAGGTGCGCGCCCCGTCGGGCAACGAGTACGGAAAGGCCTCGGCGGGCGATTGCTTGATTTGTGCCTGCTCCTGCCCCAGCTTTTCCAGGTTGGGCGACGAAATGAAGTCCACCGGCAGCAGCAGATAGCGGGCGGCATCGTAGGAGAAATACCCGCTCCACGGCAGGTTCTGTTTGGCCAGTTCGCGGGCCCGCTCCCACCACCACACCCCGTCATGACCGGACAGCACGCCGGGGCGCAGGAACAGGCCCCCCAGTTTCCAGGCGTTGTTGTCCAGCCCCAGAATGAAGCCCAATTGGCCCGCCGGGGCGGGAGCCCCAAGAACGTACGCCAAAATCACCGCGTACTTCCCCGGGGGCAGCGAATGCATCGATACGGTCACAGTGAGGGTTCCGTTGGTGTTGGAACAGAAGAATTGCGTGTCGGCGGGAGCAGTCAACGAGGTCGCGTCAAGGAGATAGATCGCATTCAGCTGGACTTGGCCGCCCTTGACGTAGGAAGCACCCTGCTCGATGACACCGCGCATGCCTTCCCACTGCTGCGCGACTGCGGGCAGGAGCGTGCCCTGGATGGAGTTGAAATCCTGTTGAATGACCGCGATACCGAGTTGCAGGCCGGCGGAAGCCAGAGTGTTGCGGTCCTGGGGATTCAATTCCGCCTGGGTGGTGCAGGTGGCCGCATGCGTGATCGTTGGGGCGGCTAGCAACAAGCCGATCAGCGCGGCTGCCATGCGCAGCCCGGCTGCAGAGCGGCTCGCCCTATACTTCTGTTTGCAGCCCCCAGTTCCCTCCCCCCCGACCAGGCTCTGCTGGTGGGGACCCCGGGTCCTTGCGCAATGGCGCATCGGTCAGGCATCCTCCGGCCCCGGCGCAAGAATGCGAGCGTCCGCGGGTCACTGATAGTCTAGTACACAGAGGCGGTCCGGCTTGAGGCGCATCTACGGCGGCGGGAGCCGAGTCTTATGAGCATCAACTATCCACCCGAATGGTATTTGCGCCGGACACTCGCCGGAGCCGGGCTGCTTTTTCGGCTCGCCGTATTGGCAGCGGCTGCGGCATTCGCAACCCAGGTGATGGCGGCGCAGGTTCAGCCGCCGGCGAATTCGTCCGCGCCAACGACGGCAAAGAAATCGCCGCGCCATCGCGCCCAGGCCGCGGAAGTGCCGCCTGAACCGGAGGCCACCGCGCCCGCCCAGCCCGAGGCGCCCAAGTGGCCGGTGAATGAAAAGCCGAACAAAGCTTCCGTCACCTGGGACAGTCACGGACTGCGCATCGCGGCCAGCAATGCCAGCCTGCACCAGATTCTGAACGAAGTCGCGGCGGAGACCGGGGCCAAGGTGGAAGGCCTGGGCAGCGATGAAAGAGTGTTTGGGGAATATGGACCCGGGCAAGCCCGCGACGTGATTTCGCAGCTTCTGCACGGCTCCAGCTACAACGTGCTCATGATTGGGGACCAGGGATCGGGAACGCCGCGCGAAATTGTGTTGAGCAACCGTCATGCGGGCAAGAACCCGGCCACGGCCAATCAAAATCAAAATGAGCCCAACCAGGATACGGGCGACGAGGATTACTCCGAGCAGCCGGAAGTAGACGAGCAGCCGCCCCCACAGCCGCAGATGATGAACGGCGGGCAGCCGCCCATGCCGATGGTTCCGCAAGGGCCTCCCGGCGCGCCGCGGACGCCGCAGCAAGTTTTGCAGGAACTGCAGCAACGGCAGCAGCAAATCCAGGATCAACAGCAACAACAGCAGCAGCAGCAGCAACAGCCGCCCCAGTAGCGCGGGGCGTCAGGCGAAGATTGATCGGGGAAACGGCTGCTGGTTATTGTGAAACGATCGGAGAAATTAGAGGGAAGTGGCCGGTTCGGCCTGCGCCTTGACGGGTACTGCGCGGCGCCGGGGACGCATCATCGCGAATACTATCCGGAAAATCCCATAGGCGGCCAGGACACCAAAGGCCATCGACCCAACCGTTGCACAAACTAACATAACTACGTTCAATAAGTCCGACATCTAATCCGCCTTGTCTCGTGAGCCCGGGGCCGGGAAACAGTTCAAAGTAAATACCCTTGGTTGTGTTTCCGCGTGCTCGGCGCCGAGCGGCCTCTGCTGCATTCTCGCAGAAAATCCGCTTCATTGACCCCTGTTTCTATTGACCAATAGAATACCTCTAGAGTGCGAAAACCGGATAACTGTCCAAAGTAACTGCGCAGGTTCTCCCCGCCCTTTTTCCCATAATGGCCATCAGTCACATTTCGGTACGCGGCGCGCGTCAGCACAACCTGCAGGACATTAATGTCCGCATCCCGCGCAACACGTTAACGGTTGTTACCGGCCTCTCCGGGTCGGGCAAGAGTTCGTTGGCGTTCGACACAATCTATGCCGAGGGCCAGCGCCGCTATGTGGAGACTCTCTCGGCCTACGCGCGCCAGTTCCTGGACCAGATCGAGCGGCCGGATGTGGACTCCATTGAGGGCCTGAGCCCGGCCATTTCCATAGAGCAGAAGACCACCAGCCGCAGCCCGCGTTCCACCGTCGGCACCATCACCGAGATTTACGACTATCTGCGGTTGCTGTATGCGTCGGTGGGCACGCCGCATTGCCCCAACTGCGGCCGCCCCATCGCGCGCCAGACAGCGGAGCAGATTGTGCAGCGCATCTTGCAACTGGGAAGCGGCGAGCGGGTGACCGTGATGGCGCCGATGGTGCGCGGCCGCAAGGGCGAATTCAAGGACCTGCTCGACCAACTCGATCAGCAGGGCTTTAAGGCGCGCGTCGACGGCGAATTACGCGATCTGTCCGAGCCGGTGCTTCTGGACCGGCGCAAGAATCACACCGTTGAAGCGGTGGTCGATCGCATCCTGCTGAAGCCTACGGCGGCGGAAGCGGCTGCGCCTGCAGGCGGGTCGCCGGCGGGCGGCAAGAGCTCCATCGAGAAGCGGCTGGACGCGGCAGTAGCCAAGGCGTTGCAGATGGCCAATGGGCTGGTGTTGATCGGATTATCAGGCGGCGACGAGCAGTTGTTTTCGTCATCCATGGCCTGTCCCGATTGCGGTCTCGATGTGCCCAAGCTGGAGCCGCGCAGCTTTTCCTTCAACTCCACGTTCGGCGCCTGCCCCGAATGCCACGGGCTGGGGTCGCTGTACGATCTCGATCCATTCAAGGTGATCACCGACTGGTCGAAGCCGCTGCTCGATGGCGGCCTCGGTCCGGGGTCGGCTTCGCAGTACCTGCTCCGGCTGATCAACCTGGCCGCGGAACGCTACGATATTGACCTGAAGACGGCGTTTGAAGACCTGCCGCCCAAGCACCAGCACATCCTGGTGTACGGGCCGGCCAAGAACGAGGCGCCGCGCACCGGCTTCCACGGCATTCTCGCCTACCTGCGCAACAGCATCGACGAAGCGCGCAGCGATGGATATCGCGAGTACATGATGAACTACATGTCCGCGACGCCGTGCCCGGTGTGCCGCGGCAAGCGCCTGCGTCCCGAATCGCTGGCGGTGAAAATTGGTGGGCTGTCGATCGCGGATTTCACCGAACTGCCGCTGAACCGTGCCTTGTCGGCGGCGATCAATCTCAACTTCACCGCGCGCGAAGCGCTGGTGGCGGAGCGCATCCGCCGCGAGATTGTGGAGCGCCTCGAATTCCTGTGCGCGGTCGGCCTCAACTATCTGTCTCTGTCCCGCAGTGCGGCCACGCTTTCGGGCGGCGAAGGCCAGCGCATCCGCCTCGCCACGCAGATCGGTTCGCGCCTGCGCGGCGTGCTGTACGTGCTCGACGAGCCCTCGATCGGGCTGCATCAGCGCGA
>Ga0070717_10000921_pt1 | contig 19578 bp, 20 predicted proteins | sample LARL113metaG_FD_71366 | JGI IMG/M metagenome (GOLD analysis project Ga0070717, IMG submission 71366) | Corn, switchgrass and miscanthus rhizosphere microbial communities from Kellogg Biological Station, Michigan, USA - LAR L11-3 metaG | ecosystem: Host-associated > Plants > Roots > Rhizosphere ... | reverse complement strand
GACAATCGCTTGGAAAGCGTCGCCAACGCGCACACCGCCGCCGATTTGCACGTCCGCCCCGTTTCTAAAACCGCGCTGGTCTCAAGATCGTGGGCGCCGCGAGCAAAATCAAAATTGCACGATGCGCGGCGTCTCGCAATGCATTTGATTAAACAGCCTCGCGCCCAAAAGCGACTCAATCGCCGTCACAGTGGCGCCGCGGGTTGACGGTTCGAAAGCAAGTTTTTGAATCAGCGTGCAGATTCGCGTGTGTCGGGCTCGCTGTCACAATTCGCAAAACGCACCAAAAAAAATTCACAAATGCTTCAAAGCAGGAGCCGCGAAACCGAATTTTTCAAACGCTTCGCTTCGCTATGGGGATAAGTGATTAGCGAAGCGAAGTTTTTCGCGACTGCTCTGGAAGGGTAACTCCCGATAGGGCTGCGCGGGAAATAGTCGCAAGACTATCGTATTTGACCGCGCAATTAGCCGCTTTCTTGCGAAGCAGACAGCAAGTTTCCGGTGCGACAAAACTGCACCAAGTGAAACTACGGAAGCGGCCGAGAGTGTCGCACGGCGCATCGGCCTAAGCAATCACCGAAAACGAAAAGCCCGGCACGCCGCCGGGCCGTTTGACGAATATCCGTTTCGTTCAGTTTGTTTGCAGTTTGTCTTGCGGTTTATTTTGCCAGCTTGGCAATCTGGTGCGCGAGCCGCGAGACTTTCCGGCTCGCATTGTTCTTGTGAATGATGTTGCGCTGCGCTGCCTGCATCAGCTCCGGCTCGGCGTGAGCCATCGCCTTCAATGCCGCGGTGCGGTCGCCGCTCTTGATCGCGTCTTCGACCAGGCGGACGGCGCCACGCATTTGGGTGCGGCGCGATTTGTTGATGGCGGTGCGGCGGGCAATCTTGCGCGTCGCCTTCTTGGCGGAAGTGGTATTGGCCATGGTCTCAAAATATCCTTCGGGCGGTGACCGTTCGGCTTCGGGTCGGGCTCAAGCGCGCCGGCCGTTCAATGCTGTGATCGACGCTGGTGGTTGTAAAACGTGTTCTTGAGAAAGCCATTGCCGGGCGTTGGGCCCAATTGGCGGCGCCGCTCAAAGAACAGCGGCGGCGGGATTGCGCCCGCCGCCATGGGCGCCCTTATAGAGGGCAGGCCTTGCAGCGTCAACGCTTTACGGCCCTCGTCGGGGCCCCCGAAGTGCCGTCGTAGAACGCCGATAAGATACTGATGAGGTTGAATTTCCGCCACCACCCCGGTAATGGCTGACGGCGGCAGATATAAGGTGAGGCATGATCCGAGGTTTTTTCCGACTTATCGGGCTATTGCTGCTGGCCGGCGGATTCATCTTCATGGTCTATGACGGCGCGCGTTTCGTCGCCGATCAAAGCCTGCGCTTCACCCGGTTCGGCCAGTTCTGGAACGACATCCACCAATCCAGCCAGCAGGCGTTCCGGACCTGGGTGGAGGGCAATGTGCCCTGGCTTTGGAACAGCGTCGTCAAGGTCATCCTCGACCAGCCGGTTTTTGCGGTACTGGGCGTGGTCGGTATCCTCTTGATGATCCTGTTCCGGCCGCGCAAGCCGCTGATCGGCTATTCGCGGGACTGATCGAGCAGTGTAACAGGGCTGCCTTGGGCGACGTAAAAGCCTATATATAAAAGCCCATATATAGAGGCACGCGTTCAGGGGCTCCCGCCCAACTGTTGTTCGCCTGGAGATCATCCATGTTGTTCATGCGCAAGACCACCGCCCTGCCGAGCGCAGCCGAAGCGCTGCCCGGCCGTGCGAAACCGATACCGACCGCCACCAGCCATTTCGTCAATGGCCACCGGTTGCAGCCGCCTTATCCGCAAGGCCTGGAGCAGGCCGTGTTCGGGCTTGGCTGTTTCTGGGGCGCCGAGCGCAAATTCTGGGAATTGGGCGACGGCGTCTACACCACCGCGGTCGGCTATGCCGGCGGACATACGCCGAACCCGACCTATGAAGAGGTTTGTTCGGGGCGCACCGGCCACACCGAAGCGGTGCTGGTGGTGTTCGATCCGAAGAAAGTATCCTACGAGCAGCTCCTGAAGGCGTTCTGGGAAAGCCACAACCCGACGCAGGGCATGCGCCAGGGCAATGACGTCGGCACCCAGTATCGTTCGGCGATCTACACCCTCAATGACGAGCAGCGCAAAGCGGCCGAGGCTTCGAAGGCTGCGTATCAGAAGGCGCTTGCCGCAAAGGGCCTTGGCTCGATCACCACCGAGATCGCGCCGGCCGGCGAGTTCTACTTTGCCGAGGACTATCATCAGCAATATCTGGCCAAGAATCCGGCCGGCTATTGCGGGCTCGGCGGCACCGGCGTGTCGTGCCCGATCGGCGCCGGCGTCAACGCCGCCTGATCGATCTTGATCTTGATCTTGATCTTGCCCTCGCCCCGCTCTCTTGTCCGCCGAAGCCCGCCTTCGGGCGAAGGCGGATGCGGGGCGAGGGAGCGGCCTTCCATTATCCTCCCGAAAACCCTTTGTTAACCATAATTGGTGCAAGACTGGAGCAATATCCTGTCTGAAGGATGGCTCCGGTGCGGGTTGCGCGCGCGTTTTCTTTGCCGATCATTGTCACTATCGTCGCGCTTGCGCTGTCGGGCTGCGTGCAGACGGCCGGTCCCGTCGGCATGGCGCAGCCCGGAAGCGATCTCGATTATATGGCTTACGGCCAGCCCTATTCACCGGCTCCCGCTGCTGCGGCGGATTCGAGTGGCGGCGGCGCCATCGGCGCGCTCCGCAACAGCTTTGCGTCGGCTTCGCCAGGTCCTTACGCCTACGCGCCAGCTCCGGTTCCCGCCGCCTATGCCGCCGCGGCGGCGACGCCGGTTCGATATGATGCCGCCTATCAACTCGACGCCGGCGACAAGCTGCGCGTCATGGTCTACGGCCAGGAAGGCCTCACCAACACCTATGCGATCGATGCCGGCGGCTCGATCACCATGCCGCTGATCGGTCACGTGCCGGCGCGTGGCCGCACGCCGGCGGCGCTCGCCGCAGAAATATCAGCCAAGCTGCGCAACGGTTATATCCGCGAGCCGTCGGTAGCGGTCGAGATCGAAGCCTACCGGCCGTTCTTCATCCTGGGCGAGGTCGCGGCTCCCGGCCAATATCCCTACGTGCCGAACATGACGGTCGAAAGCGCGGTGGCGATTGCCGGCGGCTTCTCGCCGCGGGCGCGCCGCGATGTCGTCACGCTGACCCATACGGACGCGTCCGGCGCGGCCCGATTCGTGGTGCCGCTCGGCACACCACTGGGCCCGGGCGATACCGTGCAGGTCGGAGAGCGCTGGTTCTGACGAAGCGAAGTGCTTCGTCATCCCGGGGCGGCGCGAACCGACGAAGCCGGGATCTCGAGATTCCGGATCTGGTGCCAACGCACCATCCCGGAATGACGACCAAAATTACTTAGCGCCGCGCATCATCGCGCTAGCTTTTTTGCTGATGCCACGTCCGGCAGCCCGTCAAGGAACGGCAGCACGGCGTCGATGAATGCCTGCGGCTGGTCGATGTTGACGGCATGACCGGCGGAGCCGATCACCACTTTTCTCGCGCCCGGAATTTTCGCCGCCATGTAGTCGGACGCCGCCAGGAACGGCGTATCGTTGGCGCCGACCACGATCAGCGACGGCACCTTGATGTCAGGCAAGACCTCGATCACGCGGGCGTCGCGCTGGGCCAGCATGCCGCGCGCGGCTCGCACCAGGCCCAAGGCGTCGCGATGGCTAACGCTCGAGCGTTCGGGGCTCGCCGATTTCAGGACCGCAAGGCCCTCGCGCTCGAAGCGGTCGGCGGTGTCGAACGCGCGCTTGTTCCAGGCCTCGCGGGCGTCGTCTTTCTTGAAGCCGGGGCCGGTGTCGATGATGAGTAGCGCGCGGACCCGCGCCGGATAGGCGCGATAGAAGGCGAGCGACATGTAGCCCCCGAGCGAAAGCCCGCCGACGATGGCGCCGCCAGCACCGATCGCGTCGAGCAGTGCGGCGATGTCGGCAACCGTCAGCGCTTCGCTATAAGCCTTGGGATCGTCGGGGTAGTCGGACCGGCCGTGGCCGCGCATGTCCCACAATACAAGCTTGTGATTTTTCGACAGCGCCTCGATCTGGCCCCGCCACATGTCCGATGTCGACGAAAAACCGTGGGTCAGAATGAGGGGTGGGCCGCTGCCGTGGACTTCATAGTGGATCTTGACCCCGTCGCGATCGATCTTTGGCATTCCAACGTCCCACGGTTCTTTGTTTGGGCGTCATTGTAACGCGATCCGTTCGCCGCTGGGAACTGTCCAGCTTTTCGAGCAGAAATCCTTGTTTCGGTCGGCTCGCTTATCGTTTCCGCGGCGCACAACACAACGTTGGAGCGCACCACGGGACCTTGGGAACTTTGTTCCCGTGGGAACATTCTTGCACCCAAGGTCGGCATCGGCCCGGTGGGTGTCAGACCGTTCGGCAACAGTTGCCGCCGTAAGCGGCATCATGCACCGGCAGGGGAAACGACCATGCCTGTTCTCAATATCAATGGACGGAATATGTCCGTCGAGGCAGCGGCCGATACGCCGCTACTCTGGGCCATCCGCGAGCAATTGCAGATGACCGGCACCAAGTTCGGCTGCGGCGCCGGGCTGTGCGGCGCCTGCACGGTTCACGTCAACGGCGAAGCGGTGCGATCCTGCCAGACCGCGCTCTCCGACGTCGCGGGCAAGAAGATCACCACCATCGAAGGCCTCAGCGCCAAGGGCGATCATCCGTTGCAGAAGGCATGGATCGCCGAGCAGGTGCCGCAATGCGGCTATTGCCAGTCCGGCCAGATCATGCAGGCGGCGGCGCTCCTCGCCAAGAACACCAATCCGACCAGGGAAGAAGTGATCGACCACATGGACGGCAATCTCTGCCGTTGCATGACCTATTCGCGGATCCAGAAGGCGATCATGCGCGCCGCATCCGAAATGCGCACGGCTTCGAACGCCGGCACCGAGCGGAGGCCCACATGAACAGCCACGTGAAAATCACCCAGACTGAAGTAGCCGATCTCAGCCGCCGCTCCTTCCTGGTGGGCACTGCCGCGGCCGGTCTCGCGCTCGGCTATTCCACCGTCCCCGGCATGCTCGGCGCCGATCAGGCGTTCGCAGCCACATCCAGTTTCGATCCCAGCGTCTGGTATTCGATCGCGCCGGACGGGTTCGTGACCGTGACCTGCGGCAAGGCCGACATGGGCCAGCATATCGCCTCCACCATGGCGCAGATCATTTCCGAAGAACTCGGCTCGAACTGGAGGGACATGCGGATCCAGCTCGCCTCCAACGATCCGAAGTTCAACGATCCCGTGCTCGGCGCCCAGATCACCGGCGGCAGCTGGTCGACGATGATGAATTTCGATGCGATGAGCCGCGCGGGCGCCGCGGGGCGGATCGCGTTGAGCGAGGCGGCCGCGGCTTCGATGGGCGTACCGGCGAGCGAGCTCGTCGTCCGCGATTCCGTGATCTCGCATCCGAAGTCGAAGAAGTCGCTGACGTTCGCCGACATCGTCAAGAGCGGCAAGGCGACCAAGACCTTCACGCCCGACGAACTCAAGGCGATCAAGCTGAAATCGCCCGACCAGTACACCATGATCGGCGTTTCGGTTCCCCAGCTCGACATCCCCTCCAAGACCAACGGGTCAGCCAAATACGGCATCGACGTCATGTTGCCGGGCATGGTGTACGGCAAGGTGGTGACGCCGCCGGTGCGCTACGGCGCCACGGTTAAGTCGGTCGATGACAGCGAGGCAAAGAAGGTGCCGGGCTTCATCAAGGCGGTGACGCTCGACGACAAGACCGGGACGACCACCGGATGGGTGGTGGCGGTCGCCAACACCTATGCCAACGCGCGCAAGGCGGCGGATGCGCTGAAGATCACCTACGACGGTGGTCCGAACGCGAAACTGTCGAGCGAGTCGTTGCTCGCCGAAGCCAAGAGGCTACAGGCGCTCGACGATTCCGGGCTGTTCTTCGTCAAGGACGGCGATACCGCGACAGCCTTCGGCACCGCGGCGAAAGTGATGGAGGCGGAATACACCACCAACATCAACATCCACGCGCCAATGGAGCCGATGAACGCCACCGCGGAGCTCAAGGGCGATATCTGGCACGTCTATTCCGGCAACCAGTTTGCGACGCGCTCCGGCGCGATCGCGGCAGGCGCTGCCGGGGTCGATCCCAAATTCGTCGTGATGCACCAGATGTGGCTGGGCGGCGGTTTCGGCCGCCGGCTCGACGCCGACATGATGGTGCCGGCGGTGCAGGCGGCGAAGGCCGTCGGCAAGCCGGTCAAGATCATCTACTCGCGCGAGAACGACATGACGATGGATTTCTCGCGGCCCCTGACCTTCCAGAAGGTGAAGGCCGGGCTCGATGGCGACGGCCGGCTGATCGCGCTCAATCATGACGTGGTCAGCGCGTGGCCGACCCAGCGCTGGGGCATCCCGGATTTCCTGTCGCCTTCGGTTGACAAGAAAGGGGCGCTCGACGCCTTCACCGTGAACGGCGCGGACTTCTTCTACACCGTGCCCAATCACAACGTCCGCGCCATCCGCAACGAGATGGCGCACAACGCCACCCCGTCGGGTCAGTTGCGCTCGGTCGCGCCGGGCTGGACCTTCTGGGCGGTCGAAAGCGTGGTCGACGAGATCGCGCATGCAGTCGGCAAGGATCCGGCGCAATACCGTATCGACATGCTCGACGGCAAGGGAGCAAACGCCGGCGGCGCGCAGCGTTTGCGCAACACCTTGCTCGCCGCGATGGGCATCGCCGGTTACGGCACCAAGGAGCTTCCCAAGGGCGAAGGCATGGGGATCGCCTGTGTCTCCTCGCAGGAGCGGGCGACCGCGAGTTGGACCGCGTGCGTGGCCCATGTCGCGGTGGCGCCATCCGGCGAGATCAAGGTCAAGAAGCTGACGGTGGCGACCGATGTCGGCACGCAAGTCCATCCCGACAATATCCGCGCCCAGGTCGAGGGCGCGGCGTTGTGGGGACTTTCGCTTGCGATGTATGAGAAGGCGACGTTGAAGGATGGCGGCATCGAGCAGACCAACTTCGACAGCTACACGCCGCTTCGGATGAGCCAGGTGCCGGAAGTCGCCGTCAGCGTCATCGCGAATGGCGAACACGCCACCGGCGTCGGCGAGCCGGCGGTGACGGTGATCGCGCCGGCGCTCGGCAACGCCATCTTCAATGCCTGCGGTGCCCGCGTGCGTTCGCTGCCGATCACGACGGAAGCGGTGAAGTCGGCGATGAAGGCGTAAGAGGCGCTCGTCAATTTTACAAGAGCAGCAATCCGCCGGAGCTGACGCTTCCGGCGGATTTCTTTTGACGATCAAACCGATGGCGGGCGTTCGTTAAATTTGTATGGTTTTTGCAATCGAAGCATTCAGCACGCCCCTTAAGGCAGAGAGAACTCCTGCTCAGATAATCTTTGCAGTTAGTCACCACCGAAAAAGCCGCTGGGGATACATGACAGCCGCCGCCCAAGAGAACAAACGCCATTTTCTGCTCGCCTCGGACCGCCGCGACCAAAGCAGCGAATTGGCCGATATCCTGCAGTCGGTGGGCAAGGTGGAATCGATCGCGACGTCGGAGATTCCCGAAAAACCCGCACGCCAGGTTTCCGGCATCGTGGTCGACATCAATTTGCGGTCACCCGAAAGCGTGCAGCGGGTCCGCAACAAGCTGCGCGGCGAAGCCTACCGCTCGATGCCGCGGCTGTTCGTTCTGGCCGAAGCGCTTCACCATGCCTCGATGCAGGCCTGGGCGCTCGGCGCCACCGATACGATCTCGCGGCCGTTCGATGCCGCTGCCATCCTCCAGCGCGTCCGCTCCGCCTTTCCGGATAGCGCGAGCTACGACGCGACCGATCGCGGCAAGGCCTTGAACCGGGGCGTCGAAGCAGCGCATGCGGTGATCGTCAAGATGTTCGAAAGGCTTCCGGCCGGCGAACCGCTGACGTTCAGCGATGTCGTGCAGGCTGAAACCAAGATTCTGAAGGCGATCAAGCACACGTCATTGCGCGAATGGCTGACCACTGTCGGCTGCCATCACGCCGACAGCTATCGTCATTGCCTGTTCGTCACCGGCTTTGCGGTGGCGTTCGCGCAGAATCTCGGCATGCGCGAGGACGACCAGCGGCGCCTGGCGCGCGCGGCGCTGCTGCACGACGTCGGCAAGGCGTTCATCCCGGTGGCGATCCTGGACAAGCCGGGCGCGCTCAGCGATCAGGAGAGGGCCGAAATCTGCCAGCACACGCGCCGCGGCTACGACGCGCTCGCGGCGCAAGGCGGCTTTCCGGCGGAGATGCTGGACGTGGTGCTGCACCATCACGAACTGCTGGACGGCTCAGGATATCCGAACGGCCTCAGCGGCAATCAGATCAGCGACATCGTTCGTCTGACCACGATCGTGGACATCTATGCGGCCCTTGTCGAAAAGCGCGCCTACCGGCTGCCGTTCACGCATGCGCGGGCATTCGCGCTGATGGAAGGCATGGGCGGCAAGCTCGACCAGCAATTGCTGCAGGCGTTCCGCCCGGTGGCGTTCGGCGCATACTGATTGTCGCGCGGCACGGGAGATTCTACCGGCTGGGTGCAGACGCGATATTGGCAAACGGCGCATCGGCGTAGACCACCTCGCCGCCGACCATGGTCAGCACCGACTTGATTTTTCCGATCTTGTTGACCGGCGCGGTCAGATAGTCGGCCGAGAGCACGGCGAGATCGGCGAATTTGCCCGGCTCCAGCGTACCGCGTCTGTCGTCGTCATTGGCCATAAAGGCCGGATTGCGCGTGTACATCTCCAGCGCCTGGCGCCGGCTTGGGGCTTCAGCGGACCCGCGGGTCTTGACGCCGCCGATGGTGGTGCCGTCGAGATACCATTGCAGCGCAACGAATGGGTTATAGGAGGAGACCCGGTGCGCGTCGGTGCCGCCGGCGACCGTCAGCCCCAGTCTCATCGCGGTCGCGATCCGTGGCATGTCCTGTGCCGCCTCGGGGCCGACTTCCTTCTGCAAGCGCTCGCCGCCGAAATAGAGTCCGTCCTGGACGCCCCAGATCAGGCCCAACGATTTCATCCGCTTCAGGCTGTCCTCGGACACGTCGTAGAGATGCAGCACGGTCCAGCGCAGGTCGCGCACCGGATAATCCCTGGCGATGTCCTCGACGATTTCGAGCAGGTCATGCACGGTGCGGTTGGGATTCCAGTGCAACTGGATGGTGTAGCTCTTCGATGCCGCCCAGCGCAGCAATTCCGCAAGCTTCGCCTTGCCGTCCGGCGTGATGTCGCCATCGGTCCAGTCGGCCCAGATCAGGATTTCGCCGGGACCGTTGAAATGCAGCATGGCGTCGCCAAAGCCCGGCGGCAGCAATTGCGTCAGGTTCTGCAGATCGGTGAGCTCGCTGCCCGGCTTCGGCGCGCAGAGATGATAGGCGACGCGCACCGTCAGCTGCTTGTCGCGCCATAGCTTGAACACGGCCTGATAGTTGGCGGGATACATGCTGACCCCGCCGCCGTCGACGATGCCGGTGATGCCGAGGCTATTCATCTCGCGGAAGAACCTCTTCGAGCTGTCGATCTGCTGCTCCATGGTCGGCTTCGGCAGGCGGTCGAAGATTTTTCCGAGCGCGTTGCCGCCCGCGACGACCACGCCGGTCGGCTTGTCGTCATTGCCGCGTTCGAGCTTGCCGCCGGGGGTGACATCGGCATCGTCGCGGATGTTGAGTGCTTGCATCGCTTTCGGCGTGAGCAGCAGCCAGTCATAGAGATGCTGGATATAGACGGGATTGTCGGGGGCGGCTTCCGTCACTTCCCGTGGCGTCGGCCGCCGCTTCTCGGAAAACTGTTCCTCGGTCCAGCCGCCGGCGACGACGATCCATGATCCTGGCTCTTGCGCTTTCGCCGCGTGGCTGATCTTCTCCAGCGCCGCCTTCAGCGTGGGCACGCCGATCCAGTTCACCTCGGTGCCGAAGGTGAGCGCGGCACGGATGCCGTGAATGTGGCCGTCGGTCAGTCCCGGGATTACGGTGCGTCCGCCGAGATCGATTAATCTCGCCTTGTCGCCGGCAAGCTTCTTCATTGCGCCCGAGGTGCCCGACGCCAGCACCCGGCCGTTTTCGATCGCAAGCGCCTCGCGAACCGAAAAGTCCTTGTCGACGGTGACGATCTTGCCGTTGAAAAGAACGGTGTCGGCGGTCTGCGCCGAGCCGCCGCTCACGGAGCAGGCGAGCGCAAAGGCTGCGAGTACCGCGGCATATCTCAGCGAACCGAAGCGCAACACGCCCAGCGTGACCAGCAACTTGGACATACGTCCTCCCCCGCAGCTCCGATGGCTGCTTTTGGTTTTCTTAAGGGAGTATTTCTGCCACCGGATCGGGCAGCGATCAAATCGCATCACGCGCTATTTTTCATATGACGATATCTCGATCAGGCTGCCGTCGGGATCCCGGCAATAGACCGAGTTGAGCGTGCCGCGGGCGCCCTGCTTTTTGGTCGGGCCTTCCTCAATCGCAACGCCGTGTGCCTTCAGGTGCGCGACCACCTCATCCGGCGTGCTCGACGTCAGAAAGCAGAGATCATCACTGCCGGCCATTTCATGGTCCGCCGTGAACCACTCGACCTTGTCGGCGTCGCGGGGCCGCACATTGATCTTCTGATCGCCGAACGAGAGCGAGGTCCGCCTGGCCTTGCCGTGGCCGGGATCGAACACTTTGACCTCCATGCCGAGGATCTTTCGGTACCACTCAACCGTCCGCGCGACGTCGGCGACATTGATCACGAGATGGTCGAGCGCGCTAACCTTGACCGGCATGGCTTATCCTTTCGCCGCGACTTTATGCATATGTCCCGCACTGGCTGCGTCCGGGGTTGTTTGTTACAACGCCGGCCGCTTTCAGTTCAACAAGAACAAAATCGGGAGAATTTGCATGATTTCGCGCCGCACCGCGCTCGGCCTGATAGGAGTAGGCCCCCCGGCCCTGATGGTGTCGAGGGGCAGCGCTGCGGCGCTGGATTATCCGACCCGGCCGGTGCGCTTCGTGGTTGGATACCCGCCGGGCGGCGCCACCGATATCCTGGCGCGCCTGATCGGCCAGCGGCTGTCGGAAAAACTCGGCCAGCAATTCGTGGTCGAGAACAAGCCCGGCGCCGGCAACAATATCGGCACCGAGGCGGCGGTCAATGCCGAGCCCGACGGCTACACGGTGCTCCTGGTCAATCCGGCGAACTACATCAACGCCTCGCTCTATACCAATCTGAAATTCAACTTCGTCCGCGATATCGCAGCCGTAGCCTCCTTCAACCGCGTCCCGAATGTGATGACGGTGAACAAGGACGTGCCCGCGAAAAACGTTGCCGAGTTTATCGAATATGTGAAGGCCAATCCGGGCAAGGTGAACATGGCCTCCTCGGGCAACGGCACCTCGGTGCATCTGTCCGGCGAAATGTTCATGGCGATGACGGGCGCCAAGATGCAGCACGTGCCCTATCGGGGCGCGGCACCTGCGATCACGGACATGCTCGGCGGCCAGGTGCAGGTGATCTTCGACAACATGCCCTCGATCATCCAGCATATCCGCGGCGGCGCGTTGCGCGCATTGGGCGTGACGACGGCGGAACGTTCTTCGCAACTGCCCGATGTGCAGGCGATCGCCGAAACCGTGCCGGGCTATGAGGCGAGTGCGCTGTTCGGGATCGGCGCACCAAAGAACACGCCGAAGGAGATCGTCGCAAAGCTCAATTCCGAGATCAACGCGATCCTGGCCGAAGGCGAGATGAAGAAGCGCTTGGTGGAATTGGGCGGCGAGCCGCTGATCCAGTCGCCGGAGGCTTTCGGGGAACAGATCAAGGCCGAAACCGAGAAATGGAAGAAAGTCGTCGAGTTCGCCGGCCTCAAGGTAGAGTGATGTCAGCAAGCTTGTTTGGATAATATGGTCTCGAACAGATGGCGACGCGTTTCGTCAGCGCAAAGGAGACAAAGCATGCGCAAGCTTGTGTTGGCGATGATGGCTTTGACTGCGGCTAGCGTCATCACGCTGGCCAGTTCCGCTCCCGCGGCGGCCTATGACTATCCGTGGTGCGTCCAGGGCAGGGGTGTCGGCATTCCGGGCGACTGTTCCTACGAGACTTATGGCCAGTGCATGGCGTCCGCATCGGGCCGCGCGCTCTATTGCAACATCAATCCCCGGGTCGCGTTCGGCCGGTTGCCGCCGCGGCGGCCGCGTTACCCGTCCTATTATTACGACTGAATTTTCACGCGGATCGGCTTGACTTCTTTGGCTGTGCGCCTACACTAAACCATATGGTTAAGTATAGCAGCGAAACCCTGGATCGGACCTTTGCCGCGCTTGCGGACCCGACCCGGCGCGCGCTGCTGGCGCGGCTGCAAGGCCGTGCCTCACTTTCGGTGAGCGAGTTGGCGCAGCCTTTTGCGATGTCGCTGCCCGCGATCATGAAGCATCTCGATGTGCTGTCGGATGCCGGCCTGATTGCGCGCGAAAAGACCGGCCGCACGGTGGCGTGCCGGCTGACCGCGAAACCGATGGAGCAGGCGATGGACTGGCTGAACCGCTACCAGCGCTTCTGGTCCGACACCCTCGACCGCCTTGCCGCCTTTGTGGAGGAAGAACCATGGCCAGCCAATCAAGCGCCGCCGGCGCCGCCGGTTTCGTCACGAAGCCGAGCCTCACCTTCAAGCGTCGTCTCAATGCGGCGCCGAAAAAAGTCTATGCCGCGTGGACCGACCCGCAAAAGCTGATCCAATGGTTTGGGCGCGTCGATGCCAAGCCCGACACCGTGCGGGCCGAGGTCGATCCGCGGGTCGGCGGCCGCTATCGCGTGAACTTCAACATCGAGAGCGGCGAATATTTCGAGGTCGGCGGGATCTATCGCGAAGTGGTTGCGAACCAGCGGCTGGTGTTCAGCTGGGCCTGGTATTCGACGCCGGAGCGCGAGTCGCTGGTGACGGTCACGCTCAAGCCCGACGGCGCCGGCACGCTGCTGACGGTCCATCACGAGCAGTTGTTCGATTCAGCCGCGCGCGACGGCCACGAGCGCGGCTGGCTCGGCTCGCTCGACAAGCTCGAAAAATATCTCGCCTGAAGGGAGGAGTGCATCATGCAACCGCACAAGATCGTTTCGCGTGAAGAGTGGATCGAGGCGCGAAGAGCGCACATGGCGCATGAGAAGGAATACACACGCGCCCGTGACCGTCTGAGCGAAGAGCGGCGGGCGCTGCCATGGGTCAAGGTCGACAAGGATTATGTGTTCGACGGCCCGGATGACAGGAAAACGCTGGCCGACCTGTTCAAGGGCCGCAGCCAGCTCGTGGTGCAGCATATTATGTACGGGCCCGACTGGAACGAGGGCTGCAAGAGCTGCTCGTTCTGGGCCGACGGGTTCGAGCGCATCATCCCGCATCTTGCCGCCCGCGACACCACGCTGGTCGGGATCTCACGCGCGCCTTTGCAGAAGCTTGATGCGTTCAAGGCGCGGATGGGCTGGACATTCGACTGGTACTCTTCGGCCGGCAACGATTTCAATTACGACTACGCGGTCTCGTTCACGCCGGAACAGGTCAAGTCGGGCGCCAAGGTCTATAATTTCGGCACCAGCGGCTTTGGCGGCGAGGAGGCGCCCGGCATCAGCGTGTTCTACCGCAACGAGGCAGGCGAGATCTTCCACACCTATTCCTGCTTCGCCCGCGGCCTCGACATGATGAATGCCGCCTACCATTATCTCGACCTCACCCCGCTCGGGCGGCACGAACAGGGCTTGCCCTATCCGATGGATTGGCTGCGGCTGCGGGACCGGTATTAGCCGCGCGCGGCGATGCGAGTTGCCACAGCTGGGACGTCGGAGCGCGCCCAAAACCCTTGCATTTGCTTTGCGGCTCGGTATACTTTGTGATGCAAAGTTAATTGGGCAGCTATCAATGCGCGATCTCGACAAGGCGCTCGCCGACATCATCGCCATTCGCAGCCAGCTCGCGGCAGGCACGGCATTTCGCGGCTATGGTCCCGCGGCGGTGGCCGCGACCGGCGCAGTCGCGCTCGTCACCGCGATCCTGCAATACCAATGGCTCGACGATCCCACGCACCATCCGATCGCTTTCTTCGCCGGGTGGACCGCGGCCGCGGTACTGTCGGCGGTGTTGATCTGGATTGAGATGCGGGGGCGATCGCGCCGGCACCATTCGGGGCTCGCCGACGCCATGATTCACCAGGCGATCGAGCAATTCCTCCCCGCAGGTGTCGCCGGCATCCTGCTCGCGCCGATGCTCTGGAAATTTGCGGACGATGCGCTGTGGATGCTGCCGGGGTTTTGGCAGATCCTTGTGAGCCTCGGCATATTCGCGTCCATCCGCTCGCTGCCGCGCAACGTTGCGCTTGCCGGGGCCTGGTATTTCGTCGCCGGATTCGCGGTGTTGATCCTGGCGAGCCAAAGCCATGAGCTGTCGCCCTGGACCATGGGGCTGCCGTTTGCGGCCGGTCAATCGCTGATGGCCGCTGTGCTGTATTTTTCATCAGGAGAGGTCGATGCCGAAGACTGAAAGCGCACCGTTCTCCTACGACGGTCTCGATCGCGTGATCCACGAGAAGGCAAGGCTCGGGCTTTTGACCTCGCTGATGGCTCACCCGAAGGGATTGGCGTTCGCCGATCTCAAGCAGCTCTGCGGCCTGACCGACGGCAATCTCAGCCGTCACTTGCAGGTGTTGCAGGAGGCCGGTTTCGTTGAAGTCACCAAGGGCTACGAGGGCAACCGGCCCCATACCAGTTGCCGCCTGACCAAATTCGGCCGCCGCCGCTTCCTGGAATATCTCGCGGTGCTCGAGCGGCTGGTACGGGACGCCGCCAAGGCCGCCGGCAAAGAGCAGGGCGCACTGGCGCGGCTCGGCATCCTGCCCACCTGATCCTCCCTTTTTTTGCATAGGAACTTTGCAATGCAAAGTGATCTCGCTTCCAGACTCGAATCCGGCAAGCTCCAATCCTGCAAGCTCCATGTCGGCATCATCATGGACGGCAACGGAAGGTGGGCCACCCGCCGCGGCCTGTCGCGCGTCCGCGGCCACGAGGCCGGCGTCGAAGCCATCCGGCGGATCGTCGAAGCGGCGCCGGAGCAGGGGGTGGGAACGCTGACACTGTACGCGTTCTCGACCGACAATTGGCGCCGGCCCAGGGCCGAGATCGCCGCACTGATGACGCTGTTGCGGTTCTATCTCGCGAACGAGGTCGAGAGCCTTGTCCGCAACGGCGTTCGTCTCACCGTGATCGGGCGCCGTGACCGCCTGCCCGACGGCATCGCCGCTGCGATCGGAGGTGCCGAAAGAGCCACCGCAAGCGGCGATGTGCTGCATTTGCGCATTGCGGTCGATTACTCCGCGCGCGACGCGATCCTCAATGCCGCCGCGCGGATCGCGGATCGGGAAAATCTCACCCGCGAGATGTTCTCCGATCTCGTCACCGGCGAGCCGGGGCTGCGCGACGTCGACCTCATCATCCGCACCAGCGGCGAGAAGCGCCTGTCCGATTTCCTGCTCTGGGAAGGCGCCTATGCCGAACTGCATTTCACCGAGCGGATGTGGCCGGAATTCGAGGCCGAGGATCTCACTGAGGCGCTGGCGTCGTTTCATCGGCGCGAGCGCCGCTTCGGCGGCTTGCAGTCGCTGCCGCTTGAACCGCTCCCGAGCCTCTGAGCAAGGCGAAAGCGCCGGTTCATGCGTGTTCTCCTCATCAACGTGCCGCATCCTTCGATCGGCAGCCGAATTCCCGACGATCATCTGCCGCCGCTGGGCCTGCTCGCGATCGGCGGGCCGCTGATCGACGACGGACACATCGTGCGCTTGATCGACGGCGAGTTTGGTCCGATGCCGACCCCAGCCATTGTCGCCGAAGCGCTCAGCTTTGCGCCGGACGCTGTTATGTTCGGTCATTCAGGCTCGACGTCCGGTCATCCCGTGATTGCAGTGATCGCGCGTGCCGTCGTCATCGCCATGCCCAACGCGCTGATCATCTATGGAGGCGTGTTCCCGACCTATCACTGGCGGGACATCCTGACCGACGAGCCTTACGTCACCGCCATCGTGCGCGGGGAAGGGGAAGAGACTGCGCGGCGGCTGATGCGCGCGCTGGAGTACGGCCACCGCCTCGGTGACATCGCCGGCATCGCCTACCGCGATGCGGGCAGCGCATGCGCGACAACGCCGGCGCCAGTGATACGCGAACTCGACGCGTATCGTATAGGGTGGGAACTCATCGACCACGCCCGCTACAGCTACTGGGGCGGGCTGCGCGCCGTGGTGGTGCAGTTCTCCCGAGGCTGTCCGCATCTTTGCAATTATTGCGGGCAGCGCGGCTTCTGGACACGTTGGCGTCATCGCGATCCGATCCGGTTCGCAAAGGAATTGGCGCGTCTTCATCGCCAACACGGCGTCAAGGTGATCAACTTTGCCGACGAGAACCCGACGGTATCCAAGAAGGCATGGCGGGCGTTTCTCGAGGCGCTGATCGCGGAGAACGTCGATCTGATACTGGTGGGATCGACGCGAGCCGACGACATCGTTCGCGATGCGGACATCCTGCACCTCTACAAGAGGGCCGGCTGGGCCCGCTTTCTGCTTGGCCTGGAGAATACCGACGAGAGAACGCTGGAACTGATCCGCAAGGGCGCGGTCACCGCGACCGATCGGCAAGCCATTCGCCTGATGCGCCGGCACGGCATCCTGTCAATGGCGACCTGGGTCGTCGGGTTCGAGGAAGAGACCGACCGCGACCACTGGCGCGGGCTCCGTCAGCTATTGTCCTACGATCCCGACCAGATCCAGATGCTCTACGTCACGCCGCATCGATGGACACCCTATTTCAGGCTGGCGACGAACCGCCGGGTCATCCAGACAGACAAGCGTCGCTGGGACTACAAGCACCAGGTGCTGGCGACCCGTCACATGCCGCCCTGGCGTGTGTTGCTCTGGTTCAAGTTCACGGAGATGGTCCTGCAGTGTCGCCCGAGCGCGATTTGCCGTGTGCTGTTTCACCGCGACGCCGGCCTGCGGCACGCGATGCGCTGGTACACGCAGATGGGACGCCGGGTCTGGCCCCATGAAATCCTGGGTTTCCTGCGCGATCGCCGTCAAAAAAATGGGCCAACGGTGGCCGAGTTCTGGGGCGCGCCGCAGGACGGCGAGGAAGAATCGATGTCCGCTGCCCGGCCTGAAGTCCGCCCCGACGCAAGAGACGCGGCCTGATGTGATCGAGAAACGTGATGCGAAGAAAGCAAAGCGAGAACCTTGCACGGCGGCAGGAAACTGGCGCGGACGCGTTGAAGACGTTGCGCGAGCTGCGCCGTGCGGCGCGCGAGGAGATCGACCGGCTAATCGCGTTTCTGGACGAGAGCGAGATCGATCTGGAGCTGGAAGACGACGAGGTGGAAATCGATGCCGCCGACGAGCCCGAGCACGATCCTGGCGAAAACGGCATCGCCGACTATGAGGGGCTGCTCGAACAGTGCCCGCACTTCTACCGCCACAGTGAACGGGTCGAGTAGGGTACTGCGGCAGTCGCTCCTGACCTTTCCGGCGCGGCGGGAATCATCTACTGATCCGCGCTTGATCCCGTGACGAGAGCCGATGAACCGTCAGCAGCGACGAGCTTCTGCCAAGCACTCCGCCAAGATCCCGGCCGGTCCGCGGGCGAACACGCCAGACGCGCTCTGCGAGGCCGGTCTTGCTTTGCTGCGGTCGGGACAGCCAATAGAGGCGGAGAATTGCGGCATCCGGGCGCTCGCGGCCAATGCCGACCACGCCGGCTCCCTGCATTTGATGGGCATGGTTTGCCTTGCGCGAAAACGTTACGATCTCGCGGTCGAGTGGTTCGCCCGGGCGATCAGGCAAAACCCTGATAACGCCGACTGGTTTTCGAATCTGGGGATGGCCCTGCAACATCAGGGCCGTCTTGACGATAGCGTCAAGAGCTATGATCGTGCGCTCCAACTCGATTCCAGCCTGGTGGAAACATGGGATCGGCTCGGCCAGGTGCTACAGCAGCAAAATCGCCTCGACGAGGCCGGCAAGAGCTACGACCGCGCGCTGCAGCTCAAGCCCGAGCTCGCCGAAACATGGTTTCGACTTGGCCAGGTGTTGCAGCAGCAGGGCCGCCGCGACGAAGCCGTCCTGAGCTTCGACCAGGCGCTCAAGATCAACCCCCGCTTTCTCGAAGCCGCCAACAGCAGCGGATTACTCTATTTCGAAGCTGAACGGTTGGAGGAAGCGCTTGCCCGCTTCGAACAATCGGAACAGCTCCAGCCCGGCAAGGCCGGCGTCTATTGCATGAAAGGCATTTGCCTCTTGCGCCTGCGGCGGTTCGATGAGGCCCTCATCGACGCCGCCAAGGCGTTCGAGCTGGAACAGGGCGATGCCGTCATCGCCGACACGCTCGCTTGCGTTTTGCAGAAGCTCGGGCGCCATGACGAGGCCGTCGCCTGTTTCGACAAGGCGATCGCGCTCAGACCGGACTATGTCGAAACCCTCAATCATCGCGGTATCTCGCTTGCCGAGCTGCACCGCTTCGACGAGGCCTTCGCAAGCTTCGACCGATCGATCGCGATCAAGCCGGATTTTTCCGAACCACACTGGAACATGGCCCTGTTCCGGCTCCTGACCGGCGATTTCGCCGCCGGTTGGGCGGCGCGGGAGTGGGGGCGCAAGTGTCGGCAAGTCGGCTTCGTCGACCGGCGGTTCGAAAAGCCGCTTTGGTTCGGCGATGCGCCCATCGCCGGGAAAACGATTTTGCTCCACAGCGACGAGGGACTGGGCGACACCATCCAGTTCTCACGCTACGCGCCGCTGGTCGCCGGACAGGGCGCCCGGGTCATTCTCGAGGTTCAGACCGCGCTTCATGCTTTGCTTTCCGGCATCGAAGGCGTTTCGCTGTGCCTGCCGAAATCGGCAAGCTCGCTTCCCGATTTCGATCTGCACTGTCCGCTGTCGAGCCTGCCGCTCGCGTTCGGAACGCGGCTCGAGACCATACCGTCGATGGCGCGGTATTTGCCGGCGCCCCCGGCCGCCCTGCTGCAAAGCTGGGAGGCCCGGCTTGGCTCCCATGACAAGTTGCGCGTCGGCCTGGTCTGGTCCGGCAATCCGGTTCACCTCAACGACCATAACCGGTCGATCCCGCTGCGGAGGCTGTCGGCGATCCTCGACGTCGATGCGAGCTTCATCAGCCTGCAGAAGGATCCGCGGCCCGACGACAGAGCCACGCTTGTCGCGCGGACCGACATCGTCGATCTCACCGACAAGCTCACCAGTTTCGTCGAAACCGCTGCTCTGATCTCGTGCCTGGACCTGGTGATCACGGTGGACACCAGCGTCGCTCACCTTGCCGGCGCGCTGGGGCGCCCGACCTGGATCTTGCTTCCCTACACCCCGGACTACCGCTGGCTGCTCGATCGCGACGACAGCCCCTGGTACCCGACGGTACGACTTTTCAGGCAGAGCGAGACCCGCGAATACGGCAGCGTCCTCAAGCGGGTGCGCGCCGGGCTGCAAGCCCTCATCGCCGCGTTCA
>Ga0070717_10000920_pt1 | contig 19586 bp, 12 predicted proteins | sample LARL113metaG_FD_71366 | JGI IMG/M metagenome (GOLD analysis project Ga0070717, IMG submission 71366) | Corn, switchgrass and miscanthus rhizosphere microbial communities from Kellogg Biological Station, Michigan, USA - LAR L11-3 metaG | ecosystem: Host-associated > Plants > Roots > Rhizosphere ... | reverse complement strand
GATCAGGAGAGCTACGAGCTGACCGAGGAGGACCGCGAGTGGGCCAGGCGCACCGTGGCCAGTTTGCCCCCGCTGACGGACCGGCAGCGCGACATCCTCGCCCTGCTGCTGCGCAACCGCCGCTGACCGCCGGCCCGCCGGAACCGGGCGCGGCAGCGACTGCTCCCAGGCCGGGGAGACGCTGCCCGGCACCGAGCTCGAACAGGGACTGCGGGGGGTGACCCGGGCCGCAGGTCGGCCGGGCCGGGAACGCGGCCTGGGCCGGGTCCGGGGACATCTTCGAGCACGCCTGCCGCAGTGCCGGCCGGGCCGAGGACAGCGTCCGGGTGCCGGGCTCCGGTGCCGGGCCGCCGGCGATCAGGGCATGACCGGGAGCAGGGCAGCGGTCATGGCGATCGGCGTCTCAGCCTCGGCCCGCGTGTATGCGTGGTCCCTGGTGCCCGGGTCCACGTGCATGGCCCCGCTGGCCTGGTCCTCCACCGCTGCCCGGATCAGGGCCCACCGCTCGTCCACGGTGCGGTCGCCTTTGTCTTTCCTGCCCGGCCAGGCCCAGCCGCTGGTGTTCTTGATGGTTTCCAGCGCTTTGCGCACCTGGAGCATCGCGGCGTCGATCTCGCTGCCGCCGAGCAGGCGCTGGGCCTCGCGCAGGAAGTCCGCGACGGCCCGGCGCGGCTCGTCATCATCGGGGAAGGGGATCAGCATCTCCGCGCCGAGCGTGCGGCCGAGCCCGGCGAGCTGCTGCCGCCACCTGCTCTCGGCGATGGTGATGTGCTCGGTGACCTCAGATCCGCCCGGGAAGCCGGAAGCGGCCTGCGGCAGGACACCCCGCACCTGCAGTTCCAGGCGCAGGTCCCCCGTGCGCCGCTGCTCTAGGGCCAGCAGCTGGGCGCTGGAGATGAGGAAAATCAGGACCGGCCGCCGGACCTCGCCGGCCGGGTCGAACGGGACGGACACGTTCGCCGAGGCGAGCGGGGCCCGCGCGCCGCTGGCCTGCGGGGCGTACAGCGTGGTCTCCAGGCACAGCAGCCGCCAGGCCGCCGGCCCGGTCGGCGGGATGCCGACCTGCAGGTGGACCTGGTAGTAGTGGGTGCCCATCCCCTTACAGATCTGCACGCTGTCCGGGGCCGCGCTCACGCTGTAGTACCCGAGTCCCTCCCCGAACCTGAGCTGATCCACGATCGCGCCCTTCCTCTCGCAGGCCGCAGGATGGCAGCGGCCGACCTGGCCGGGCCGGGCCGCATCTGTCCGGCTAGCCCCGGGGCATGCCGGATGACCCCGGCCTGACCCGGTCACCGACCGTACCGGCCCCGCGGCGCCAGGGCCACCAGCATCGCCGGCAGCCGACCTCAGTCCTAGCGGCACAGGTGAAAGCCCGCGTTCCCGCAGCCTGGCAGGGGTGATCGTGCAATCTCGGGCCGCTGCGGCCGGCTGGTACAGGGAGCAGAGCAGGCCGCCGGCTGGGATGCCGGGCAAAATGTCAGCAGGACCCCCACTATGGAAGACACCGGGGCGCGCGGCACGGGCCGGGCGCCGACCGGAGAACCGTCGGCTGGCCCGGCACGGAACCGTGGCGTGCTCCGTGCGCTGCGAGGCGGCGGGCCAAAGCCGCCCGGGCTGGCCTGACCGCCGCCCCGGCGGACGTGAAGGCGCCTTACCGTCGGCCGTGACGAGCAACAGGGAGGACCTGGACATGACGCTTTTCAGCACACAGTCGCTGGCCTGGCTGGGCGTGGTGGCCGCTGTGCTCATCGTGCTCGCGGCCCCGGTGCTCATCGCCGCCATCCGCGGCGCCGAGCCGATCAGCTTGGTGATCCTGCTGACCGCGCTCGCGCTGGGCACCGGCCCGGTCACCTGGATACCAGCGCTGATCGCGGCGTTCGCGCTGCCCCGCTCCCGTCCCCCGGTCGGCTTGAGCCGCCTCGCGGTACCCCCGCCCGGCCCCCCACCGACCAGCGCGCCATGGCGGCAGCCGGCCGCGCCCAGGGCCGGGCAGGTCCGTCCGCATCGATGAGGACGGCCTCACTGACCTGCTACCCGGCGTGCCCGCCCCGCCAGTCAGGCAGCTGGAGCAGGCAGGGCCGACCAGGCATGGCATGCCGAGCTGCACGCGCTGTTCGCCCGGGGCGTGCCCATGAAGAGACCTGCGCCGCCAGGCCGCTACGGCCGGACACCGTGACGGAACAGGGCGCATCCGGTGCCCGGGGAGCGCCGAGCAAGACCGAGCCGGAGACGGGCCGCATGTGGCGGCCTGCGGGCAGCTAGATCGACACCCCGCGGGCCGGCTTAGGCCGGACCTGCAAGGTGGCCCGGGCCGGCTCGGGCCGCCGATGCCGAGCGGCCCGGCCCTGGCCGCCCGGATTGGAAACGCGGCCGTAGTCATTACGGCGAGGAAGAGGGAACGCCGGACACGGCCAGTTGCCCCTCGTATGGGCTGGCGGATTCCTCCGGGGCTTGGGCCAGGCCCGGTGCGTCGGGAAGTTCGGAGTCGAGATCAGCTTCGTCCTCGGTGGTGGTCTCGGCGACGATGCCGAGTGCTGAGGCCAGGTTCGTGTCGGTTGTGCCGCTGGTGGCCGTTCCCGCCGTGTCGGTGCCAGGTTCTTCGGCTTCCTCGGCCTCCTCGTCTTCTTCGGCCCGGGTGGGGAGTACGTAGGCCTGGGCCAGGCTCGCGAGGTGTATGGGCAGCGGCGTCGACAAGGCGTCCAGATAGTCGGGTGCCTGCCGCAACTGGTGCACAACCAGAGCGAGGGCCTCAGGCTCGTCGCCGGATTCGGGGTGGCAGCCTAGGACGGCGATCTCAACCAGGCCGGGGTTCCACGCGGGGATGTGGGAGTCGATGGTCGGCTCACCCTTGTTAGGGCCTTGGCGGAGTGGGCGGGGCGCGAGCTTGTCGGCCTCGACTGCGGAATCGCGGAAGGTGCCGGCTTTGGCGGTGGTGCTGTAGAAGATCCGTCCGGACGTGAATTCGGCGTCTTCGGTCTCGGTCCACATCCCGGGCGGCAGGCCGTTTACCCCGCCAGGAGCCGCGTTGCCCCACCATTGCGGCGTTTCGCGTCCGGTCGTGCTGCGTACCCGGATCAAGCGCAGGTCGGGATCGAGATGCGATGGCGGTGCGTGCCCTGTCTTGATCAGGTCCTGTTCGGTCCGGCCGTCCTGGAGCCAGGGCCAGTGCATCCGACTGTTCTGGGAGTGGGTCAGGAGTGCCGTCGGGTGGCCGCGCAGCGAGCGGAGCATCTTCTGCAGGTAGCGCTCGGTATCCCTGCGCTGCTCGTCCATGTTCTGCTTCCAGACACGGTAGGTGACTGGGCGGCGCGATCCTGCAGCTGCGCCGCCGTTCTGGCCGCCCTGCGGGGAAGTCAGCACGGCCTCGTTGCCGGTGATCTGGGTTTCCAGGTCGTCGTCGATGTCGGGGATCTCCGCGATCTTGACCAGCTTCAGCAGAAACCGCGGGTACGGAATCCACTGCGCTGTCTGCGGATCCCAGCCGGTGACTGCCGCGATGCCGGTTCCGCGCGCCAGCGGGGTGACCATGACGGCGACCGGGGTATGCCGTGGCAGCCGGGTAGGACCGTCCTTGCGGCGCTTGACCATCCACAGGGCGGCATAGCGGAGTCCTTCCGGGATACCGGTGGCGAGGGTGTGCTCGGGCAGGACTCGTACGCCAAGCTGGCGCAGCCCGTCCTGCCAGCCGGAGCGGACCCGGTGGTCGAGGTTCTTCTCAGAGTTATAACGTTTGGCCTTCTTGGGGACTAGGACGAACTGGGTGAGGATCCCGGCGTCTGCGCAGCCCAGCCGAACCGCGAACTTGGGGTCGTCGAGAGGGTGTCCGAAGTCCCGGCGGCGGTCAATCTCGATCAGGGCCAGTTCGGGCCGTTCCGGGTCAGTGCCGTCAGCCGTCAGGAATTGCGCTGTGGCGGATCGGCGGGTTCTGATCGCCGCTTCGAGAGCGTTGCCCTTGGGCCGGGCTTTGGGGTTGACGCCGAGGGTATCGGCAAGGCCGCCCGTCGCACGCATGCAACGCAACTGGATGCTGAGCTCAGGAGTCGCCCATTGCAGGATCACCGGGTTGCCCGGCCGCGCGGAATCGTGGACCTCATCAGCGAGGGCTCGGGCAGGGGCGCCGCCGTCGCCTTGCAGGCCCAGAGTCTCGGTGAGGGCGCTGATCGCGGCGTCCCGTAGGGAGGGGGTCTGCCATAGCAGCCGGGCGGTGACCATCGGCGGGGATGGCTGGGTGTCTGCTCCGTTCAAGGTTGCGGCGATGGCGGCTGGCTGTTCTCCGGCGTTGAAGCGAACGGCAACGGCCAGGGCGATCCGGCGGTCGCGGGCGGCCCGGATATTCTCGGCGTCTTTAGCGGCTTTCCCCAGTGGTGCTGGCCGGGGGTTGGCGGGCGCGCTGGACCCGGCCTTGGTACGGGCCAGGGAGGGTACCCGGCGCATCCCTGCTGGTAGTGCCTGTTCGGCCCACGCGGTGATTTGCGAGCGCTGGTGGGACATGAGCCCGGGGCCGATACCGTGCGAGCCGAGGTGGGTGCTGTAGACCACTGCGGCGCGGACGCCCGGCCCGGGCCTGATCCAGTCTTGAGGGGTAGTCAGCAGTTCCCCGGGATGCGGGAATCGCTGGCTGAGAGCCAGGTTGCTGAGAATCTGCGCAGGGCCGTTGTACTTCCAGCCGTAGCTTTGGGTGCACCGGTCGCGGGTGAGCCGTGCGACGGCGTAGCGGTCGCTGGTTGGGGCCCCGGGAAGCCAGGGAACGGTGGGGCTGAGGTAGACGGAGGTATCCCGCGTATATGGCAGGCGCAGCTGGCCGGTTCTGGGATCGACCCGGGTGGCCCAGCGACGTACGCCGGTATGCAGGTGGAGACGGGGCCGGGGGTCGAAAGGCACGGTGTGCAGGGAGATGTTTATCAGGATGGAAAACCACCAGGCCTGCCCCTTGATGACTTCTTGCAGTGGCTGCGAGATGAGCTCTGCGCCCTGCTGGCGGGGTCCGCGGGGCGATGCGCGGAAGTGCAGAGCGCCCGCACCGGTGTCGTAGGGGCCGAGGGTGAGGATCTGGCGGGCTGTGGCGTCGGACGCCAGCTGGTACTGGTAGCCGAGCGGGGCGGCTGTGCCGCCGTCAGTGGTCGGGCAGCCGAGCAGGTCGAGAGTAATGTCCTCCCAGCGTGGAGGCGCGGTGCGCAGTTCGCTGAGCGTGGAGAGGATGTCCTGGTAGTCATCCGGGTCCGGGCGAAGGTCACGAAGCCAGGCGCCCACGAGCCGGTCGAAGGTGTCGCCTGGGAGCGGGCTAGGTGCTGATGCCGGGACATACAGCCAGAAGTCGCCGTCCTGCTGCTGTGCCTCGCGGGGGCGCCCGCGGACGATGAGGTCAGGGGCGAGGCATTGCAGTACTCCGTCCATCCGGTAGGTGGGTACGGTGCGGTAGGGCTCGGCCTCGGGGGGGCGGCCGCGGTTGCACAGGGCAAGGACGCTGTGGTGCCAGCGTTCAGGAAAGGCGAGCGCACGGTAGTCAGCGGTCAGCGGGGCGGCGTCTGCGGCCATGACGTAGGCGGCCCGGCTGATGTCGTGGTAGGGAGCCATGGGGGCCTTCTTTCAGTCGCTGATGGCTGGATCGTCGACGGTGGCGCCGGGAGTCATGTTGCGCACCCGGCACAGCGCCTGGAACAGGGGGTGGTAGAGGGTGCGGACCAGGGCCGGGTCCGCAGGGTTCGCGAACGCCTGCGGGTCGGCCGGGCCGGCGGGAGCCTCGAAGTAGGGCGCAAGCACGGAGCGCAGCTTGATCAGCAGGCCGTCGTCGGTACGGCGACGCTGGTTACGGCGGGGCTTAGCGACCGATGAGGTCGAGGCGGCCGGCGGTGCCGTAGACTCGGCGAGCGCAGGAGCGAACGCCGCGTCCATGAAGACCACCCGGGCGGGCACCCCGCCGCGTACGAGGCGTCCGATGACCTGCCAGATGGTGACCATCTGGTCCCATGCGAAGGATTCCTTCTCGGTGTCGCTGAGCCAGGAGTAGATGTAGGGCCGCCAAAGCAGACGTCGCCATTCTTTACGGGCTTCACGCCGGAAGGCCCGGGCCGCGGCATCCAGGTCTCCAGCGCCGGAGACCATCTTGCTGAAGGTGCCTGCTTCCAGCCCGGGCAGGTCCCGGACGAGCCGCGTTACCCAGTCGTTGATTGCGAAAATAGCCAGGGAAAGGTCGTCGGGGCGGGGGTGCGGGCGGGCGAGGAAGATCACGGTCCCGAAGGCGGCCCTCCGCTGCTTATTGAGAATATTGTGGCCTCGCTCGACTGCCAGGAGCGGGGCGACGAGCAGCTCCGCGTCGGGGTCCTCGGCAAAGGAGGCAAGGTCGCCCCGGCGCAGGGCAGCCGCCTGGCTGATCGTTTCGTTGCTGCTCGCATCACCTGGGGCGGCGTGGTCCAGGTCGGCGTCGTCCGCGGCGAGCACCTTAACCCGGCCTCGCCAGCGGGGCATCGCCTCCAGGATATCGGCCGCCGCGGTGGCTTCGCGGTAGCTGCCCACCAGAAGCAGTGCCCTGCGCCGGGTCTCGTCGGCGATCTGGCGAAGTTCCTGGTCCAGGATGCTCGGCTGCCCGGGGCCGGATCTGCCTAGCTGGGTGACCATCTGCCGGAGTATGGCGGGGCGGGTCTCCACCTTGCTCCCAGACAGGGTGAGGGGGTTGCCGTCACTGTCGTACAGGAACCAGGTATGGAAGCGGGTCTTGCCGATAGCCTTCAGCGCTTCTTCTTGCGGCTTGAGGACGGCTCCCACGGGGGCTAGGACGTGGGCGCGGGTGGAGGTGCCGGCCCAGCTGGTACCGGACATCAGCAGGACGTGCGGCCCGGCTCGGCCGGTGGCAGAATCAGCTCCCAGGCCCGGCAGGTTCAGGAGCAGTTCCCTCCCTACGCCGGCGCACCGGAAGAACCGCAGTGTGCCGCTGCGCGGGTCATCGGCCGCTGCGCCCGGCTCGGGGTCGTCGGCGAGGTACTGGAAGCCGAGCACGTTGCCCATGGGGGCCTCGGGCACGAGCGGTGCGTAGTCCAGCGGCGGGCGGCGGGAAAGTTCGTTGTCGCTCGTGTCCAGGTGGAGCGCGGCCTCAACCTGGGGCCACAGGAAGGTGATCCGGTCCAGCCGCTGATGAAGGACCGCCAGGAGCAGGCTGAACTCCAGCCGAGTGGCAGTGCGCTCGTACCATTCCTCAGTTCCCCAGGTATCGGCATTGTCCCGGTCACCTTCTCTGTCTTCGGGCTCGGGCTGGGTGAGCGAGCCATCCAGGATCGGCGCGTGCCGCAGCAGGAGGTCCAGGACTGCGCGGACGCGGCCTCGGGTCCCTTTCTCGTTGAGGGTGTGGAGCAGGTCGTTAGCAGCGCGGATCAGGTCGTCAGTGTCGGTGTGGTAGGGGCCGTGGTCGCCGAGCGGGTCGTCACGGAATTTATCCAGGGCTTTCGTGACCGCCTGGCGGTGTTCTGCCCAGGGCTGCGTGGCGGCTGCGCCCGGTTCGGGTTCGCCGGGCTGGGCTTCTTCCCCGGGGTCATAGACATCGGAATCCGCGCGGATGCCGTCTGGCGGCGTCGCATCGAGCTCAGACAGCGGGTACCACTCGGCGAGGAGTTTCTCCTGGAGCGTCCAAGCGCTGAAGTACTCGATATCGGCCCACATGCGCAGGTCGTCGTTGTCGATGAGCATGCCGTAGAGGCGGTTGGTCGCAGTGGTCACCACCTCCAGGGCCGCCGCCCACCGCTGTACATCGCGTTCCGACAGCTGCAGGCGTCCCTGGCGCGCCAGCTCGTCGATCTTGTGGGTGTGCAGCCGGTCCAGCCAGGATTCGGGGCCGCGGACGACCAGGGTCGCTGACGGGGCGAACGCGGTGTCAAGCTGCATCTGGACCCGGTCGACCTCGTCCACGATGATGATGTCGCTGCGCAGGCACGCGAGTTCCAGGTGGCGCAGCCGCTCCTGGTTGAGGTGCTGGGGCACGGCGCTTTGCAGCAGGCTCGCCGGGTTGGCTACCCAGATCAGTGCCTCGACGAGCTCGCGGTCGACGGCGTGCCGGGGGCAGGAGCTCCAGATGGGGCAGCCGTGAGCGGGCGTCTGGGGGTCCTCGGCGGCGGCTGGCCGTTGCGGGCCGCTCTGGCCTCGACCGGCCGGGTAGCGCTCCGGCAGGACAATGCCGCCGGACGACGTCGGCTCGCTCCCGGCGGGGTGCAGACTGGTGCATGGCGCATCGGCGTAGCGGAGGGGCTCGGTGGCCTCCCGCCCGCGCAGGGCATCGACCACGCAGACGGTACTGAGGAAATCAAATCCGGGGTCGTCGTGGGTGAGCAGGGAGCCTTGCCCGCGGGCGGCGAGGCGGCGGTGCAGGCGCCCGGCGTGCTGCTCCCGGGTGGTAGCGCCGAGCACTGGCGCTGCCGGCAGGTCAAGGTCGCGGAACAGGGCTGAGAGGGTGAGCTGCTCGGCGACGTCCCCGACGACCAGGGTGGTCCGCAGGCCCTTGCGGGCTCCCCATACGGCGATCAGTGTCATCAGCGTGCTCTTGCCCGACCCCACCATGCCGACGAGGTGGAGCAGCCGACTAAGTGTCAGGACCGGGGAGGGCAGGAAGGCAAGGCCGTCGGGCGACACTGTGTCCAGGCGCATATCCTGCAGCCGCTGGGACCAGGAGCCGGGCTTGAGACCCTCCCTTTCCTCGGTTTCGTCCATCCAGCGGGCCGTCGTAGCCAGTTCGGCCAGCGGCACCTCCAGCGGTCGGCTCGTTGCACCAGGGATGTCATCGAGGTCATGTCCGGACGCCTGACCGAGGCATAGTTCCTCCGGGATGGTCACCGCAGCGAGTCGGCGGCGGTCGGTGAACCGGCTCGGCCCCGGCCCTGCCAGGGGCAGGGCACGGCGATCGAAGTCTGGAAGCTGGGACAGCGTCAGGTCGTAGAGCGCGTACCGGTCTCCAGCGACCGTGGGCTCGACCCGGCGTGAGGGGCCGCCTCCGGCGGGGATGCGGTAGCCGCGCAGACGTTCGGGTAGCTCCTGGTAGGTGTCCAGGGCCTGTGCCCACTGTCTGCCGCGTCGGAGCCTCCATAGCAAATGGCGGCCGACGGCCAGCATGGCCTGCTGTTCTGGGGTCGCCGCGATGCCCATCGCCGTCGCGAACGGGTAGCCACTGAGAAGGGCGTAGACGCCAGCGGCGCCGTGGTCGGGATCGAGCCGTTCCAGCAGCCGCAGGCCCAGCTCGACCTGGCACAGCAGCGACGGCTTGACAGATGCGTGCTCGGCGGGCCAGACCCGGCTAAGGTCCCTGGCGAGGGGTTGGTACCAGCTGCTGCTGTCACGCATGTGCTGCTCCGTTTCCGGATCGAGCTGTCGCGAGGCGCACCGAGGTGTCACCGCGCAGCCTGTCCTTTGCCAGGGCTATGAGCTGGCGGTCGGTGAGCAGAGGCAGGTCCGCGGCCTGGGGAGTACGGTTCCGGTAATAGGTGCCGAGGTAATCGCGGTGTGCATCCGCTCGTTCCTGCGGGACGGCCCAGCATGCCTCGTCGTATGGCGGCTCGTCAGGGACGGCCTTGGCGGCGCGGCCGAGCAGGCCGGGGTGCTTCCAGTCCTTGACGTCGACCGCCCAGGTGTACCCGTCGGGGAATGTCACCCGAAGGTCGTACGCGTCGAACCCGGGCCACATCTCAACGTCCAGCCCGAGCTTGCGGAGCCGGGCTTCCAAGTCGATCTCGGCCCGGCCGGGGCCGGTGACGAACTGGCGCAGGGGCCTGGCTAGGTGGTGGACTTCCCCGGCCTCCGCATTGGTCAGCTTACGGCCCTGTGGTGGGACGCCTCGTCCGCGGCAGAGGTCTCGTTCACACCACCACCCTCCTTCGGGCAGCGGCGTGAGGAGGGTCAGGCAGCGACCGCACGTGATGTAGGCGCCGTCCCGCCGGTAGCTGACAGGAGCGGGGAGGTAGCAGCGGTCGAGGAGATCGCGGACGGGATCGAGGTACAGATCGGTGGCAATTTCAAACCGCTCGGCGGCTGTCAGGACCGGCCGGTTGACAAGCAGCCCGCGAAAAGCGCGGTAAGACTCAGGCGAGGATGCCTGGCGGCACAGGCGGAACGCCGCGTCCAGTACGGCACGGTCGAACTGGGCTGCGGCAGTATCCCTGGCCTGGATCCACCACTCGTGGCAGAGCTGAGTCGGCACCGCGGCGTCCGGGTCGATGAGGAAGTCGTCCGGCCCGAATGCGTCCGGGGGGAGTTCCAGGGGCCAGTCCTCCAGCGGCCGGGTACGGCACCAGGTGAGCATGTCCGGCACCCCGGCGGGTACCTGCTCGACTCCGCGTAGCAGGCAGGCGAGGACCAGGCGGTCCAGGGCGCGCTGCGCCTCAGCCGGATAGGGGAGGTGGAAAGAGGCCAGGCCCTCAACATCGGCGAGACCGATGACCGCGCTGGCGATGGTGTGCAGCAGCGGCACGTCCGCATAGGCAGACCAGTCGGCGGGCTGGGAAACGGGAGCGGGCATCAGCGTTCCTCGGTGGGCATGGTGCTGGCGGTCAGGTGGTCGCGGCCCTGCTGGCACCATGCCAGGGCTTCGCAGCCATGGCAGTGGCGGCCGGGGACCGCCTGGTAGAGGGAATCCTCGGCCCAGGGTCTGGCAAGGCTCGCCAGCACCTCCCGGGCGTCGGAGACGACCTGCGGGCGGGAAGGATCCAGGTCCTCGAAGGACAGGTCATCGGCGTGCAGCAGCTCGAATTCGACACGGGACCGTGACAGGTCCCCTCCCAGTGCCCCGGCGGCGATCATTACCACGGCGAGGGCGAGCTGCGGATAGCTCCGTAGCAGCGGTTCCCTCTCGTACAGGGCACTGGACGAGGTTTTGGTCTCCCGCCAGACCCAGCCGCCATCGCGGGTGTACAGCAGGTCGGGCACGGCGATGATCACGACATCAAATTTGGGGTCATAGCAGGTGACCTGGTGCTGGACAAGCACGCGCTCGCCAGCGTCGAGACCCTCCAGCGGGCATACGGTGGCGTGCTGGGCGAGCATCCCGGCTCCGTCCTCGGCTTCCTGGCCCGAGACGGACCACTTGCCCGCTGACCACGCGGAGGGATCTTCCGGAAGGGGCAGCGTCCGGCAGCCGCCCGCACGGCGCGCGAGGTGACGTTCGTTCAGCCAGGCATCCACGGCCCGCCCGCGCCGGATCTCCGCACGCTCCGGGTCCGCAGACGTCAGGTGGAGCTGGCGGGTGAGGTGGAACTTCGCTGGGCACTCATTATGGGTGCGCAGGTCAGCTGCCGAGATACTGCGCCGGGCTGCCGGGCGGGCAGGAGGGCTGAGCGGCAGCAGGTCTTCGGTCCGGATCAGGGCCCCGCAGCCCGTCAGCGCCTTGCAGTCCACGCAGCTGGAGCCGGGCACTGCGCGCGTGCCGTCAACCACCTCCGCTAGCACCGGGCGGGCGTCATCGGCGAAATGACGTGCGGTCTCTTCCTGATTCCAGTTCAGCAGGAGCGTGAAGCGGCCGTCGCCGCAGCCGAACTCAACGACGCGCACCCGCTCCGGGCGGGCCATCCGGCCGGGAGGGAGATCGCCGTCCTTCACGCGCATATGCGGGGCGTCCCACCCGCCAGCGGAGGGCGCGCCGCAGGCGGCGGTGTAGGCCGCGGCCCCCTTTTCCGCTGCCGGCCGGTCATCCTTAGCACTGCCGAACGACAGCAGCCACAGGTCGCGCATCGAGCCGTCAAGCGCGACGTAGCGGCGTCCCCAAGCGGTCTGCTCGTAGATCACGGCACCACGGGAATCGGGCTGGCCCAGCCGGTGCTGGGCAACCCACTTGTCCCGCACCGGGTAGGTAGGAGGGAGCCCCGCCAGCCGCAGCGACTGCTGGTCGGCTTCCCGGGCCGCCAGGTAACGCGGGATCACCCCCGCCGTCCACTCCACGAGGCCAGGGTGCGCAGGACGGCGCCGCCAGAGCCCGAACGTGCCCTCAGTGCGCCACAGCTGCTCCATCACCCCCAGCACCGGGCGGCGGTCACACTCGATCAGGTCAAGGGCATCCATGAGGACCTTTAGGGTGAAATCCTGAAGCGGTTCCTCCGTCTCCGGAGAGCTGGGATCAGGACGGAGCAGCGGCCGGGCCTCGCTGGCCCGCGCAAGCGGGCAGTCGCGCGGATCGACCCGCGCCGCAGGAAGGTTCGTGCGGATCAGCCTGATATCACCAGCGGTACCTTCAGGCGTCGCCCAGTGGGCCATTCCTGCTCCTCTGACGTGGCGGCTGGGTCCCGGCCGGGTCCCAGCGACTCAAGCATGCCATAGCTTATCTGTAAACTGAGTCCACAGACAAAGCTTCTCGGCTTGCTTTCACGCTAGGGTTGTCTCACTCTCCGAGCCGGCGGCGAGCCAGGCGCGACCGCGCAGAGATCCTCAGGGAGGGTGGCATGAAGCCAGGTGATGTCCTGGAGGACCGGTACGAGCTGACCAAGCTCATCGGCAAAGGCGGGATGGCCGAGGTATGGGAAGCACGTGACCTGCATGTGCAGCGCAGTGTGGCCGTGAAGTTCCTGCGTCCTGATCAGGATCCCGGCGGGATTGAGGATGAGGACGCGTGGTTCGAGAACCTCGCAGCGCTTCGCGGCCGGTTCCGGCGCGAAGGCGAGCTCCTGGGACGCCTCCGGCACCCGGGCATCCCCGAGTTCTACAGCCAGGGCTCCCGTGGAGGTGACCCCTACATCGTCATGAGGCTGGTCGACGGCATCTCTCTGCATCGCTTCCTGGAGCGGCATAACTCCACTGTCGCGGTAGCGGTTTCGGTCGCAGCCCAGGCCGCCGACGCTCTCATTCACGTGCATTCCCTTCCGGTGGTTCACCGCGACATTAAGCCCTACAACCTCCTTATCGCACAGAATGGCACCGTCGTCCTCATCGACTTCGGAATCGCCAAGCCGGTCAGCAGGCACGCCACTCCCTACACACGGCATGGGTCTACGGTAGGCAGCCGCGGGTATCAGGCTCCGGAGCAGATCCTCGAGCGCCAGGTCACCCCCCAGACCGACCTCTACGCCCTGGGCTGTGTCATGTACGAGCTGCTAGCCGGGCGCCCGCCATTCACCGGGGACAGGCTCGCGGACCAGCATCTTCACGAAATCCCCTTGCCTTTGCTGGTTCATGCCCCTCATGTCCCGGCTGAGCTAGCAGAGATCACCCTCCAGCTCCTGGAAAAGGATCCGCACCGGCGGCCGGCAAATGCCGCGATCGTGCGTGACGTGCTGCGCGGATATCTCCCGCAGCCTGGCGACCCGGTGTCTTCCCCGCGATTCGATCCCGACCCGACCCGGCCTTTCCGAGAACAGGCGGAGCGCTGGCCCCCTGCGCAGCCGCTCTCTCCAGCCCCTGCTCCTGGCACCGCCCGGGGCAGGAGAGGAGCCTCCTGGCTCAGCCGACGCCAGGTCGAGGCAGCCCTCCGGGCAGCTGAGGATGAACTCATATCAGGAAATCCTGGCGCAGGGGCCGCCCGGATTGCCGATCTGGTCCCTGCGGCGCAGCGTCAGTGGGGGCGCTCAGACCCGCTTGCCCGCGCGGTCCGCAAGAAAGCCGCCGACTGTCTGCGAGTGGCCGGCGACTGTGGTCGGGCGGGGATCCTTTACCAGGAACTCGCTGACAACATTGACCGGGGCAGCGATGATCCGGCTGATCAGGCCGACCTAGCGGAAGGACTGCTGGGAGCGGCGGAGTGCCGGATCCCTTTCGGGGACCTCACGACAGCTACCGGCGCAATCGCCCTCGCTTTGCGCGTCATCCCCGAACTGCCGCTGGAGGCTGCCCGCCATTTGGCGGGGCGATGCAGGGATGTCGGTCTCGAACTTGTCGAACTCGGACATGGCCAATCCGTTGAGGGGTTTTTGGGGCAGCTGGACGGCTGGGAACACCGAAACAGGTGAAGTGCGGGCTATCCAATTCAGCATGATGCGGTCAGCCATGCCGGGCTTCTCATAGCCAGCTCATTTTGCCGGGCTCATTGCCTCCCGCCCCAGCTGGCCCGCGGCAAGTCCGTTGCTCAGATTGCGCAGCAGGCCCGCGCCCACGACCTGAGCGTCGCTCAGGGCCTCGTCCATCGCCGCCAGCTGCTGGAAAGCCCGTGCATATCGATGCTGCTCCGTCAGCAGCAGATGCAGGACCTGGAGCTTGCGCACATCAATCCTGGACGAGCTTGAGGTATGGGTGCTGGCCTGGCGTGCATTGGCCGGGGCGCGGAGGCAGCCGGCTATGAACCACGGGTCCAGCAGCGCGAGGTCGATGCGCAGCCGGTAAAGCTGAGGCCCGAGCACTACAGGGCCATCCGTCTGTACCCAGGCCCGGTAAGCGCGCTCTACGCCGGCAACGACGACATCGTTCGCTTCTGCAATGGTCAGCGCGTCTCCCGCGCGAGAAACCTGCTCAGCGGGCAGCCAGCTGCGCGGTTTGCCGCCGGTCAGCAGATCGGGGACGGTCAGCATGGGCACTACTTCGTCAGACGGGATTTCCAGCCGGATCAGCTCCGCAGGCGCTTCCCTGCCGACGTGAACCGTCAGTGCCTGGGCTCGATCGAGATCGCCCACCGTCGTCGTCACCACCGTGCCGCCGTCTCCAGCCAGATCAAATCGAGATAGCAGCTCGGCCAGTTCACCCAGGGTCTTCAGAAGATCTTCGAAATGCAGCCAGGAGTCACGTAGCTGAAGTCCGTCCGGCACCCCCGCATCTGGCACATATCGGGCCGGCGTCAAGTCGACCTGCTCATCCAGCAGGTTCATGACCGGCACAGCAACGCACCCTGCCGGCAGCGCGACAGCTCCTTTCCTGCGCCCGTTCGCCCTGCCTTCACTGCGCGCGACGTAAGACCGGACGCCAGTGACCACATGCTCGTGTAGCTCCGGCCAGTCAATGCCGGACGCCCGCGTGCCACGGTGCGCACCCAGCGAGGTGGCATCAACCATGAGCACTTCCCGGTGAACCGCGCCAGCAGTCGGGGCCGGGGCCTGGAGCACCCAAAGATGCAGCGAGACGCTGAATGGCGCAGCGCTGCCAGCCGGCAGGGCAATCACGCCCCGGATCGCGCCTGCGCGAAGGAGCGCCCCCCGGATCCGGCGTCCCGCCCGCCGCGAAGCGACTGCGGGCGGCAACAGGAGCACGGCCACGCCGCCGGGCTTCAGCCGCGCAAGGGCATGCTCAACCCACGCGAGCTCAGGCTCTGTCCGTGGCGGCAGACCGTAGGTCCACCGGGGATCAGTCGCCAGTTCCTCGTGCCCCCAGTCCCGCTCGCTGAAAGGCGGATTGCACAGAACCACGTCGGCGCGAAACTCGCCGTGCGGATCAGCGCGCAGTGAGTCGCCAACGCGTACGTCGATCCCTGCGATGTGCGCTTCAGGCGCCGCCGTCCCGCGCCCGCCTCCGGCAGTCCCACCATGTTCGGCACTTGCGAAGCCAAGACGCGCTGCGGCCAGGGATGCAAGGGCCAGATCCCGCTCAGTGCCCGCAAGGACGAGGCCCGGCGTCCGCTCCGCAGTAGCCCACTGCCGGGCGGCGGCGAGCAGCAGCCCGCCGGAGCCGCACGCGGGATCCAGGACAGCCTGCGGCATCCGTGACGTGTGAGAGAACATATTCGCGATAACGGTCATCAGCTCCGCCAGAGGCCCCGGAGTGACGCTGATCTGGCGGACATGCGTGTCAAGCCATCGAGCGAGCAGGAACTCGAAGATCTCCTGACCGCCCGCTCGCCCGGCACTCTCCATGGCCCGGTCGGCGAGCCGCCGTGCGTCTTCTGGGAGGTTGCCCCGCGCTGGCGTGGGCGTGACTTCATGCCCGGGCAGCACGCGCCTGGCCATCTCCGCGATGGCCAGGCCCGCCAGCGTGCGGTCACCGAGTGTCTCGAACTGAGGCCATAGACGTTCGCGGGCCCCTACCGCCTCACCCTTCCCGTGGTGCCGCAGCCACTGCTCCACCTCGGCCAGCGAGAACTGTGGGCTTGTATCGGATCCGCCAACCGGTGCCGGAAAGGTGTTATGCCGCCGTCTCCAGTTGCTCACCGCAGCACGCCCGACGCCCGCAATCCTCGCGATCTCCGCAAGGGTGACGTGTACATCGGTAGGGTCAGGCATTGGGCTCCCTGGAGGCTTGGTGCTAGCGTGCATCACCGCTACCTGTGAATTATAGATCATCAATCACTATTGACTGAGTTCACAGACATGCACTGTGCCGTAGCCGACACACTATCCGGGCTGCGGCAGCCCAGCGGCGCGGCGCTTGCCGCATCGCTGTTGCTTGTCACGGCTGAGCCGCTTGCGTGCGTACGGCACGCCGACTGGTCTTGACGGCATCAGAGGTGCCGGGGCTGGTGATACCCCGGAGCCGGTCGAGTTCGTCGCGGTAGGCATCGGCCTGCCGTTCGGCGCGCTCGGCGCGGGCACGCAGATCGGCGCGCAGTTCGTCGCGCTCGCGGCCGGCGTCGGTACGGACCTGCTCCAGCGTCCGGTCGGCGTCGGCGCGGACCCGTCCTGTCTCGGCACGGGCAGCGTGCTCGCCAGCCTGGGCGCGGGCGGCGTCCTGCCGGGCCTGCCCGGCGGCGGCCTCGGCGTCAGCTGCGGCCTGGCGGGCCTGGTCGCGGTCAGTCTCGGCAGCGAAGATGCGGGCCTCGGCGTCGGCGCGGGCCTGGGCGATCGCGGCATCCCGCCTGGCCTCGGCGGCGGCGACCCGCTCGGCGGCGTCCGCCTGAGCCTGGGCCACGGCGGTGTCGCGGTCGGCCTCCGCGGCGTCGGCGCGTTCCCCGGCGCGCTCGGCGCGGGCCTGGGCGGCGGTCAGGTGCTCGCTCATCTCCTCGGCGGCGGCGTCGGCCTCGGCGCGGAGCTGGTCAGCGTGAGCGGCGTGCTGCTCGGCTGCTGCAGCGTGGGCCCCGGCGGCTGCAGCGCGCTGCTCGGCGGCGGTCCGGATGGCCTCGACTTCGGCCTCGGCGGCGGTCGGGTCGGTCAGGGTGTCGATCCGGTCCCGCAGCCCGGCGCCGAGGGCGGCGATCCGGTCGGCTTCGGCGCGCAGCGACCGCAGCAGCTCCGCGCCGGTCACCTTGGCCATGGTCACCGGGTTGCCGTCCTCAGCGGGGCTGATCGTGGTCCCGGCCTTCTCGGGGGCCAGCCGGCGCCGCTCCCGCCAAGCCGACGTGCGGGAGTGGCCGCGTCCGGCGCAGTACTCGGGCGGGCGGCCGGTCCCGCCGGCCGGGGCAGCGTTCTGCCCGCAGCCGGGGTACTTGCATCCCGGTCGTGTGGCGGCGGTAATGTCCTGGCTGGTCATCGGCCCTCCTGTGGTGGCCTGCGGCCTTACCGCGTTTCGTATGCGGTGACGTAACGAATGAAACGGAACGAAACGGAACCCGGTCCGTCCCGCGAGGGTCAGGCGGCCAGTGAGCCAGGCAGCGTGGCGGGGCCGATCTGGATCAGGTCGCGGGTGAAGGTATGGCCCCGGCCCAGCGGCGGCAGCATGACGGTGATCAGCTGACGCAGCACCTCCCGCTTGCGGCCCAGCGTCAGCTCCTCCCAGGTCTGCCGGGCGTCGTCGGTGGCGGCGAAGTCGGCCAGCGGGCTCCTGGCCGTAGCCTGCGACAGGTCGGCGCGGATCTGGCTGATCCGCCGGGCGGCCTCGGCGGTGATGGTGCCCAGCTGTTCCTCATCGATCGTGCCGCGGGCGTACATCTGCGCCGCGCCTTTCTTGCGGGCCTCCAGCACGATCAGCTCCTCGCGCAGCGCGGCCACGTCCACGTCGGTCTCCCGCGGCAGCAGGTCGGTGACATCGGGGCGGGACAGCCGCTCGATGATCACGTTCTCTACGTGCGCGTCCACCCGGACGGCGGGCCAGGAGCAGTGCCTGGCCGCCCGGCACCGGTACACCGGGGTCCCAGACGTGTTCCGCCGCACCGACATCGTGGCCCCATCCCGGCACTTGCCGCACCGGTAGATCAGCGATCCCAGCCACTTCGGGGTGTTGCCCGGCGAGGTCTTGCGGGCCGGGTCGGCGAACAGCGTGATCAGCGCCTGCCGGACATCCTCGGGCAGGATCGGCTCGTAGGCGCCGCGGGTGACGACCTGCCCCTTGTACACCACATGGCCCGAGGTACGGGGATGGGTCAGGATCTGCCGGATCGTCTTGGAGTTCCACCCGCAGTGCTCAGCGGCCTTCCCGCCCCGGCGCACGGTCCGCTCATCGGTCATCGCCGCTGTCGGCACGCCCCGGGCGGCCAGGTCCCGCAGCACCTGGTTCACCGACACCCCCGATAGCAGGTCATCGGCCCAGCGGCGGATCTCCTCGGCCTCGGCCGGGTTGTGCCGGGTCATGTCCAGCACCGGGCGGTCCTCGTAGCGGCGCTCCATCGCCGGGGCCTTGGGGTTCACGCACACCGACCGCACCCGGCCGGTGTCCACCCCCCACCCGTACGGGCGGACCCCGCCGCCGTAGTCCCCGTTGCGGGCCTGCCGCTTGCGGGCCAGCGCCACCCGCTCCCCGCGGTGCTCGCTCTCGTACTCGGCCTCGTTGACGTCGTCGCGGAGTTCCTTACGGCCCGCGGCCCGCTCCAGCCGGTACTCCGCCCCCTTGGTGGAGGAGTACACCCGGACCTGGTGCGCGCGGGCCAGGCGGATGAAGGAGTTGACCTCATCGGCGCTGCGCAGGAACCGGTTGGCGTGCCAGAAGATCAGCACCCCGATCCGTCCCGCCGCGATATCGGCCAGCAGCCGCTCATACTCCGGCCGCTCCACCCCGGAGTAGGCCGACAGGTCGTTGTCGGTGTAGGTCCGGTCCAGGACCACGCCGATCTCCTCGGCGAACTCCTCGTTGTCCTGGTGCTGGGTGCCGACCCCGGCCTCGGCCCCGGACTTGTCCACCGACACCCGGCAGTAATCGACGTCGAGACGGCCGTCGCCCTGATCATGCCCGTTTCGTTCCTGTATGGGACCAGTTTAGGTGATTTGAATGCCCTAAACCGTTCGCTGGCAAGACCACGACTGTCCGCATCCTGGCCACGCTGACCGAAGTGGACGCCGGGCAGGCCCGGATGGCCGGGTTCGACGTGCGCCGCGACCGGTCGGCCGTCCGCCGCCGGATCAGCCTCACCGGCCAGTTCGCCGCCCTGGACGAGGCGCAGACCGGCGAGGAGAACCTGCGGATGATGGCCCGGCTGTCCCGGGCGGAGGCCCGGCAGCGGGCGGCCGAGCTGATCGGGCAGTTCGACCTGACCGCCGCCGCGCGGCGCCGGGTGGGCACCTACTCGGGCGGGATGCGCCGCCGTCTCGACATCGCGGCCAGCCTGGTCGGCCGCCCGTCGGTGATCTTCCTCGACGAGCCGTCGACCGGGCTGGTCGGTCACACCAGCCCGCTCCCGCTGGGGTCCGCGCTGGCCTGGTGCGGCGGCATCCTGGTCGTCTCGGTGGCGCTCTCGGCGATCCTGTTCCGGCGCCGCACCGCGGCCTAGATCTACGATCAGGGTCATGACCGAGCTGGCCGGTGTCCTGACCTCGCGGCTGCAAGCGCTATGGGGAACCGCCGTCGAGGTCACCGCGGTCCGGCCGCTGCCCGGCGGCGCGAGCCGGGAGAGCTGGGACGTCCGGGTC
>Ga0070717_10000919_pt1 | contig 19590 bp, 17 predicted proteins | sample LARL113metaG_FD_71366 | JGI IMG/M metagenome (GOLD analysis project Ga0070717, IMG submission 71366) | Corn, switchgrass and miscanthus rhizosphere microbial communities from Kellogg Biological Station, Michigan, USA - LAR L11-3 metaG | ecosystem: Host-associated > Plants > Roots > Rhizosphere ... | reverse complement strand
GCCACCACGTCACGCACCGATTTGTGGGTCGGATCGGCGCCTAGGGCGGTGCGGCAATCGGCGATGAACTGGTCGAGATCGAACATGGCTTGTCCCCCTGCTGCTATTCGGCTGCTTGCATAGCAGCCTCGGAGCGATGCCCCTTCTGGTGAAAGTAATTGGCCCGATAAAATTCGAGGACCAGATCGCGATAAACCGCGGGCGGATAGCGCGGCGGATCGCCGGGGCCGGTGCAGCTGGGCAGGCATTCGATCACGCAATCCGGGTTCGGGCTGTGAAAGTAGGCAATCGAATAGCGGTCGGTCCCCGACTCGTTGAGGACGCCATGCGGCGCCGATAGAAACCGGTCATTCGACCAGCGCCGCATGATGTTGCCGAGATTGATCAGAAACGTCCCCGGAATGATCGGCGGCGGAAACCACTCGCCGGAGGGGAGCTGCACCGCAAGCCCCGCGACGTCGGTTCGCGCCAGCGCCGTCATGAAGCTGTTGTCAGTGTGCGGCGCCTGGCCAAAGCTGTTGTCTTCGATCCGATCCTGTGGAGGTTAGTGCAGAAAGCGCAGATTGGTGTGCGCCTCATTGGCGAAGAACGGTGTAAAGAAATCGCGGTCGAGGCCGAGCGCCACGGCAAAGGGGGCAGCATCCGATCGCACATCGCCCCCAGCGCGTCGAAATAGGCCATCATGTCGGCGCGGATTTCCGGCAGTCCGGCAGGCCATTGATTGCGGCCGCGGAGCGGCTTGCCGGCAAGCACATCGGGGTGGTCGGCCCCCCGATCATGGCTGACAAAAAAGCTTTCGTTCTGGTTTGGCTTTGTCGCCTTGTGCACGGTCGAGGCGCCCTGCACCGAGGCGTTGATCGGCAGATAGCCTATATTGTTTTCGTTCAGCTTGAGTGCGAGCTTTTCGGCGAGCGGCAATGCGTGAAACCGGCGCGCGGCGGCAACGGCCCGGTCGATCAGCACTTCGGGCACGCCGTGGTTAAAGGCGTAGAAGAACCCGACATTCTCGCAGGCATGCGCCACTTCGGCAGCGACCCGCTCGAGCGCTCCAGGCCCACCGGCAAAATAGTGGCCGTGATCGATGACCGGGATACCGGGCGGCCGCCTCGTAGTCTCGCACCGCGTACTGTTCGAAAAGATGCATCCCCGTCTCCGGGGCCGTGGCGCTCGTTTCCCGGTTTTTCCCGTAGAGCCGGGAATTTTGTCAATTTGGCCCTTTCCAGCGCCGTTCCGCCAAAAAAACGGTAAGCCAAATCAAGCTATTATGACCAAATTCCCGTTGCCGAGCAAACCGGGAATTCGCGGCGCCCTAACCGGGAATTAAATGCCGCGAACCGGGAATTGTCACTGGCCATCCGACGCCTCCCTCTCCGAAGTAAGATTAAGCATAAATGCGATCGGCGCAGCTACGCTTACCGCAGAAGTTGGCCTTTTGTGAGGCCTCGTAGCGGCGCCGCACTAGACCAGGGCGGCGTCTCGAGGCGAGCCAATCGCAACTGGTTAAAGCATCGCGCATTTCGCGCGCCCATGCACTCCCGATCCGGTTCTGCTGCTCTATGGCCCGGTCAGAAAGATTATCGTCAAGACCTGCCCGGCGGGACAAACAGAATTCGGCACATCCGTGCTCTCGGGCGGAACGTACACTGGATAAAAATAGGCGTTCACGCGGTTCTGCGTATTGCCGACGCCAGTGCCGTTCGGGTTGCCGCAATTCTTGGGATATGCTGGGGTCCGTGAGTGCTGTCGGTCGGACCCTGGCACGTACAGGTCGGTTCGGGCTACACGTCAGCTGAACCGGGAAATTGTAGGAGGCGCCGCCACCCACACTCCCGCACTGGGTCCTGCTTCTACGCCGCATCGGTGGGCTCCGGCCGCGAGGATGACTGCGGTGCCGGAATGAGTGATGCAGCGTTCGTCCCAGCTAATGGAGCCGCTAAAACCGACGAATAACGCACTGCCGCGCTTGTTTACGACATTGACGACGCCGCTATCGCCCGACATCAAGCCGCGGCAGGCGTTCTCACATGTTCGGGACGAATTCCGAGGCCGATCAGGCGGGCCGGAACCCGCGTCAGAAACGGCATCAGCTGCAGAAGCTTCAACGGCAGCGGCAGCGACAGTTTTCCCGTCGTCTCGAGCACTCGGCCGATCACCCGGTTCTGGATGAATACCTGCATCGCCTGCGTTGCACGGGTCGGAAACTCGCGGCGGCGCTGCACGAGGTGGAGGTCGCTCTCGGGGGGAGCGGCTTGTTTGAGCCGCGGGGCGAGGATATTGGCCGCCGCGACCGCGTCCTGAATGGCGAGATTGATCCCGACACCGCCGACCGGCGACATGGCATGAGCGGCATCCCCAATACACAGCAAGCCCGGCCGATGCCACCTCTGCAGACGATCGACCGAAACGCTCAATAGTTTGACGTCGGACCAATCGGCCAATTCGGCCGTCCGGTCGCGCAAATGCGGTGCGAGGCGTGCGATCTCGTTGCGAAAGAATTCAAGGCCGCGGCTCTGGATTTCATCGAGCCCGCCCTTGGCAATGACAAATGCGCATTGCCAATAGTCCTCGCGGTTGAGCATCACGAAAACCCTGCCGGTGTCAAAGCGGCCAAAGGTTTGGCCGGGATCCTCGGGACGCCGGGACAGCTTCATCCACAGCACATCCATCGGCGCCCCGAGATCGACGATCTGCAGGCCGGCTTTCTCGCGCACGGTGGAATGCCGTCCATCCGCCCCAATCACGAGATCGGCACGGACCGTGAGCTCGCCCACGGGCGTCGTGGCCCGCAAGCCGCTTACGCGCTCTCCGTCGACGATCAGATCGTCGACCTCAGCCTCCATTTCGAGCTGGAAAGCGGGATATTGCCTGGCGTGCTCGGCGACAAAATCGAGAAAATCCCATTGCGGCATTAACGCAATAAATCGGCAATGGGTCGGCAGATGCCGAAAGTCGGCGATCTGCACAAAATCGTCGCCGATCTGGCCACTGAGGGTGCGCGCTTCCTGATGCGGGCGTTTCAGGAATTCCTGAAGGAGCCCGAGCTCGTGCATGATTTCGAGGGTCGAGGGGTGGATCGTATCCCCGCGGAAATCACGCAGGAAATCCGCATGCTTCTCGAGGACCAAGACGGGAACTCCAGCTCGGGCCAGCAGGAGCCCCAGCATCATGCCGGCGGGACCGCCCCCGGCGATGCAGCAGCGGACCGAAAGCTCGCGCGTCTCCATCTGGTCTTCTCCTCACGGGCTTAGCTCTCCTCTGCACCCGACCGCGAGTTGGGAATGGCGTATTAGATGGGCGCCAAAGGCGGGAGATTAACGAACTGAGGCAACGATTTCTGCTTTTCGAGCCGCGCGGCTTCCTTTGCCGCAACATAGTCACGGTAGGCGGCGCGATCTGCCTCGGCGACAGTGGCTTGGGTTGGAACCGCGCATACCGTCGGGCATCTTGTCACACCTCTGGTCCTCAAGAAGGCGGCAATCGCAGCTTCGTCATCGATCTCCGACATCTGGGAACTCCCTATTGAGCGAATGGGTTCGCCCAGATAGCGCGAGACGAGTTAATGATGGGTTTAGAGCAATACCGCTAAAAAAGTTTTCGAAATGCCAGGGAACTGCCCCGATCCTCTGGCGTTTTGACGAAGCCTCGACGATATATGTAGCCTGGGGGGAGTGGCAGACGAGGGTTGGACTTTGGTCCATCCGGATTACACAGTGCGGTTTTGGGGGGTGCGCGGCAGCATTGCTTGTCCGGGCCCCGATACGATTCGCTATGGCGGCAATACGTCCTGTGTCGAGATCCGGTGCGGGGACCGGCTGATGGTGTTCGATGGCGGCACCGGGCTGCGGCTCTTGGGCAACGACCTGATGGCCAATGGCCAACCCGCCAAACTGGATCTCTTTTATAGCCACACACATTTCGACCACATCTGTGGCCTGCCCTTCTTCGCTCCGTGCTACGACCAGCACTCCAGCATGCGGATTTGGGCCGGCCATCTGAACGGCAACAAGGGCATCGAAGCGGTGCTCAACACCATGATGATCGCGCCGCTGTTCCCGATCCCGATGGGAATCTTCACCGCCAAGATGGAGTTCACTGATTTTGCCGCCGGCGATGTGCTGATGCCGCATCCCGAGATCGTCGTCAGGACAGGGCCGCTAAACCATCCAAACGGGGCGACCGGTTACCGTATCGAGTATAGCGCGAAGGTCGTGGCCTATATCACGGATACCGAGCACCAGCTCGGCAAACGCGATCCCCATATCCTGAAGTTAATCGATAGCGCCGATATTATGATTTACGACGCCTCCTATACCGATGCGGAATTCCCGTCCCACAAGGATTGGGGTCATTCGACCTGGCAAGAGGGCGTCCGGCTCGCCGACGCGGCGCGGGTGAAAACCCTCGTGCTCTTTCATCACGATCCCGGTCACGATGACGATTTCATGGACCAGGTCGCGGCTGATGCGGCGCTCGTCCGCCCGGGCACCATCGTCGCTCAAGAGGGCCTCGTCCTCCATCCATGATCAGCGGTCGCGGGATCCTCGCCTTCGACTCGTAGAGCCCTGCTCACCTCTGCGTTGCGCGACGCGGGATTGGATTGCTGGGGCATTCCGCGCATCCTGCGCCTCCGCCTAGATGGAGGAGACGCATGTCGGCATCCAATGCGCCTACGCAATACGGGAGAAGCATTCAAGCACCGAATGAAGTCTGGCTGGCGAAGCAGCCGCAGGAACCGATCCTCGATCGCGATCTCCCGATCGTCGATACCCACCATCATTTCTGGGATCGTCCGGCAGAGCGCCCTGGCCATCGCTATCTGCTCGACGAGCTCCTCGCCGACATCAACACCGGGCACAACATCGTCGCGACGGTGTTTCTCGAATGCCGTTCGATGTACCGCGCCCACGGGCCGCAGGAAATGCGGCCGATCGGCGAGACCGAGTTCGTCAACGGCATCGCCGCCATGAGCACGAGCGGCGGCTATGGCCAGACCCGCATCGCCGCCGGGATTGTCGGCTATGCCGATCTGACCCTGGGCGATCGTGTCGAGCCGGTCCTCGAAGCGCATATGCGGGCCGGGGGCGGGCGCTTTCGCGGGGTGCGTCACTCGGCAGGCTGGGACGCCGGCGATTCAATCGGCAACAGCCGCCCGGACATGCAGCCACATCTCTACGAGCGCGCTGATTTCCGCGCCGGGCTCGCCCGCCTCGCGGCAATTGGCCTGTCCTTCGACGCCTGGCTGTACCATCCGCAATTGCCCGACGTCGTCAGTCTGGCGCGCGCCCTTCCCGGTGCGACCATTATCATGGGTCATGTCGGCGGGGTGCTCGGTTATGGGCCTTATACCGGCAAAAAGGAGGAGGTCTTTGCGGCGTGGAAGCGGTCGATGACCGAATTGGCCGCCTGTCCGAATGTCGCCGTCAAGCTCGGCGGCATGATGCGGCGGCTGGCGGCATTCGATTACGGCACCGTCCCCGCCCCACCCTCCTCCGAAGAGCTCGCAAGCTATTGGCGTCCTTACATGGAGACCTGCATCGAGCTGTTCGGCGCCAATCGCTGCACCTTTGAGAGCAACTTCCCGGTCGAGAAAGTAGGAACCGGCTACGCCGCACTTTGGAACGCCTTCAAGCGCATCGCCGCATCGGCCTCGCCCGACGAGAAACGCGATCTCTTCGGCGGCACCGCGCGCCGCGTCTATCGGCTCGATGATGCCTGAACGGTTTGAGGTAGAGATCGCACCCGCCCAAAGTATCACTGCAATCGAGTATCCCGCCGCGGACCAATACCGGGCGGGCTTCACCCTAATCCTCGGGCACGGAGCCGGGGCCAGTCAGACCAGCAGCTTCATGGTAACCTTCGCCACCGCGCTAGCGGCGCGCGGCATCGACGTCGTCACTTTCAACTTTCTCTACAGCGAGCACCGCCGCCGCGTTCCCGACCCAAACAGCAGGCTCGAGAGCTGCTACCGCGCGGTTATCCAGACCGTTCGCAGCCGCACCACATCGCGCCCCGGCAAACTGGCGATCGGCGGCAAGTCGATGGGCGGGCGCATCGCTTCGCAGGTCGCCGCGCGCGGCGCCGGTGAATTGGCGGGCCTCGTTTTTCTCGGCTATCCGCTGCATCCTCCCGGCAGACCCGACCGGCTTCGCGCTGTCCATCTGCCGGAGGTCAAGGCTCCGATGCTCTTCATCCAAGGCTCCCGCGATGCGTTCGGGACTCCCGATGAGCTGAAACCGATTATCGACTGGTTGGAGCCGCCAGCCGATCTCTACGTTGTCGAGGGCGGGGACCATTCGTTCAAAGTCTTGAAGAACGCGAGGATCGGGCAACAGGAAATCTACCGCGCCATCCAGGACCGGATTGAAACTTGGCTGCGGACGATTTCGGCTGAGTGACCTTCAGGACAGAGCGACGAGCGAGGGTGGGACGGCGCCGCGCAGCAATGCTTTGCGAGCCTCCCATTGGGTGGTGGTGTCGAGGGTTTCGAAAAACTGAACCTCGCCGCCTGCGAATAGCGCGACTGGCAGGCCGTCGCGGTAAAGGAGGCGGTTGCCGGTGAGGGCGGCTAGCTTTGGCCCGGGGGTCAGGATGCCGGCGAGGTTGAGGGGGTCGGCACCGGAGAGCGAGACCCAAACCGCCGATCCCGGCTTTCGGCGGACCTCGCGCAGCATGCCGACCGCATCGGGAAGCGCGAATTGCTCGCCGGAAAAGCCGGCAACAAAGCGGCCACCGCGGATCTCGCCGCGCGCCTCCAGCCGGCGGTATACGCGCAGCAGATCGCGCCACGGCGGCAGCCAGGGGGCCTCACGCTCGAGCAGCCGCCAGAATACGACGCCGTAGCGTAAGAGCAACGTGTGCGCGAGGTGTTCGACCGCTTCTGGTCGCGCGTCTCGCTGCGGCTGAGCGCGCCGGGCGAGCGCCCAGCGGCCGGCATTTTCCATGGTGAACATCGTACTGCGCCGCCGGCGTCCCCCGGACGGTTTGCGCAGCAATGCGCGCAGCCCGCCAAAGCTGTCGGAGGTCACGACGCCGAGGGCCACCAGCTCGGCCAGCGCCTCCTCGACCTGCGGGCGCAACAAACCGGTGCCTTCGACCAGCTCATCGAAAAACGACGCGCCATACTGCCGAATGAACTCTGCAACCGCTTGCGCGCGAGAATTTGGACGGGCGGGTTCTTCCATCGACGACAGCGATGCCCAAAGCGCGGCCTGGCGCCGTAGCAGCAATGTGATCGGCGTGGTGCGCACCGGCATCGCGCTGCGTTCACCGCCATTCCGCGGCCTCAACCGGGCCCAAGCGACGCGCCCGGAGAGGCACTGATCGTCGAGCCAAGAGGGCTCGTAGCCTTCCAGCCGGGCCGGCAGGATCTCGGTCTCCCAAGAACCGGCCGCCGCCTCAAAGCCTTCGAGCTGCCGGATCAAAACTTCGAGCGCGTCCGGCCCTTCCATGCGGGTGTCCGGTGCCACTCGCTGCCAATTGAGCAGAAAGCGCAGGAAGTCGCGCGCTGCCACCGGCTGGATTTCAGCGCGCAGGCGACCGACCGTGTAGCGGTGAATCCGCGCCAGCAGCCGGCGCTCGCACCATTCCTCGGTCTGCGCTCCAGGTGTGAAGCGCCCGCGCATCGCAAAGCCCTCGGTTTCGAGCGCTGCGAGCGCGGCCGAAATCTCTCCGCGCGAGATGCCGAGCGGAGCCGCGAGCGCCTCCTCTGTAACCGGACCCAGACCCTCCAACCGGCCCCGCAGGATCTCGATCAGCGCCTCTTCGCGCGACCAGTCGCACCCGGCGTAAGGCTCGGGCGCAGCGACCGGCGGGTCGACCGTTCCATTCGGCCAGATTGCCTGAAACTGCGGCACGCGCTCGGCCGCGATCCATAAACTCGCATCTGCGGGGGCGGAGAGGGTCGGGGTGAGGTGCGGGATAACCCCCGCGGCGCGGCCCGCCTCACCCTCCCCATCGCTGACGCGACGGGTCCTCCCCCTCTCCCCCCTTGGGGCGGAGAGGGCATCTCGCGCTTGCAGGAGTGCAACGCGCTTCTCGCGGGCGAGCTGGGCGAACCAGTCGCTCCACGCCGGCTGCGCTTCTTCTGTACTGAGAAAACCAAGCCAGACTAAGGCGTCGTGCAATTCGTCCGGGTTCGCCGGGTCGGGCCAGGCTTCGCCGCGCACCCGAGCAATCGCGTCGGGATCGAGCCGGCCAATGTCACTGGCGGCCTCCGGGGCGAGCCAGCGACGGCCCATCACGGCCTGCGTGCGGCGCTCTTCGAGCGGCGCATCGTCGAGATAGGCGTAGGGACGGGCCGAGAGCACTTCGAGGGCGAGCGGCGAGGGCTCGGTCAAATCGCGCGTCACGACGCGAATTTCGCCGGCTTCGAGCCTCACGAGCAGCCGTTCGAGACCTGCGAGGTCCATCGCCTCGCCAAGGCAATCAGCGATCGTCTGGCGGATCAGCGGATGGTCCGGGATCTCGCGCTCGCCGACCAGGTTTTCGGCACAGGCGACCTGATCGGGAAAGATCGCCGCGATCAGGTCTTCGGCGGCCATGCGCGCGAGTTGCGGCGGCACCTTCTTCCCCCCGCGAAACCGCGGCAAGGCGAGCGACACTCCCGCCACCCAGCGCCACCGTGTGATGAACATCGGCGCATCAAGCAAGGCCTCGATCAGCAGCCGCCGGATGCTGGCGGAATGCAAATAGCGCGGGACCTCGGCAAGCTCGAAACTGTGCGCTCGCGTCAATGACAGAACGATGTTGTCTTCGGTCGCCGCCGCCTGCAGCTCGAAATTGAATTTGCGGCAAAAGCGCTTGCGCAATGCCTGTCCCCAGGCGCGGTTGAGGCGGCTGCCATAAGGCGAATGGATGACCAGCTGCATGCCGCCGACTTCATCGAAGAACCGCTCGATGACCAGCGTATCCCAGGTCGGCAGGACACCGAGCGCGGCGTGACCCGAGGCGAGGTATTCGACGAGTTGCTCTGCGGCAGGTTCGGCAATGCCGACCTCATCTCGGAGCCAAGGGAGAGTATCTCCGCCCGGCAAGCGGACAGTTAATTCCGCCCGCAGGCGCGAGACCGACTGCGACAATTCGTCGGTGCGGCCAGGCGCCTCGCCGAGCCAGAACGGAATGTTGGGCGCCATGCCTTGCGCGTCTTCGACCCGCACGGTGCCGCGCTCGACCCGAATGATGCGGTAGGCAGTGTTTCCGAGCTGAAAGATGTCGCCGGCCATGCTCTCGACCGCAAAATCCTCGTTGACCGTCCCGATGTTCTGGTTCTCGGGCTCCAGGCGGACCTGATAGTCGGCGTTGTCCGGGATTGTGCCGCCGGAAGTGAGCGCAGTTAGCCGTGCGCCCCGACGCCCGCGCAGCTTGTGGTTAACGGCGTCATGATGAATGAGCGCGCCGCGCCGACCGCGCCGGGTGCTGAACCCCTCGGCGAGCATCGCGAGGACCGCGGAAAAATCCTCGCGCAGGAGCTCTCTGTACGGCCACGCGCGGCGGATTAGAGCGTAGAGCTCGTCCTCGTTCCATTCCTGAGCAGCGACCTCGGCAACGATCTGCTGTGCCAGGACGTCGAGCGGCTGGTCGGGGATCATCAGTCGGTCGAGTTCCCCGCGCCGCACGCTGTCGAGAAGGGCCGCGCATTCGACGAGTTCGTCGCGCGACAGCGGGAACAGCCGGCCTTTGGGGGTGCCGGCAACCGCATGCCCCGAGCGCCCGACGCGTTGCAGGAAGGTGGCAATCGAGCGCGGCGAGCCCAATTGGCAGACCAAATCGACATCGCCAATATCGATGCCGAGCTCGAGCGAGGCGGTCGCCACAAGCGCCTTCAGCGCACCTGATTTCAGCCGCTGCTCGGCATCGAAGCGCTGCTCTTTGGCGAGACTGCCGTGATGCGCCGTCACCCGGTCTGCGTCGAGCCGCTCCGACAGCTGCCGCGTCACCCGCTCGGCGAGCCGGCGCGTGTTGACGAACACCAAGGTCGTGCGATGCGCCTCGATCAGCTCGGCCAACCGGTCATAGACCTGTTGCCAGACCTCTCCCGACATCACCGCTTCGAGCGGAGAGGACGGAACTTCGAGGGCCAGATCGCGGGCCCGGCGGTGGCCGGTGTCGATGATCCGGCACTCGGCACCCCGTCCATCATCCGAACGAGCCCCGACGAGGAAACGGGCCACCGCCTCGATCGGTTTCTGTGTCGCCGAGAGCCCTATGCGCAGTAAGCGATCACCACAGAGGGCGGCGAGGCGCTCGAGCGAGACTGCCAGATGCGAGCCGCGCTTGGACGGCGCAACGGCGTGGATTTCGTCGACGATGACGGTCCGCGTCGTTGCCAGCATTTTGCGTCCGGAGTCGGAGCCGAGCAGGATGTAGAGTGACTCCGGGGTCGTGACGACGATGTGCGGCGGGGTGCGGCGCATACGCTCGCGCTCGCCGGGCGCCGTATCGCCGGTGCGCACCCAGGCGCGGATCTCGACTTCGGGCAGCCCTTGCCGGCGCAGGGCGGCGCGGATGCCGGCAAGCGGGGCCTCGAGATTGCGCTGGATGTCATTCGACAAGGCCTTCAGCGGCGAGACATAGACGATCTGCGTCTCGTCCTGAAGGCACCCCGCCACCCCTTGCCGCACGAGCCCGTCAATCGCCGCAAGGAACGCAGCGAGCGTCTTCCCCGATCCCGTCGGGGCTGCGATCAGCGTGTGCTTGCCTGCCTGGATCGCCGGCCACGCCTCGGCCTGCGCCGCAGTGGGTGCAGCAAAGCTGTTATCAAACCAGTCGGCGACGGCCGGATGGAACAGGGAGGTCGGGGATGCGTTCACGATATGTGGCGATAACGGGCAATGGGCGAAGGCGACCACGGCGGTGGAATCGGTCACGCTATTAGATGCCGATACCGGTGCGAATCAACCCCTCGCGCCGTCCGGCCCTTTCTCTATTCGATCGAGCCGATCGGCGAGATCAAATAAATCCTCTTGGACTTCGGGGATATCCGTTTGCCGCGCCAGTTCCCTGATCTTCTCGGCGATCTCGCGAAGGTGCCCATCGCCCGCGCGCTGCTCGTCGCTCATCGCCATTTTCCCAAATCCGAAAATGTCGAGGGATGCTTCGCCACCCTGAGCTATGGAACATCCGGGAAACACGGTAATCCTTGCCATCTGGCTGATTTGACGCTCTCTTGACGGTCGAGCCCGGTCAGACGGGACGGGCTCCCCCCCGCATGCCAATGCGGCGCAAGACCGGAGCCTCGGAAATCGATCAAATCCCAAAGGGAGAAGTAGGTAGGTCTTTTCATTTCGCAGATCCCTAAGGATCAGGAAGATCAGCCATGGAAGAACCGCTCGGGACCGCGGCGCCGGTAGATAGTCAGCACTACCGCGAGCTGGCGGGAAAACTGCGAGATATTGCGCGCCAATGTCGCTTTCCGGGGGCGCGGCAAGAGATACTCGACCTTGCTTCGCGGTACGAGAGGAGAGCCGATCACCTCGACATGCGAGGGACGGGCATGGGTCCCAACTAGCGCTCTTGCTGAATGAGATCAAGTCATACGCGACACTCTGGCGCCGCAACGAGCCATTGCGCAAACCAGCGGCCTGAAAGTCGAGTAACCTACGATGCCCACGAACCGGGCTCGAGTCGTCGGCAAGGCATTCTACCGGTACTGGCGCAGAACCGCGCGCTTGCTCGAAAAACGCCATCGCGTAAGGCTGCGCACCGACGAGAGGAGAGGCCCATGCCGGCACCATACGAGAAGCATCGCGCCCAACTGAAAGCCATCCTGTCGGCCTGGGGTATGCCGGAAGACAACGCCGAAGCGACTGCCGAAATCCTGTCCTGGGCGGATCTGCACGGTGTCGACAGCCACGGCATGTCGATGATCCCGGGCTATGACCGGCTCCGCCGCAGTGGCCGCGCCAACATGGCGGCGCGGCCGCGCATCATCAAGGAAACCCCGGTCTCCGCGCTGGTGGACGGCGACGGTGGGCTGGGCCACGTGCCGGCGCGCTTCGGCATGCAAGTCGCCATCGACAAGGCAAAGCAGTCCGGCATGGCGATCGCCGCGGTGCGCAACTCGGCCCATTTTGGCGCCACCGGTTACTACACGCTGATGGCTGCAGAGGAAGGGCTGATCGGCATGGCCTGCACCGCCGCCTCCAGCATCCAGGTGGCGCCGACCTTCGGCAAGGAGGCAAAGCTCGGCACCGACCCCTGGTCCTTCGCCGCACCCACCGCGGACGGCCCGCCGTTTCTGCTCGATATGGCAACGACGACCGTCGCGGCCGGCCGCATCCGCAACAAGGCCAATGAGGGATTGCCCTGCCCGCCAGGCTGGGTGTTGAACAGGGAGGGTCTCCCCAGCACCGACCCGCTGGAAGCTCGCGAGAAGGGCGGGTTCCTGACCTCGCTCGGCGGTTCGCCGGAGAACTCCAGCTACAAGGGTTACGGGCTCTCCGTGATGGTTAACATCCTCGGCTCGTGCCTGTCGGGTGCGACCCTGATCACCGACCCGATGCACACGAAGAAGCCGCAGGGCAACGATATCGGCCACTGCTTCATCGCGATCGATCCGGGCCTCTTCCGCGAGCGCGAGGAATTCGCGGCCGACGTGACCCGGTTCTGCAATGATTTGCGAGCGACGAAACCCGTCGATCCGGCTCAACCGGTCATGGTGGCGGGCGATCCGCAGTGGAACAATGCGGCAAAGCGCATGCAGGAAGGGATTCCCGTCGGCCCGGGCCTCTTAAACCAGATACGGCAGATCGCTCAGGCTTGCGCGGCGCCCTGGGTACTGGATTGAGCCTCGCCGATGCAGGTCGCCGGGCTTGACAGGCCTACCGGGCGGATAGGCTCTATCACCGAATTCGTTTGGCGGAGGAAACGTTGATGTCCGTTACAGAAATGACCCCTATGCGCATGACCCAGGCGGAATGGCGGACACGGGTCGATCTCGCCGCCTGCTACCGCCTCGTCGACCTGTTCGGATGGTCGGACCTGATCAACACTCGCATCACGGCGCGCGTGCCGGGCCCGGATGACCATTTTCTGATCAACCCCTACGGTTTCCTCTTCGAAGAGGTTACCGCGTCCTCGCTCGTCAAGATCGATCCCGAGGGCAACAAAGTCGAGCCCTCGGAAAGCGAGGTCAACAGCGGCGGCTTCGCGATACCCAGCACGGTGCACATGGCTCGGCCGGAACTGGTTTGCGTGCTTCACACCCACACGGTCGCCGGCTGCGCCGTGTCGATGCAAAAAGACGGGTTGTTGCCGCTGAACCAGCATGCGCTGCAGGTGATCGGCGATGTCAGCTATCACGACTACGAGGGCACGGCTCGCAACCCAGAAGAACGCGTGCGCTTCCTCGCCGATCTTGGTAATCGACGTATCATGGTCCTGCGCAATCACGGCCTGCTGATTGTCGGGACCAGCATCGCCGAAGCGTTTGTCTCGACCTATCGCATGGAGCGGGCTTGTGCGATGCAACTCGCCTTTCAGCAATCGGGCGCTGAGTTCCACCCGATCGGCAAGGACGTCGTCAGCGCCGCCTGGAACAAGATGCGGATGCACCCCACCGGCGGTGACCGCAGTAATCCTGCCACCTTCGAATGGCCCGCACTGCTGCGCAAACTCGACCGCATCGACCCGTCCTACAAGCAATAGCGCTCGGGGCTCTAGGCTTCCGCAGCCAAGACAGGCGTCAGATGACCTTTCTTTCCCTAAAATCCTCGATCTGCGCCGGGCTATAGCCGAGCTCTGCGAGGATTTCATCGTTATCTGCGCCGAGTTCCGGGGCGAGTCCGATATGGGCTGGCGTTTCGGAGAAATGCCATGGCGTACCATGGACTTTTAGCGCCTTGCCATATTTCGGATAGGCCACCTCTGTCACGTATCCATTGGCCAGCACGTCGGGATCATTCGAGGCTTCGAGCAATGTATTGATCGGTGCGGCGACGATGTCCGCGTCGCGCAGCTTGGCCACCCAATCCTCGCGCGGCCCCGTGGCGAACAGCTCATCCAACATGCCCAGCAAGGTTGCACGCTTCTCATCGGATGAGATGATCACACCGAGATTGCCGAAGCCGGCCTCTTCGAGAGCCTCGTAGAAGCCGAGCGCGGTCATCGCGTCGCGCCATTTGCGGGCGCCGTTCAGCTGCAAAACTAGCGGCTTGCCGTCCCGGTCGTTGAAGCTGGCGCTGATGCCGGGCCGATCCGGTGTGCCGGTGATGCGGGCCTGGCCGGTGACCGGATCGCGGTTCCGCCACATCGCCGTCGTCAAGGTCCAGCCCATCAGGCGGATCTGACCGCCGAGCAGCGAGCAATCGACCTTCTGGCCGACGCCGGTGCTGCGTGCATGGGTGAGCGCGGCGAGCGCACCGCCAAAGGCGAGGATGGCGCAGGTTTCGTCGGCGACGGATACGATGCCGGTCTTCAGCGGTTGGCCCGGCGTCGAATAGGCTTCGGCTATGCCACCGAGGGCCTGGGCCATCGAGTCGGTGCCCGGCAGATCGGCATGTGGTCCGTTGGGACCGTAGCCCGAGACCGACACATAGACGAGCTTCGGGTTCACCTGCCTCAGATCCTCGTAACCAAAGCCGTTCTTCTCCGCCGCGCCGGGCCGGAAGTTCTGCCCGAAGATGTCCGCCTTCGCGACCAATTTGCGAAGGATCTCGCGGCCCTGCCCGGTTTTCAGATCGAGCGTGAGGCTCTTCACACCACGATTGTTCGTTTCGAAATACGTGCTGGGCAGCCCGGGCAACACGGTCGAGCCGCGTGAATTGTCGCCGATCTCAGGCACTTCGATTTTGATGACCTCGGCCCCGAGATCGGCCATCAGCATGTAGGGCACCGTGCCGGCTTGTGCGGTGGAGCAGGCCACCACCTTTACACCGCGGAGAGGGCCATGTGGCTCCGTCATGTCGAACAACCTCCTGTCTTGTCCCAAGCTATTCGATCATATGCTTCCGCACAGCCGTGGCGCCACCGCATCACCAGGCGCGACCTCGTGTCAGCGCGGCCCCTCTCGGGCCCGCCTTCGCAGGGACGAGCTGCCGCCGACATGCGGGAAGCGGTTGCGAGCCGACCCTGGTCGGTTGTCGGCGAAGTCATCAGAAGCAGCGGTCGCCTTTTGTCAAACAGCCGAACCTATAGCGCAGGGCGCCCGTGCGTCGGCGGTGGTCGAGGCCCCCAGGATGAGGCGGCACGTTTCACTCTGATGGGACGGACTTGCTATGTGATCCCGACGATCGACCAAGAGCTTCCTGGCTTGGCACACCTGCTCACCACGAGCTCGCTCGCGTGATTACCGGATATCCGTTGACTTTCCTTCGCCCGGCGCCTCGGCAGCCCAGCTGGCTCGACCACCACAATCCGTTCCCGACCGACGCGTCTCCCTGAGGCCAAGCAATGAGATTTTAAGGGACACGGCTTAACCATGAGCCGGGGACGCGGATTGTTCGGGGTAGAGCAAGTGAAGCGACTGCTCATCGTATCAGCACTCCCAGTCCTTGTGAGCGGCTGCGGCCTCGGCGCAGACCGCGACGTCCGGGCGTATCACACATGCCTCTCTCGGCACCCGCAGGAGGCGGTCGTGTGCGAGGGACCACGCGAGGCGTACGAAGTGGACCCCTTCCCGGTTCAGGCCAGATCAGCCGGTGGCCCCGCTGCGAGTTCTGGCTTTAAAGAGGAATCGGCAGTGCCCGGCCCCCCACCCGCGTCGGGCCTGCTTCATCTAAATCCAATGGCTGTCATGTCAGGTCCGGAGGGCTAGGCTCACCGGCTCAACCAAGCGTAGTGCCGATGTTGAGGAGCAAGGGGCCTTTGTGGAAAGCGGTTCATGCGTAGGGGGCTTTGGCGTTCGGCGCGGCCTATGCGAAGTGTGGTGTAATTCTGACCTGGGTCGTCGGCTGAAATCTGGGTGCGGTGGGTCGCGCTGACAGGATCGCCTAACGCGATCGGAACAACTGCGCGCACGTTCCGCCGGATTTTCGTCAAATCCATATCAAACGTCGTTCAAAAAAATTCGCAGTAGATCCGTTAATGACGCTGGAACTGACGTTGCAAGGGACGCTGGACAGCGAAAATCAACCTCGTTGAAAAAGAAACCGAGGTTGGAAAACATGACCGATGCAATGGGCGAAGATCAATTACTCCCTGTTTGCATAGTGGACCGTTTTCTTGCGGATGTAGACGAAATAGAAGACCCGATAATTCAGTCAGAAACCCTCATAGACGTCGAGATATTTTCCACCGCCTTCGTCCTGGAGTTGAAACCCCTCCCAACTCGAAACCGATGCCGCCCAAATGGTGAAGCTCGATGCTGAGCGAAACCGGGCGAGCCAGACGGCGGCGCTTTTGCGGCCCACTCAAAGCCGAGCGACTTCCCTGAAGTGGCTATGGGCCGTTTCCAGCCTTGGGGATCTCACAAATGGACAGTTTGCCAACCGGCGCGACACAATCCTTGTTCTTTGTGTTGGCGGTTGCGGTCAGCCCTTTAATTTTGTTGTTCCTCGCCGATGCCATTGGACGGGTTCGCTTGCGCAAGGCTCGGAGGGCAGCCGATGCCGCTCCTCCGCGGTGAGACCCCCTCGGCAATTGCGGCGGAGTCCGTTCCGACAGCTTCTCCCACGGAGAAACATCGGTGCTAGGGTACAGCCTACAGTCCGGTTGCCCGCGTAGTCTTCGCCACGTGGTCTAGAGATGTAAAAGTCTCCGACTGCACGGAAAAAGGTCGGACCGGCCGGGCGCCGCAGTGGCGAACGCTCAGCTCGAGTCCGGAGGCATCCCGTACCCAAGCAAAGTCGGACAGGACGTAATGCGCCCCGGCGGCGAGGAACCTCTCGGCCGGAGTCGCGAAATACTTCGAGCGGCTGAGCCAGGCGCCACCTTCGATGAAGACGAAGACAGGTGCCGGAGCCGGCCCGGTGCGGTAGATGTCTAACCATTCGATCTCGGCCTGTCCGTAGGCGACGCGCTCGGGCTCGCCCGATGCGTAGACGTGTCGGCTCGCTATCGCTGATTCGGCGCTTGATCGATTGTTCTCGATTCGGCGCTCTACAGCCTGGTGGCGGGGAGCGTCGAGCGCCGCTTGGTCGTGGTCGAGGGCCCCTTCGGGCATCGAACTCCGCTATTTGTGCTGATCGCGGCGATCGGCTGTGGCCAAAGGAGAGGGAGAGATGAAGCTTTATACGTACTATCGGTCGCAGGCCAGTTTCCGCGTGCGCATCGCGCTGAACCTGAAGGGCATCGCACGTGAGGACAGCTTTCTGCACCTCGAAAAGGGCGACCAGTTCGCCGCCGCATACCGGGCGATTAATCCGCAAATGATGGTCCCGACCTTGATCGAGGGCGACGTCAACCTGTTCCAGTCGCTGGCCATCCTCGAATATCTCGAGGAGAAATATCCGGAGCCGCCGCTGTTGCCGGCCGACCCACAGGCGCGGGCCTGGGTCCGCGGGCTCGCCTTGATCAACGCGGCCGACTCGCACCCGCTGATCGTGCCGCGCGTTCGGCACTATCTCACTGACGTGCTGAAGGTCGACGACGCGCAAAGGCTCGCCTGGATCCAACATTGGCTCGGCGCGGGCCTGCAGGCGATTGAGGCGCTGCTCGCCGAACATCCTTCAAGCGGGGTCTTCTGCCACGGCGACCGGCCGAGCATCGCAGATATTTGTTTGGTCACTCAAGTAACGCCCGCCAAGACCTTCAACCTTCCGCTCGACCCTTATCCAAGGGTCATGCGCATCCATGACGCTTGCATGGCGATCCCGGCTTTTGCCGATGCCCACCCGGCAAGGCAGCCTGACGCCGAATAAGGGGAACTCGGGAGCCAAGCTGGGGATCTTCGCCTCCGCGCCAGAGGGTTCGTGTTCCCGCGGCTTTGCCATCGCTGATTTTGCAGCCTGGGTAGGCTGCATTGACCGATGGCCTCGCGGAACTCCAGAAGATCGTTCGACAACGGGCCGAACTGACGATTTGAGTTACTCATCCCCCGAGTAGAGGGAGGTAAGACGATGCCGAACAGCGCCGCCACCGTTACTGCCATCTACCGCTACCCGGTGAAGGGCTTGAGTGCCGAGAACATCGACCGGGTGGCCCTCGCGCCCGGCGAATGCCTGCCGCACGATCGACGTTTTGCAATTGCGCTCGGTTCGACACACTTCGATCCGGAGCGTCCGGAATGGCTGTCGAAGACACATTTCATCATGCTGATGCGCGACGAAAAGCTCGCACGGCTGCGGACCCGCTTCGACGCGGAAAGCTCGGTGCTGGCGATTACCGAAAACGGGCAGGTATTGCTGCGCGCGCGAATGACCGATTCAGATGGGTGCCGGCTGGTCGCGAAATTCTTGGAGGGTTTCCTCGGCAACGCAGTGAATGGACCGTTGCGCGTCGTCGCCGCAGCGGGGCATGCCTTTGCCGACGCGCGGCGCAAGCCGAATGCCAGGACCGATAAATACGTCTCGCTGATCAATCGTGCGAGCATTGCGAAGCTCGAAGCGGCGATGGGCGTGCCGGTCGACCCCATCCGATTTCGCGCGAATGTCTATTTCGACGGAGCACCGGCCTGGAGCGAGCACGACTGGATCGACTCCGAAATCACCCTCGGAGCCGCCCAGCTGCGGGTAATCTCGCCGATCACCAGATGCGCAGCAACCCAGGTCAATCCAGTCACCGCAAAGCGCGACCTCGACATCGTCGCCGCCCTCGGGCGCGTTTTCGGCCACATCAATATGGGTGTCTACGCCGAGGTGGTGGCAGGCGGCGAGATCGCTGTCGGCGATGCGCTGCTGCGGGGGTCTGGCTGACGCGTCGATCCTTGTTGTATTCAGCCGAGACAGCGCGGCTGGTGTAATCCGCGGCAACGAGTTGGAGATAGCGCTGACAACCGGGTAACACGGTATGTAGACGGCGACTGCGAGCCCGAGCTGAATCTCGCGAGCAGCGCCGGCACGACGAGAGAGGCCCGCCGACGATAATCAACGCCGGTGGGTGCCATAGCGAATGTAGTATAGTGTCCTCTATCAATTAAACTTATCGGGATAAACTGAAGGATAAACTTATCGGGATAAACCGAGGGACCGTCGGGACTTCGAGGCGAGCTGAACCGGCTGGGTTTGATTAGACCGCTTCCACGTATCGCACCCCGACGGACTGTTTCTGACCGGCGATGTCGGTCAGCGTATTCCAGCGCCGTTTACATGGAAATCGTTCAATATCGGAGCGCATCGAGAACGTCGCCGACGAAGCCGACCTCGAGTAGGTCTATAATACCGAGCGCCACCTGCTCGATGTCGCATGCACGAATACACGCGACCACTTCCTCCTGACCGGGGTTCGGCCGGAATCAGAGTTCCTAAACGATTTTGGCGGGACGAGGCTCCCCAGCGGGCTTGGCTTGGGGGGCTGGCTGCTGCACCGGCCATAACTTCTTGGGAGTCGCAAGGTCGGCTGGGAGCAGCGCGCCGGCGAGTTTTTGTTTGTCGACGGACTGGCATGAGGAGCCCCGCCCACGGGTTCATCGCCGCAGTGACGCGTTCGGCCGCGGATAACCGATGTCCCGAAAGATGCGCTCGCAGTGCCCGGTGATGCCCGGAACCGGGTCGCTGC
>Ga0070717_10000917_pt1 | contig 19598 bp, 14 predicted proteins | sample LARL113metaG_FD_71366 | JGI IMG/M metagenome (GOLD analysis project Ga0070717, IMG submission 71366) | Corn, switchgrass and miscanthus rhizosphere microbial communities from Kellogg Biological Station, Michigan, USA - LAR L11-3 metaG | ecosystem: Host-associated > Plants > Roots > Rhizosphere ... | reverse complement strand
GTCTTCTTGACACAACCTCTCACTAGAGTCTTGGCGTTGGTGCCTTCACCATCTACCCTCGTTAATTCCGTAGCGTTATCTAGCCACGCCTGCACGAGAACGAAGCCACCACAAAAAGCCGGGGGTTCTGCAACAATCTTGTCCGTAAAACGTGTCCGCCCGCTACCGTCGCGGTTCATTCTCCAGAGTTGCCCGTCGCGGCTGCGTGCGAATACGTCGCCGTTCGGGGCTACAGCCACTTCGATCATCTCGAGTTCGCCGGAGGTAATCTGCCGCCCACCGGAGTGATCTGAAGCTGCAGTTGCCCAGACGTTAAAGACTCGGTTGATTTGCACAGTGGCAAGGGTTTTCGTATCGCGTGTTGAGTCTAACCAAAAGCTGTAGTCGGCCAGATCATTGGTAAGTCTCCGCAGTTGCGCCCGAGGATAGGAAATCTCCCAGATCTGTCTACGATGTGGGGAGACATCCTCGACCGCCGCGAACAGGGCGTCTCCGTGTGCCGCCCACAGCGCTCGCCCAATGCCTGCGCTCTGGTTGGAATACAGCTCGCGGACAGTGCCATCTGCGACCGAAACTGCATCCAGCTCGCATCGCGACTCTCTTCCCGCGACGCAGACGGGAACAGCAATGGTTCGACCATCCGGCGACCAGGTCGCCCCCGGTTGGTAGGCATGAGAAGCATCGCTTATAACCGCGAGCAGGTGGTCCCCGGAGCCGTTCGCGTTTGCGAATTCGCACCTCTACACAATTACGGGTCGGAATTCCGCGCGTGAATACAAACTGACGGCCGTCAGGCGAAAAGCTAATCGCTGAATCGATATCTGTGATCAATTTTTTCGCCGGTCCTCCGAGTGCCGGCATGAGATAGAGATACCTGAAAGAGAGCAAATTTCTTCCCGAACGCACGAAGTAAATGTAATTGCCATCCGGTGAGAAGGTTAGACCGTCAAGACTTACCGTGTCCGGCGGCAGCAGCTGCACGTCGGTGCGCGTCGCGACCTGGCGCATCCAGAGGCCGAGTCTTTCTGCGTCGCGAAGGGTATAAACAAGATATTGGCCGTCAGGTGAAATGGCGACATTTTCTGCTTTGCCGCTGTCGGTCAGCTTCGTTAACTGCATTCTTTCCCAGGAAGCACTCTGCCGACCCACATACCATTGGCGGAGACTTGGAACCAAAATTGCCGCATTAATGATTAGGAGGAGGACACCGAACATCCACAAATACTTTGGTCGTGAAAAAGTAAGCGCCGCTCCGCCTGCTCTTCCATCCGTAGGTTCCTGAATTGCCGACTGCAGCTGCATGCCAGCACGCTTGAGCTCGCTCTCAGATTTCAGGCGTTTCAACTCGTCGCCCATTTCTGGGGCGTCTGAGTAACGTAGCTCACGATTTTTTTGTAGGGCTCGGTTGATGATCTCTTCGAGCTTGGATGGTAGTTCCGGATTTAACTCCCGCACGGCCACGGGAGCATCGTTCAGGATGGCATCGCGCAAGATCGGTGCTGTCTCGCCCGTAAATGCCCTCTGGCCTGTCGCCATTTCGTAGAGCACCATGCCGAACGAAAACAAGTCGGTCCGGCAATCCAATTTCTCGCCCCGCACTTGCTCCGGTGACATGTAACCCGCGGTACCGATGGCCACCCCGGTTCGGGTGAGAGTAAGCGTAGGATTCCATTCTCCTCTCATTTGTTGATCTGCTGGGGGCGTGTGTCGTTCCGGCGTCTCTGTTTCCTGCAGCTTGGCCAACCCGAAATCCAGAATCTTGGTTCGACCTTGAATCGTCACAAAGATGTTCGCGGGTTTGATGTCGCGATGGATGATGCTTTTCCGGTGCGCTGCATCCAGTCCATCTGCGACCTGAACGGCGATATCCAGCAACTTGTCCAATGGAAGAGGGCTGGTCTGCTGAGTAGCTGGCTGCGGTGACATGGCGGCTGCTGAAATCAACTCCCTCAGGGTTTCCCCCTCTAAGAATTCCATCGCGATGAAGGGCTGGCCCTCGTACTGTTCAATGGCGTGGATGGTGCAAATGTTGCGATGGTTCAACGCCGAGGCTGCGCGCGCTTCGCGCTCAAAGCGCTCCAGCGCCACAGGGTCGCTTGCCAATTCCTCGGGCAGGAATTTGAGAGCGACGCGGCGCCCTAGCTTCAGGTCCTCTGCCTGATAGACGAGGCCCATGCCCCCGCCTCCCAGTAGCTCCAAGACGCGATAATGGGACACCTTCTTGCCAATTAGGTTGGCTCGGGCTGCGGCTTGAGGCTGAGAACTTTTTTCTTCCTGGGCCACCCGATTCACAGGTGCGACGAATCTATAACCGCGCCTGGGCACCGTTTCGATGTACTCCAACCCCCCGTTCCATTGGCCCAACGTCTTACGCAATACAGAAGATGTGCTTGTTAAGGTTTCCCTGCTCTACAAAAGCATCGGGCCAGACCCGCTTCATCAGATCGTCTTAATCCACCACGTGTCCTGCATTCTGCACGAGCAAGAGCAAGGTCTCGATCACCTCTGGACCCAACGGAACCGGGCTGCCGTCACGCAGCAGAACGCGCTCTTCCGGATCAAAGCGAAACCGACCAAACACATAGAAGTGCTTTGTTTGCAAATTCATACATCGAGGAAGAACTTTGCCAGAAATTTTCCAGAACTTTGGAAGGACTTCTAAACCGCGGCAGGGTACGGTGCAGCGCGCAAGGCAAGGCCCGGAGCGGCAGTCCAGAAGCCGTCTGGCGCCGCACATTTTAATTTTAGTGCAGGTTGCCGCTCCGTGCAATGCGGAATACGTGGGGTTTGCAAAGCCTGAGCGGGTCAGCTGTGCACATCGTTGCATAGTACTGCCGGCTATTTGAGCCTCAAATTCAGAGTCGAACGGGAGGAAGTCATGAAATCCGAGAGATTAAGCTTCGCTATCGCGACGTTAATCGCCTCACTGGCGGTGACGATTCCACTGGCCGCGCAGCACACTCGATACAAACTCATTGACATCGCTACGTTAGGTGGTCCTTCGAGCTATTTTTCCGGTTTCGGGCAAGGAGAACAGCTCCTTAACAATGCGGGAATAGTTGCGGGGTCGCCTGACACGTCTACACCCGATCCCAACGCGCCAAACTGCTCCAACCCAGACTGCTTCGTCAGTCACGCCTTTCGGTGGCAGAATGGCGTCCTCACCGACGTCGGCACGCTTCAGGGCGTCAACGGCGACCTCATCAGCGTGGCCAATTCGGTTAATGCCCGTGGGTGGATTGCTGGATCCTGGGATACAGGTGGAATCGATCCGCTGACGGGCTTCCCAGCAACCCACGCCGTGCTTTGGAGGGACGCGGAGATCACCGACCTTGGCACGCTGGGTACGGGAATTGAGAGCAATGCAGCCTACGTCAATAACGGGGGTCAGGTAGTCGGATTGTCTACCATCAACACGGTCCCCGATCCCTTCTCCTTCCTCGGTGCAGCGACACACACGTTCATCTGGAAAAACGGAGTTAAACGGGATTTGGGCACTTTGGGTGGTCCCGATTCTTTTCCCAGCGTTGGCTGCACCAACGAGCACGAGGGGCTGGTAGCTGGACAGTCGTTTACAAACTCGACGCCAAATGCAACTACCGGGATGCCAACCCAAGATCCCTTCCTTTGGGAGAACGGCATAATGACAGTCCCGTGCAGATTTGTCACAAAAGGAGGAGACCGTGAAATCAGGAAAATCGATGTTGATCGGCTTCACAGTTGTCCTACTCGCGGCGATGGCGCTGACGATTCCCCTGGCCGCGCAGCACACCCGGTACCGGCTCATCGAGTTGGGCACTTTGGGCGGGCCTAGATAGGGAATCCGCCAAACGTCATCAAGTGTTCTCTCGGTCTCCGTGTAGTAGATCAACTCGCCGCTTTCATCTCGTGCCTGTTTCAATTTAATTTCTTTGTCTCAGCATCCCAAACTCGTTTTTGTTGGGTTTTCGCCTTTTGCCCAGCGGCCGCAAGTTCCTGGTTCTAAACTGGCGTCCCCGACAGGACAACTTTGAACCATTGGAGCGTGATGAGGAGGTGTGTGTACTACGCGTGCGGGATAACGATTGGGGACTCCGATGGGTAAGTGTCCCCTATGGAAGTGGTAGAGGGTAGGGTAGCCTTTTCAGAAAGCCACTTTTGAGTGTTTACAACCTTACGAGCCGCCGAGGACTGCCTTAACAGCATGCGGGACAAATTAAAGAGAGTTCAGGAATTCGAGAATGGCTTGTTGATCGGCAGTAGACATTCGCTCAAAGCGGTGAGCCGACTCATAGGCTTCTTCACGATGCCGCAAAATGGCATCACGCAGGGTGGTTGATTCTCCATCGTGCATCAGGCGGTTGCGGAAGCGAACACCCCAAAGAGGCGCCGTGCGGAGCTTATTTTGGGCATTGTGAAAGCTTTGCGCCGAAAAGTTTCTCCACGTGATCTGATACATTTTTCGCCCGTAATGCTCCACCATCGGCACGACCATTCCGTCCCCTGTCCCGACGTTGTGCAACAGAAAATCAGAATACGGGTAGAAGGTTTTGCTGCCCAACGCTTCTGGAACGGTATGCGCGCCTCCGTTGATCTTTGTGCCTGCTGGTGCCGTGGTCAGTGTGCGCACATGGCACCCAGCGCAGCCAATCTTGTCAAACAGCTTGGAACCTTTTTCGGATTGCTTGCTGTTCGCCAGCTTCGAGTCGCGAGTGGGGGCTTTCGAGGCACGGATGAAGCGGGCAAAATGGTCAACATCGTCCAAGCCGTCAGGACCCGCTTTATCGTTGGGTTCGGGAGCGTTGTTGCAGAGCTTGGTAACCTCGTCGGGGAACAGGCGGGTGGTGATGCCCATTTCGTTCAGGTAGGCGTCTCCTGAGAATGACAGCAGGCTGGCGTGCTGGTCCTTCCAGCCGAACCGGCCAACGCCGGTCTGTCCCGGAGCTTCGACAATCGGTACGTAAATTATCTGGCCGCAGATTTTGTGGTGGGACTCCTTGCATTGGTTGCGAGCCACCTCCACCAAAGTTTCGTCGGCCACGGCCTCGACAAAACCGTCTCCCAGCACGCCCACAGACACCCGCGTAGTGCGGATGTTCTCGCTATCGGGTACGTGCTCCTGGATCTCTGTGTCGGGGAAAGCGGCGTTTGGGCAAATGGAGCGATCATTCACCAGGGTGCGACCGGTGATGATCTCGGCTCCGTGCGCAATCGGGATTTCAGGGTTATGAAAAAGATGGTCTGACCCTTGATGGCCCACGCGCAATTCCGCGACTTGGCTGGTTCCGCCTGACGTCGGGTTCTGGTGGCACTCGCGGCAAGACTGGGCGTTGTAAAGCGGTCCAAGACCGTCGGCTATGGTTTCTGTATCATCGAATTTCGCTTGGTCGGCTTGATGGGTAGCGTCGTCCACCATGCCGTTGCTTTTGTTGTCGAATCCGGTGGGCGCGCCGCTATTCGGAGAGCTGGCAGCAGCGATAGCAACAATCAAAAGCACCACGGGCGCCAGAATCTTCATGATTCCTTCCTCGCTGGCGAAGGGCGCAAGATGTAAATATCACTGCGCGCGACCATCGACAAGTGCTAAGTGAGTACCGGGTTAGATGTAGCCGCACGCCAGCACAAAGTAATTCCTGCATTGTCGGCAACCTGAAATTTGGGAAGGTCCATCGCTCCGGTGATCTAGGCACAATCCCGAGATATGCGCCGCTAACCGTCTGCCAATGGAGTCCACTCTACGCAATGCCGACTGAAAGCCGATGTTGTTTGGCATCGGATGAAGCCGAACTCGCACCGTTGGCTGACGCCCCCTCGGCCCATCTCAACCTGGTCGCGTCTACCAGCAGTATCATCGCGTATTTCCGCCGATGTCCTGGTCCACTTCGTGGCTCCACAGTTTCAAGGGGAGGCAAACACGCCCGTCTGGCTGGAGTGTTTTCGCTTCGGACGGAGAGCAGATGAAAAGATTTAGGATACTGATACTCAAGAAACGGAACTACTCACTTGCAGCTTGCCGAGTTCGAATACTACGTAACCAAATATACAGCCGCAACTGTATTGGCTGGCCAAAAAAGGCAGCGAGTCTGAACATGCAACTCGTTGCGATTACTGGAAGTTTGCCGGTTAAGTTTTTGGAGAGTGGGGCTCACCCGAGCAACGGGCAGAAGATTGCTACGCATGAGCCAAGTACGAGACGGCGGATAGGCCAACTCCAATGTGAAGTAAGTCATTTCGCAAGAGAGGGAGGCAGGCGGTAAGCCGAGGCACATGAATTGTCGCTCAGGGAATGTCCCAAAGGTCGGCTTAGAAGCGTTGGGAATCCGGAATTTCGGAATCGCTAAGGCTGTGCAACTCTGGGCAGATGCCTATTCAGTGGAGAAATTGTACACTGTCCTCGAATGGTAGATCAGCTCAGGCTTCAAAATACTCGAGGGAAAGTGGGAATGGTTGGGCGAATCGGGGAAATGCTGGGTTTCGAGGCAGAGCGCTGCGCGCTTTTTGTAGGCGTGCTCATTCTTCCCGGTGATGGTTCCGTCTAAAAAATTTCCGGTGTAAAACTGTATGCCTGGTTCAGTGGTGTAAACCTCCAGTACGCGCCCCGTCTGCGGTTCATGGACGCGGCCTGCCAATTCCAACCGACTACTTTTCCGGTTCAAGACAAAGTTGTGATCGTACCCGTGCGCAATCGCCAATTGTTCGTTATTGGCGTCGATGCGTGCTCCGATCGCGGTCGGCTCAGTGAAGTCGAAAGGGGTCCTGGCCACTGAAGGCAGTTCGCCAGTGGGGATAAGCGTGCTCTCCACGAGAGTAAAACGGTCGGCGTTCAACATCAGCTCGTGCCCGAGAATATCGCCATTTCCCTCGCCCGCTAGATTGAAATAACTGTGATTGGTGAGATTCACCGGCGTGGCTTTGTCAGTGGTAGCTTCATATTCGATTTGCAATTCGTTCTGGTCCGTGAGGGTGTATGTCACCGTGGTTTTCAGGTTCCCGGGATAGCCTTCTTCACCATCTTTGCTGGTGTAAGTAAAGACCACACCAATGCCATGATTGTTTTCAAACTGCTCACCGTGCCAGAGGACCTTGTCAAATCCCTTCAGCCCGCCATGCAGAGAATTCATGCCGTTATTCCTGGCTAGGCGATACTCTACTCCGTCGAGAGGGAATTTGCCCTTGGCGATGCGATTCGCGTAGCGCCCGATGATGGCGCCGAAATATGGCTTGTTGTTTAGATAGGCATCCAGAGCGTCAAAGCCGAGCACGACATCAGCCAGCACACCTTTCTTATCGGGAACTCGCAGGGAAACTATGATTCCGCCGTAATTCATGGCGCGGACTTCCATACCACGCGAGTTCGTCATTGTGTAAAGGTCAACCGGGCCCTCTGGAACGGTGCCAAATGCTTGATTCTTGATCACGTGCTTCCTCTGAGGTTGCTTGCAACAAAGCGAGAGTGGTAACCGATGAAACCAGCGCTAGAGAAGAACGATGATGATGTTCCGAGTTTTCATTACCGACTCCGGTCCGCTAGCGCGCCCGCAATCTGTCTTATGAACCTGGTGCGCCCGGATTATATGCCGACCGCTTGGCAACTGAGAGCCGTGGAGTGCTCTTTAAGTTAAGGTAAGCTATCAAAATGCATGTGGAAAAGGCGCGTGCTCGATGACCCGGATGTAGTAGCCGATCCCTGACAGTGATTTTGTTCGGCAGGAGGCAACCTCATCGCGGTACGTGCCAAAAGCAGGAGCAGGCTGAACCCCCGACCGCCAAACATCTACGAAACGGATGTTGAAGACTGCACAGACTCAACAGCGGACTGCGCGCACGATCGCCGCGGAATTGCAAGACAAATTTCGCGAGCATTATGGCGCGCGAGCGCGGGTTTACCGCGCTCCAGGACGCGTGAACCTGATCGGCGAACACACGGACTACAACGAGGGTTTGGCGATGCCAGCCGCGATCGACTTTTATGTCTGGGCTGGTGTCTCTGCTCGAAACGATCGCAACGTGCTGGTCTATTCCGAAAATTTTTCCGAGAGCGTCGAACTTGATTTGCAAAAGGGCAAGCTTCGCCCGCGAAAGCATTGGAGCGATTATGTGGCGGGCGTGGCCAGCATGCTGGAACAAGCACAATATCACCTGCAGGGCGCAAATCTCCTAATCCACGGGGAAGTGCCCATCGGATCAGGTCTTAGTTCCTCTGCCGCAATCGAAGTCGCGGCAGGATTGGCGCTATTGGAAAATTCTGGAATCTCAGTCGATCGGCTCAATCTCGCTCGGATCTGCCAGCGCGCCGAAAACGAGTTCGTCGGAGCCAGAGTCGGCATCATGGACCAGTTGATCGCCTGCTGTGGCCATGCTGGGAATGCGCTTAAGCTCGACTGCCGCTCCCTGGAGTACGACTTGTTGCCGGTGCCCGGCGACATTAGCCTCGTGATTTGCAATACCATGGTGAAGCACGAGCACGCGGGCGGCGAATACAACACCAGACGGGCTGAATGCGAAGAAGGTGTACGGTTGCTCTCCCGTCGGTTGCCAAACGTCCGCAGCTTGCGCGACGTCAGGCTCGCCGATCTCGAACGTCACGCCAGCGGAATTCCCGAAGTCATTTATAAAAGATGCCGGCACGTAATCACCGAAAATGTCCGCGTGGCAGAAGCCGCGGATGCCTTGGAACGTGGCGACCTCGCCATCTTCGGCCGGCTCATGGCTGAGTCCCACCACAGCTTGCGGAACGACTATCAGGTTAGCTGTTCCGAACTCGACCTCATGGTTGATCTGGCAAAAGTACAACGCGGCGTTTTCGGGACACGCATGACCGGAGGCGGCTTTGGAGGCTGCACGATCAGTCTTGTCGCGTCTGAGTCGGTCGCCGAGTTCGCGCAAAACATTCGCGCTGAATATCAACGTTTCACCGGCTTTTCGCCTCCGATATTCGCATCCGCACCCGCCGAAGGAGCATGTGAGATTAAGGCATGAGCGGAGCTGGTTGTGCGACCGAGATCCTGCCGAGAACGCCGGTGCTCTGTTTCGACGCAATTACATGCCGGACAAAAGTCAGATATTCTCATCAGGCGCGATCAGCCTTGGTCTAGATCACAGAAATTATCTATTCACCGATCCGCATGAGCTCATTGGATCTCAAGCAGCATCCGCATCGTCGCTTCAATCCGTTGACTAACGAATGGGTGCTGGTTTCTCCCGATCGTACGCAGCGGCCGTGGCTGGGAGAAGTCGATCAGTTGTCCGGTGGGGCGCCACCTGCTTACGATCCCACCTGCTACATGTGCCCAGGAAACCTACGAGCTGCCGGCATTCGCAATCCGAACTACCGCGACACCTTTGTGTTTGACAACGACTACCCAGCGTTAGTGCCGAATACTCCAGTTTGCAGCGTGAATCGCAATGGGTTGATTGTGGCGGAGAACGAAGCTGGCATCTGCCGGGTAGTGTGTTTTTCGCCTCGCCATGACTTGACGGTCTCGCGCCTGTCCGCTGACCAGCTTGGTCGAGTGGTGGATATATGGTCGGAACAATATCGCGAATTGGGCGCGCTTCCCTTCATCAACCACGTTCAGATTTTTGAAAATCGCGGGGCCATGATGGGCGCCAGCAATCCCCATCCTCATTGTCAAATCTGGGCCAATGCCTGCCTGCCAAATGAGCCTGCAAAAGAGCAATTAGCGCAGCAGGAGTACCGTTCGGCACACGATTCTTGCCTGCTTTGCGACTACCTGATGCTCGAGCGCGAATTAGCCCAGCGAATCGTTTGCGAGAACGACTTTTTTTCAGGCTTGGTTCCTTTTTGGGCCGTGTGGCCTTTCGAAATTTTAGTGCTTGCACGGCACCATCGAACTTGCATCAATAAGCTTGTTCGGGAAGAGCGCTGCGGATTGGCCGATATCCTCAAGCGCGTGGCCACGCGTTACGATCATCTCTTCGAGGCCTCATTTCCCTACTCAATGGGTTTTCACCAGCAACCGACAGATGGCGGTGATCATCTCGAGTGGCACCTTCACGCTCATTTCTACCCGCCGCTGCTGCGTTCGGCAACGGTTCGTAAATTCATGGTTGGGTACGAAATGCTGGGCTCCCCGCAGCGTGACATCACTCCTGAAACCGCAGCCGCCCGGTTGCGCGAGATGAGCGAACAGCGTTAATTAACGCAGAAAATCGGAGGGCAAGCCAATAAACTCAGCAAACGTATTCTCGCCATGCTAAGATGCTCTAGCTGATTACCTATGGATATCCGGGAAATTGCGCGGCGTGCCAAAGTTTCCACCGCTACAGTGTCGCGAGCGATCAATCGCATTCCCACAGTTGATCCGCAACTCGCTAAGAGGGTGTGGCGGGTAGTCGACGAGCTCGGCTACTACCCTAATACACAGGCGAGGGCGCTGGTCTCCGGAAGAAGCCGCATCTTCGGTTTAGTAGTTTCGGAAATTACCAACCCGTTTTTCCCGGAAATCGTTCAGACGTTTGAGAACCTTGCGGTTCAAAACAATTATGAAATTCTCCTGACCTCGACCGTACACGACCCCAAGCGCATGGAGTCATCAGTGCGGCGCATGATTGAGCGCAGAGTTGATGGAGTTGCGATTCTTACATTCGGTATGGAGGACTCGCTGCTCGAGCACCTCCGGTTCCGCAACGTGCCATTGGTGTTTGTCGATGTCGGACCGGACATACCAGGGGTCAGCAATATCAGGATCAACTACCAAAATGGTATCCGGCAAGCTGTACAACACTTGGCGGCTCTACGACATACGAAGATCACGTTCGTTGCCGGACCGCTGCACCTTAAGTCGGCGCTGGCCAGGCGAGACGCTTTCAAGGCATCCATGGAGGAAATTGGGCTGGAGGTTGCGCCAGAGCAGATCGTAGTCGGAGATCACACGATGGAGGGCGGCATGCGAGCCCTTGGTCTTATTACCGGCGCCCGGCGGCCAACCGCCGTGGTTTGCTCGAACGATATGACGGCCATCGGATTGATGCGCGAAGCCTACGATCAGGGGATCAACGTCCCACGCGATCTTTCAGTCGTGGGTTTCGACGATATACGCTTCGCCCAGTTTATGATTCCTCCATTGACGACAGTACAAATGTCGCAAACTGAGCTGGCACAGATCGCATTCAAAGCACTGATGAACGATGTAGGGCGAGAATTGCCGGCTCAGGGCAAGAGCGAATACGAACTGAACACTCACCTCGTATTACGGCGCTCCACCGCTCTGGCCCCTGTTCACAATGGACGGATCAAGTCCCAAAGGTTGGGCGCGATGGCGAAGAAGGCTCAGAATTCTTACGAGTAAAGATGCCTGGGGCGAAAGCGTTTGCCTGACAACAGCCCCCTCACGAATTAATTTCAAATAATACTTGACAAAGTGCGGCAATTAGGCCCAATATGATGCCGTTTTGTGAGTAAACGTATACTCAAATTTCGGAGTCGGTTTAAAAACCCCACGAAAAAACGCGCCCGCGTAGGGCGGTAACACTCGCGGAGTCAGGTACCGCGACTTTCTGGAGGCCGTCGTGAAACGAGCGAGAATCGTTGTAGTTGTTATCGGCTCGGTGTTTTTCTTTTTGGTCTGCGCGCTCAATCTCGGAGCTCAACAATTCTATGGGACCATCACCGGGACGGTTACCGATCCCAGCGGCGCCGTGGTCCCGAACGCAAGCGTCAAGGTGACGAATGTAGATACGAACGTCACTTCCACTCTCAAAACGAACAGGGCGGGCGTGTACGTCGCCAGCAGCTTGATTGTCGGCACGTACCGTGTGGAAGCCGAAGCAGCGGGATTCAAAAAGGCGGTGGCCGATAAGATCACTCTGGAAGTGGGTGCAACTCCCAAAGTGGATTTGTCGCTAGCCGTGGGGCGAACCACCGAGGTTGTTGAGGTCACAGCGGCGAATGCTGCCATCTTGCAGACCGAGCAAACCGACCTGGGACAAACGATGGACACGAGCCGGCTGCAGGAACTGCCAACGTTCAGCAACGCCGGCCGGCGGCCCTACAACTTCCTGACGCTGGCCGCAGGGGTTACGCAGCAGACTGGTTGCACAGGCGCCGGGACAGGTGGCGGGGGTCTCGGTTCTTGCGGAAACGATGGAAATGTACGCATCAGCGGTAGCCGACCGCGCACCGACGACAACATACTGGATGGCGCCTCCATCACGCCACCTGTGTTTGGCGGCCAAGACGTACAGCCCAGTGTCGATGCAATCCAGGAGTTTCGCATCGAGCAGAACAGCATGTCAGCGGAATACGGCAAAGCCGGTGGCCTGATCGTAATACAGGTGAGCAAATCCGGCACCAATCATTTCCACGGGTCGGCATACGAGTACAATCGCAACGAAAATTGGGACGCGAGAAATTATTTTGAGGACCCGAAGGTGCGAAAGAGCCCATATAACTACAACGAATTTGGCGGCACCATCGGGGGGCCCGTTATCAAAGGTAAGCTTTTCTTCTTCACTGATTATGAGGGAATCCGGCAGCACGGCGATACGGTTGGACCTAACACATTAGTACCGAACTCGTTGTTCCGAAGCGGCGACCTAGGAGCCTTGTGCACTGCTAACGGAGGCACGTTTGATGCCTCCGGCGTTTGCAGCGGAGGCAGCGGCCAACAAATCCATGATCCGAACACATTGAACCCAATTCCGTTTAACAACGTCGCGAACACTACTACTCCGGTAAGCGCAGTTTCTCAAGCTATCCTAGCGATTTGGCCAAATGGCGGATCAGCAATTGGGATCGGCACGAATTCGATGACCATTAATCCTCCCTACAACAGCACCACTAACAGATTTAACCCGCGCGTGGACCTGAATTTTTCGCAGACTGACCATCTGTTCACTGCGTTTCACACAGACTACAGTTCCGGTTTTAACTATGACATCATTCTGGGCCCTGAGGGCAAGTCAATCTCGCGCGGAGCCAACTACGCGGGCACCGCAGGATGGACACACACGTTCACTGCTACCACGCTAAACGAATTTCGTTTTGGCTGGGGCCACCACAAAGGTGACCGGATGCCATTCGGCGTAGGCGCAGTTTCGCCGTCAGCGTTCGGGATCACCGGAATTCCTAATTGTTTATCCAGCGTGCCTGATACTAAGAATGGAAGCGCCTGCGGCACCCCAGGTATTGCCGTCAACGGTTACGCCGACTTCCTTAACTCCGGAATGCTGTACGAGCCCGCTACGACCTTGCATTTCAGTGACACGCTCAGCAAGTCGGTCGGCAGACACAGTCTGAAGACGGGCGGGCAGGCCGATCACTATTCTATTGACAACTACCAGCCCAATGACGTGGTTGGGAATTTCCATTTCACCAATTCAGCGACAGGCAACCCCTTCTCGGACTTCCTGTTTGGAGTGATGAACAAGGGTAGTGTCCAAGTGCAACCTAAGTTCGTCTCCTCGCGCGCTTGGTCCTATTCATTCTTTCTCCAAGATGACATCAAGTTGACGCCGAAACTGACCTTGAACACTGGCCTTCGTTGGCAATACGACCAGTCGTTCCACGAACTCCATCATGGCGATGCCTTCTTCGATCCCTGCGCCACTCTGTATTCGGGGAAAGACCCGTCCTGCGTTCCCCACTGGGAACAGTTTGGCGTAGGTGGCACCCCCGATACAACGCTTGATCCTTCCAAGCATCAATTTGAGCCTCGAATCGGATTGGCGTGGAATCCGCGCGGCGGGCTCGTAGTCCGTGCCGGTTATGGCATTATGCACCCGGGATATGTAGGCCATGGTCGAGCGGGTGATGGTCAGCCTGGGCCTAATCTGCTGTTGGGCTCGAGCCTTGGCAAAGGGACACAATGGGATAGCCCGCTGCCTGTGGCCGTACCTCCGTCAGACACGACGGCACCCATACCCGTGAATTTTCTGGTGAGTTTCAGTTCCTGGGCACCACGCAAGCAGTATCCAACCTACACTCAGCTATGGAACCTGACGGTGCAAAAGCAATTCGGCAGGGACACGACTGCCCAGATTGGGTACGTGGGCAGCAAGGGCGCTCACTTGCCTATCAACTATGCATATAACATCTGCCAGCAAACACCGGCGAGCACCGCCCAAGAAGGCAATCCGTTCGATTTTGTCGGCCCCGCAAGCAGCCCATACTGCCCGGCAGCGGCAGCAGCGGTAAATGCCAACTCCGGATTCCCCGCGGTTTACTGCTGTCTCACCATCAATCCCGGTTGGTGGGGGCTATCTAGTTCTATCTACCATTCGATGCAAACGCAGTTCGACCATCGCTTCTCGCACGGGTTCTCGATGTTGGCGAACTTCACCTGGAGCAAGCTGATTGACGACTCGTCGTCTGATTGGGGCGGCTTCTGGTCACTTGATGTGCTAGGCCAAGATTTTTACAACCGCAAAGCAGAGCGATCAGTAAGCGCGGGGGACGTACCAGAACGCTTCACGCTTGCGCCGATCGTGGAGTTGCCCTTTGGCGCGGGAAAGAAGTGGTTGAACAGCGGCGTTGCCAGTAACGTATTGGGCGGCTGGCGGGTGAGCACTATCTACACCATCAGCGCCGGAACTCCGTTCGGAATTACTGATAACTCCTATGGATTCTGTAACGGTGCCGGCGTGCTGGAGGATCGCCCCATGCTCATTGGCAATCCGGCTTCAATATCAGGATCTCGTCGCAGCCCGAATCTTTGGTTCAATAATCAGGCATTGGACTTTGCTGGAACATGTCCCGCAGCTGGTTTGGTTAATTCCACCCAAAGCGGAGATTTCTGCTGTGATGTCACCAAAGCCTTTGGCAACGCTCCGCGTTTCTTCTCGAACGTGCGTAACCCTGGGGTTGACAATCTTGACTTCTCTCTGCAGAAAGATTTCAAAGTCCCAGCCGGAGAACAAACTCGGCTAACATTCTCGGCGGATTTTTTTAACCTGCCGAACCATGCCCAATTCGCGGAACCAGCAGGTGATCCGACACTCGGTTACTTTCCCGCGGCGTATGGTAATCGCGCCGCTGGATTCGGCGCGATCAGCGGCACGTCCTTCTATGGCAACCGTGTCATCCAACTCGGATTGCACCTGTACTTCTGAGCTGGGTTAGTGCGGCTTGGTATTGGGAGCGGCTCGCCTCAAAGTCGCTCCCGTCCCCCGCTGTGATATTGGCGATGAAAAACAGAACAAAAGGAGCTGCTTTGCGTGTTGTCTGCTGCATAGGGTTAGTGTGTGCGGTGAGTTGCCCCGCCATAGTGCAAGCAAACGGCACCAGTGTTGAAACCAATCTCCGTGTGGCAGGACCGACATCCTGGTCTCCTCGACTCCTCGGAGGGCCGTTCGTTTCAGATCCAGTTTTTGTGTACAACAATTGGTCTTCCTACGATGAGCTCTCCGACAACGTGCCGCTGACGGAACAACTCGCCCTGAAAGAACTCGATGAGATCATCCGGCTGCGCCAGTTTGGCATCAGGTTCGACTACTACATGATGGACGCGTTCTGGTTTGCACCGGACGGCGGCTATAGAACTTGGCGAAAATCCACTTGGCCCAATGGTCCAGATCAATGGTTGAAGAAGTGCAAAGACAATGCCCTCATTCCTGGACTTTGGTTCGGCACGAATACTCTTGTGCAAATCGATCCTGCTCCCCAGTGGCAGGACTCGCTGAATCGGCAACGGCGGGCGATGTCCTTCTATGAAGGCGGATTTCTTCCCAGCTTTATGGATGGATTGCAATATTGGTATGAGCGCGGAATTCGGATGTTCAAGTTTGATTTTGTAGATTTCACGGCTGCAACTCCCAAAGCGGAAGAGACACAGTCGCCGGAAGAGATTTATTCCCGGAACGTCGACGCCTTCCGCGCCGCACTCAAAAATTTCCGGCGCAAAAATCCTAATGTGGTGCTCGTAGCCTTTAATGGTTTCGGCGGCGATATCGAATCTACGGCTAGCCCCTTCCCATTCCAGCATCCTATTGACCTGCGCTGGTTGGAAGTCTTCGATTCTCTGTACTCGGGCGATCCCCGGCCATCCGATGTACCCGAGATGAATTTCTGGCGTTCCATGGATATTTATAGCGATCACATGGTGCGGCGCTATGAACAGAGTGCCGTGCCGCTCGAACGTATTGACTCGACCGGGTTCATGGTCGGGAACACTGGAACTATCTACTATAGAAAAAGCAACGCGTGGAGAGGGGCCCTGGTACTGATGCTCGCTCGCGGCGGACTAGTGAACACAGTGCATGGAAACCTGGAATTTATCTCTGACGACGGTGCACGCTGGTTTGCCAAGGTGCAGTCATTTTATCTGAGGTTCCAAGCCATAGGCAGGACCAAGACCTTTGGCGGAATTCCGGGGGAAGTTAAGACGTACGGCTTCGGGTCGGTGGATACCGGAGGCGCCGTTTACACGGTTCTGAATCCGGCACAAAGTATCGCAGAGATTCAGATGCCGCTGCTTTCGCGTCAGCAGCAACCCAGCGAAGGAGGTCGCGTACTTTTCCGGGACGACGGCTTTGTGCCGGTGTTGGCGGGCGACAAAATCAGACTCGGGCCGGGACAATTAGCGGTTATAGGTTACGGTAAGTATGCCGGTCCGGAATACGACTTCGGTATTCAGGAGGATATGCGTATTCCCACAAGCATTCATCCGCTTGCGGCGACCTTCGTGCCCGACGGACAGAATGCGATTAAGGCTAATCTACCAGCCCCGGAACAGGGCGATCTTCGAATCATCATGCAGCAACGAGGGAATGACGGCCAGATCCGGCGCAGCTCGGGTGGCGCTCCACCGAATGGAATTACCATGGGCAAAATCTTTATGTTGCGCGCCTGGCAAAGTGGCAGGCCACTCCCGATTGCAATTAACTATGACAAGGCGATCTGGAGTGGGCTTTCCTGGGCAGTTGGCGAGATAAAACATTCCGCAATGACAATCGGAGAAGCAGTGACTATACGGTGCTCATCCAGTGAGAAAGATTTGGTCGCTCTCGACGGGCATATCCTTGCGGTTGAGTACTAGTGTCAACGAAGTACGAATAGATTGTCGCGCAAAGGGGCGTCGGTCACGTGAAGTGGCATGTAGGGTTCATTGACAAAAGGAGCCAAGTACTCTAGTTTTTTCTTGCTCAGTAAACGATTACTCGCACGGATTTACTTGACATTTTCCAAATAACGACCATGGCGAAGCTGCTGTTACAGGCACTACGTGAAGAGGTGCTTCAAGCCAACCTTGAATTGGTGCGGCGCGGGCTGGTGCTCTACACCTTCGGTAATGTCAGCGGGATCTCGCGCGAAAGTGAGCTCGTCGTGATTAAACCGAGCGGCGTCCCGTACGAAGAAATGGAACCGGAACACATGGTGGTCACAAATCTTGAGGGCAAAATCGTCGAAGGCAAATTGAGGCCGTCATCCGATTTGCCGACCCATCTTGTCCTTTATGAGGCCTTTGCGGAAATCGGAGGCATTGCGCATACGCATTCTGAATACGCCACGGCATGGGCGCAGGCACGGCAATCGATTCCCTGCCTTGGGACCACGCATGCGGACTATTTCCACGGGCCAGTTCCGGTAACAGCCGCTATAGAGGACCATGAGATTTCGTCCCACTACGAAACGAACACAGGGCATGCAATCGTGCGCGCGTTCGAGAACGCCGACCATGCATCGCTTCCAGCGGTGCTTGTAGCCAGTCACGGGCCGTTCACTTGGGGAGAGGATCCGCCGTCGGCGGCACACAATGCGGTAGTGCTGGAGTCGATAGCGAGAATGGCGTATCTCACAATGGCAATCAACCATGATGCTTCTGCGATCAGCCGCGGATTGCACGACAAGCATTACCTCAGAAAGCATGGCAGCAATGCATATTACGGGCAGGCTAAGGACAAAAGATGATCACGGCCGCTGCGATGTATGTCGCACCCAGGCTTGTGCATTTGTCAGCGGTGGACGCCGCCATCATTGTTTTTTACTTCGCGCTCGTCCTCACGATCGGCTTCTACCTGCAGCGGCGTGCCAAGACCGGCGAAGACTTTTTCATGGCCGGACGGGAAATGACAGCGTGGATTGCCGGTCTAAGCTTCCTTTCTGCCAATCTAGGAGCGCTCGAGCTGATGGGGTGGGCCGCGTCCGCGTATCAGTATGGAATCCTGGCAACACACTGGTACTGGATTGGCGCCATCCCAGCAATGCTGTTTCTGGGCATCGTGATGATGCCGTTTTATTACATTTCCAAGACGCATTCGGTTCCGGGTTACCTGAGGCTCCGGTTCGGGGAATCCAGCCGCACTCTGGCGGCGATCTCGTTTGCCTTCATGACGGTGCTGATGAGCGGCATCAACATGTATTCCATGGCGCTGGTGATGAAGGTGGTGCTCGGCTGGAATATCAATTTCAGCATATGGGTTTCGTCGCTCACGGTGGCGGCGTACGTGGCGCTGGGCGGGTTGCGCTCGGCAATCTTTAATGAGGTATTGCAGTTCATTTTGATCTGGGCGGGAGCGCTTTTGATTCCGATTCTTGGATTGGTGGAAGCAGGCGGGTGGGACAATCTGAAGCTGCAGATTGCACAGAATGCGTCGCCTGCGTACACCCACCTGTGGTCGACATTGGGCTCATTCGATAACAACCCCATGGGGATCCACTGGACCGGTATCGTTTTCGGCTTGGGATTTGTGATCTCGTTTGGCTATTGGACGACGGATTTTCTGGTCGTGCAACGCGTGCTTGCGGCGAAGGATCTTCGCTCGGCGAAGCTGGCGCCGATCATCGGAGCGGTCTTCAAGATGCTGGTGCCGTTCATCGTGATACTTCCAGGCCTGCTGGGACTGGCTGTACTGCCGATGAAGTTGACCGGTGAGACCATGGCCGTGGCCACGGGTGGCCACAGCTACAACGAAGTGCTGCCGCTGATGCTGGCGCGCTATTGCGGGCCGGGGTTGCTGGGCTTGGGGATTACCGCATTGATCGCAGGCTTCATGTCTGGCATGGCCGGGAATGTGAGCGCGTTCACGACTGTCTGGACGTATGACATTTATCGCGCGCTGATTAACAAACAAGCCAGCGATCATCATTACGTCAATATGGGGCGCTGGTGCACGATCTTAGGCGTACTGATCAGCGTGGGCACGGCATACCTGGTTATGCAATTCGCCAGCATCATGGATTACGTGCAGGCACTGTTCAGCTTCTTCGTTGCACCGCTGTTCGGGACCGTGGTCCTCGGTATGTTATGGAAGCGGGCCAGTGGTCCGGGAGGCTTCTGGGGCTTGCTTGCGGGCACATTATCTTCGATTGGCATGTGGGCGTGGGTGAAGGCGGACCACAGCGCATTACGTTATGTCGCACTCTCGGCCAACGCACGCGACATGGCCGAGAACATGTACCGGGCATTGTGGTCGTGGATTATATGCGTCCTAGTGACGGTGGTTGTCAGTTATACGACGCAGCCGAAGCCGGTAAGTGAACTCGAGGGCTTGGTCTACGGGGTGACAGCGATCCCGCATGAGGCGGAAGTCCCGATTTACCATCGGCCGGTATTCTGGGCCGTAGTAGTGGGAGCCGTGTTTGTATTGCTCAATATTCTGGTCTGGTAAGTCTCGGAGAGACGAATGCGCGAGCGCGGCATTTCGATCTGGTTCTTTAT
>Ga0070717_10000915_pt1 | contig 19619 bp, 13 predicted proteins | sample LARL113metaG_FD_71366 | JGI IMG/M metagenome (GOLD analysis project Ga0070717, IMG submission 71366) | Corn, switchgrass and miscanthus rhizosphere microbial communities from Kellogg Biological Station, Michigan, USA - LAR L11-3 metaG | ecosystem: Host-associated > Plants > Roots > Rhizosphere ... | reverse complement strand
AGCTCATCCCTCGCTCTGCTTCGATCGCGCCCAACGATCGTCCCGTTCCCGGTTCAACCGGATCTAGACTTCGTGTGTCCACCCTCCCTCCCCATCTTCAGAGCAGAGTGAGCACGTTAGGCCGGCCAATGTCCGGCCATCAATCGTGGACGTTTGATTTCGGGTGGGAGTGCCTCCGACAGCAACCGGCTCGCTGATGTAGACTGCCACACCATGCCAAGTGCGCGCCGCGCAGACTTCATCGAAGATCTTTTCACAGGTGCCATCGCGGCGATCTACAACTATTTTGCCAGCGCCGCCTTTTTGCTCTTGTCGCCCGTTCGGGCTTCGCTCCGTCTCACGGTGCGTCGTCGACTGCCAACACTCTCTCAACTGGCGCCGCATACGATCATCGTGCTGACATTGGTGGTGGGTCAGCTCACGAAATTCCAAACCAGCACGCTAATCCCTCACATGGAGCAGCTAGTTGTAGACCGCTCGGTTCCAGTTCCGGTTACTTACGCTTTTGCGGCAGGTGTCGCAATGGTAATTGCATTAGATTTGGCATCGCGGCTTGTTGCCCGCGTGGTGCACTGGCGCAGCCGCCGCAAACGGTTGCGCCTGCTCACGCCCCTAATGTACGCTTATGCCGCGTATGTCTTGTACACTATTATCGGAGATACAATCGTTGATTGCGTCACACGATTTAGTGCCGACTCTATCTTTGTACCGCGCGCCGATCGCGTAGCGGCGGACATCGCAAGCGGTTTCGTCTGGGTGGTGGCGACACTACCCGTAGTGTATGTGGTTGCGCGAAGTTCGTTGGCTGTACCAACGCGCGCACATAAACGCATCTATGTGGCGCTACGGTATGTGGGCTTGTTTTTACTCGTAGCGCCTTCGATCATTGCCGCCTTGCTTGTCCACGATCGAGCGAACGAACTGTTGCAGGATCGAACGCAAATCTCCGCAACATACTGCTCCTGCACGATAGCCAGCGACGGCAGCGCGACAGCCGTTCTGGTATTCAACAATGTTGGCCATAATCTTGTCGCGTTGCAGCCGCAAGACTTCTGGATTAACGTAGACGACGAGACAGGTCATCGGCTGGCGGCCGGCCGTATCGATGCTGTTGACGGGTCCACTGGTGCGGGTCGGCCGATATACTTGATCGCGCCAACCAGCGCCTCATGGTTGAAGCTGACATCCCCGCCTCGCCGAGATATGGTGCTAGCATTTTCCGCACTAGCAAACACCGTTGGCGGGAATTACTGCACGGTCCACGTGCTCAACGACCAGATACCCTCCGCTCGCGGCCCGTTGACTCTTCAACGTCCGTAATCGCGTGCGGCCTAAACTGCCCTCACAAGCTGACAAAAGCCGCCGATCCGTTGGCTCGGCGGCGAAGCCGCCTTGGGGGCGGCTTCGAACTGCACGCGCGCGGCACGTCGGCTGCAGTTCGCTCCCGCCGCTGCGCGTTTGTCGCGGCAGCCGCCGCGCCGCTTCTCGGGGCAGGCGCGTGAGGCGGCTTTGCAGCTTAGAGTGAGCACGTTACAGGCAATGCCTTCCGTTGAGCGCGAGATTGCCCTTCACCCGGCCTTCGGCCGCCTCCGCCCCGCAAGCGGGGCGAGGGTGGCGCGCAGCGCCGGAAGGGGCGCCCACGGCGCTTGACTGAAGGCCATTGGGCCGAATCGCCAACCGCTAGTTCGTAAACATGTTGACCATATGTCATTAACTCCGGTCGCGGTTGGTGCTCGCTGTCGGGTAACGTCTGCGCCGTGGTGCAGTTCCGCGAGGCGGCGTCCGCGTTCATCCGGCACTGCCGGTCGATTCGCAAGCTCTCGCCGCACACGGTGCGCGCGTACGAGCTCGACCTCGCGCGCGCCTCGCAATTCCTCGGGCGCCGCGCCGCCGTCGCCGCGTGCGACCGCGCCAAGATCCACGACTACGTCCGCCACCTCTTCGACGTCCGCGCGCTGAAGGAGGCCTCGGTGAAGCGCCACCTGGCCACGCTGCGCTCGTTCTTCCGCTGGCTCGAGGAGGATCGCGGCGGGGTGGAGGACCCGTTCCGCGGCACGCGCATCCGCATCCGCATGCCGAAGCGCCTCCCGCGCGTGATCGCACGCTCCGACCTGCGCCGCCTCCTCCGCGGCGACGGCGCGTCGACGTTCAACGACCTCACCGCGTACGTGGCCACGGAGCTCCTCTTCGCCACCGGCATGCGCGTGAGCGAGCTCGCGTCGCTGCTCGACGCGGCGGTCGACCTCGAGGAGGGGACGATCACCATCGTCGGCAAGGGCAACCGCCAGCGCCGCGTCTTCGTCCCCGAGGAGATCAAGGCGCTGCTGCGCGACTACCGAGGGGTGCGCGGCAACGCCGACACGTTCCTCGTCAACTCCCGCGGCGACGCCGCCTCGCCGCAGCTCATCCGCCGCCTGGTGCGCACGCACGGCGAGCGCTGCGCCGTCCGCGAGCGCGTGACGCCGCACATGTTCCGCCACTCCGTGGCCACGTACCTGCTCGAGGAAGGCGTCGACATCCGCTACGTCCAGCGCCTCCTCGGCCACCGCAGCATCAGCACGACGGAGATCTACACGCAGGTCGCCGACGCGGCGCTGAAGGTGCGCATCACCGAGAAGCACCCGCGGCGGACGATCGTGGAGTAGCGCTCACTCGAAGAACGGCATCCGCGCGTTCTCCGGCGAGGCGAGGTCGGCGACGAGCACGGCCACGCCGAGCTCGCCCTTCCAGAGGGCGTTGCCGCGTTGCGACGTCGTCGCCGCGACGAACGCGGCGTGGTTGGCCAATTGGCGGGCGCGGCTCAGCCACTCCGTCGAGCCGGTGTGCTTGTAGAGATTGAGCAGCGCGTAGGCGCGGCCGGCGGTGCCGCAGCAGAGGCTCGAAGGGCCGCGCGGCTCGTCCCAGTTGTTCCAGGCGCTGAGATGGGCGAGCTGCAGCCACTCGTCGTCGCCGAGCATGCGGTGCGCGAGCGTGAAGAGGAACACCTGTCCGGCGCTGCCGTTGCACCAGCCGGGCATGATCCCGTGCGGCGCGGCATCGATGGTCGGACGCCAGAACACGCCCCGTCCTTTCGGCGTCTTCAGCGCGGCGAATTCGTGGAGACGATCGACCAGGCGCGCCGGCAGCGGGTCGCCCGACGCGTCGCACCATCGCAGCGCCGCGTAGATGTACCCGCACCAGCCCATGCGCCATCCCGAAGTACGTGTTCCGCGGCGATGCCTCGATGGGCGGGCGAGCGTCGAGCTCCTCCCAGATCGCGCGCATCGTGGCCGTGCCGAACGCCCGCAGCGCCCCGGTTTCATCGCCGGTCGCGAGCAGCAACGATGTCGCGAGCAGGGTCCCGGAGCGGCCCAGCGTCAGGTCGACCTGTGGACATGGCTTGCTCGAAGCGTCGAGAAAGGCGGCGACGGCGCGGCGGCGCGCGGCCGTGTCGCCCTTCGCCGCCGCGATCATCGCCGCCGCGGCGTGGATGCCCGAGGCGGTGTGATACGGCGTCGTATTGCCGAGGATCTCGGGCGTCAGGTCGCGCTCGGCGTCGTAGTACGCTCCGGGGCTGTCGATCAGGGCAACGGCGCGCGATCTCCAAAGGTCGGCCAGCGCCAGGAGCGCGGGATCGCCGCGGATCTCGGCGAGGCGCAGCAATCCCACCGCGGCGCCGGCGCAGCCGTAGGTGATCGACGCGTGGGGCGACCGGCGATAGCCCGTGACGAACATTTCCCCGCCGCGGGCGAAGGACCGCAGCTTGGCCTCGACGAGCTCTTTGGCGACCTCGCTCACCGGCGCGGCCAGCGATTCCCGCACCGCGAGGCCGCGCGCCTCGGCGAGCAGGGCGGCCATCTCGGCCATCGAGCCGTGGCGCCGCGACGGATCTTTCTCCAGCGCCCGAAAGAGAATCCGCTCGACGTCGGGCCAGGGCGGGATTCCGCGGCCGGCGAACGGCAGCGGCGGATCCTCTTCCACCTGCCGCTCCATCTCCTCGCGCTCGTAGCGGAACTCGACGTAGTGATGTCCGGTCAGCAGCGCGTACAACAGCGCCGCCACCGCGTACTGTTCGCCCTGGAGCGACGCGGGGACGCTCACGTTCTGCCGCTTCCCGGCCAGGAACTCCGGCTCGAAGAAATAGGACACGCCGGCGCGGCCGGTTCGCGGCGGCCGATCGGCGAAGCGGGAGTAGCCGAAGTCGAGCAGCAGGACGCCGTCGCCGGCGATGACGTTGCGCGCGTGCACGTCGCCGTGCAGCACGCCGCGGGCGTGCAACTCCGCGTATGCCGCGGCGATCGACGCGCAGAGCTCGAGCAGCGCGGCGCGGTCGTGGCGCCGCTGCGCCGCGGCCACCCCGGCGTCGACACCGGCGATCCAGTCGATGATGAGATAGGGCCGCTCCTCGTGAACGCCCGCGTCGAGCAGCCGCGGGGCGATGCCCGAGCCGTCGAGATGCCGGAGGACCTCGACCTCGTTGTCGAACACGGCCTGCAAGCGCGGCGTGGTGTGACGGGCGATCTTGAGCGCGGCCACGTCGCTGCCGTTGCGCAGCTGATAGATCTCGCTGTCTTCGATGAGGCTGGCGCAGCGGACGATCTTCCACGTTCCGATGATCGTGCCGCTGTCGTAGCGCGGCCGGATCTCCTTCTCCTCGTCGGAGCCGGCCCGCACGAGGACGCCGCTCTGCACGAAACGTCCGAGGTGCGGCAGCATCTCGTCGAGCCGGGCCTCGGGATCGCAATCGAGAGCGCGGCTGTTCTCGAGGATCGCTTCGACGAGCGTGCGCGGCTCGCGGAAGAGGCCCAGCAGCGCCGCGGTCCGGCCGTCGATCACCTGCGACAGCGCGCGGCCGTGGCGGACCGACAGCGTGAAGTCGCCGTCGTCGAAGGAGATCCGCGAGCGCACGTCGTCGCTGAGATCCGCGCAGGGGATGAGGAGGACGTCCTGCTTGAGCACGAACGGCTCGGTGACGTTCATTCACCGCTCCAAAGCCGCGCGGATGGAGTCCAACTCTCGACGTCGATGCCGTGCCGGCGGGCGCGTTCGATGGCGAAGTGCCACGGCTCGACGGCGGCGCCGGGCGTTGCTTTCGCGATCGACAGAGCCGCTCCGAGACGTTTGGCGACCCACAGGCGCCAGCTCTCGCGCCCCAGCCATTGCAACGCCCGCTCGTTGTCGGGCGGATCGACGCCCCACGAGAGCAGGCCGTCGTCGTCGAGGCCGCTCGAGAACGGCACGCCGTGCGCGTCGCAGCCGGCCAGCTCGCGGCGCAGCAGCGCGGCCGCTTCGTCGAGCAGCGCGCGCGTGGTGAAGTAGGCGACGAGCTTGTCGGGACGCAGCAGCCCGGCCGCGTCCGCGCCGATCTTGAACGGCGTCTCCGGAAAATCGGAGAGCACGCGCACGACGATCTCGAAGGCATCGCGGATGCGTTCGGGCCGCGGGCTGACGTAGAGCTTGTACGTGACGTCGTCCGCGCCGTGCGGCATCGAAATCCTCGGCGACCAGCTCAGCCAGGCGGGGTTCTGGCGCGGTCCGTTCCAACTGCGATCGAGGAGGGCGCGGAGCGGGCCGCGGTCGGCGCCGAGGTGGGCGAGGATGGCGTCGCTGCCGGCGAAGCGCGTTTTCCAGAACGGCGTCAGCGGCATCCGGTTGTAGTAGTAGAGCGCCATCGACAGCGCCTGCGGATCGTTCTCCTCGAGATCCTGCGCGTGCAGCAGCGCGTCGCGCGACAGGCGCGCCGCCGCATCGCGGAGCGCCGGCGGATCGGCGAGAGGACAGACGAGGGGAAAGGCGGCGGCGCCGGAAACGAAGCCGTCGCCGCTCTCGATCTCCAGAATGCCGTCCAGGACGAGATCGACGACGTCGCCGTCGCCGAGCCACCGATCGTCGAGCAGCGACGCGGCGGTCAGCGACCGGAAGAGCTCCGCCGTTTGCCGCGGCACGGCCTGGAGGTTCATCGTCAGCGGCGGCTTGGGCACGAAGAGACCGTAGAAATCAGGGTCGCGCTCGAGCTCCTGGAACGGCCGGCGCTGCTCCTCCGGGAGCTCGGCGAGCTGTTTGAGGTCGACGTGAGGGCTCGACCGGAATCGGATCTCGCGCAACGTGGGCATGGGTTTCGTGGGAGGCAGCGGGCTTCCGGTCCGCGATCTAATTTTCGAGCTCGTTTGCGATTCGATCCCGAAGCTGCTGTTTGAGCTGCGCGACGTCGTCCTCGGTGAACCCACCTGCGTGGCGATGGTCGTGGTGGTGCGAGTGTTTGCAACTATGCTCGGCACATTCCGGTTGTCCGCTCGGCATGCAATCTCCCGAAGGGTCGCAGGACGTTTCGGCGAAGGCAGTGCCGGGGTCGCATAAGCACTGCACGCATTGGCTGCCGGCGCAGAGAAACATGGCAGCCGGAGCGTCGGCGATGTCGAAGCCCGCGCCGGGGCCGATCTCCAGCGGACGCATCGTCATGGGGATGACACTGATTCCCAGGTCTTTGATTTTGGCCATCAAACCTCCCTCTCACTGCTGAACCACCTGAATTGGCCGGAAGCCCGCGCAAGTGTAACGTCATTCCTTTTCGAACCGGACCATCCAGATGTCGCTCTGCTCCAGCGTCTGCCGCGCGTACAGCGTCGAGCCGTCTTTGGACAGGCGCGGAGGCACGGTTTCGAGATCGATGTCCGGCAGCGCTGGAAACGCGGCGGTCGTCACGCCGCGGCTCTGGAGGTCGAGAATCCCGATGTTCCGTTTCTCGAACAGGGCGACGTGCCGGCCATCGGGCAGCCACTGCGCCTTCACGCGGCGATCGAGGATTTTCTCCAATGCGTGTGTCGCGGGATCGTAAAGCGCGATCGCCGATACCGCGAGATCGACGAGCAGTTGCTTGCCGTCAGGCGACCATCGGAGCGTATTGATGTTGCCGCCGGCGATCGGCTCCAACCGTTGTCCGGTGGGACGGTCGAGGTGGACGAGCACGCTCGGCCCGTCGGTCTGCGCGGCCAGCGTTCGTCCGTCCGGCGACACGTTCGGCAGATAGATGTTCCGCTCGCCGACCCGCCGGAGATCGGCGTCGGCGGTGACGCGGGCGAGATCGCTGCCGTCCGCGCCGATGCTCCAGATCTGATAGTTGCCGTCGCGATTCGAATAGAAGTAGAGCGTCTTCCCGTTGGGCGACCACGTCACGCCGCGATCCCTCGCCGCGTCGTTGGTCAGGCGCCGCATGCGCGTGCCGTCGATGTTCACGACGAACAGGTCCTCCTGCGCGCCGCCGCCGGTCGTGAATGCCATTTGCTTCCCGTCCGGCGACGGCTCGAAGGTGAGAATCCCCTCCTCGCCGCCGAACAGCGGATGCGGCGGGCCGGTCCTGCCGCTGGCGGCGTCGAATGGGAACGCGACGATGCGGTACGAGCGGGTCACCGTGGCGAAGGCGATCTCCCCGTGCTGCGAGACGGTGAAGTTGCCGCTGGCCGTGGCCGGAAGCGACAGCGGCTCCGGCGCGCCGGTGGGCTCGCCGGTCGCTTCGTTCATGGCCACGCGCCAGAGGTTCAGCGTGCCGTCGCGGTCGCTGCCGAAGTAGAGATACCGTCCATCGGGCGACCAGACCGGATTCCAGTGAACGGAGGGATCGGAGGTCACGCGGACGACGGACCGCTTTGGCTGCGGAGCATCGGGATCGATCGTCCAGATGTCGCGCTGGCCGGTCCACGAGGAGATGCCCCAGAACGCGATGCGCTTGCCGTGCGGCGACCAGCTCGGCTGCGCCGCATCGCTCTCCTTGCCGAAGTCCGGGCCGCCGATTTTCGCCTGGACGAGCGCCGTCTTCGCTCCCGTCTGCACGTCGACGATCCACAGTTCGCTGGTGCGCGGGCGCACGTACGGGCGCAACTCGACCGGCTGCGTGCCGACGACGATGCGCTTTCCGTCGGGCGACCACGAGGGGTTGTGCCCGAAGTCGGTGAGGCGGCGGACCGACTCGCCGCTCGCTCCCATGACGAAGATGCCGCCGCCGCCGCGCTCGGAGCGAAAGGCGATCTGCGAGCCGTCGGGCGAGAAGGCCGGCTCGGAGTCGTCGTCCGGCGAGTCGGCGGTGAGGTTCGTCGCGGTCCGCCCGTCGACGCGCTGCACGTAGATGTCGCGGTTGCCGGACTGCGAGGAGACGTACGCGAACGTTTTCCCGTCGGGCGAGAGCGCCGGGAAGGTCATCATGCCGTCGGCGAACGTCAGTTGCTGGAACGTGCGCGGCGGGACGTGCCCGGCGCCGCGGCCGCGGAGGACCGCGATTCCGATGCTTGCCAGGGCGATGACGGCCGCGACGGCGAACATGGCGCGATACGGCAGCTCTTTCGCCGGGCTGGGCAGCGCGGCGACGCTGTCGGTGCGGCTCTTCTGGAACTCCGGCAACAGCGTCTGGAGCTGGAAGGAGAGGTCGCGCGCCGACTGGAAGCGGTCGCGCGGATTCTTTTCCATGCAGTGGCGCACGATGGCGTCGAGGGCCGGCGGCACTTTTTGATCGAACGCGCTCAGCGGCGGCGGATCGTCGCTCAGCACCGCGTTCATCGTTTCCACCGCCGACTCGCGGTCGAAGGCGCGGCGGCCGGAGAGCATCTCGTACATCACCGCGCCGAGGGAGAAAATGTCCGTGCGGTAGTCGAGCGGCTTGGCGCGCACCTGCTCGGGCGACATGTATCCGGGAGTGCCGACGACCATGCCGGTCGAGGTGAGATGCCGCGCCGTCCGGTTGCGGCCGTCCGCGTCGATCCCATCCTCGGCGAGCTTGGCCAGGCCGAAGTCGAGAATCTTCACCGGGCCGTCGGCGGTGATGAAGATGTTCTCCGGCTTCAGGTCGCGATGGATGATCCCTTTCTCGTGCGCCGCCGCGAGCGCCGCGGCGATTTGGATCGCGTAGTCGATGACCTTGCGGAGCGGCAAAGGCGCCGGCATGCCGTCGCCGATGGCGTCGCGCAGCGTCTCGCCTTCGAGCAGCTCCATGACGATGTACGGAGAGCCCTCCACCGTGCCGACGTCGAAGATCGTGACCAGACCCGGATGGTTCAGGGCGCCGGCGGCGCGGGCCTCCTGCTCGAAGCGCCGCACCCGGTCGTCGCCGGGCGCGAAGGCGTCGGGGAGGACTTTTACGGCGACGTCGCGCCCGATGCGCCGGTCGCGGGCACGCCACACATCCCCCATTCCACCGGCACCGATGTGGGCAAGGACCTCGTACGGCCCGAGCGTAACGCCTCTCGCGATCGTCATGAGTTACCGAAGTTGGAGAGTTTACGTTACCGGCAGGAGCGCGGTTTCGCCGGGCCTTTCAGTTCGGTCCATGCACCGTGAAACGGCCGATCCGGAGATGCTTCAGGTGACGGCCCGTGCCCTCGAATCCTTCGCGGCCGTGCAGAAAGCGGGTGTTGTCGACGACGATGACGTCGCCGGGACGCCAGCGGTGCGTGAGCCGCAGCGCGGGATCGGCGGCCACGTCGGCGACGCGCCGCAGCAGGGACTTGGCGCCGCGGCCGGAGCTGGCCGGCAGCTGGTAGATCACCTTCGCGCCGGGCGGCGGCATCGGCGTGAGGAGCAGCACGTCGCCGACGCCATGCACCCGCGCGAGGAGCGGCCGCTTCGCCGTGATGCCGTTTCGCGGCGATTCCATCGAATACTCGGTCGTGCGCAAGGCCAGCCGGTCCGCCACGCGCAAGTGCGCCAGCACGTCGCCCATCGGAACGAGGAAGAAAAGACCGCCCACTCTGCTGGCGGCCCTGCAGTACAAGACGACGTAGCGCGGCGGCTTGGTGTCGTAAGCGCACTCGCAATGCGGCGCGAGCCCCTTGCGGTCGAAGGCGACGGCGCGCCCGGCGAACGCCGCGTCGTATCGGACGGTCTGCATGCGGAACTTCGGATCCCACAACGCGCCGAATCGATGCGCCAGCGCGAACAACTGCCGGTCCGTCAGACCGCTCGTACGGGCCAGTCCATAGCCGTTTTCGCGGACTGCTTCGAGCAGGCGCGCGCCGAGCGGACGAGCATCGTCGGGATGGCAAGGCAGGAGGCTCGTCATTCGAAGAACGGCATGCGCGCGTTCTCCGGTGACGCCAGGTCAGCGATGAGAACGGCCACGCCGAGGTCTCCTTTCCAAAGGGAATGCGGGCGATCGGGCGGCACGGGAGCCGCGGCGGCGTGATTTGACAATTGGCGCGCGCGGCTCAGCCACTCGGCACTGCCGGTGTGCCTGTACAGATTGAGCAGCGCGTAGCCGCGGCCGGCGGTTCCGCAGCAGAGGCTCGCGGCGCTGCGCGGCTCGTCCCAGGTGTTCCACGCGCATTGCTCGGCGAGCTCCAGCCACCGCGCGCCGCCGAGGAGGCGATGGGCGAGCGTGAAGAGGAACACGTCTCCCGCGCTGCCGTTGCACCAGCCGGGGATGAGGCCGTGCGGAGCGTCGCCGATCATGGCCGGCCAGAACGCGCCGCGGCCCTTCGGGATCTTCAGGCGCAGGTATTCGTCCAGCCGCGCGACGAGGCGCGCCGGCAGCGGGTCGCCCGACGCTTCGCACCAGCGCAGCGCCGCGTAGACGTAACCCGCCCATCCGTGCGCGATGCCGAGGCGCGTGCCGGCGGGCGACCGGTCGAGGGGAGGATGGGCATCGAGGTCGCGCCAGATGGCGCCCATCGTCTCCGCGCCGAACGCGCGCAACGCCGCGGCGTCGGGGAGATCGCCGCCGGCGTCCAGGAGCATCGCCGCGGCGACGAGGCTTCCGGAGCGGCCGAGCGTCAGATCGAGTTGCGTGCATGGCTCGGCCGAGGCGGCGAGGAACGCCGCCGTGGCGTTGCGCTGCGCGAAGAGTTGATTTCTTGCGGCGGCGATCAGCGCCGCCGCGGCGTGCGCTCCCGGTTTCCCGTGGTACGGCGTGACGTCGCCGAGGAGCGGACTGCGTTCGTGCCAGGCGTCCTCGCGGCCGAGGAGCGCGGCGGCGCGCGATCGCCAGACGTCCGCCAGGGCGATCAGCGCCGGATCGTTCCGCGCCTCGGCGATGCGCAGCAGGCCCACCGCGGCGCCCGCGCAGCCGTCGGCGACCGACGCGGTCGGCGGCATCGCATAGCCGGCCTCGAACATCTCGCCGCCGCGCGCGAACGACTGCAGCGTCGCCTCGAGCAATGCGGTTGCCTCCGCCGAGACCGGCGTGGCCAGCGCCTCGCGTGCGGCGGCGTCGCGCGCCTCCGCGAGGGCGGCGGCCAGCTCCGCCATCGAGCCGTAGCGGCGGGCCGGCCTCTTCTCCAGCGCGCGGAAGAGGATCTCTTCGACCTCCGGCCACGGCGGAATGCCGCGCGCCGCGAACGGCAGCGGCGGATCGTTCTCCGCCTGCCGCTGCATCTCTTCGCGGTCGTATCGGAATTCGAGATAGTGACGGCCGGCGATGAGCGAGTACAGCAGCGCGGCGACGGCGTACTGCTCGCCCGCCGCCGACGCGGGGATCGTCTTTCCCCGCCGCTTCGCCGCCAGGAATTCGGGCTCGAAGAAGAACTGCACTCCGCCCCGGCCGGCGCGCGACGGCCGGCCGAAGAAGCGCGAATATCCGAAATCGAGCAGCGTCACGCCGCGGCCGGCGAGCACGTTGCGCGGGTTCACGTCGCCGTGCACGACGCCGCGCGCGTGCAGCGCCGCGTATGCCGCGGCGATCGAGGCGCAGAGGTCGATCGACGACGCGCGGTCGTTGCAGCATTGCGCGGCGGCGACGCCCGCTTCGACTCCGTCGATCCACTCGGCGATGAAAAACGGCCGTTTCTCGTGCCGCCCCGCCTCGAGCAGGTGCGGCGCGATGCCGCCGCCGTCGAGATGGCGCAGCACGGCGACCTCGTTCCCGAACAATGCTTTGATCTCGGCGGTATCGACTCTGGCGATCTTCAGCGCCGCGGCCGCGCTTCCGTTGCGCAGTTGATAGACCTCGCTGTCCTCGACGAGGCGGACGCAGCGGACGACTTCCCATCCGGCGAAGTTCGCGCCGCTGTCGAAGCGCGGGCGGATCTGCCCTCGCTCGGCCGAGCCGGCCGGCACGAGCACGCGGTTGTCGACGAACATCGCCAGCGGCGGCAGCAACTCACCGAGACGGGAGCGCGGATCCTGGCCGAGCGCCCGGCTGTTCTCGATCACGGCGCTGACGATGGTCCGAGGCTCGCGGAAGAGCGCGAGCAGCGCCGCGGTGCCGCCGTCGATGACCTGCGAGCGCGCGCGGCCGTGGCGGTGCGAGAGCGTGAAGTCGCCGTCGTCGAAGGCGATCTTCCCGCGCAGCGCCTCATCGAGCTCGGCGCAGGGGACGAGAATGACGTCCTCTTTGAGAACGAACGGCTTGGTGACGTCCACGTAGCTCATGGGGGAGGGCTCCCGGTCCACCCAAGGCTACTGCTCGTTGCGGAGCTGTTCTTCGAGCTGTCTCTCGAGCTGCGCGACCGCCGCGTAGCCGAAGCCGCTCGCGCGGTAGCCCCTTTTCGTGGGCTTCTTCGCCGGCGCTTTTTTCGCGGGGGCTTTTTTCGCCGGGGCTTTCTTTGACGGCTTCTTCTTCGACGGCCGGCGATAGGTGCCCGGGATACAGCTCAAATCGGGGCAGGTGGTGGAACTGGGACACTTGTCCGTTTCTCCTCCAAACATCCAATACTCGTACGCCTTGTCGGGCGGTGTTGCCGGAATCACATGGACTCCCAAGTCTCGGATCTTGAGCATTGCTCCTCCTCACGTTCGTAATGAAATGGATGGACCGGAGACCCTACTCAAGGTGTGTCGGAAATCGCCGAAAGCCTACCCCTCGGCCTCATGGTTTTTCGACGTGCGCGATCCAGACGTCGCCCTGCTCCACCGTCTGCCGCGCGTAAAGATGGGCATTGTCCCTGGACAGGTGAGGAGCCATGCCGGCGGGGGATTCGATTCCCGGCAGCAAGTTGATGGGGCTCGTCGCGACGCGCCGGCTGTCGAGATCGACGATGCCGACGTCGCGATTCTCGAAGAACGCGATGTGCCGGCTGTCGAAAAGCCATTGCGGAGAATAGCCGGCATTCAGGATCTCGAGCCGGCCGGTCCGGAGAGAATAGACTCCGATCCGTCTCGAAGCGGGATGGGAGGGGTTGAAGACGATCCCGGTGAGCTCGTTGCCGTCCGGCGACCACTTCGGCGCGGTGAGCGTGTCGCCCGAGGCCTGCCGGCACATCTCCAGGCGGTGTCCGGCCGGCCGGTCGAGATGAACGAGGACGGCGGCCGCGCCGCTTTGGGCGGCGAGCGTCCGTCCATCCGGCGAGGCGCTCGGCATCACGACTTCCTGGGCTCCGATCCGCCGAAGGTCGGCGTCATCCGTGACGCGCGTCAGGGCGCTGCCGTCGGCATGGATGCTCCAGATCTCATAGTGGCCCCCGCGGTTCGAGTAAAAGTAGAGCGTTTTTCCATCGGCCGACCACGTGACGCTGCGGTCTCTCGCATCGTCGGTCGTCAGTTGGCTCAGATGCGTCCCATTGGCGTACGCGACGAACACGTTCTCTTGCGTGGTGCCGGCGGTGAACGCGATCGACTTGCCGTCCGGCGACGGCTCGAACGTCAGGATCTCGAGGGTCCCGCCGAATAGCGGCCGCGGCTCGCCGATCCTGCCGCTCTTCGCGTCGAACGGAAACGCCAGCAGCCGGTACAGCCTCGTCAGCGTCGTGTACGCCAGGTCTCCCTGGCGCGACATGGCGAAGTCGCCGCTGAACCCTGCCGGCAAGGTCATCGGCTCGGGTGCTCCGGCCGGCTTCCCGCTCGTCTCGTCGATGGCGATCCGCCAGAGATTCATCGTGCCGTCGCGGTCGCTGCCGAAATAGAGGTAGCGTCCATCGGGCGACCAGACGGGGTTCCAATCGGTGGGCGCGTCCGAGGTCACGGGGACGATCGTCTGCCTCGGCTGCGGAGCATTGGGGTCGACCGTCCAGATGTCGCGCTGGCTGTTGCGGGAGAGACCCCAAAACGCGATGCGCTTTCCGTTCGGCGACCAGCTCGGCTGCAGCGCGTCGGTCCCCGGACCGGCGTCTCCCGGCTTGACGAGCAACCGCTTCACTCCCGTATGCGTGTCGACGATCCACAACTCGCCGTATTCGTGGTGCGAGAGCGGCCGCAGGTCGACCGGTTGGGTCGACACGACGATGCGTCCGCCGTCCGGCGACCACGACGGGTTGTGACCGATGTCGGTGATCCGCCGCAGCGATTCTCCCGCCGCGCCCATCACGAAAATGCCGCCTCCATCGCGTTCGGAGCGGAAGGCGATCTGCGATCCGTCGGGCGAGAAGGCCGGCTCGGAATCGTCGAACGAAGAGTCGGCGGTGAGGTTCGTGGCGGCGCGGCCGTCGACGCGCTGCAGGTAGATGTCGCGGTTTCCCGACTGCGACGAAACGTACGCGAACATCTTCCCGTCCGGCGAAAGCGTCGGCAGCATGGCCACGCCCTCGGCAAAGGTCAGCTGCTTGTACGTGCGCGCCACCGGCGTCGCGGCGGGGATGGCGCGGTTGTGGAAAATCGTGAAGCCGCCTGCCGCCAGCGCGAGCACGGCGATCACTACCACCGCGGCGCGGTACCGCATCGGCTTGCGCGGCGCCGCGTACAGCGCCTCGAGCCGGTCGGTCCGGCTGTTCTGCACTTCCGGCAGCGTCCGGAGCTGGAAGGCCAGATCGCGCGCCGACTGGAACCGGTCGCGCGGGTTCTTTTCCATGCAATGCCGCACGATGGCCTCGAGCATCGGCGGCACGTTCGGCGCGATCTCGGCGAGCGGCGGCGGGTCCTCGTTCAGCACCGCCGTCATCGTCTCCACCGCGGATTCGCGGTCGAAGGCGCGCTGGCCGGTGAGCAGTTCGTACAGCAGCGTGCCGAAGGCAAAGATGTCCGTGCGGTAATCGAGCGGTTTCGCGCTGACCTGCTCGGGCGCCATGTACCCCGGCGTGCCGACGACCATCCCGATCGACGTCAGGTGCCGGTCGCTCCGGACGCGGCCGTCGGGATATTTCGCATCGTCGGTGAGCTTGGCGAGGCCGAAGTCGAGGATCTTCACGCGGCCTTCGACGGTGATGAAGACGTTCTCCGGCTTGAGGTCGCGGTGGATGATTCCCTTCTCGTGCGCGACGGCCAGCGCCGAGGCGAGCTGGATGGCGTAGTCGATCGTGCGGCGCAGCGGCAGGCGAGTGGCCTTGCCGTCGCCGAGCGCGTCGCGCAGCGTCTCTCCTTCGAGCAGCTCCATGACGATGTACGGCGCGCCCTCGATCGTGCCGACGTCGAAGATCGTCACCAGGCCGGGATGGTTCAGGGCGCCGGCGGCGCGGGCTTCCAGCTCGAAGCGCTTCACCCGCTCGTCGCCGGGCGCGTAGAGGTCGGGAAGGACTTTGATCGCGACGTCACGCCCGATGCGCTTATCGCGCGCGCGCCATACATCCCCCATTCCACCTGCGCCGATATGAGCGAGGAGCTCGTACGGGCCGATCGTTGAGCCGCGTGAAATCGTCATGGATGGAGTGCCGGAGTTGGTTTGATTCAGTATGCTACACGGAGGCGGATGCGACGGTCACATTTCGCAAGTGCGCCTCGACGTATTCCGGATCCCACGTCCGGCTGATCACGCACGAGTTCGTTCCGCCGATGCCCATGGAGAGCTTGCCCGCGTAGCCGCCGCCGTCGACCTTGCAGCCGTCGGTCTGCACGAACTTGGCGTCGTGCACTTTCACGTCCGCGTGCAACTCCCCCTCGGTCAGCGGAATCGGGTAGAGCCGCCCCTTGGCCATGCCGAGGTGCTGCGCCGTCAGTTCCCACCCGCCGCCGACCGACATCCCGTGGCCGAACGTCCCCTTGCGCGCGGTGAAGAGCACGTCGGGGTGCAGCAGCTCGAGCGAGTGCTCGATCTCCGTGGCGTCGCCCGGCGTGGCCGTGGCGTGCATGTCCCACGTCGTCACGTCGCTGGTCTGCACGTCGCGCAGCGCGGCGCGGATGGCCAGCTGCGGACCGCCTTTCGACGGCGTGATGATGTGATGTGCGTCCGACGACGTGCCGACGCCGACGATCTCCATGCCCAGCGGACGGAATCCCTTCGCCATCAGCTCCTCGGCGTCGCCGACGATCCAGACGCAGGCGCCGCCGGCCACGTGCGTCCCCTTGAGGGCCGTGAGCGGGCGGGAGACGTCGGCGTCGGCGGAGAGGACGTTGGCGTTGTAGAACGCCGAGATCAGCACCGCGTGCGGCGGCGGATCGCACATGCCGACGACGACGGCCTTGGCCTCGCCGCGGTTGATGGCGTCGGTGGCGAGCTTGATGGCGATGCCGAACGACGCGCACGCGCCGACCGGCGCGAACGACGTGCCGACGATGCGCCCGAGCATGGTGATCTGCGCGGCGCCGATGTTGTCGATGTTCCAGAGGAGGTTCGGCGAGACCGCCGCCCACGGCTCCTCGGGGCAGTCCCACTTGCGGTTCAGCGCGCGGATCTTGTTCAGCTTCTGGCGGATCGTGCTGAGCTTCGCCGAGCCCGACGCCGGCGGCACCGGCTCGCCCTGAATGGCCGCGGCCTCGGCGAGGTAGTCCTGCAGCGCGTCGCTCTTGGCCGCCCAGAACGCTTCCCAGGCGTGCTTCGCCTCGATCCACGCCTCCGAGCCGATCGGGAACTCCTCGGGGTCGCGCGGCGCGGCCGGATCGGCGCTGCCGTCGACGTGCGCGCGCAGCGCGGCGCAGCGCTCCGGCGCCGCCCAGAACTCGTTCCAGCGCCGCTGCGCGCGCTCGTACTGCATCGACGCCGCGTGATGCGTGCCGAGGTCGCCGACGCCGGTGCCGACGTAGACGTGCGCCTGCGTGCCGAGCGATTGGAGGTACTGCTCGATGCCGGGATTTTGCCCGAGGGCCTGGATGAACGCGCCGATGGCGTACTGGGCCATCGATCCCATTTTGTCTTTCAGCTGCGCGAACTTCGCGGGGGGAAACCGGGCGTCAAACCACTCGTGGTATGTTTCGAAGTCGAACTCCGGGACGCCGACGAGGAAGTTGGAGGGGCCGTAACCGCCGAACGGCGAGAGCCAGCTTTCGGCGCGCTCGAGGTTGCGCTCGAACGCATCGACGTTCGGCGATTTCGGGGCCACCAAACCCCAGCCGAAGATGCCGATGCGGCGCCGCTCCGTCATGGCGGGGCATTGTAGCGAAAAGTTCTGTCAGGAAAATTGCATGGGATTCGGGCCGAGGTTCAGGTGAAAACAACGACGACGCTCCTCGCCCTCGCGCTTCTCGTGTGTGCCTGCGGGAAGGGCCACCGCGGCGCCGATGCGCAGCAGCAACAGCAGACGCAGACGATCGCCCCCGCCCCCGCGCAGCCCGACCAGAGCGCCACCGACACGGCCATGACGCAGACCGTCGAGGTCGACGACAGCCGCTCGGAAGGGGAGGGCGGGACGGCGGCGGCGCCGGCGCCTCCTGCGAAAGCGCCGAAGCCGGCCAAGAAAAAGCATTGAGAGTCCCCGTCATCCTGAGCCGCGCAGACGGCGAAGGATCTCCGGATACGACGCCGTTGCATTTTGAGATGCTTCGGCGTCTGCGCGCCTCAGCATGACGCCGATGTACGAATCCTTCATCGAGCGCGACATCGACGCCATTCCCGCCGCCGTGCGCGCCTTCCGCGATGAGCATGGCTCGATCGAAACCTACAAATCCATCGGCCGCTTCGCCGTCCTCGCCTACTCGCCGTCGCAGCATGGCAAGCACGCGGTCCTCGCCTGCCTCGCGGCGTGGGCGCTGCGCGAGGAGCCGTACTTCGACGACGTCGTGACGCAGTGCGCGATTTACGCGGCGGAGAGCCGGCAGCCGTGGAGCGAGCCGCCGATCCTGTCGCCGCCGGCCATCGACGACGACCAGCGCGGCGACGTCGACGAGCTGCGCGAGGCGATCGCGGCCTTGGATCGCCTGCGCGGCGAGCGCTGGCTGGCGAAGCGCCTGAACGACGACGATCTCGCCCGCGACTACTTCACCGCCGCCGCCGACGACTTCGAAGACCTCGGCCACAAGCTGATCGTCGCCGACGCCGCCTGGCGTCTCGTCCCGATCCTCGGCGAGCACGGCCGCTTCGCCGCGCTGAGACTCGGCATCTGGGAGATGTGCGCGTATCCGGGCGAGCGCTACGTCGAGCGGGGAGAGATCGCCGAGGATCTCGATCGAAGGCTCATCGACAACGTCATCGCCAACGAAGGCGACATCGAATCCGCCCACGCCCTCTTCCTGCTCGAGGCCGCGCGCGGCAAGCCGATTGAAAATCGAGTGCGCGATTTCCTGACGCACACGACACAACCATCTGCGCCCCGCCCCCTGCGCCCCGCGCCCTCGTCGCTGCCAGTCTACAAACTGAGCAGGGACTACGCCGAATACCTGAAGATCTGCGCGCTCACCGCCGATCCCGCCGTCCGCGCCGCCGCGCGCCTCAACCTCGACCGCTCGCACTTCGATGAACTAACGTTCGCCTGATGCTGCGCAAACTGCTTCCTCTGCTGCTCGCCGGCTGCGCCACCGCGCCGTCGCCGCTCGCGCTGAAGATCGACGCGCTCGCGAACCGCCTCCCGCACGCCGTCTGGGGCATCGCCGTCGAGGACGACGCCGGCCGCCGCCTCTACGAAAAGAACGCGCGGACGCTCGTCATCCCCGCCTCGAACCGGAAGCTCTTCTCCGGCGCGACGGCCGCGAGCTGCCTCGGCTTCGAGCAGCAGCTCTCCACCGACTTCTTTCTCGACGGCGCCGACCTCGTCATCCGCGGCGGCGGCGACCCGTCGTTCGGCGGACGCTGGACCTTCGACCGCGACGCGCTCTTCGATCCGGTCGTGAAGGCGCTGCGCGCGCGCGGCGTCGCCGCCGTGGGCGACGTCGTCGCCGACGCCTCGGCCTTCGACCGCATCACCATTCCGCCGCAGTGGGAGATCGAGGACGTCGGCACGTCGTACGGAACGCCGGTCGACGCGCTCGCCTACAACGAGAACGTCGTCGGCATCTCGGCCGCCGGATGCGGATATCCGGTCGACACCGATCCGCTCTTCGTCACGGCGACGCTGAACTGCTCGCCGGGCGACGTCGCCGTGCGCTCCGATGCGAACAACACGATCGCGATCTCCGGCGCGGTGCCGAGTCCCTTCCATTCGCTGAACTCCATCGCCGATCCCGCGCTCTACGCCGCGCAGGCGCTCGCGTCGGCGCTCCGCCACGCCGGCATCGCCGTCCGCGGCGTGCGCGCCGGCCGCAGCGCGTCGGCGAACAAGATCGCGTCGATCCTCTCGCCGCCGATGTGGCAGCTCCTCTCGGTGGAGATGAAACCGTCGCAGAACCTCTACGCCGAGATGCTCTACAAGGATGCCGGCGGCGGCACGTACGCCGGCGCGCGCGAGGCGGAGCGGCGCTTTCTGACGATCGAGGCGGGCGTCGATCCGGCGGAGTTCCGCTTCGTCGACGGCTCCGGCGTCTCGGCCACGAACTTCGTCGCGCCCGAGGCGGCCATCAAGGTGCTGCGGTGGATGAACGATCCGGCGCGCCGCGCGGCGTGGTGGCTGATCCTGGCCATGCCCGGCGAAGAGGGGTCGCTGCACCGCCGCCTCGTCGAGCTCGCGCCGCGGCTGCGCGGCAAGACCGGCACGCTCACCGGCGTGAGC
>Ga0070717_10000914_pt1 | contig 19626 bp, 18 predicted proteins | sample LARL113metaG_FD_71366 | JGI IMG/M metagenome (GOLD analysis project Ga0070717, IMG submission 71366) | Corn, switchgrass and miscanthus rhizosphere microbial communities from Kellogg Biological Station, Michigan, USA - LAR L11-3 metaG | ecosystem: Host-associated > Plants > Roots > Rhizosphere ... | reverse complement strand
TCAATGACTTGCAGCCGCTCCTGGAGGCGATCCTCAGGGCAATGCGGCCGCACCTCGATCTTCCGTTCGCATTGTTCGGCCACAGCATGGGAGCGCTCCTCGCATTCGAGGTCGCACACCGGCTGGAGCGCGAAGGCAACCCCTGCGCGAAGCTCATCGCCTCGGGATGCCGCGCGCCGCATCTGCCGAGCCTGGACGAGCCGGTCAGTCATTTGCCGAACGAGCTGCTGGTCGAGGAAATGCGGCGCTTCAATGGCACGCCGTCGGAGATCCTCGTCGACCGCGAGATGCTCGACCTGGTCCTGCCGGCCTTCCGGGCCGACCTGGCCATTTGCGAGCGCTATCTGGCGGCGGAGGAGGCCCGGCCGCTGTCGTGCCCCATTACGGCGTTCGGCGGACTGCAGGACGCGGAAGTGGGCGCGCCGGCGATCGTCGACTGGAAGCGCCATACCAGCGCGGCGTTTACCCACCGGATGTTTCCCGGCGGACATTTCTTTGTCAATGAACAGCGGCCGTCCGTGCTGCGGGCGCTGTCGATCGACTTGGCGCGCGCCGCGGCCGTCCCGCGCCTCAGCAGCGCGGCACGCTGAAAGCCCTCAATCGACGAGCATCGTGTCGCCGCCCGCGAGGCGGTAACGCAGCACCTTCCCTGACGCCGAGCGCGGGATGGAATCGATTTTCTTCACGTTGCGCAATGCCAATGGATGCGGCAGGAGGAGCTTGACGCTCTCGCGAATGCGGGCCGCGTCCGCGGCGCCGGCATAATAGAGATCGACGACCTCGCCGAACGTGGCGTGGCGCGCGGAGACGGCGGCCACGTCGTTCAGCCCGAGCTTGCCGACGACGGCCTGCTCGATCTCGACGAGGGAGATGTTGCTGCCGCTGAAGATGGCAATGAGCTTCTTACGGCCTGTAATGCGGAAAAAGCCCTCGGCGTCGCGCGTGCCGAGGTCGCCGGTATGGAGCCAGCCTCCGCGCATGGCGCTGTTCGTCGACTCCGCGTCGCGGAAATAGCCGAGCATCACGCCGCCGCCGCGGAGGCGAATCTCGCCCGCGGCGCCGTCGTCCACGGGACGGCCCTCGTCATCGACGACCTCCGCCTCGAAATTCACCGGCACGCCGACGCTCCCGGCCTTTCGCCGGTCGGCGGGATTCGAGAACACCTGGCCGGCGCACTCGCTCAATCCCATCGTCTCCACGACCGGGACGCCATAGAGCGCCTCGAATTTCTCGAGGATGGCCGGCGACAGCGGAGCGGCGGCCGAGCGCGCGAAGCGGCAGGAGCTCAATGCGCCGGGCGGCGGCGCGACCTGCACGAGCATGCCGTAATGAAACGGCGTGCCGCTGAGCCACGTCGGCGCGTACTTGCGCATCAAGTCGAAAAACACGGGCGGCGAAAAACTGCGCTGCATGTAGACGACGCTGCTGCCCGTCAAGAGCGGCGTCAGAAGCGTCGTCACAATGCCGTTGATGTGCGTCAGCGGCAGGCAGCACATGGCGACGTCCGCCGCGCCGATGCCGTGGGAGGCGACGACGTTCTCGACGCCGGCCAGGACGTTCGCCGCCGACAGCACCACGCATTTGCGGCGGCCGGTGGAGCCGGAGGTCAGGATGCCGAGGCGGGCGGCCTGCTCGTTTGCATCGGCGGGCGCGCCCAGCGCGGGATCGACGCTCCACTCCGGCCCCTCGCGCACGATGACGCGCGGCGCCAGGATCCGCAGGAGCTCCGCGTCGGCGGCATCGCTCGACGCGCTCTCCAGCGGCACGGCCATTCCGCCGGCGGCCATTGTGGCGAGCAGATGGACGACGGCATCGGCGCCGAGCGGCAGCTTGATGGCCACGCGCACGCCCGGTCCGACGCCGCAAGCCTGCAGGCGGGCCGCGCAATCGCGGACGAGCTCCTCGAGCTCGCCATAATGAATTTCACGCCCTTCGCCGCCGAGGACGCAGAAGAGCTTCCGGGAATCGGCTGCGGCGAGCGCCTGGAGCAGGCGCCCGCCGAAGACGTCGACGGAGAGGTCGGGGGTAACGGTCATCGCGGCGGGAGCGTCAATAGATCATCGACGGGTCGTGATAGAACTTGAACTCGAGGAGATTGTTCGACGGGTCTTTGAGGAAAAACGTCTCGTGCTCCTCGGTTTTTCCTTTGAAGCGCGCGAACGGGCTGCGGAAGAAGTCCACCTCGCGGGCGGCCAGCGCGGCCATGAAGTCGTCATAGCGGGCGCGGTCGGTGAAGGTGAAACCGAAATGGCGCGGATAGAGCGCCGGCTCGGGATCGATTTTCGCGGGGGCGAGATGGCAGACCACCTGGTGCCCGAAGAACTCCAGGGTCACGCGGTCGTCGTAGCGGCGCGCCACGCGCGCGCCGACGGTCTGTTCGTAAAAGCGGGCCGCCTCGTCGACGTCGCGGCACGGGATGGCCAGGTGGAAAATCCCCGCCATTACAGCTGCTCCATCGCAAAGAACGTGTCGGAGCGGATGCCGAGGCGCAGCGTTTCGAGGGCGATGACGTCCGTAAAGGCGATGTTGCCGAGGTTCACGTTCGCTCCGAGGCGCTTCACGAAGTAGGACTGCAGCGTCTTGGTCGGCGCCTCGAAGACGAGATCCTCGAGCACGGGAATCGACCGCACGATCTCCTCGATCAGGCCGATGCGCAGCTCGCCGGAGGAACGGCAGATTCCGCTCGATCCCCCCTCGCGGGCCTCGGTGATCACCTTGGAGGCTCCGGAGGTGAAATCCTCCAGGATGTACTCGACCCATTGGGCCGGATACATCGTCTCGGACTTGTCGCTGTCCTTGAAGCCGACTTCGCTGAAGACGCGGAAGTCGTGCGAGAAGTCGCGGATGTGGCGGGCTTTCTCGCTGTTCGTCATCGGCAGCGTGCCGTTGGAGATCTCGACGTTGCGGCAATTCCAGCGTTTGAGGAAGTTGTAGTAGAGGTCGAGCTTCCGCTGGTGAGCAGCCTTCTCGAACAGCGTGCCGCCGAAGAAGAAATCGACGTCGTGCTGCCGCAAACAGGCGATTTTCCGCTCCAGCTCCGTCGTGACGAGGGCCGTGCCCCAGCCGAATTTCACGTAGTCGATGAACGGATGATGGCTGCGGATGACGTCCTCGAATTTGCCGGTGGCGAGACCGGTGTCGATGAGGCAGGTCAGGCCGGTGATGCGCGGCTTCGATTCACGCTCCGGGACGGAGATGAACGACTCGTGCTGAACGAAAATGTCGATGGCGGTCATTGACGGTTCTCCTGGAAATGTGAGCGGCTCAATGCAGCGCCGGGATCGGCTCCAGCGTCTGTAATGCGGCCTTGCGGACGTAGGCGTGGGGATCGGCGAGGGCGCGGTTCCAGACGCTCTCCACGCCGGAGGGCTCGAGCTTGGCGAGCGCGCCGTACGAGGCCGCGCGGACGCGCGCCGACTCGTGCGTGGCAGCGAGGGTCTCGAGGGTCGAGGCAGTGGTGGAGTCGCCGATGACGCCGGCCAGCTCGCACATGAAAACGCGGCCGCTGTTCTGCTTGCCCGACACGCGCGAGATGGTGCTGGAGTCGAGGTCGAAGAAATACTGGTCGTGCCCGTACTCCTCGGGGCGGACGATCATCAGATTCAGCGAGATCGAGAAATCGATCGGATGCTCCTGCGAATGGACGTCGCGCGAGCCGCGGTAATACATCACCTTGCCGCGGGGCAACGACGTGCGTCCGAGGTAGTGCAGGTCGACCTTCTCGCCGGCCTCGCCCGTGACGCGGTCGTGCTCGTACTCGTAGAGCCGCGTCCAATAGCCCGAGCCCCAATAGCCGACCGTGAGGAAGCTGAAGTTGTGGTCGTGCGGGACGAGGTACGGGAAGAGGTTCTTCTCGGCCTCGCTGATCTCCGGGATGTTCGACGGCGGCATCCAGATGTTCGCGCGGACGAACCAGTTGCGATACGAGGCGAGGACGAACGTCTGCGCCGTGTAGTCGTTGCCGATCTGGAAGTCGTCCCATTTGAGCAGATCGCGGTTGAGGCGGTCCGTCAGGAAGGTCTCGTTGTTGGAGAGGGCGCGGAACGGCTCGGCCGCGGCGAGAGCGCTTTCGTGGTCGCTGGAGTCGAAATTGTTGCGCAGGTAATCGAGGAACTCGTCGAGATCGATCTTCTTCTCAGTGGTGGTTTCGAGGGTCAATGCCATTGGGGATCACTCCGTAGCGGCCGCAACGGCCGGCGATGCGGCCATTTGCGCCAATTTCGCCAGCGAGCGCGTGGCGGCGTTGCGAACGTGGGGATGAGGGTCATTGACGGCCTCGCGCACGCGGGCCGTTCCTTCTTCGGGATCGAGAGCCATGATCGACCGCAGCGCCGTCCAGCGGACGAAGTGGTCCTTGTGCTCGAGCAGCCTGCGCAGCCCGGGCAGCGACGAGTTCCCGCCGACCGCGGCCAAGAGACGCGCCGTGTATTGCAAGCGCGACGAGCCGGTCTCCGCGGCCAGGGCGCGCGTCGGCAGCGACGTGGCGGGGTCGTACTCCCACAATAGCGAGCGGCGGACGTCCGACACGAACAGCACCGTCATCGCCGGCGCATCGCAGTTGCTGGCGCCGATCACGTCGTGGCCGGCGCGAAACTTCACCATGTCGCCGGGGCCGAGCTTCACCTTTCCATTGGGAACGAGCCGGGCCTGAGGATCGAATACTTCATTGCGAAGGCCGGGGGGCTGTACATAGAGATGGGCGGAGACGGTGCCCGGCCCGAGGACGCTCATCATGCGATGCTCCGGCATCGTCGAATACTTCGGCTCCGGCACGTCGTTCGGCCGCACCAGAATCAGGAGCAGCCGGTATTCGGGGCGGCGGACGATGGTCAGCTTCACGCTCGTGCTGCCGGGCGGGATGTAGCCGCGCACCGTGGCCATGCGGCCCAGCTCGTAACCGGTCAAGTCGCGCTCGAAGCCGGACGTGCTGAGGGCGCGGAAGGCCGGCTCGCAGCGCCAGAAGGCATCCTCGTCGCCCTCGGCGAGGATGTTCTCGACGGTGTCGACGAAGGCGCTCAACGCGGGGACGGCGCGGATCCTCTCCAATTCGCTCTCGCGAACCGGTCCTGCATGCGCCATTAAGTCTTTAGGTTCCATGAGATGTCTCGAGAAGAGAATTGCGATTCTTTTTTTGTTCGGGCTGCGAAAAAAAAGCTAGTTCTTAGCTGTAGTACCAAACAACGATGTCGACCGAGACTTCGACCGAAAAGCAGATGCTGCCGGAAACGGCTTCCCCAACCGAGGACGGGGCAACGACGGCTTCGAGCTCTTCGAGCATGTACTGATTATTCATTGGCGTGATCTCCTCCCAAATTTTGAAATGACGACGACTCACTCTTCTCGAGACACCTCGTGCACCCAAAGCTCAATTTGAATAGAGCCGTCCCGGTACGGATGTCCGGCGGGCTGATTCAGTAGTTCGGGGGACCGAGCGATTTTGGAGCGGGCAGAGTAAACGAAAGGTTCCCCGGCTGTAAAGCTGTTTTTCGGCATCTCAGGCTGTTTCGCTGTTACATTTCGCCGTCCACGTCGTAACAGCGGGCAGGAGCAGGGATGGCACGCCGCGGCGGGAAGAATTCCTGACTCGTCGCGCTTCTACAGCCATCCGACCCGCTCGGGTCCAATCCTTTCTAGGGAGATTTCACACGTCATGTCAGATGCGATGCTGAGGGTGTCGAATGTCGTCAAGACGTTCGACCGGGTGAAAGCTGTCGACGGCGTATCGTTCGAGGTCCGCCGCGGCACGATCACCGGCCTGCTCGGCCGTAACGGGGCAGGAAAAACGACGACCATCCGGATGATCACCGGCATTCTGTTGCCGGACTCGGGCGCGATCGAGTCGCCGCTCGCCGAGAGCGGCCGGCGGTTCCGCGACCACATCGGATATCTCCCCGAAGAGCGCGGCCTTTACAAACAGATGCAGGTGCTCGATCACCTGCTGTTCCTCGGCGAGCTGAAGCAGTGCCGGGGAGCGAAGGCGCTCGCCGCCGCGGAGCGCTGGCTGCGCCGCTTCGAGCTCTGGGAGAAGCGCGAAGCGAAGATCGAGGAGCTCTCGAAAGGCAACCAGCAGAAGGTCCAGCTCGCGGCCGCGCTGCTGCACGACCCGGAGCTGATCATCCTCGACGAGCCGCAGTCGGGACTCGACCCGGTCAACATGATCCTGGTCCGCGACCTCCTGCGCGGGCTGAAGGAGGACGGGAAAACGATCCTCCTCTCGACGCACATGATGGTCGAGGCGGAGAAGCTGGCGGATGAGATCGTCGTCATCCACGAAGGGCGCACGGTTCTCTCCGGCAGCGTCGACGAGGTGCGCGCCTCCTCCGGCCGCAAAACGCTGCAGCTCGAGTTCGACGGCGACGGCGCCTTCCTCGGAACGCTGCCGCACGTCGCCGCCGCCGCCCTTACGAACCGCACGGCCGAGCTGACGCTGGCCGCGGGCGGCAACACGCAGGACGTCCTGCACGCGGCGGCGGCGAAGCTCCACATCCGCCGCTTCGAGATCGCCACCCCCTCGCTGGAAGACATCTTCGTCGAAAAAGTCGGCGGCCAGACGCTCGGCCTCGCCGTCCCGGAGGCCAACTGATGAACCGCATGTTCGCCGTTTTCAAACGTGAATATCTCCAGGCCGTCCGCAAGAAGATGTTCATCGTGATGACGCTCCTCCTGCCGTTGGGGATGGCGGCGCTGATCACGCTGCCGGCGCTGCTCGCCGGCCGCGGATTGAGCGGGAAGAAGATCGCCGTCGTCGACGGCACCGGCGCGCTGCGCGCGGAGATCGAACGGCCGGCGGACCTCGTCGGCGCGACGCTTCTTTACGTCGACGGCCGCGGCCAGTCCGACCTCAAGGCATTCGCCAAGCCGTCGCTCGACCGGATGCGCCTGGCCAAACCGGGCGACGACAATCGCATCGACGGCGTCGTTCTCGTGCCCGCAACCGCGCTGCGGGATTCGAAGGTCACGCTGCGCTACTACAGCCGTTCGTCGACCGACGTGATCGGCCAAACGGCCGTATCGATGCAGCTCAACCGGGCCTTGCAGCGCCAGCGCCTCCTCGGCCGCGGCGTCACGGCGGCAGAGGCCGACGTCGTGCTCCACCAGGCGGACGTCGACGCCGTCCAGCTCGCGCCGGACGGCAGGGAGCTCAAGGGCGGCCGGGCGAACTTCCTCCTCGGCTTCGTCTTCGCGGCGCTGCTGGTGATCCCGGTGCTGCTCTACGGCGTCGACATCCTCCGCGGCATCGTGGCGGAGAAGAGCGATCGCGTCGTGGAGGTGCTCCTCTCCTCGATCGACGCCCGCGAGCTGCTGACCGGCAAGATCCTCGGCGTGGCCGCCGTCGGCCTGACCCAGGTCGGCGTCTGGGCGATTCTGGGCCTCGTCGCCGCCGGCTACTTCGGCGCGGTGGCCAGCGCGGCCGGCGTCGACGTCGCCCAGTTCATCCGCCCCATCACCTTCCTGTTCTTCGCCGTCTTCTTCCTGCTCGCGTACATGACCTGGGTGTGCATGTATGCGATCGGCGGCGCGGTCTCGAACTCCGACAAGGAGGCGCAGCAGCTCGTCGCGCCGCTGATGCTGGTGTTGATGGTGCCCTGGTTCCTGATGGTTCCGATCATCACGAACCCCGACTCGCGCCTGACCATCTTCCTCTCGCTCTTCCCGATCTTCTCGCCGATCACGATGTTCGTGCGGACGCTCGTGTCGAATCCGCCGGCGTGGCAGATCGCGGCCTCGATGGTCATCTCGGCCGTCACGATCGTGGGCCTGTTCGCCGCCACCGCGAAGATCTTCCGGCTCGGCATCCTGTCGTACGGCAAGCGGCCGACGATCCCGGAGCTGCTGCGCTGGCTCAAGGTGGCGTGAGCGCCCCGAATGGAGAATTCATGAAACGCTGGCACGTCATCATTCTGTCGATCGCCATCCTGTCGCTCATCGTCGGCGCCAGTCTGCGCGGCAGCGACTCGTCGGAGGAGCCGGTGTACGCCGAGAAGGCCGCGGTTCGCTCCGTCGTCTCCTCCGTCTCCGCGCAGGGCGAGATCGACCCGAAGGTGAGCCTGAACATCGGCGCGCACATCATCGGAAAAGTGGACAAGCTGTACGTCCAGGAAGGCGACTCGGTACGGCAGGGGCAGAAGCTCGTCGACCTCGAGAAGCAGGGAACGCTCGAACAGCGGAAGCGGATGGAGGCCGAGCTGGCCAGCCGCCGCATCGAGCAGCAGCGCGCGGAGTCGTCGCTCTCGCTGGCGAAGGTGCTGTACGACCGCGCCATGAAGCTGCAGAAGCAGGGCGTGCAGGCGGCGGAGACGCTCGACCGCGCCCGCGCCGAGCTGGCGAACGCCCGCGCCGCCGAGGCCACGGCGCAGGAAGGGGTGCGGCAGGCCCAGGCCGCGCTGGCCCAGACCGACGACGAGCTGTCGCGCACCTCGATCGTCTCGCCGATCGACGGCATGATCGTGCAGCTCAACGCGCATGAAGGGGAAGTCGTCGTGACCGGCACCATGAACAATCCGGCCTCGGTCATCGCCGTGGTCGCCGACATCTCCGAGCTGATCGTGGAGACGGACGTCAGCGAGTCCGACGTCGTCAACATCCGCAGGGGCCAGACGGCGAAAGTGCGCGTCGACGCTCTGCCGAACGAGGAGCTGGAGGCGCGCGTGATCGACATCGGCATGTCGGCCGTCCGCACCGGCAACGGCTCGGGAATGCGCTACTTCAAAGTGAAAGCCGCCATCGTCCATCCCGACCGGCGCCTCCGTCCGGGCATGACCGCGGAGGTGTCGATCGTGACGAACGTCGCCAGCGGCAAGGTCGCCGTCCCGCTGCAGGCGGTGGTCGATCGGGCCGCGAAAGGCGACGATCGCGACGACGCGCCGAAGAAAGAGTACGTCTTCGTCGTCCACAACGGCAGCGTCCGTCAGACGGAGGTCAGGAGCGGCATCAGCGACGCCACGCACGTGGCCGTGCTCTCCGGCGTGGCCAACGGGGACGTCGTCGTCACCGGCCCTTTCCGCACCATCCGCAAGCTGCAGGATGGAGAGCACGTGAAGGTCGTGAAGCCGGCGAAGGACTCGGGCCAGAAAGAGAAAAGCTGACCTTGGCGCACGTCATCGAGATGCGCGGCGTCACGCGCCGGTACCAGCTCGGGCCGCAGGAAATCTACGCGCTGCGGGGCGTCGATCTCACCGTCGACGAGGGCGAGTACGTGGCCGTGATGGGGCCGAGCGGCTCGGGGAAATCGACGCTGATGAACCTGGTCGGATGCCTCGATACGCCGACCGAGGGCCGCTACCTCCTCGGCGGGACGGCCGTGGAGACGCTGTCGGACGACGAGCTGGCGGCAATCCGCAATCGCCGCATCGGCTTCGTCTTTCAGACCTTCAACCTTCTCCCGCGTGTGACGGCGCTGCACAACGTCGAGTTGCCGCTGGTCTACGCGCGGGTGCCGCGCGCCGAGCGCCGGACCATGGCCGAGGAGGCGCTGATCGCCGTCGGCCTGAAGGAGCGGATGAACCATCAGCCGAACGAGCTCTCGGGCGGACAGCGGCAGCGCGTGGCCGTGGCCCGGGCGCTGGTCAACAAACCGTCGCTGCTGCTCGCGGACGAGCCGACCGGCAATCTCGACTCGCGCACCGGCCGCGAGATCCTCGACCTTTTCCAGGAGCTCCGCGCGCGCGGGAACTCCATCGTCATGGTCACGCATGAAGACGACGTGGCCCGCGAAGCGGAGCGGGTCATCCTCATCCGCGACGGCCGCGTGGCCCAGCCTGGCGCGGAGCCGCTCGCCGCCGCTTCCTGATTCGGAGATCGAACGTGTTCCTCGAAAATCTCAAGATCGCCCTCACCGCCATCTCCGCGAACAAAGTGCGCTCCATTCTCACCGTGCTCGGGGTGATGGTCGGCGTGGCCGCGGTCATCGCCGTCGTCTCGCTCGTGCAGGGGCTGCAGCACCGCATCTCCAGCGATCTGGAGAGCGTCGGCTCGACGTTCATCCGGGTCATGCCCGACTTCACCATGCAGCGCAATCCATTCCTCGGCAAGAAGCCGGAGCTGACGTACGACGACGCCGCGGCCGTCCGCCGCGGCACGACCGCCGTCCGCAATTTCACGCCCATCTTCATGGCCAGCGCCGAGGCGAAGAACGCCGAGTCGCGCCACGACACGACGCTTCTCGGCGTCAGCCAGAGCTATCAGGACGTGACCAACCAGTGGGTCGATCAAGGACGCTTCTTCACCCATCTGGACGAGGAGTCGAAGAAACGCGTCTGCGTCGTCGGCCCCGAGCTCGCCCGTGCTCTGACCCTGGACGACCCCATCGGGAAGGTCATCCACATCGACCAGAACGGCTACACGATCGTCGGGGTGATGGAGAAGCGCGGCAGCTCGATCACCGGCGATCTGGACGACATGGTGTACGTCCCGTTCACGACCGCGGCGGCGGTCTACGGGCCTGAGCGCATGAAGCAGCTCTCCCTGCTCTTCCAGGTGCGGCAGCACGACGACATCGACCAGAGCAAAGAGCAGGTCACGGAGATCCTCCGCTCGCGCCATCACCTCGCCAAGGCGGCGCCGAACGACTTCCGCATCGACGCCCAGGAAGAGATCCTGAAGACGATCACGACGGTGCTGACGAACGTCTCCGTGATCATGGCCGCGGTGGTCGGCATCGCCCTGCTCGTCGGCGGCATCGGGATCATGAACATCATGCTGGTGTCGGTGACGGAGCGGACGCGCGAGATCGGCGTGCGGAAAGCGATCGGCGCGCGCCGCCACGACGTGCTCGTGCAGTTCCTGATCGAGGCGGTGGCGCTCTCCGGCGTCGGCGGCGTGATCGGCATCGCCGGCGGCTACGCGATCGCGAACGTCATCCGCTTCGGCGTCCGGTCGATGATCAATCTGCCGGCGGTGCACACGCCGCTCTGGGCCATCGTCCTCGCCTTCGGCTTCTGCGGGCTCCTCGGCACGATCTTCGGCATCTACCCCGCCGCCCGCGCCTCGCAACTCGACCCGATCGAAGCGCTGCGGTACGAGTAGGGCGCGAAGTTCCCGCGCCGCCCGCGCGCAAAGCGAGGAAGCTGAGACTCTGCGAATGCCACGATGTGCCTTGCGTTACCATCGGCCATCCAACAGCGAGACCCCGTGGCCCAGCGAGCGACCGCAGACTTTGCGTTCGGACCGTTTCGGCTCGATCGCCGGCAGCGGCTGCTGCTCCGGAGCGACGAGCCGGTCCCGCTTCCGCCCAAGGCGGCCGAGCTGCTGTTGGTTCTCACCGAGGAGCCGGGAGTCCTGCGCACCAAAGAGGAACTTCTGGAGCGCGTTTGGCCCGACGTCGTCGTCGACGAGTCGAACCTCTCGCAGACCATCTTCGTCCTGCGCAAGGCGCTGGGCGACGAAGGCGGACGGTGGATCGCCACGGTGCCGCGGCGCGGCTATCGATTCGTCCCCGATCGGCCCGCCGCCGCGCCGGCGAAGCCGCCGTCCCGTCGCCTGACCTACGCGGTCCTCGCCGCGGTGGCCATCGTCGTCGTCGCAGTCGCAGTGCTCGCGCTCGTGCTGGTGCGCTCGCGCTCCGCCGCGCGCGGGGCGCCGCTCCGCTCCGTCGCGGTGCTCCCGTTTCACGCGCTCGATCCTCAACACGACGACGCCGTCCTCGACCTCGGCATCGCCGACAGCGTCATCAACAAGCTGAGCCAGCTGCCGAGCCTCGCGGTCACGCCAACGGCCGGCATCGCGCGCTTCGCGGGACGCGGCGGCAACGTACTGGCTGCCGGGCGCGAGCTCGGCGTCGATGCGGTGCTGGAGGGAAACATCCAGCGCGAGCCGTCGCGGCTCCGCTGCAGCGTGCGCCTGCTGCGCGTGGCCGACGGCACCGCCATCTGGGCCGACCGTTACGACGAGCAGGCCGCCGACGTATTCTCGGTCGAAGACGCGATCGCGCAGCACGTTGCCGATTCCCTCGGCGTCCACCTCGACGGCGCGGCACGCCGTGCACTGGCGCGGCGTTACACCGACAATGCCGAGGCGTACCGGCTGTACCTGCAGGGCCGCTATGCCTGGTCGAGCCTCACGCCCAAGGGGACCGTGTCGAGCCTGTCGTTCTACCAACAGGCGCTGCGGAAAGATCCGCGTTACGCGCTGGCCTGGGGCGGCATGGCGCTCAGCTACATGATCATCGGCATCTACGGGCCGATGGAAAGCGAAGAGGCGTTCGGCCGCGCGCGCGACGCCGCCCTGCACGCCATCGAGCTCGATCCGACGCTCGCCATTCCGCACGAGGCGCTCGGCGGCGTGAAGTTGTTCCACGACTGGGACTGGAGCGGCGCGCACGCCGAGCTCGAGCGGGCCGTGGCCCTCGATCCGAACAGCACGGCGCACGGACTCCTTGCCTTCACCCTGCAGGCCGAGGGACATCCGGACGCCGCGCTCGGGGAGCTGCGGCGCTCGCTGGCCAGCGATCCGCTGTGGGCGGAGAACCAGCACGAATGGATCAAGGGTCTGTTCTTCGCGCGGCGGTACGACGAGGCCATCGCTGACGGCTCGCCGTTGATCGAGTCGAATCCTTCCGATGTGGAAATGCGGCTGATGGTCGGCCGCGCGAAGGCGGCGATCGGCGATCTGGCCGGTGCCGAAAGCCAGATGGCGGCGGCGCTCCGCATCGCGCCCGACGCGCCCTTCGCGTATGCGGGGGCGGGAATCGTCGCCGCCCGGAACGGCGATCGCGCCGAGGCGTTGCGGCAGCTGGCGGCGATGGAGCGATTCCGCGGCCGCAACGGACGCATCGACTACTACGCCGCCTGGGTCTACGCGTCGCTCGGCGACCGCGACCGCACCTTTGCCGCGCTCGACGCGGCATTCCGCGCCCACTATCCGCTGCTGTGGCGGGCGCGGATGGACCCGGAGCTCGATCCGCTTCGAGCCGATCCGCGCTACACGCAGTTCCTCACACGGATGCGTCTGCCGCCGCGGTAACGACGTCCATCAGAAGAACGTGAGCACTTCCTGAGGAAGACTTGAGCACTTCCTGAAGACGTTTCTCGCCGCGCGAACGATGGTGTGGGCCGAAAGGAGCCATCGATGAGAACCGCCTTCCTGCTCGCGCTGCTTTTCCTGGGCGCCGTTGCACGCGCCGAAAACGTCTCCGTGTCGCCGAACCTGAAGATCATCCCGAAGCCTGGAGCGCCGAGGCCGGGCGAAGCGCAGTCGACCGTCGTTCCTCCCGACGTCAAGATCCAGTGCCCCGCCGGCCGGCTGCTCGTCACGAACGACGCCTTGCGCCCTCCGGCCGCCGGGCTCGTCACCGGCCGCGACCTCGACAAGGCAGCGGGGCCGGACGTCCCGGCGACCTTCGACGAGCCGCCCGGCCAGAAATCAACGCTGCCGCGCTACGACTTCGTGACCAATGACCATGACCTGCTCACGCTCCCTAACGGAGACGTCCTCTACCTCACCGGCGCCGCGTCGCGCGCGCCGGTCGACGCGCCCTGGTTCGACTCTGCCTACCGCGACGACTTCGGGCCGGGTGCACGCTCGGTCGTGTTGACCTGGCGCTCGTCCGACTGCGGCCGGACGTTCCACTACACGGGCGAGTTCGATCCCGCGCACGCCGGCGACGGATCGTGCGCCCTGCCGCAATTTCACCTCGACCCGATCAGCCACAAGATCATCGAGCACACCCCGCACTACGACATGGGAGGCGCCGACGGGCAGACCGTGCAGGTCGATCGTGCGACCGGCCGTCTCTATCTGACCTTCAGTTGCGTCGGCTATCACAGCAAGGGCAAGGGCACGTTCACGCTCGATCCCGCCAATCCGGTCAACCGGACGCTGCTCGCCGTCTCCGAAAACGCCGGCGCCACCTGGCAGACCCTCGGCGCGCTCGACAAGGCAGTCTGGCGCCTCAACGCCGTGCCGCTCGACACCGCAACGTTCGCCTTCGGCATCGGAGACGGCGTTGCGCTCGGCACGAAGAACAGTACCGGCTGGCACTTCGACAAGGAGTACACGCCCGATCCGAGCGGATCGTTCGGCTGGCCGAACTTCCCGTTTCCCGCCGGCGCTACCAATCCGTGGATCCTCACCTATATGTTCGGCCACACGCTCACCGCGCGTACGCCGGGGACGCACGACGCGTTCATCGTCTACGCCACCACGGCGGACAAGCGCTTCGGGTACCGCCTCGCCTTCCACGATCACCTCAAGAACCAGTTCGCCGATGCGCCCGACCCCATCGTGCCGGCCACGGGCGGCCCCAACGACTTCATCCTCCACCCGGCCGTGATCGACAACGGAGTGGGACCGGTCCTGCTCTACTGGAACGACGTCGACGCGAAGACGATGCGAGTGACGGTCCGCGGACGCCTGATCTTCGGCCAGGGCGACTACTCGAACGACTTCGCGATCTCGGTGGACGAGGCAGGGCAACCGCGATCCTTCACGGTGGTGAAGAAAGGGCCGCCGGGCGACTGGTACGGCGACTACCAGACCGCGGGCGGATTCCGAATGCCCGGCGCCGCGGTCGCGGGCGGAAAACCGTTCATGCTCGACGTCTTCTATCCGATCTGGATCGAGCCGGGCGGCGTCGTCCGCTTCGCGCGCGTCCGCGCGGGCGAGCGCGGCGACTCGCCGCCGCTTCGCCGCGTGTTCGTGGAGGCGAAGCAGTGGCACCGCGCGGCCTCCGCGACTCCGCTCTCCACGCTGCCGCTCGCCGAGCGGCACGAGACCGACGTCCGCCGCCACGACTGAGGAGAATGAACGTGAACGCACAAACTCGCACCTTCCTGCTTTGCGTGGCGCTGGCCATGCCGGCCGCCGCGCAGAACGTCGTCGTCGGATCGCAGGCCGTCCTCTCCGGCTCGATCTCGTTCAACACGACGCCGCCGTATACGCTCGTCGACGTCTCGCATCCCGCCAACGCCGACGGCACGCTCACGTCCGCCTCGGTCGGATGGATCTCGAAGTCGTGCACCGGAGCGTTCAAGATCAAGTTCCTCCGGCCGAGCAGCACGGCGGAGCTCACCAGCTTTACGGTCGTCGCCGAGCGCGGGCCGTTCACGGCCGTGGCCGGGCGCAATCAGCTCTCGCTGACGCCCCCTGTGGCGGTCAAGCAGGGCGACCTCATCGCGGTGACGAGCCTCGTCTCCGCGGCGGCGTGCGGTTCTCCGCACGGCTGGACGCAGACGAACGCCGCGATCCTGCAGCTGAACGGCGATGTGTCGGCCGGGACGTTCAACGGCGTCGAGTTCCGCGGCTACACGCTCGCCGCGCGGGCCACCGACACCAGCAACGTCCTGGAAGGAGTGATCCCCGCGGTCGGGTCGACGGCGGGCGCGGCCGGCTCGTTTTTCCGGACGTCGCTGCAGATCGCCTGTCCGGGCGGCGGCACCTGCACCGGCCAGCTGGTCTTTCATCCGGCCGGCGTTCCGAGCTCGCCGGCGGATCAGGCCATCCCCTACACCGTCGGCGCGGCGGCCGTGTCGTACACCGACCTGGTCGCAACGATGGGGAAGTCCGGCCTCGGCACGCTCGACGTCGTCTCCAACAACGGCTTCCCGCCGCTGGTCACCGCGCGGATCTACAACGATCAGGGAGCGAGCGGCACGTCCGGCTTCACGGAAGAGATGATCCGCCCGGCGGACGTGCTCCATCCCGGCGACACCGCCGTCCTCCTGACGCCGGCCGATCTCACGAACTTCCGGGTCAACGTCGGCGTGCGGACCCTGTCCTCCAGCGCGACCGTCGAGGTGCAGTACGGGTTCCGCAGCGCCAGCTCGCTCGATTTTCCGGCGAATACCTTCGAGCAGTTCTCGCTAGCGGGCTTTGGCGACACCGCCCCCGTGGAAAACGAGCAGATTTTCGTCTCCGTGGTGAGCGGCGATCTGGTGATCTACCAGACGGTGACGGACAACAAGACCAACGACAGCAGCATCGCCTTCGCGCGGCGGCAGTGAGGCGGACCTCCTGTTGGCGGGACGGCGATTTTCAAGTACGCTATTTCGGGAGATTCCGAAATGACGAGCCGTCTCGCCCAAGTCGTCCGGATGCACAAAGCCATCGGCCACCCGGTCCGCCTGCGGCTGCTGGCGATGCTCCGCACCGGACCGCTCTGCGTCTGCCAGATGACCGTCGTGGTGAAGCTCGCCGGCTCCACCGTGTCGGAGCATCTCTCCGAGCTCCGCAGGGCGGACGTTATCACGGACGCGAAGGACGGCCGCTGGGTCGAGTACCGCCTCGCCGAGAACGATGCGGCCCGGCAGGTGCTCGACGCGACGTGGGCCGACCTCGAGAACGACCCCGACGTGCGCGCCGACGCCATCGTCCTGCGCGAGCTCCGCCGCATCCCGCTGGACGAGCTCTGCAGCGCCGATCTCGATCTCGGCCGGATCGCGCGGCCGAAGCTCGCGGCCGCGGTCGCGAAAGCCGCGGCCCTGCGGCGGGAGGCGCGGCGATGACGGCGGCCGCACCCCTCGTGCGCATGCCGGCCGCGCCCGCCGCTTAGATCGCGGGGATTCTCCAGGGAGAACCTTTCACGCGGCGGAATCGGCATCCTATAACCGTGATCGCCCACACCAACCCGCACTCACGGTTTTTTCGCAGCAGGAAAGTGTCGCCCGGATGCGAAGTAAGTATCATTGAACACCGGCTCCGACGCAGCCACAAGGGATGTAATAATCTGCTCAAGTTTCTGTTTTCGCACATCGCGCACCAGCGCAGCTCTTGCGTCCTCAAATGGAATTACAGTGCGTTGCGCAACCTGGATGATGTGATAGCCAAGCGACGTCTTAACGATCGGCATCACTTCGCCCACACCAACGTTAAATACCGCCTGCTCAAACTCCGGCGCCGTGTCACCTCGTTTGATAAGGCCGAGGTCGCCGCCCCTGGACGCGGATTCGACATCGTCCGATTCACTCCGCGCGAGTGTCGCGAAATCCGCGCCGCTGGCGATGAGACCGCGAAGTTCCTCCGCCTTTACGCGAGCTTGAGCATCCGTCAGTTCGGCCTTTCCGGACCGATGCTCCGGGCCCCCTTTGAACGCAACGAGGATGTGGCGCACCCGTATTTGCTCGTAATTCGTTCGATTGTGGTCATAAGCCGCCCGCAATTCAGCATCACTGACGTCTATCGTACGTTCGAAATCCTTGCGCATCGCTTCAGCGACAATGTTTTCACGCATGAATGCTATCTGCGACTTCACGTCGCGATCCTCGGCTAATCCCTTTGTAGTACCCTCGGCAGCCAATATCTTCACCTGCAGGTATTGAAGCGCAAGTTGTTTTCTGGCAGTATCTTCGATTGCATTGCTTTGATATTCGGCCGGGAGCGCGCGAAGAGCCGCCTCAAATTCTGACGCGCGAAGAACCACGTCGCCTGCTCGCACAACCACGGGATCTAAGAGACTCGAAGGTGACGGTTTCGAGTGCGTCAGCGCGCCGTACATGAGATCGCGAAACGCATTTGTCTCCTTTCCTGGGTGAGAAGACGGCGATCGTTGGCGTTGCACCGAATCGGGTGCCTGCTTTGACGGGTTAGTCGCTGCACTCGCCTTCCGATCGGCGGGTTCGGCCTCTCGAAACGCGGCGTTGCCGATGTGCCCCGCGTTGATCGACTCTAACGCTGCTATCCGTGCTGACTCCGCACCCGCGAGTTGCTTTCGCAGCATCGCAATCTCTTCATCGCGTTCCAAGAGTTGCTTCTGCTGACGGCGTAGTTCCAACACGTGCAACTTCTCCGTGTTAGGCGATGGAGACGCAGCGTCTGGAGATGCGCTCTGCTGTGACGCGATAGCCGGAGCTGACAGCGCGGCGACATCATCAGTTTTTTGCCGCACTTGGGCGGACGCCGGACGCATCATCACGCGCGCGTCTCCCGGTCCAAAGAACGGCAACGCTGGATGGAGTGCAATGAGCAGGATCACTACCAGGATTGCAGCTACCGTGAGGATGAGATAGAGACGCTTCATGGATCAATCCCCGAACCTAGCATCGTATGCGGCAGCTTTGCGCTTCCAATCGAGGACGTTCTCGACAGCCGTGTGGGCCCCGAGGAGAATCAGCGGCGGTGCGGCGTCGAGAAAAATGCCGACGTTCGCCCATGCGACGACCGAGGCGAAACAGATGACGACCGACAGAAGAAGGAGGTACAGCAGCTTCCAGTATCCAATGCCACACACGAAAACGCTGACCAATCCGAGGCCTACCGCAAATTCGAATAGAAGATGTAACCACTCGCTGCTGGGCGCAGTCGTTTGTTGCGAGAGGACGGCTTCGACGTAATTTGCGTGGATCAGCGCTCCGGGCATGTTTCCTTGAGGCGTACGGTGCTCATCGACGCGATCTCCACGTCCCCAGGCATCGCGATGCCAGTCGCCTCCGATGATAACGATCTTACTTGCAAGTGCACTCTTTGCAGCGTTGTCGCCAGACATAATTCGACCGGCGGAGACACATGCTTCATTGAAGCTCGCCCGGCCAAGGAATGAGCGTACGTAGGGTAGCGAGCCGCCTCCGCGTTTTGTAGCCATTCCCACGAAAATCTGGTCTACATGGCTTATCGCCGATGCGAATGATTCGAGCGTAATTCCCGCGGCAGCAGAGTTCAGCGCCACCTGCCGCAAGTCGTGTGGCAGACGCGTATAGCCCGCAGTAATATGTTTTTGGTTTACGAACGGCACTTTATCGAAAAGGTCGGCATCCCTTACGAACCTTGCTTTTTGTTCATCGAACCCCACTGTTTTAGCGAGCACGACCGGGACGGTCTTGGCGATCTGGTCGACCGTGTCGAACAACTCCTTTGTTTCTGCAAGATAGTCATCGTGCATTTCCACTCGGCCATCAGGCGTTTGACATCGAAGATCGACATCTACGCCAATGACCCGCGGATTCGCATCTTTGATCGCACGTAGTAGTTTTGCGAGAGTAGTCCGTTTCAACGGTTCGCGGCGCGCCCACTCACCGCGCCAGAAGTCGTCGTCGTCGATGAGCACCACCGCGGTGTGCGATGGAAGGGTAGTTGTAGGAGACGTGAACCGTTGAATGGCATTGTATGAGGCGTAACTGGCCTCCTGCCACCACATAAACTGACTCATCCACAGCGACAGGTAGAATCCCAGGAGAATCAAGAAGACGCTAAACAACCAAGAGGAAAGCGTTTTTCGACTCAGCGCATTTTTGTCCCACGTCGCGGTGACAAAGCTGCCGACCCATGCCACGATGACACCTCCGGCCGAATCTACCTACTGTAGGAGTGCAGTAATTCGCGGTTTCCCTACCCCCTCACGGAAAAAAGTTTCCTCGCGAAATGCTGGGTCAGCGAACGGAGGTTTGGCAAAGCCAACTGATGCTGCGGACCCATCATCGCGCAGGTTCTAGTGCCGCGCCGCGCGCGGTTAACCAGCGAGGGCGTGACGTGCGAGGGTCCCCTCGCCTATGCTGATGAGGTCATCATCACCTCCGCCGAAATTAACCACGGCTCCACCGTTTCGGAGCATCTCTCCGAGCTCCGCAGGGCGGACGTCATCGCCGACGCGAAGGACGGCCGCTGGGTCGAGTACCGCCTCGCCGAAAACGACGCGGCCCGGCAGGTGCTCGACGCGACGTGGGCCGACCTCGAGAACGACCCCGACGTGCGCGCCGACGC
>Ga0070717_10000912_pt1 | contig 19627 bp, 20 predicted proteins | sample LARL113metaG_FD_71366 | JGI IMG/M metagenome (GOLD analysis project Ga0070717, IMG submission 71366) | Corn, switchgrass and miscanthus rhizosphere microbial communities from Kellogg Biological Station, Michigan, USA - LAR L11-3 metaG | ecosystem: Host-associated > Plants > Roots > Rhizosphere ... | reverse complement strand
AGCTCCGTTGCCTCGGCTGCCGCTTCGATTGCTACCGGGTGGAGCGAACCAGTTCCCGGGCGGGAGTTGCACCCGCTGGAGTCCAGCGCCTTTCACGGCGCACTGTCACGACAACTGATGGCACCGAATGCCAGCTCAGTCAAGGTGATGTCATTGAACGCGCAAGCGACAGCGCCGCTGCGGACAACAACGTCGAAATGGTCGTCAAGAGTGCCAAGAAGGACGATTGCTCCGCTGGCACTCACGCGCTGGTAGCGACCAGCGACTTACAGGAAATGCACAATCATTTTCGCGAAGTGCTTGACGCTGGACTGAAATCGCTGGCGCAAAACTCGGGGAAGGACGGACTGCCAGCAGCTCCCGACACGAGTACGAAGGCCGGCGAAGTCCCGGCCCCTACGGCCGATGGGAACGTTGACAGCGAACTGCAACAGCAACAGAAAGACGCTGACCAGACTGAGGCGGAAGTCCCGCAGCAGGACTCGGGCGGCGAATAGGTGGTCAACCGAATGGGCGGGCGCGCACAAGGCTTCGCTCCCGCTTCCAATCTCATAGGAGGAATTTGCAATGCGGCCCAGAATTAAACTCTCCGCTCAAGTCGCCGCTGGGATTCTCGCCGTGATCGCGCCGTGCTCCCTGGTTGCGCAAGGTGCGCCCGCGGTTTCGCTCGGAGAAAAGGTCTACCCCTCAAAAATTGAGGTTCACCCCGACAAGGATATAGTTGCCTTGAGCGTCATCGCCTGTGATTCCTGTAATAACGTTAATCCGCCGACGTATTACAAGTCTCAGGTTCTGTTCCAATTTGCCAAAGGATATTTGGCGAAGGCCAGTCCGCCGCAGATAGAAGATGTCATCGCCCAGGTCTTCACTATCGATGACAGCGGCAACAACCAGCAGAACGGCGGCGGCTCCGCGCAGGGCAACCAGGATGCCCAGGGCGGACAGGCTGCGCAGGCAGCAAATGAACCACCCAAACAGCCGCAAACCATTCAGATGGGACAGACGATGGACGAAGTATCGGCATCGCTCGGACAGCCTGAGAAAATCGTGAACCTCGGTCCCAAACAGATCTACGTCTATAAAGACCTCAAGGTCACGTTTGTGAGAGGAAAGGTGGTGGACGTGCAGTGAAGGCCTGATCGCTCTGGTTCAATTAGGAGAGTGATTCCGACAACCACCCACTTGATCCCAAGCCCGGTGTGTACTATTCTGCGAATACACCGGAAAGGAGGTGGTCGGATGACAAGTTCTGATGGCAGTAGATGTATCCAAAGACCAGGTGAGGTGGCTGAGACTTAGGGCGGCGGTTGCTCTAGGACTTCGCAACTCGACCGGTGAGTAGGATTGATTCCGCCCGGCGTCAGGTCGCGCCGGGGCTTCAAGACCCGGAGTTCGGCGAAGAGGCCACTTTAGAGTGACCACCTCTTGGTCAAATCCCAAGCAGTCCACCGGGCGGCCCGCGTGATTCATAGCGCGGGCCGTTCTGTTTTCGATCGCGATGCGAATTGGCGCTCGAAAAATCACTCTGCCGCCTTGCTCAATGCTGACTGAATCCCCTCGGCAGTGTCTTTCGCCAAGGGCAGCTTTGCCAATTCTTCTGCGCTGAACCAGCGGGCCTCATCGGCGTCGCCGGCGGCGCATAGCTCTCCGGAGACTTGCTGACAGAGAAAGTCAATCAAGACGTAATGATAAAGAGTGCGTTCATCGAGATCGCGCACAACGCGATCGAACACCCCCAGCAACTCGAGCGGCTCCACCGTCAGTCCAGTCTCTTCGAGCGCCTCGCGAGCCACCCCTTCGCGGACGGTTTCCCCTAATTCAAGCACGCCGCCGGGAATCGACCATTCTCCCGCCAGCGGCTCGTGCCCGCGCTTCACCAGCAGAACGCGGGCATTGTCAATGATGACCGCTCCCACACCGATGAAGGGCCGGTCAGGATATTCACGATTCATTCAAGTCCTTGAGAACTCAAAAGATACGAGCTTCTGCCGATGGTATCAAAAAGAGAAATACGAGATAAAAAAATGGCGCTGTGCGCGGCCACGCTCCCCGACAGGTCTATAATTTAATTCTCTGCGATTACCATTCAAACCGTAGCAACAACCAGTCCTTCCCTGTCGTTTCTGGCTGCGAGTTGAGCCGTTTGGCGGCAGGCTGGAACCTTCACCTTCCAACGAATGCGAAAGGAGCTTCCCTGATGTTTACACGCATTGTGGAGTGCCACGTGAAACCGGAAAAGAAAGATGAGTTCAACAACAAGCTACGCAGTGAAGTTCTGCCGATTCTGCAGAAGCAACCCGGATTTGTAGACCTGATCGCCCTGGCTTCGGAAAATGATCCAGAGCGCATGGTCGCGCTTAGCTTCTGGAACAGCAAACAGGATGCCGAGCGTTACCATCAGGAGCACTTCAAGCGGATTACGGAGATCCTGAAACCACACCTTCGCCGCGACCCGTCGGTGGAAACCTACAACGTGGATACCTCGACCACCCACCGCATCGCTGCTGGCAAGAAGGCAGCCTGATTTGCTCAGCTAGTGGCTAGTGGTCAGTGGGTAGGCGCAAGTCTAGTCACGAGCCACTAGTCACCGCCTGCTCTCCTTTCCAGAACGTTACAATAGTTTCGTGGCCCTGGAAGAATACAAACGCAAGCGGCGTTTTGCCGAGACTCCCGAGCCTCCGCCTAAGCTGGAAAAGAAATCCCGCCATCGTTTTGTAGTACAGAAACATCGCGCCACACGCCTGCACTACGACTTCCGGTTGGAGATGGAAGGCGTGCTCAAATCCTGGGCCGTGCCCAAAGGACCTTCGCTCGATCCAGCCGACAAGCGTCTGGCTATGCAAGTTGAGGATCACCCGGTGGCGTATTTTGATTTTGAGGGCATCATTGCTGAAGGCAATTATGGCGCAGGCACAGTGATGGTTTGGGACGTCGGCACTTGGGAGCCGCTCTCGCCTCAGCCAGTGAAAGGCAAATTCGTTCCCGGCACCGACGCCGAAGCTTCTGAAATGCTGAAGAACGGAGATTTCAAAATCCGCCTGCATGGCAAAAAGCTGAAAGGCGATTTTGCGCTGATTCACATGCGTTCGCGCCGTCCGGGAAGTAAAGGCACCGAATGGCTGCTGATCAAGAAACAAGATGACGCGGTGATTAAAGGCTATGACATCGAGAAGGATGATAAGTCTGCGCTCACTGGGCGTACTATGCGCGAGATTGCCGGCGACCAGGGTTCCGCTGAATGGGAGAGCGATCGCAAGGCATCACGCGGGAAGGTCAAGGCACCCTGGCTGGCAGACACATTGGCAAAGCTCGATAAAAAGAAAACCACAGAGAAGAGTCTTTCTTCTCGCTCGGCGCGGGCTCCAGAACACAGCGTAAAAAAAAAACAAGAAAAGTAAGAGTGTAGCGGAAGCCACGGCCTCCAACGGGAAGAATTCCTCTGTGGTTAAAGATTTGACTGGGGCCGTCAAGCGTGTAATGCCGACCGCAATCCACCCGATGCTGGCCATCTCTATTGAAAAGGCATTCGATAGCCCTGAATACCTGTTCGAGATTAAATGGGACGGCTATCGCGCTGTTTCGTTCATCCAAGACGCCAGAGTCCGACTGGTTTCGCGCAATCAAAACGATCTGACCGGACAATATCCGGAGCTGCATCAACTCCCCAAATTTGTTAGGGCCATCACCGCAATTCTTGATGGCGAAGTCGTTGCCCTTGATGAACAAGGCCGAGCGTCATTCAGCCTGATGCAGCAGCGCACCGGCATCCGTGAACAGGGCCGGCGGACCGGTGGCCGCAGCGACATTCCAGTTCTGTACTACGTCTTCGATCTCATCTACGTTGACGGCTACGATCTGCGGCGCGTCTCGCTCGAGGAACGCAAGCAGGTTTTATCCAAGATTCTTACTTCGACTGGTGCCGTCCGCTACTCCGATCATTTTGATCAAGGCACGAAGCTGTTCGAAGCGGCCAAGCAACAGGGCATTGAAGGAATTGTGGCCAAGCGCCGCGGCAGTTGCTACGAAGAGCGGCGCAGCCGCGAGTGGCTGAAGATCAAGATCACTCAAACCCTCGATTGCGTCATCGGCGGCTACACCGATCCCGAAGGCAGCCGCCAATACTTCGGCTCAATTGTGCTAGGTCTTTACGACAAGAAAGGCAATCTGATTCACGTCGGCCAGGCCGGCACCGGATTTAGTCAAAACACGTTAAAGCAGATTTTCTCATTGTTCAAGGACCGCGAGACGAACCGCAATCCGTTTCACGGCAACGTAGATGCCCGCAGAGTGCACTGGATCAAGCCGGAGCTTGTGGCGGAGATAAAATTCACTGAGTGGACGCACGAAACTGCGGACGGTGGCCTCAAACTGCGCGCCCCCGTGTTCATGGGGCTCCGGGAGGACAAAGATCCCAAGGAGTGCACGTTGGCTGATCAGGCTATCAGCAAGATTACAACCTAGCATGACTTTGCAGTCATTTAATATCCTTCATCGCCAGCAGCGATCCATAATCCCGGCCGGAAGGTTCCACGGCTCGCGCCACGATCCCGGCGAATGCGTCGCGTAGTTCTGGATATTTCGTGACCAGACCTTTCATGACTGCCGCATTGTCCTGAAAAGTCTGTGCCGTGTTGGAAACATCGGCAGATTGATACTTCACAACCAGGTCGAGATCCTTGCCCACCGCCAGCGGAAAAAGTTGAGTCAGCTTGTACGTTTTTCCCGCGGAGGGCAGGTCGGCGGGAGGCAAATCCGCTGGCTTTACGGTTTGCATTTCGTCGTAGAGCCTATCCGTGAGCTGGGTGTACATGAACGGCACAGGCATCAGCAGGTCACGCCCTTCCATGTAATAGAACCAGGCATTGTGATTCTGGCCTTTCGATTTGTAGCTGCGAGCCTGCTCGATGAACCAGTTGCCATCATGGCCTGCAACCTGGGCCGGTCTGGCAAAAAATCCGCCCAACTTCCAGTCGCTCCCGTGCTGCTGCAAGACGAATGAGACGGTGTTTGCGCCCTTGGAAGTGGGCACATCGAGGACGACAACGCCGTAGTTCCCCGGTGGCAGGTTGGGGATCACGAATTCTGCGCTATCGCGGGTTTGGCCCTGAGCGCCAAATACGCCGCACAAGAACTCGGCTTTCGGGAGAGGCGCCGTGCCTTCCGCCTTCAGCAAGAACGGCGGTCGAGCATTGGCCTGCGCGCCGGAAAAATTCGCCTGATTATCTTTGATTGCAGTTTCGATCGCGCCAAAATCCGATGCGAGACTGGGGATTGCATTCTGTTTGAGCGATGCCGCATCTCCTCGGGCCGCCATGTCGAAATATTTCTTAGCTGCGCTCACCAGGGCATTGCGGGTCGGTTCGTCCATATCAGCGGCCGTGAGGCAGGTCTGCGCTGCTGCAAAATGTGAAAACATCAGTGATGAAAACAGAATCAGACGGGTGGGCCTGCGCACCTTTACCGCAAAGAAGTTCATACCCTACGAACCTCCATCTTTCTTCCCGGCTCGAACACTTCCTAAGAATTAGGATGCCACTTACCCGAATTGTGCTGCAACACAGGCCCGTGGCGGCTTGCCGGGAATGATATTACTTAGGCTTAGACAGCGGCTGCTTTTGATTGCACCCAATTCCCGGCTGTGGTACCGTCCGCTTGATTTTCCATTCGCGCTTCAGGGAGAGATACATGGCTTGGGTCATTCTGGCGATTCTGGTAATTATCGCGTTCGTGCTGGTCGGAATGTACAACAGCCTCGTCCAGTTGCGGGTACGCACGGACACGGCTTGGTCTGATATTGACGTGCAGCTAAAGCGCCGCCATGACCTGATCCCCAACTTGGTCGAGACTGTGAAAGGTTACGCCGCGCACGAGAAGAGCACGTTCGAGAACGTTACTAAGTTCCGTTCTCAGGCGATGCAGGCCACCACCCCGGGTGATAAGGCCATTGCCGAGAACCAGCTTAGCGGCGCGCTGAAAAGTCTGTTCGCGGTGGCCGAGAATTATCCTGAGCTGAAGGCTTCCCAGGAGTTCACCCAATTGCAGAATTCGCTCACGCAAACCGAGGACAGCATTCAGTATTCTCGCAGCGGTTACAACGGGGCTGTGCGCGACCTGAATGCCGCGGTGCAATCATTCCCAGCAAACATCCTGGCGGGGATGTTCGGATTTCAGCAGCGCCAATATTTTGAGGCCGCAGCCGCAGATCGGGAGCCGGTCGAGGTGAAGTTCTAGCTGAGACCCGCTGCCTAGTAATGTTGCGTACTCGCCAACCCCTCGCGGACCGCCCAGTCGCACTCATGATTAGGAGCGAGATGGAATCCTGCCATTTGAACGAAGACCCGTTTGCGTTCATACTGCTTTCGGGAGGCAGTACGAATCGCAAACCCGATTCGCGATTTCCCAAGCGCTGGCCCGTTCACCGAGACTGGGAATGATCGCCAGAGTTAGGTCGCGCACAATTTGTTCCACGTAATCGAGTTTTTCTTGTAGATAAGCACCGTTTCCAGTATTTCCTTCTCTCATCGCAAGCATTGGGGGAGGGCTCCTAAAAATTTTCTTCCGTCGAACCAAATAGATTCTGCCGCTTTTAATTCGGCTGCACAATACGCCTGATACTTGATTACGCTTAGACATGTCGGTTACTGAACCAATGGCCAATGCCGGGTCGCATTACCCTCGCGAAAATGGCTGATTTAGGCCAAAATCGCCTTGCGAAGCCGGATTTCATACCGTTACCTACCAATCACCTGCCCTTTTGCCAGGAGTGTCATCCGTGATATAAGGTCGGCTAAGTACATCTTTGACTCCATCAGGGGATGTGGCATGGCACTGGCTTTTGCACGCAGAAATGGCCAGCAACGAGGAGGACTTGTGTCCGAAGCGCGGACGGGGAAACGGTTTCCGTTGGAACTGCCGATCAAGATTCACAGGGCAGAAGAAAGTGGCGAGCACCGTGGAGTCACTGGCAATCTCAGCGCCGCAGGAGTCTACATTCGCGCCGATGCCGCACTCGAAGTAGGCTCAAATGTAGAGTTTGAGATCACGCTGCCGCCAGAAGTAACCGGAGCTAAGGAGAACGTTGTAGTTCAATGCCGGGGGCGTGTGGTTCGCACTGATGAACCCGCCGGCAATGCCGGGGAATCGCGCGGCGTTGCCTGCGTGATTGATACTTACGATTTTGTTCGCCGCTAATGGCGAGGAGCTGAAGCGATGCTCAAATTGATTCTGGCCGATAATCAAGCTATTTTCCGTGCGGGAATCGCCAAAGTACTGGCGGTTGAGGATGAGATGCGCATTGTCGCGCAGGCGCAGACGCAGGAGCAGATGTTCATGGCTCTGGATAAATTCCGCGCCGCCGTCCTGATCGTCGCGGGCGGATTCCATTCCGATTTCAATTCCGTGCTCCAGGCCGCCACTAAAGCCAAAACTCGTGTCGTCGTTCTCGCTGACACCGGCGAGAGCGCGCAACGCTACATGGGCGCCGGGGCAAATGGCGTAGTCTATCGCAACGTGACCAGCGCCGCTCTCGTCGATTGTGTTCGTAAGGTCGCGCGCGGCGAGAATTGGGTGCAGGACATCGCCATACCGAGCGAGCTGACCGAAAACGATATGGTCGGACTGCGCGTCCGCGACCGCCTCACCGCGAAAGAATTGCGCATCGTGGCGCTGATTGTGCAGGGCTACAAGAACAAGGAAATCGCCACCCAGCTCGGGACGACCGAGCAGGTCATTAAGAATTATCTGCGCAACGTCTATGACAAGATCGGCGTCTCCGACCGGCTGGAACTGGCGCTGTTCACCATCCACCACCGGATTCTTAACGAAGCCGCCGCAGCCACCGCGGCCGCTTCCCAGCCGCAGCAGAGTGCGGGGGTAATCTCGTAAATCCGCGCGTTGTGGGTGAAAAGCCGCCTGCTGCACCCCCTCACGATCAAAGCGACAAAATACGATACGCAAGATGGTGGCAGTTGAGTCGGGGAATTGAATAGCGAATTGATGTGAGGTTGTCCCGTTCAGCGTATCCTGAGCTGGCGTGAATGGGGGTGCAGGCCGGAATCATTCCCGACGCGCCGAAATCCAAACAACACATGAAAGCCATTCAAGTGAAGCAGCCCGGCGGGCCGGAAGCGCTGGAGCTCGTCGATCTTCCGATCCCTCAACCGAAATCCCACGAAGCTGTAGTCAAAATCGCCGCTTCAGGTGTCAATTTTATAGATGTGCATTTACGCGAGGGCCAATATAAGGTACCGCTGCCTTTTGTTCTGGGGCAGGAAGGCGCGGGCGTGGTTTCGAGCGTCGGTTCGGAGGTGAAATTGGTCAGGCCAGGCGATCGCGTAGCTTGGAGCGGGATTCTGGGGTCTTACGCAGAAAACGTCGCGGCGCCAGTCGAGGGCCTTGTACCGGTTCCGGAGAATGTGAGCGATCAATATGCCGCGGCCGCTATATTGCAGGGTATGACCGCCCACTATTTGTGCTATGACACGTATCCGCTCAAACCCGGCGAGACGGCGCTGATTCACGCGGCCGCCGGCGGAGTAGGACTGCTGCTGGTACAGATGGCACATCAATTGGGCGCAAGAGTCATTGGCACGGTTTCGACAGAAGAGAAAGCTCAGTTGGCGCGGCAGGCTGGCGCCGATGAGGTGATCCTCTATACTCAGACGGACTTCGAAGCGGAAACCAAACGGCTGACCGGCGGCAAAGGTGTGGACGTGGTCTACGACGGTGTGGGCAAGGCAACCTTCGAAAAAAGCCTGAACGTGCTGCGGCCGCGAGGAATGCTGGTGCTTTTTGGGGCCTCGAGTGGGCCTGTGCCACCAATAGATCCTATGACACTTTCGCAAAAAGGTTCGTTATACATGGCGCGAACCAAACTGGCGCACTTCACCGCCACTCGCGATGAATTGCTGCTACGGTCTGGCGCCGTGTTTGGCATGATTGCAGTGGGAAAGCTCAAACTGCGCATCGCACATACTTACCCCTTGGCGGAGGCGCAGCAGGCACATCGGGATCTGGAAGGAAGGAAGACAACGGGCAAGTTGTTGCTGTTGCCGTGAGCAGGCGACTCATCACAGTAAACAAGCCTTGCAGTTGTCCAGATGCTGAGAATCTTGGAAACCCTACAAGATCGGGCTGCCGCGGCGGCACGTGTTGAGATCCATATCCGACCACTCATAAGAGGCGCAGCTTCGGAAAATCCTGCCGGTAACGGGTAGCATCCAGGGTCATAAGACGGTCGGCTCGAAGCAGGGCATGTGCGGCTACGATGAAGTCCACCAGCAGCCGCTTGGGAGAGCTGCCTCGTGACTGACGACGGCGTTGGACATAAGCCACAAAGGCGTTGGCCGCCCGTTCCCACACCTGCTCATCGAGAAGGAAGTCCAGGTAGATGCCCGTCTCGCGGCAAAACTGCTGAACAAAATGGCGAGTCGCAGACGGATAAGCGAGCAGCTCGCAGCAAACGGGAGCACAAATGACCAAGCCACCCTCACCACGAGCCTTAAACAGCGCCGATTCAACCTCCCGCGCAGATGGCTCACCGGACCAGAGCGCGGATACAACATTGGTGTCAAGCGCCGTTCTCAATCGCGATTCTTCCTCCGGTCGCGCGTTTCATGGTCACGCATATCGCTGACCCAGGCATTGATCTCTTTGCGACTGCGAAAAGACTTCAAGACCCCCTTATATTTCTCAAAGGGATTGAGCTCGCCGCGCACTGGACGGATAAGCGTTTGACCGTTTTCAATAACGAATTCCACACGATCGCCGGCAGAGAGGCCGATGCGGTTACGGATTTCCTGAGGTACGGTAACTTGGCCTTTACTGCTGATGGTGCTGGAATACTTCATCTTTACTTTAATTCCCTATAGTAAAGATTATCAGATTTACCCATTTAGTCCAAGCCACCGCTGGGCAACAGCTTCTCGGTTCAGTGAGAAAGATGCCTGTCCCAATGCCTAGCGGGGCCATCCCCAGCTTGCCTTGGGTCTCTTTCCTGTTAAGATGATCCTCCGAACAGGCGGACTGAGACTTGATCGATCAGACCATCGGACATTACAAGATCCTGCGCAGGCTGGGCGGAGGAGGAATGGGCGTCGTGTACGAGGCGGAGGACACCAAGCTGGGCCGCCATGTCGCGCTGAAGTTTCTGCCCGAAGAATTGTCCCGCGATCCGCAGGCGCTCGAGCGCTTTCAGCGCGAGGCGCGAGCCGCATCCGCGCTGGATCATCCCAGCATCTGCATGGTTTATGAAATCGGAGAGCACGATGGTGCGCCTTTCCTCGCCATGCAGTACCTGGAGGGACAAACTCTCAAGCATCTAATTGGAGGGCGATCCCTGGAGATAGAACAGACGCTGGATCTCGGCATCCAGGTCGCCGACGCGCTGGACGCAGCACACAGTAAGGGCATCGTGCACCGCGACATCAAGCCCGCGAATATCTTTGTGACCACCCGCGGGCAGGCGAAGATTCTTGACTTCGGACTGGCTAAACTAGTTGCGCCTAAGAAGGCGGCCGCGAGCGCTAGTAGCGAAATGCCAACGATGGGCATCGCGGAAGAAAACCTGACCAGTCCCGGTGTCGCCATCGGAACGGTAGCCTATATGTCACCGGAGCAGGCGCTGGGCAAAGAGCTGGACGCGCGCACGGATCTGTTTTCCTTCGGCGCAGTACTCTACGAGATGGCAACCGGAACTCTGCCATTCCGGGGCGACACGTCGGCTGCGATCTTCGATTCCATCCTGCATAAGGCACCGACTGCCGCAGTGAGGTTGAATGCGGAGCTGCCCACCGAACTGGAACACATCATCAACAAAGCTTTGGAGAAAGACCGCGATGTGCGCTACCAGCACGCGTCAGAGATGTGTGCGGATCTGAAGCGGCTGAAGCGTGACACGGAGAGCGGGAAAACCGCTGCCCTGAGCGCGACCGCTGCGGTCGCCGAAGCCAAACCGTGGTGGCGACGAAGAATCGCGACCACTGCTGTGGCCGCTGTGGTGATCGCGGCTGCGGCTGTTGGAGCTTCCTGGTACCTTGCCCCTCGAGCCGGGCAGAAGATTGATTCCTTGGCAGTGCTGCCTTTCGCAAATGCCACCGCCGATCCAAACACCGAGTATCTGAGCGACGGAATTACGGAAAATCTGATCAGCAGCCTTTCGCAGTTGCCCGATCTTGCTGTGCGCTCACGCAGCTCGGTCTTCCGCTATAAGGGCAAAGATGTAGATCCGCAGGCCGCCGCTAGCGACCTCAAAGTGCAAGCGGTTGTAACCGGGCGCGTGACCTTGCGCGGCGACTCGCTCTTAGTCGGCGTGGAGCTGACTGACGCTCGCAACAACCGAAATCTGTGGAGCGAGCAGTACGACCAGAAACTCTCCGATCTGCTGGGGGTGCAACGCCAAATAGCAGGAGAAATTTCTACCCGTCTGCGCGAGCGCCTGGCCGGAGAACAGAGGCAGTTGGCCAGAGGAGGCACGTCGGATCCGGAAGCATACCAGCTATATCTCAAGGGACGCTATTACTGGGAGAAGCGCACGCAGGAATCGCTGGAAAAATCCAGACAGTATTTTGAACAAGCCATTGCAAAGGACCCTAACTATGCCATGGCATATGTGGGCTTGGCAGACTACTACATTGTGTTGCCGGACTACGCCCCTGTGCCGAACGGTGAAGCTCCGCCCAAGGCGCGAGCCGCCGCCCAAAAGGCCCTAGCGATTGATGACAGTCTAGCGGAGGCTCATACCGCGGTCGCAGCTTCCTTGCAGTCTGCATTTCACTGGGATGAGGCTTTGCGTGAGTATCGCCGCGCACTCGAGCTCAATCCTAATGACGGCAACACCCACCAGTGGCTTGGGCTGACGCTCTCCTGGATGGGGCGCCACGACGAGGCCATTGCCGAACTCAAACGGGCGGTCGAACTGGAGCCTTTGAATTTGAAATACAACTCAAACCTGGGCCAGGTTTATCGCAACGCGCGACGCTACGATCTCGCCCTTGAGCAACATCAAAAAACGGTTGAAATTGATCCAAATTTTGCCCCCGGGCACGGCGATCTCGGTTGGACATACCGTGCAATGGGCAGATATGACCTGTGGCTGCGGGAGTGGAAGAAGGGGTTGGTTCTCAACGATGATAAAGATGAGCTGGCGATCGTAGATGCAGCCACGCGCGCCTATGCGCAGACCGGGTATCACGGCGCAGTTACCAGGATTATCGAGATGAACAAGGAACTTTCGAAAAAACGGTATGTAGATCCTGGAGGGATCGGCACTGAGTACGCAGCCCTGGGTGACAAAGAAGAGGCTTTTCGCTGGCTGGAGCGTGCTGCTTCCGAAGGTGCGGGTAGCGTGCAGAGCATCAAGGTTGACCCTCCACTTGATCCCATTCGCTCCGATCCGCGATTCGCCGCGCTGCTGATCCGCTTGAATCTTTCGCAATGAACCGCGGAGAGTTTCTCCTACTTCCGTTTTCTCGAGTAGACGCGCGCGTAGGCCGGGATTGGAATTCTTGAATCCAGCCGCGAATCATTGATCGGCTCGCCCGCCACCATCTTCAGCGGAATCACTCCTGCCCAAGTTCGAAACGCGTAGTCCTCTTCATCATCAATGGGAGGGCCCTGCCGCACTTTCGCGGAAAATTCTGTGATCGGCAGCCGGAGCACCAGCGTAGCCTTCAACTCCTGGTCGTTGGGCTGACGCGATTCCAGCCAGCGCCCGGGCAGAATGTGTTCCGAGAGCGTATGCAGCGCCTTCAACTTCTCTTCTGCATCTTTCACGGCAGTTGCGGTTCCCAGCACCACAACTGAGCGGTAATTCATGGAATGATTAAAAATCGAGCGCGCCAGCACCAGCCCATCGAGCAGGGTCACCGTGACGCAAACCGGGATGCCCTCGTCCATGTTCCGCAGCATGCGGCTGGCGGCTGAGCCGTGGATGTACAAATTGTCCCGGTCGCGTCCATAGCCGGTCGGAATGACAAATGGCTGCCCGTCGATGACAAATCCCACATGGCAGATGAAGCCCTCGTCGAGAATTTTGTATGCCTCGGCACGGTCGTAAACACCACGGTGAGGCTCGCGGACCACACGTGTCCGCGCAGTTGGATTATTGAATTCGGACATTTCGGTGAAAGCTCCCGGCAATCGCGAAGCATACTGAAAAGTGTAGCAGGATGATAAGAAGTTGTAACGGAAGGACTGACTCAATGGCCAGAGGCTTGAGTACTCGATTCTTCTTCACGCCCAGACGTCGCGGTCGCGGCGTTCCTTGTGCGGGCTGGTGGCTTCCGTGGTTGCATCCACAAGCCCAGCCGCGGTCCATCGTTCCGCGCCGATTGACAACCCTCCGGCGTGTATTTATCGGGGCAGTGGAACCTCCTTTACCACGTCAGCTTCAGAGCGAACTGCAGCTGCCGAGGATCAAATGCCGCCGTCGCTTTCTGTGCGCTGTTCCATAGTGGATTCATGTCCGAGACGTTAAAGCGGTTCACGAAATTGAATGCATCCACAGCGGCCTCGAGCGCCAGGCGTTCGCCAAAAGGGATGCGCTTGGAGACGCGCATGTCGGTAAAAACGTCGTAAGGTTTGGTACCGGCGTTGCGCCTGAGATTCCCGTCCAGGGTACCGTTGAGAAAACACGCAGGCTGCAGAAAACCAGTGGGCGAGAACCTCGATGCCGCTGGAGCATTGCCGCACGGATCGGTAGGAGTGTTAGCCGGAACGATCGTCGGGCGATCAGTCGGAGTGCTGAAGTCGAAATTAGTGTCCGTCCCGGAAATAATATTGAATGGCCTGCCCGAAACGGCTTCAATAATTGGCGCAAGCGTCCAGCCGGAGAGAAATTTCTCCACGAATCCGCGGCCGCCCAGCTTGCCCGTCTGATAGACGCCGCTGAACACAAAGCGATGGCGCTGGTCGAATATTGAATTGGAACGCTCACCCGCCAGGGTGTAGTTATCCTGCGGTTCCAGAGGGGATTCGAGATCAGTGGAATCGTCAATCACGTGCGACCAAGTATAGGACGCAAGGAATTCATAGTGCTGCCCGAACCGCTTGCGAAGATTGGTTGTAAGCGCGTGATACACCGAGCTGCCGCTCGAAAGGTTAGCGGGCATGTCGCTGAAGGGAACACAACCGCTCAGCGTACTTGGATCGCATTTCGTATTCAGACCGTCAGCAGCGAGAATCTGCTGCGCCAGAAGGACACATCCGCCCGCCCCCACGGCTGGGCTACTCAAGAAATTCGCCAATGATGGGTTCAGGCCTGAAGGACGGAAGAAGCTGACCAGCGCTGCCGAGACCCATGTTGGATTCAGCGGATCACAGGGGACGCTTGATCCAACACCGAGTGGGCCCAACGTCGCCGCTCCAGAGAGCGAATCGCTGAGCGCCGCGCGCCAGTTCGCCAGCAGAGCGGCCGGCTTCACTGCGTTCACGTTAATCGGCCGATTCAGGTGGCGGCCGCCGTTGAAGTTGTATTCCACACTTAGCGAGAGATCGCGCCCAAGCTCCCGCTCGAAGGTTAGGTTAGCCTGGTTCGAGTACGCATACTGGAAATTCTTTGCGTTGGGAAATCCGAATGGCTGAATCGCCAGCGGCACGCCTGCCTGCAGATATGCCTGGTTCACGAATGCCGAAGGCGCATTGGGCGCCGGATTGAAACGCTGCTGACTGGGAAGGTAATTGAGCGCCTGCGAAAGCCCTGGCGGTGTACACGAGGCATTTGGCAGTAGTCCCTGGAATGTATTGGAGGCGTTCAAGTTGAGCGGGCTGGGACTACCGGAAGACGAACACGGTGCGCCCGGGAATAACACCATTTGCGGCGCTTGAGCGCCGTCGGCGACATCGGCGATGAACGCTAAGCCTAACAACGGGTGGTCGTAGAACAATCCATAAGAAGCTCGCACTACACTCTTTCCGTCTCCCTTCGGATCCCACGACAAACCGATCCGGGGAGCAACGTTGTTTGTGTCCCGCGGAATTCCCTGGGTGATGCCAAGGAAATCCTGGCCCTGTTTGGCGAGCGCGTTGAGCGGCCCGAACTGCGGCGTAAGTTCCACGTCGTAACGAACACCATAATTTAGCGTCAGATTCGGCCTAATTCGCCAACTGTCTTGCACGAATGTCCCCAGCGGAGTGTTAGAAAAGGCGTCGTGCGGATTACCCACACCTTGAATGAAATTGGCGGGGATCCCTGCCCCGTATGCTTGCACAGGGCTCAAACCCGGAAAGTCCGGGAATCCAAAACTTGATGCCGAGACATCGCCGAAGTTATAAATGCCCCCAAAATTAACGGTGAAATCGGCACTCAAGGGCACGTAATTCCCGTCCACGCCAAACTTGATGCTGTGCGTGCCCACGGCCCAGGAGAAGTTATCGGTTAACTGGTAACGCTGTTCGGTGCGCTTTACAAATGAAAACGGCTCGCGCCCAAAGAAGGCAAAGCCGGGAATGTTCACGGCAACATTGTCTCCGCCTGGCCCGCGCGAAAATCCATATAACAGTCCGCGGCGTGAATACTGGAAGCGGAATTCGTTGATCTTGTTGTTGCCGATTGTCCACTGGTCCTGACCGCTAATCGACCAATCGTGATAATTCTGAGTCGAAGTACGCGAAAAGGCGTTTTGCCCAAAGTTCTGAGGACCTTGCGCCTGCACCTGGATGCCCGTCACGTCGCTGGGACTCGCGGCACCGCGCAGCATGAGACGGTTATTGTTGCTCAAGTTGTGATCGAGACGAAGGGAGTAAAGATCCGTGCGTTCAGTGACCGGGAAGTTGCCAATCAGGCTGTTCAAGGTTACATATGATTGAGGAACGAAACACGGTGGTGTCGGACACGAAGTCGTAAATCCGTTGAATCCCCCGCCAAGAGCCGGTGGCCCCGGCCACACGCCATTGAGGGCCATTCCCGACGAGCGTCCCACTAGGACCACGTACTGCTCCGTCCCGGGGGTACCAGGTGCAGTCGATTGCAAGAATGCAATTTGTGATTGCGTTGCCTGAATCACATAACTTTGGGGCGGCAGTCCCGGTCCCAAAAATGCCGACGCATCAAATGTGCTCAAACCGAAATTGTTGGCCCCAATCGACGAAAATCCGGTTTCTTGCCGCCAAGTCCCTTCCCACGAAAAGTAGTAGAACGTCTTATCTTTCTTGATCGCGCCGCCGAAGTCGGCTCCCGTCTGCACGCGGGTGTAGGCCGGATTCGAAATTGTGCTGAACGGATTTACCGCCTGAAAATTTCGGTTTCGCAAATAACCGAATAGGGTCCCATGCATAATATTTGCGCCTGAGCGGGTGACGATGTTTACCACCCCGCCCGACGCGCGTCCGTACTCTGCGGCGTAGCCAGCCGTCTGAATTTGAAATTCCTGTACCGCCTCCTGCGACACCGTTGAGCGGATGCCATTCACCGAATTGTCCACCGCATCCTCGCCATCCACATTCACCAGATTCGATCTCGCCCGCTGCCCGCTCATATTCAGCCCGGAAGTTGGTGCAGCCCCGATCGAGGGCGTGTCATCGCGCGCCAGCCGCGAATCCGTCAGCGCGAAATTGATGTAGTTCCGGCCATTGATGGGCAAATTGTCAATCCGCCGTTGCTCAATCGTGTCCGTCGACGAAGTTCGCGTGGTTTCGACGAGTGCGGCCTGCGAATTCACCTCAACCACTTCTCGACCGCCGGCAATTGTCAGAGCTACGGGCAATTCGGCCATCTGCCCGACGGTGATACTCACATGCTCGGCGGTAGTCTTTGCAAAACCGGGTGCATCCACAGTAACCGTGTAGTTGCCGGGGGGCAGCGCCACAATCTTATATTCACCTTGTGCGTTGACGTTTGTGGATCGCTCAAGTCCCTTGGCCTCCTCGCGCGCCGCGACCGTTGCATTTGTAACCACGCCGCCATTGGGATCCTTCACCATGACGTGCAAATCGCCGGTGGCCGAGCCTTGGGCGAAGGCGACTGTGCTGAGCAGCAGCAACGAAATTGCGAGCGAGACGGTCTTCCGCAGATTCATAAATCTCTCCCTGGAGTTATGCGATACAAGAAAAAGGCGAAGAACCAAAATCAGCCCTCCCCTGGCGGGCTGTGAACTGGCGCGCACGATCTGAGGCGGGTAAGTCCGGCAGGTTTTTACATCAAGTTCTAATAAGAAATCAAGCCAAATTACTGAGGAGAACTGCGTTAATCATGGCTCGCTTGTGGCTGGAGATACCCTTCATATAGACTAAGGCCTTGACTTAGTCTATAATTAGGATATGGAAGTCAACATCCACCAAGCTAAAACTCATCTTTCCCGCCTCTTAGAGAAGGTCGCTCTAGGCGAAGAGGTCATCATTGCCAAAGCCGGACGGCCCGTGGCGAAGCTTGTCCCGGTAGCAGGAGCACCGCATGATCGGGCGTTGGGCACAGCAAAGGGCGACTTCACCATGAGCGATGATTTCAACGCTCCTCTCCCGCCCGAAATTGAGAAGAGCTTCTATAAGTGAAAGTTTTGCTCGACACTCATGCGTTTCTCTGGGCGATAAGGGAGGATGAGCGCTTATCTCCGAGAGCTCGAGAAATTTTCATTGCAGGTAGCAACGAATTATTCTTGAGCGTGGCCAGCGTCTGGGAGATCTTGCTTAAGGTACAAGTGGGAAAAATCAGATTTGAGGAACCTGCCGTGGGATACCTGAAACGGCAGATATTCAAAAACAATATCCGCATGCTGCCCATTCTGATGGATCATGTTGCGCATTTGGAGAGCTTACCCTTGCACCACCGCGACCCTTTTGATCGCATCCTGGTCGCCCAGAGTATGGAAGAAAATCTTTCGCTTCTTAGCGCAGATCCACTTATGCAGCGGTATTCGCTTGCGGTCATCTGGTGATCGACGCTCCTCATTTGTTCATGCTGGGCCGCGCTCTATCCCAATCTCTTCCTTATTGCCCGTTTTCAACCCCCAAGCCATTCGCGGCGTATTATGCGTGATGCCAAACCGGCCGCGAGCGTCCAGCAAGATTATCCCGCCGTGGCCTCTCACGCGCGACTCCAGATAATTGATCGCCTCTTTCGCGACCCACTCCGCTAAGCTGCCTGAGGCCACGCGGTCCGCAGCCCATTTGGCCAGCACCAGCTTCATGATAGGTTCGCCCCATCCAGTAGTAGAAGCTGCCGCAGTACGGTTATCGGCGTAGCAGCCACAGCCGATCAAGGATGAATCGCCCAGCCGTCCCGGCGCTTTGTTGAGCGTGCCGCCAGTAGAAGTTGCAGCGGCAATGTTGCCATCGCGGTCGAGCGCAACCGCGCCAACGGTATCGTGCGAGACGGCAGGCGCAAACAAATCCTCGCTCTGTTCAATAGTTCGCGCCTGAAATTCACGCAGACGCTCCACTTCGCGCGGGGTTATCAAATCTTCGTTCTTACAGAGCGGGATTCCGTGCTCGGCGGCAAATCGTTCAGCGCCTTCGCCGACAAAATATACGTGCGGGCTGTCGCTGAGGATTTTGCGCGCGGCGCGAACCGGATTGGCGATCCGTTCCACGCAGCCTACGCCACCGGCGCGAAGCGTCGCACCATCCATGATTAGAGCGTCAAGCTGAACCTTGCCATCGCGATTGAGGAAGCTCCCGCGGCCGGCGTCAAACGTTTCGTCGTCTTCCATGATGACGACCGCTTCCTCTACCGCATCCAGTGCCGTTCCGCCACGGTCGAGCACACGCCAGCCAGCAGCGATTGCATTTCGAACCCCGTTCAAATGCGATTGCACCATGTCATCAGGAATGGTCCATGCGCCACCGTGGACGAGCAGAACGGGATCAGAAGACAAAGGGATTCCTCAAGAACATTGCAAACAGTCTAGCATTGCAATCTGGCAGCATCCGCATGCCGATAACCGTTTTTGATTGCTTCCCTCATCAGGGAATTCGAGTGGAATTGATCACTTGCAGAATTTCTGGCAGCGTGAGACTGTGGCGAGCAAACTAACTCAGGCGGCGTGAATGGTCGTGTCTAGCTCTCCCGCTTCCATCAACTGCGTTTGCCGCCAGGTGTGGACGGTGCGGTGGATCACTGTAATGGTAGACAGCACGGCGATGACCCAGAGCACCGGCGCCATTCGGTTGAACAAGGCGCCGATGATCACGAGCACCAACCGCTCTGGACGCTCCATGAATCCGACGCGGCAAGAGCCAATCAGCGATTCGGCACGAGCTCGCGTGTAGCTCACCATAATGGCGCTGATCATCACGAACGCGGTCAGCAGTACGTAGGAGAAACGCTCTCCGCGAGCATAGAAGACGAGCAAACCCAAGAACTGGGATGCATCGCTATAGCGGTCTACGACGGAATCGAAGAAGCCGCCGAAGCGGGTGACTTTATTTCGCGCGCGAGCTACGCGGCCGTCTACCAGGTCAAAGAATCCCGATCCAATGATTACCAGCCCGGCATAGAAAAACATCCGTCGCTGGGTCTCTGCCGTGGCGTAGCCGAAGAGAAACGCGGCAATAACATTGATCACCAGCCCCAGCGCGGTCAGCACATTGGGATTGATTCGCGCCAGAGCCAGCCAGCCGACAATGGCGTCCAGCAAGACTCCGCAGCCTCGTCCGAAGGCGCTAGTCCAAGTCACGATTCCACCGCCTCGTCATG
>Ga0070717_10000911_pt1 | contig 19630 bp, 17 predicted proteins | sample LARL113metaG_FD_71366 | JGI IMG/M metagenome (GOLD analysis project Ga0070717, IMG submission 71366) | Corn, switchgrass and miscanthus rhizosphere microbial communities from Kellogg Biological Station, Michigan, USA - LAR L11-3 metaG | ecosystem: Host-associated > Plants > Roots > Rhizosphere ... | reverse complement strand
AGACTCTGATTGCCTTCCTATTCGCTATCTTTTTTGCGTACCTGATGAGCCCCCTGGTCAATCGGCTCGAAATCCTGTTGCGCGGCCGCGTGCGCGCCATCGCCGTGATCTACAGCCTGCTTCTGGTGCTGGTCGTGGTCTTCTTTGTGTTGGTCGGCCCCAAGGTCACACGGGAAGGAGCGAAGCTCGGTCAGTCCCTGCCCGTCCTGTTGGCTCAACTCAGCTCCGGCCAACTGGCGAGCCAACTCGGCGCCGAACACGGATGGAACCAGAGGTATACCGACCTGGCGCAAGCCTTCCTGGTCAGCCACAGTGACGAGATTACCCAAATCGCGCAACGGGTCGGCTTGCGTGTTGCCGAAGTCGCCAAGCAAGCCTGGCTGTTCTTCGTGGTGCCGCTGCTTTCCATCTTTTTCCTGAAAGATGGCCGCGCCTTCAGCGACTTCCTGCTCTCCGCGATTCAGTCTCGCCCGCAGCGCGAGTTTCTGGAAAACGTGCTCAACGATCTCAACCAGATGCTCGCCCATTTCATCCGCGCCCAACTGACTTTGGCCGCGCTGACTTTGGTCATGTACTCCTCCGTTCTCGGCATTATGAGAGTGCCATACGCGTTAGTTCTCGGCACCCTGGGCGGAGTTCTGGAATTCATTCCCGTGGTCGGCCCACTCGCCGCCGCCCTGGTCATCGTCAGCGTCGCCCTGCTGATGAGTTATAAACACTGGCTCATCCTCGTCATTTTTCTCGGAATCTGGCGCTTGATTCAGGACTACGTTTCTTCCCCGCGCATCATGGGCGAGAGCATGGAACTGCATCCCCTGGCCGCCATCTTCGGTGTCATGGCCGGAGGCGAAGTCGCCGGCATCCTCGGCATCTACCTCTCCATTCCCGTGATGGCAGGCCTGCGCATCATCTTCCGCCGCTGGCGCCTCTACACCGAAAAGAAAAAGTTCGGCCCCCTCTCCGAATACCCCTTCCGAGCTCAAGAGACGCACCGCCCGTAACGTGTCGCTGTTAATCCGGTCTATCCCAGCCGCGAAGCGGCGAAAGAATGCAGCCCACGGCGCAAGCGAGTGCCTTTGAAAAAATGGGAACAAGCGCCAGTTGCCGCTGTTTCTGCCATTTTGCTGATGGTAGCGACACTCGCCAGCCTGGTCCCTGCACGCCGCGCACCGCGGATCGATCCGATGGCTGCTCTGCGGCATGAGTAGCGTCAAGCCAGGCTTCCGGGTGCATCGTGCGGCAAACCTTCCCGAATCCCTTAGGGAAGGGTGAGTAGCCCCGGGGAATCGCACCCCGAGGCTCTCGCAGAACTGTACGTGAGCCTCTCGACTCATACAGCTCCCATCATGGAGCCACGCCGCCCTCCCATCTGCCAGTGGGCGAACAACGCCGGAGCGCGGCGCGAGATGCGCGCGATCCAGTGTTTCGCTTTCCGAAGATGGGAACGCAGCTTCTTGTATTTCCGCTTGGCCCACAGGGCCAGATCTCGGTTCAGTTCGCGCATCGTCGGTCCGCAATCCGCCAGGTTACCAACCTCAAATTCCCAAGCGGCATCGGAGGGCTTGTCGAAACTAATACCCCACCCGCGCTTTGAACTCGCGCGCCCGATCGCGCGCAACCGTCAAATCCGTGTCTTTGCGATCTTTCAGACGAACGTTCAAGGCTCCCCCCGGGAGCGACGCGACTTCCTTGATCCAGTCCACATTGACCACTGCGCTCCGGTGGATGCGGAGGAATTTCTTGGGATCCAGCTTTCTCTCTAACTCCGTAATGGCGTAGTCCACACAGTAAGCCTTGCCCTCCGACACCGCATAAGTCAGTTTGTCCTCGGCATAGAAGTGCGTGACCCGTGCCAGGTCGAGGAACCAAAGCCGGTTACGCAGCCGTGACGCAATTCGTTCCGGATACTCCGCCTTAGTCTCGCGCAGGGAGTCCGTGAGATGCTTAAGCAGAACTTGTAAATCTGGCTGCGCGAGCTGACCCGAACCCCGCAACCCTTCAACTTTCTTAAGGGCGCGTTGCAGAGACTCCGGCTCCACCGGTTTCAACAAATCTTGTGGGCAATCTTCGGCCTGCTTGCACAATAAGGCCGGCAACGAAAGCTGTCGAAGTTCTGATTCGCATTGTGTGATACCTCCATCACGGAGTCTGCCAACTAGCACGAGAGCGGGGCATCTCCTTAGCGACGAAAGGCAACAATTCCCGACTGCAGGTCGACATGTGGAGACGAACCGTGATCGTGAAATGCTGCATAAACTTATGCCAGTTGTCGGTAAGCCCAACGGCGGGCCGGTTCTGGGCGGTTGGTCGGCCAACCTTACCTTACCGGGTTAGGTAAGGGTTGTCCGTCACTCGGACTGAGCGAGTGCGGCTCTAGAGCCGAAGAGATTTGGTCTGGAATCCAGGTCCAAGTGCCATCGGGACTAGAATATGTCGATGCGGCGCGCCCCCTTCATCGCTCTTCTGGTTGTGGGCACGGCAGCGTTCGGTTCGCCGGCAGATCCGTGTTCGCTGAGTTCGGTGGTAACGGATGCCAAAGTCAGTGTCGCCATTTCGAACGAACGGACCTCGTTTCGTGAAGGTGAGATTATTCCGTTGGTGCTGTCGTTCACGTCCACAACGGGCAAACGGTACTGGGCAGATAACCGCAATTATGACCGCAGCGGACGACTGAATGCAGCGGACGACTGAATATCGAGACCTATTGCGTCGAACCAGCGGCACCCGATCCGCTTGCCGACTATTTCCGCACTGGCATGTTCATCGGCGGCGGATTGGGCAACGAACAGCAACTTTCCGAAAAGCCATTTACAGCGACAGCCGAGTTGAATGAGTGGAGACGGCCTGGCCCTGGGCACTACCGGCTCTACGTTGTAAGTTATCGCGTCTGGCGTCCGCCAGATCCAAACGAATCGACTCCTTACGGCCGGGTGTCGGTAACGCTCCGCTCTAGCGCGATCGAGTTCGAAGTGATTAAAGCCGATGCTGATTGGCTGGCCGCACAATTGCGGGACGCGACAACTGCTTATCAGAACGCGACGTCTGGCCAGGAAAAGGAAGCCGCTAGGCGCCTTCGGTTCCTGAACACCAAAGAGTCCACGCAGACGCTGGCGCGGCTGTTCTGGGGCTTGAACGATCAGCCGGGAGGATGGGAACTCATGTTCGGGCTCTTCGGTTCACCCTACCGCGCCGAAGCGATTGCAGCGATCCAGCGCGAAATCAACGATCCCGGTCACCCAATCACTGAGGATTTCCTGCATACACTCACGAAGCTGCAGATCGATGCGGACTCCGCGTGGGACCCGCCAACCTTCGATCCGTCGCATCCCATTGTCTCGGAAGAGTACTGGGCCAAAAGGCAGGCGCATGAGCGGGAGCTGATGCAGGCTGCAACGGCGGCCACGGCAGCGGCTTTGCCGCAAAAAACAGAGAACGCGCGCGCGTTAACAATACGGGCACTGGCCGAGTCTTCGGATTTGCTAAGTGCGGCGACAGCATCGCAGATGCGAAAGCAACTGATCGCGGTGTGGGGCGACTTGCCTGAGAGGACAAAGCTGGAGCTAATTCAGTATCGTTGGCCTCTGATCGCAGGACCGGAGATGCTGCCCATCCTGAAGGAGTTTGTGTCTGGTCCGGCACCGCCATTCCGGACTGAGCCAGCCCTGGCCCGCGATGCTGCCCTGAAGCATATTTTCGACCTCAACCCTGATGAAGGACGGGCACTGATCTTACGAGATTTGCGCGACCCCAGGGCGCAGCCTTCCATCTCGCTGGTCCCGCTCCTGTCCGCCGAGGAGCTGCGCCCGATCGTGCGGGAAGCGACTGCGCGCATTGAAAAGAATGACGCGCGTGAGCTGGATTATCACCTGCTTGAACTGTTCGGAGATCAATCCGCGCTCGGCGAAGTGGAACGCGTGTTTACGGACCATACAGGTCAATGGGCGTGTGATCCGCAAGGTGCGATGTTGCGATACTTCCTGAGCATGGACCCTGAGTACGGAACGAAGATGGTCCAAGCATCGCTCACAGCAAGGAAGGTAACGGGCTGTTACCGGATGTTGTTGCAGGGCTTGGCAAAGTCACTGCCGAAGGTGGAGCAAGTGGCGATTAGCGCACTCGACGATGAAGATCTCGAAGTCGCGAACGACGCGGCGTTGGCATTGGGACGATGGGGAACCGCAAAAGCCGAGCCCGCGCTCTGGGCACGGCTACATCGCTTTCACGACCAATGGAAAGATCGAGAAGGGGAATTGCGTGTCATGCCCGATTACAACAGTCCGATTGCGCACGCAACGGCGCTGGAGGGCACGCTCGTGAACTCCATCGCGACTGGCACAAACTGGATCTGTGGTTCTGAAAAACTCGAGCGCCTGCGCGCGTTGGCTTCGCCGCGCCAGCAGATGCAAATATCGGAGTGGAGTAAGCAATGGGAGCGGGGCGAAGCGTTGATCCTTCCGAACTGGTATCCCGAGGACCGGTTGAGCTTCGGAGTGCTGCAATATTCGAACCTAGATGAAGAGCAGTTCCGCGCGAAGATGTCCCAGATGCCGAAGGGGACAAAACTGCAATTTCAGATTTGGAAACCGGGTCAGATTTCCCCGCCGGTGAGCATGGAAAAGCAGGAAGCCGCATTCCAAGCGCTGCGCATGTATGCAATGCAGTTCAGCGTAATCATCGAAGAGAAGAGCACGCCATAGGGTACTCAAGAAACTGTGTTAGACGGCACTCCTTATGGCCAATCGCCAGGGGCAGGTTGATATGTTTGGGTACCCATCCTGGGGCGTTTCGCCCTCGCAGCCGCCGAACCGAAGTGGTCATCCTTCCGCTACTTGGAATTGCCTCTACCAGCGTCGCAAACTCACATAGAAGAGGGTTGTCATTTCCGCCCCCCGAGCAAATGCGAGGGGTGGAGGAATCTGCTTTGCCCCAACTGTTATAGAATTCCAATTACTCTATGAGCCGCAAAATTCCAATCGGCATCCTTGGCGCCACCGGCGTGGTAGGACAACGTTTTATCCAGATGCTGGAGCATCACCCGTGGTTCGAAGTAGTCTGGCTGGCCGCTTCCGACCGTTCCGAAGGCAAGATATATTCCGAGGCCGCGCGCTGGCGCCTCAAAACGCCCATTCCCCCGGCTGTCGCCGCCATGACGGTCTCGCCGGCCACTCCCGAAGGCGCGCCCAAAATTATTTTCGCCGCGCTCGATGCCTCCATCGCCGCCGAACTCGAGCCCCGCTTCGCCGACGCCGGTTGCGCCGTGGTCTCCAACTCGAGCGCCCTGCGCATGCAAAAAGATGTCCCGCTCGTAATCCCGGAAGTCAACGCCGACCATATCAAGCTCGTCGACATCCAAGCTTGGCGCAAAAAATCCGGCGGCTACGTTGTCACTAATCCCAACTGCTCGGCCATAGGTCTCGTCCTCGCGCTCGCGCCCCTCCACCGGAAGTTTGGTCTCGAGACCGTAATGGCCGTGACCATGCAGGCCGTGAGCGGCGCGGGATATCCCGGCGTGGCCTCGCTCGATATCCTCGGCAATGTGATCCCCTTCATCCGCAATGAAGAAGAAAAAATGGAGGAGGAAACCAAGAAACTCCTCGGCGAGCTCAACGGCTCCAAAATAATTCCCGGCGACTTCGCCATGAGCGCGCAGTGCAACCGTGTCGCCGTCGAAGATGGACACACCGAATCCGTTTCCATCCGCCTGAAGACCAAGGCCAAGCCGCACGAAATCATCGCTGCGTGGAATAGCTATGTCGCCGAGCCGCAAGAATTGAAATTGCCCAGCGCTCCCCAGCGCCCGGTCGTCTATCTCGAAGCCCCCGACCGTCCCCAGCCGCGCTTCGACGTCGACATGGGGGCCGGCATGACCACCGCCGTCGGACGCCTTCGCCCCTGCGGCGTCCTCGACTGGAAATTCACCGTGCTCTCCCACAACACCATCCGCGGAGCCGCCGGAGCCGCCGTCCTAAACGCCGAACTCCTGAAAGCCAAAGGCTACCTGGGCAAGGAGCATGCAGCCAAAGAACACGCGGTCAAGGAACATCCAGTCAAGGAATACGCAAAATGAAAAGTGGGTTTAGCGTAGCCCCGCCGTCCCGGCGGCTGTCGCGGGAGCGTCCCGCCCGCGCGCGTCGCGGTTCCGACGCGCGCCCGTCCTCTTTCACCACCAGGACCCCGCGCCCATGATCGTAATGAAGTTCGGCGGCACTTCCGTCGAAGACGCCAAAGCCATCGACCGCGTCGCCTCCATCGCGCAAGGCCGCCTGGCGCGGAAGCCCGTCGTCGTGGTCAGCGCCATGGCCAAGGTCACCGACACTCTGCTGACCATGGCCAAAGCGGCCGGCGCCGGCGAGCGCAAGACCGCCCTCAAACTCTGCCGCTCGCTCCAGGAACGTCACTACAACACCGCCAGCGAATTGCTCGGCACCGCGCTCTTTACCGAATTCCATTCCGAACTGGGCGCGGACTTTGAGGCGCTCGACGAACTCCTGCGCGGCATCTCCGCCGTCGGCGAAATCACGCCCCGCACCACCGACCACGTCGCCGCCTTCGGCGAAATGCTCTCCAGCAAAATCGTCGCTGCCGCGTTCACTGCCCGCGGCCTCAAAGGAGCCCACGTCGACTCCCGCGAAGTTCTAGTTACCGACAGCAACTACATGCAGGCGGTCCCGCAGTTCGAGGAAACCAACGCCCGCCTGCAGGCAATCGTTGACCCCCTGCTGCAGGCAGGCCAGGTACCAGTGATGGGTGGCTTCATCGGAGCCAATCGTGCCGGCATCACCACCACCATCGGACGCGGCGGCTCCGATTTTTCTGCCGCCATCATCGGCGCTGGCCTAGGCGCCGACCGCATCGAAATCTGGACCGACGTCGATGGCATTCTCACCACCGATCCGCGCATCTGCCCCGAAGCCCGCCGCATTAAAATCATCAGCTTCGATGAAGCCGCCGAACTCGCTTATTTCGGCGCGAAGGTCCTGCACCCCGCGACCGTCCTGCCCGCCATCCAGAAAAATATTCCCGTCTACGTGCTCAACTCGCGCAATCCCTCCTGCGAAGGTACCCGCATCACCACCCGCGCCCCGCAGGGCAAAAACATTTTCAAAGCCATCGCCGCCAAGAAGCGCATCACCATCGTCGACGTGGCGGCCCCGCGCATGCTTCTGGCTCACGGATTCCTGCGCTCGATCTTCGAAGCCTTCGACCGCCACAAAGTTTCGGTCGACGTGGTCTCCACTTCCGAAGTCAGCGTCTCGCTCACCGTCGACTCCAATCAGGCGATCCCCGCGCTGGCCGCCGATCTCGCCAAGCTGGCCGACGTAAAATACGAAGGCCGCAAAGCCATCGTCTGCCTGGTCGGCGAAAACCTGCGCAACACTCCCGGCATTGCCGCCCTGGTTTTTCGCGAACTTGCCGACAAAAAAATTCGCATGATCTCGCAAGGCGCCTCTGAAATCAACCTCACCTTCGTGATCGAAGAAGACGAAGTCCCCGAAGTAATCCAGCGCCTCCACAAAACATTTTTCTCCGAACTAGACCCCGAAGTATTCGCGTAGCGGCCAAAGAGACTTTAGCCGCAAAGAACGCTAAGATAAGCGAAGGCCGCAAAGAAAGCTCTCAGGTTTTTCTCCGCGCCCTCTGCGGCTTTTCTCAGCGATCTCAGGGGTTAAAAGCTTTCCATGCGTCTCCTAATTTTAGGCCACGGCAAAACGGGAGCTCTGGTGGTGGAAGTCGCCGCCGAGCGCAAGCATCACCTCGTAATCGCGGGCGCAAAAGAAAACGCCTCGAGCGCCGCCCTCACTCCGGAAAAGCTCCGCGACATCGACACCGTCATCGACTTCACCGCCCCGCACTGCGTCATCAACAACATCGGAGCCTGCGTCGAAGCCGGCAAAAACATGGTCGTCGGCACGACGGGCTGGCACCGCCAACTGGACCACGTCCGCAAACTAGTCGAGGAGCACGGCACCGGATTCCTCTACTCCTCCAACTTCTCCATCGGCGTGAATCTCTTCTTCGACGTCGCCCGCGCCGCCGCCGCCACCCTGCGCCACGATTACACCGGCCAGATTTTCGAACGCCACCACGCCCACAAAAAAGACGCCCCTTCCGGCACTGCGATCGCGCTCCAACACCTAATCCGCGAAGCCAGCGGCCAACCCGAAGATCTCGAAATCATTTCCTTCCGCGAAGGCGACGTAGTCGGCCTGCACGAGGTCGTCCTCGAATCCCCCGCCGACCGAATCTATCTCTGCCACGACGCCAAATCCCGCCGCGGCTTCGCCGAAGGCGCCGTCCGCGGGGCCGAATGGCTCGCTGGCAAAACAGGTTTCTACGATTTCAAAGACGTCTGGCGCGAACTGTAGATGTGCCTCGAAGCTTTTCCGCTTTGGTTTTCCTTGGTGAACCTTCGTGTCCTTAGTGGTTAAAGGTTTTCGCAAGTCACCGATACTGCGCCCCTGGGTTTTCCATCCCTCCCTATTCCGCGCTATCTTATTCCTATGCAACTCCGCGGCTGCGGCACCGCCCTCGTCACTCCCTTTCGTCAGGATGGTTCCATCGACGACGCTGCCCTGCGCAATTTAATCGCATGGCAACTCGATTCCGGCATCGATTTTCTCGTTCCCTGCGGCACCACCGGCGAAACTCCCACGCTCACCCACGATGAATGGCTCTATGTAATCGACACCACCATCGAAGTCGCTGCCGGACGTGTCCCCATCGTCGCCGGTGCCACCTCCAACTCCACCCACGACGCGGTTGAGAAAGCAAAAGAAATCGCGGCCCGCCCCGGAGTCAACGCTATCCTCACCGCCTCGCCCTACTACAACAAGCCCACGCAGGAAGGCCAGTATCGCCATTTCAAGGCCATAGCAGAAGCGGTCGGCGACAAGCCAATCATTCTCTACAACGTCCCAGGCCGTACGGCGGCGAACCTCGAACCCGCAACCGTGGCGCGTCTCGCCGAGATTCCCAACATCGTCGGAATCAAAGAAGCCAGTGGCAACATCGCTCAGATTGCCGAGGTAATCAACGCCGTCCCCGAAAACTTCCTGGTTTTCTCTGGTGACGATGCATACACCTTGCCGGTCATCGCTCTCGGCGGCATCGGTGTAGTCTCCGTCGCCTCCAACGAAATCCCGCACGAAATGGCGTCGCTAACCCGAGCCGCTCTCGCCAATGACTGGACCGCCGCCCGCGCCCTGTACCGCAAATATCTGCCGCTGATGCAAGCTAACTTCATCGAGTCAAGCCCGCTGCCCGTAAAAGCAGTGCTCGCGATGATGGGAAAAATCGAAGAAGTCTACCGCCTGCCCCTGTTGCCCATGCGCCGCGATACGCGCTCCCGCCTGCAGAAAATCGCTACCGAAGTTGGACTGATCACCAAGCCCGCCACTCCTGCCGCCGAAGCTCCAGAATTCTTCATCTACGAAAACTGGGCCGCCGGTCCGCGCAAAATCGTCCTGCACCGCGGAACCTGCGGCCAATGCAGCCACGGCAAAGGACGTCCCGCCGGACACGACGTCAACCACGCCCGCTGGCACGGCCCTTACGCAACGCTGGCCCAAGCCCGCGACAGCGCCCACGCCATGACCGGCGTCTTAATCCGCAGCGAGTGCAAGTGTGTGTAAGCAATTGTTGATTGGGTGATTTCTGATTGTTGATTTCCTTAGTGCACCTTCGTGTCCTTCGTGGTTTAAGCTCTGGCTTTTGACAAATCAGCAATCAACAATCAACAATCAACAATCTCATGCACTCCCTGAAATCCTCCATCGAGCGCCTAGCCTCTCAAGGCGAGGTCGAGCATGATCCCGAGGCGCGCAAGACTTTCCTCGAATTCCGCGACCAACTAACGCAAGGAAAAATCCGCGCCGCCGAGAAGAAGAACGCCCGCTGGACCGTCAACCCCTGGGTCAAACAAGGCATCCTGCTGGGCTTCCGCCTCGGCGAACTCGCCGACATGACCGCCGGCCTCTCCTTCGTCGACAAAGACACCTTCCCCGCTCGCCGCTTCACCACCGCCGATCGTGTGCGCGTAGTCCCCGGCGGTTCCTCCGTCCGCACCGGAGCCTACGTCGCCCCTTCCGTCATTTGCATGCCGCCCATGTTCATTAACGTCGGCGCCTACGTCGACGAAGGCACCATGATCGACTCGCACGCCCTGGTCGGCTCCTGCGCCCAGATCGGCAAGCGCGTGCACCTGAGCGCCGCCGCGCAGATCGGCGGAGTCCTCGAGCCCATCAACGCCGCCCCGGTGATCATCGAAGACGATGTGCTGGTTGGCGGCAACTGCGGAATTTACGAAGGCACGCTGGTGCGCGCCCGCGCCGTGCTCGGCGCCGGAACCATCCTCACCCGCTCGACTCCGCTCTACGACCTGGTCCGCAACGAAGTCTACCGCGCCACCGCAGACGCCCCGCTCGAAGTTCCAGAAAATGCCGTTGTAGTCCCCGGCTCGCGCGCCGTGAAAAAAGGCGCAGCGACAGAATGGAACTTGTCACTCTACACTCCAGTCATCGTGAAATACCGCGACGAAAAAACCGATCGCGGCATCGAACTGGAAGACTGGCTCAGGTGAAGAGCCGCGGCAATTTCAACCCATCAGAGGCTACGCTATCCTCCAAGAACCAGATCGTAATCCCTCGTGAAGCTCGCGAAGCGCTCCACCTTAAGCCCGGCGACAAGCTTCTCGTGCGCACGCATGCGGGCAAGATCCTTATCATGGAGAAACCGAAGCCCTATCATCGGGCAATTCTTGGTCGTGGCGTCTATCCAAAGGATTATCTAAACAAGGAAAGGCGAAGTTGGAGTTAGCGCGACTGCGTAGCGTTCTCCGTGCGCATCGACGCGTCGCGCTCGACACCTGCATCTTCATCTACCAATGGGAAGCCAACCCTCGTTATTCGCCCGCAACCGACTTTATTTCTTCTTCTCTAGAGCAATCTGATTTCGGCGGGATTACCTCGACGATTACGATGACCGAACTCCTGGTCCCACCCTTATCGCGCCCGATGTGGTTAGAGTAAGTGAGCTCTTTGGCTTGCTCTCCACTTACCCGAATCTGGAATGGATCGGCCCCACTTTAGAAATCGCCGACCTCGCGGCCCAGTTTCGGGCTCTTCACCGCCTGCGAACACGCGACGCTCTACAAGCCGCGACCGCGGTGCACTCTGGTGCCCCGGCGCTTGTGACGAACGATCCAGTTTTTCAATGGATACCAAACTTAGACGTATTGATCCTGGACGACTTTGTCTCAACCAAAAGCTGAGCCAAGTACCGCGAGGAGAAAAACCAGGCGCGGAGTCGAGTTGAAAGACTGGCTCGGGATCGTGCCGCTAAGAACACCCATTCCCAGTCAGAGAAGCGACGTTTCATGTCAAGCCACGCTCAATTCCTAAACCTCCACCCCGAACTTCCCAGCCCCGTTCGACTTCACTCGAATCTGCTCAAGCCGCCCAATCACCGCATCCGCGAGTCCCAGCGCGTCCGCCGCATACGTGCTCGTTATCCCCACGACTTTGAATCCGCCCGCCCGTGCCGACCGAACTCCGGCAGGCGCGTCCTCAATCACCAAACAGTCCGCAGGCTTATATCCCAGCCTCTCTGCCCCCTTCAGATATGGCTCTGGATGCGGCTTTCCATTCGTCACATCATCGGAGGTCACCAGCACCTCGGGAACTGGCAGCCCGCAAAATCGCAATCGCGCACTGGCTAGGGGCCGGGCGCCCGAGGTCACCACTCCCCACCGCCCCAAAGGAATAGATCGCAATAATGCGGCGGCTCCCGGCATCACCGCGACCCCGGCCTGATCTCCGGCTTCCTCATCCTCGATCAGTCGCGCCTCGGCCTCGGCGTCGAGATGCGGCGCCACACGCTGGATTACCTCCACCGTCCGTACGCCGTGCGCGATGGCCATAATCGCATCGCCGTCCAGGCCCTTACGCTGCGCCCACAGGCGCCACTCGCGGTCCACCGCGCGTGTCGAGTCCACCAGGACTCCGTCCAGATCAAAAAGTAGGGCTGAGCACGAAAAGATAGGCATCCCTAACTATTTAAACACAGAGTAGCGCCGCCGAAGCGTAGCGCCGCCGGCCCGGCGGCTGTCCCGAGCGCGCCTCGGCTCGGTTGCGTGCAGCAACGATTGCGTCCTTAACTCGTGCGAGTCGGAAGACTAGCCTGACTCGTCGCGGCCAACGCTTCCTGCTGCGCCCGCTGCCGCAGCAACAAATGCCGCCCCCGAAAATGCTGCTTCGCCCGTTGGCCCCACGCGCGCACGAACCAGTAATTCAATCCCGCGCCAATCGCCGAACTGGCCAGCGGAATCACCCGTCCCGCCCACTTCTCCACTGCTTCGGCGCTGGCCTTCGCCGCAATTCGTTGGATCACCCGCGGCACAAATTTGTTGATGACTTCTTTCTCCAGCAACTCGCGGCTGATGTCGACTCCCGCCGCGCTCGCCGCCGCAACCCACAATTCCGCGATCTCTTCATCGGTGTTGAATTGAAATCCGTAAATCAGGCTCAACTTCTGAATCGTCCGCATCGTGATCGCGGAAAGTATGCCGAGATCCGGAACGATCGTGATCAGCCCGCCCAGCCCGAAGCCCGCTCCCTCCACCGCCGCAACCTTCATCCCGGCCCGGATCACCGAGTCGGCGACAACATCAATCTCGCCCATCTCGAGCGAATACACGCCGTGATATCCGCTGATCGGCATCCGGTACGCCGCGCGCAGTTGCAGCAGGAACTTATCCGGATCCACGCGCACCGTCGAATAAGCGCGCGTCAGCCCTCTTACCATTCCCGCCTCAACCCGCCGCCGCAGCCACGATTTCCCTTGCTCACCCATTGCTTCAACCTTACCCCACGCCGCGCGAGAATGCCATCAGGAGAAACAAGGACGAAAGTCGAAAAGAAGTCTGAAGTCTGAAGTCTAAGGTCTAAGGTCCGAAGTCCAACGTCCGCTCTGTGCTAGCATCATCCTTACTCAATGCCCACTGGAAAACTGCAGATCGTCCCACTCGGCGGCCTCGGCGAATTCGGTATGAACTGCATGGCCGTGCGCTGGGGCGACGACATCATCGTCATCGACGCCGGACTCATGTTCCCCGAAGCCGAACTGCTCGGCGTCGACATCGTTGTCCCCGACATTTCCTATCTCATCGAAAACCGCCAGCGCATCCGCGGAATCATCCTCACCCACGGCCACGAAGACCACATCGGCGCGCTTCCCTGGATGCTCTCCGAACTCAAAGTTCCCGTCTGGGGCACCGAGTTCACGCTGGCTTACGTCGAAGATAAACTCGACGAGCACGGCCTGCTCGACGATGCCGACCTCCGCGAAATGCGCCCCAACGAGCGCTTCAAGGCCGGAATCTTTACTATCCATCCCATCCACGTCACGCACAGCCTGGTCGATTGCGTCTCTCTCGCCATCCACACGCCGCTCGGCGTCGTCATTCACACCGGCGATTTCAAAGTCGATCCCACTCCCACCGACAACAAACTCTTCGACCTGCATACCTTCGCCGAATACGGCAAAGCTGGCGTGCTCGCTCTGTTTCAGGATTCCACCAACGTCGAGCGCAAGGGATACACGCCCAGCGAGCGCGCCGTACGCCGCAAGTTCGACGAAATTTTCGCCCACACCAAACGCCGTCTCTTCATTTCCTGTTTCTCCTCATCCATCCACCGCATTAATCTGACGGTCGAACTCGCCCACCAACACGGACGCAAGATCGCCTTCCTCGGCCGCTCCATGAACAACTCCGCTGAGATCGCCGAAGATCTTGGCTACATCGAAATTCCCGACGGCCTCGTCATCAATCCCGGCGAGATGAAAAACTTCCCGCCGGAAAAAGTCTGCGTGCTCATCAGCGGCACGCAGGGCGAACCCATGTCCGCGCTCTCCCGCGCCGCCGTCGACAACCACAAGCACGCCAAAATCGAAAAGGGAGACACCGTCGTCCTCTCCTCGCGCATCATCCCGGGGAACGAAAAAACTATTTACCGGATGATCGACCATCTCTTCCGCCGCGAAGCCCACGTCATCTACGAAGACGGAAGTTCGCCGCCAGTCCACGTCAGCGGACACGCCAGCCAGGAAGAACTCAAGCTCATCATCAACCTGGTCAAGCCGCGCTACTTCATACCCATTCACGGCGAGTATCGCCAACTGAAGTTGCACGCCGAAATGGCCGGAGCCATGCACGGTTCAGTCGGCAAAGTCATGCTGATCGAAAGCGGAGACGTTCTGGAATTTGATGAACTCAGCGCCCGCAAAACCGGGCGCGTCAACGTGGGCCGCGTCTGCATCGACTCGGGCTCGCGAACCGATGTGGTGGAAGACTTGATTATCAAAGACCGACGCCACCTCAGCGAAGACGGCATCGTCCTCCCGATCATCGCTATCAACAAGCTCACGGGCCGAGTCGAGACCGCGCCTGAAATCGTGACTCGCGGCTTCAATGTAGGCGAGAACGGTTTCATGGAAGGCGCCAGACGCATGGTCGAAGACACGCTCGCCCATTCCAGCGAAGAGGAAAAAGCCGATTACGGCGTCATCAAAGAAAAAATCCGCGCCGACCTCAAGCGTTACATCTCCAAGCAAACCCAAAAACGCCCGCTGATCATGCCCGTAATTCTGGAAGTCTAATCGCCTCACGTAGGGACGGACGCACGCTTGCCCTGAGCGACGTCGACGGGTCCGTCCGCGAAGGCGCTGCCGAACGCTCTGTCCGCGGGGCGCAGTCCGCGTATGCGCTACTGGAAATCATTTCAATCGCTGGCGTTGCCATAGGTGGGGACGCTTTGCTGGACGTAGAAAATCAGCATCTGCGCGCGGGTGGACCAGTCGCTTTGTGGGTATTGGCTGACGATTTTTTGCGCGAGCGCGAGGGCGCGAGACTTTGCCTCCTCGGATTTTTTCTGGTTGGCCTCGGTTTTATAAATCTCGATGAGCGCGGAGCGGCGCCAGGCCGCGTCGTAGAGCGCTTCGGGCGCGGCGGGAGATTGCTCGTGCTCCTTCGCGTATTTCTCGTACATGTCGGCTTCTTTTTCCGGACACTTGGAGGCGCTCTGCCAGTCGCCGCAGAGTTTGTTTTCGATCAGATGGAAGGCAGCGAGGTCGGCCCACTTGGTGCCGGAAAATTTTTTCATGACCAGCTTCATCCACTCTTCATCGATCTGGCCGCGCATGTAGGCCTCGCGCTCGCGGGCTGAAGGACGAGTGAGCACGTCGGAGCGCTCCATCTGCCAGCGGATGTCGGCGGCGCGGTAGAGTCCCTCGGCAGCGAGCGGCGACGTTGGGAATAGATCGTAGACGCGGTAGTAGAGACGCATGGCGTCCTGCGCGGCGTCGCGGCGGCCGCGGCGGCGGCTGGCCTGATCTTCAGAGTCGGCAGCCTCGCCGAAGACAATCTTGTCGCCGTTGGGCGTGGCCTGATTGACGAGGGCTTTGCTGGAGATCCATCCGGTGATGGTTTTGCCTTGAGAGTCTGGATCGTCTTCGTCGGCGTCTTTGTTGGGTTCGCGGAGGATGGCTTCGACGTGAGTCCAGTCGTGGCCCGACTCGATGATGATGAGTTCGTGTCCGCGGCCAGCCTGGCCGAGTTTGGCGGCGTCGGCGTTGGGAGAGACGCGGATGGATTCCTCGTGGACGAGCGTGCCGCGCTGCGCCTGCGCGGCGGCGAAGTTTGTGGAGAGCGCGAATATCGCAACCAGAATTGCAGCGTTCCAAAATCGGAATTGGGTCTTCGAGGTGGGCACTCCCCGCCCCCCCCTGTCTATTGGAATCATGGTGTTAGGGAGAAATTGAGAAGAAATCCTAGGTCTGCAATAGGTCAGGAACAAAATCTTGTGAAGAAAGGACTTACCCCGGCTTTCGCGCTTTGTTTCCATCGGTGTGATCAGAATCAACCGTTTGGCTCGTTTAAGTCAAGGTCATTTGAACATGGGTTGGCTGTGGATTTTGGAGACATGCGCGGCATTGCAGCGTTCTTCTTTCGCCCCGTCCGGGGCTGGCTAATCTGTTGGTTGCCCCCGAGAGCTTGCGCTGTGGGCCGCATTCTTTCGCCGCTTTGCGGCTTTGCTGGCCGCGGTTTTTCCTGCTGGAGTATAGCTACTTGGATTCCAGTTCCGCGATTTACTCGCTGCGGAGGTCTTGCAGCGTCTCGGGTTCGATGTTGCCGCCGGAGATGATGGCTACGTTCAGTTTTGTTCTTGGGAGTTGATCGGAGCGGAAGACGAATCCGGCGGTGGCGACGGCGCCGCTGGGCTCGGCTACGGTGTCGGGATTTGCCGCCAGGAGTTTCAGCGCCTGATGGATTTCGTCTTCGCTGACGGTGACGATGGCGTCGACGAAACATTGCATGTGCTCGAAGTTGATGGGGCCGACGCTCTGCGTGCGCAGGCCGTCGGCGATGGTGCGCGAGACTTGTTCGGCTGGGAATTGAACGATTTTGCCGGCACGCAGGCTGGCCTGGGCGTCGGCGGCGAGTTCGGGTTCGACGCCGATCACATGGACTTCGGGGCGCGTTAATTTGATTGCGGCAGCTACGCCGCTGATCAGGCCGCCGCCGCCGACGGGTGCGAAGACGGCTTCGACTTGCGGCAGGTCTTCGAGGATCTCGAGGCCGATGGTGCCTTGTCCGGCGATGATTTTTTCGTCATTGTAGGGAGGCACGATGACGTAGCCGTGCTGCGCTGCGAGTTCTTCCGCTTTGTTTTTGCGCTCGTCGCTGGCCGGACCGACCAGGACGATTTCGGCGCCGAGTTTCGCGGTGGCTTCGCGCTTGATGGCGGGAGCGTTGTTGGGCATGACGATGACGGCTTTCACTTTGAGGGCGCGGGCGGCGTAGGCGACGCCCTGGGCGTGATTGCCGCTGGAGTAAGAGATGACGCCGCGTTTGCGTTCGGCCTCGGTGAGGGAAGCGATTTTGTTGTAGGCTCCGCGGAGTTTGAAGGCGCCGATGGGTTGCTGGTTTTCGGGTTTGAGGTAGAGGCGACGGTTGGGGTTTGGCGCGAAAGTCCCCACGTCTCGCAAAGAACGCGAGAGATGGGGCACCCGGGCATCGTGATTGAATTCGATCAGGCGGGTGCGGGTGCTGATGCCGTGGAGGCGGGATTGGGCTTCCTGAATGTCTTTGAGGGTGACGGTGTGCATGGCTTTCAATATATCGGGTTGTAGTTTATGTCAGTTGCCGGGTTGATCGTCCCCGCGGGCTTGTGTTCACGTCAAAGTTCCCACTCCCTCACAAAGAGGGGTGGGGCACCCTTGGCCCCCTTGGGGACATGATTGACATCATGATGTCTAACATCGTATCATCATGATGTGCGCACCACCTTAACTCTCGACGACGATATTGCCGCTTTGCTGAGCAAAGAAGTGCGGAAGTCCGGGGAATCGTTCAAGCAAGTGGTGAACCGATATCTCCGCCTGGGGCTGACAGTTTCGAAACAGCCCGCACGGAAACCGTTCGTGGTGAAGCCCTGGAAATTAGGACTGCCTCCCTTTGAAAAGGTTGAGGAGTTGCTCGAATACCTGGAAGGGCCGGATTATCGGTGATTGTCGTTGACGCAAACCTTCTGATCTACTCTTACGACACCGAAGCGACCGAACATCGCAAAAGCGCTGCCTGGATCGCGAAAGTTTTTTCGGGCGGCGAATCGGTCGGGCTATCTTGGCAGACCGTTTCGGCTTTTCTACGCGTCGTCACAAACCGGCGGCTTCCTGGGAAGCGAGTAACCTTGCAGGAGGCAGTCGGCGCAGTGGAGGAGTGGCTCGAACAGCCAAATGTAAGAATTCTGGTGCCGGGAGAAAATCATTGGTCGCTGTTGAAACGCATGATTTTGGAAGGGGGAGCCTCAGGACTGCTGGTTACTGACGCGCAACTCGCCGCTCTTGCCGTTGAATATGGCGGAGTGCTCTACACAGCAGATCGGGACTTTGCGCGATTTCCGGGACTGCGGTGGGTGAATCCGCTGGGTTAGATTGGATTTGCTCGGTGACAGAGCTCAACGCCGGGTCCCTCCACTGCGCCGTCGGTGGCGCTCCGGCTCCGGGATGACAAGGGCGGTTGTTTCAAAGCGGATTTGAGGCTACGACATACTCACCTTCGGGACGGGCGTGGTCGGCTGCGACGAACTGACACGATAACTTCACCGTGAAACTTCCATCCAACTCCCCAACCACGTTCTGACCTGCGATACTCTTTATTCCCGCGGAGGACGATTGAACGATTACCTGCTGTCATTGATCCTTGGCATTGTCGAAGGCCTTACTGAATTCCTGCCGGTTAGTTCGACCGCGCATCTGCGGCTGTCTGAAGCCTTGTTGCACCTCTCTGGTTTAGCTCCAGATCTCACTCTCGACAACGGCTACTGGAAGATGTATTCCATCGTCATCCAGCTCGGCGCGATCCTCTGCCTGCCCGTCTATTTCTGGAGCCGCATCAAGCGCTTCCTCTCTACTTTTCCCGGCGGCGAAAGCGGAAGGCGCACCGCTCTCACTCACCCGCTCGGTCTCACGACAGTTGCGTTCGTGGTCACCGCGATTCCTTCCTTCTTACTCACCAAGGTGATTGGCAAGCATCTGGAAAATATTTTGATCATCGGCTGGTCGCTGCTGATCGGCGGCGGCGTGATGTGGGTGGTCGATGCGCTGAACGCCAAGTCAGAAGCCGCCGGTCCGGGAGCGCCCGGAAGCCGCATCCACACCTGGAAGATGGAAGACATGAGCCTGGCGCAAGCCATATGGATCGGCTTCTGCCAGATCTTCTCCGCCGTCTTTCCCGGAACGTCGCGATCTATGTCGACCATCGTCGCCGGCCAGCTTGCGGGCATGTCGCGCGCCGCTGCCCTCGAATTTTCGTTCTTCGTCTCTATGCCAACCATGGCCGCGGCCACGGTTTACACTCTGCTCAAATCGCTCCGCGGCAAAGGCGAGAATCCCATCGGCGTTTCGCAAATCGATGCCCATGGTTGGATAGTGCTCGCCATCGGGTTTGTCGTCTCCTTCATCGTCGCCTATGGCTCCGTTGCATGGTTCATGGCTTATGTGCGCAAGCACGGTTTCACCTGGTTCGCGGTATATCGCATTGTCGTGGGAGCGCTGGTGATCGCGTTCGCCGCGAGGCTGACGTAGAGACGGTGCTCGCAACGTCCCTTGCCGGCGGCGTAAGTGCATGTGGATAGAAGCCTTTGCCAGCAAGGTCTCTACGGATACAGGTAAATACTAGCTCGCGATTTCCTTCATTGTCGGAACCCCCGCTTCTTGTCATAATGTAAGGGCTCTGGCCGATAACGGCACTACGAATGTAGTGTGTCCGGTGCGTGCATCTGGCCCTTATGGACTATCTGGCAAGCATCTTCGTTCCCACCGGGAACCGGCGACTCAACGAGTTGATCGGGTTCCTGATGTGTGTCTTCGCGCTCCTTCTCTTCCTCGCGCTGGTTTCCTACTCGCCGCTCGATCCTTCGTGGAATAGCGCGTCGGTCCTGACCGGTTCGCATGCGGCGCGCAACTGGATCGGCGTGGTCGGCGCGTTCACCGCCGACATGATGCTGCAGTTTTTCGGCATCGGCGCATTTCTGCTGGTGATCTTTCCGGCAATGCTGGGCGTGCGCTGGTT
>Ga0070717_10000910_pt1 | contig 19632 bp, 20 predicted proteins | sample LARL113metaG_FD_71366 | JGI IMG/M metagenome (GOLD analysis project Ga0070717, IMG submission 71366) | Corn, switchgrass and miscanthus rhizosphere microbial communities from Kellogg Biological Station, Michigan, USA - LAR L11-3 metaG | ecosystem: Host-associated > Plants > Roots > Rhizosphere ... | reverse complement strand
GCCCAGCTCTCGGCCGTGCGCCGCGCCATCGCCGGCCAGATGCCGCGCTCACGGGCGGGCGGCGCGGGCGGCGGCGGAGCCGGCGCCGCGCGAGCGACGTCCGCCGCCTTGACGGCGCCGCCCGGCCCGCTGCCGCCCAGCCCGGCGAGGTCCAGGCCCGCCTCGGCGGCGAGCCGGCGCGCGAGCGGGCTGGCCGCCGGCCGGGCGGGAGCCGCCAGCACCTCGCCCGGGCGCAGGATGACCGCGACCCGCTGGCCGACCGGCACCTCGTCGCCTTCCCGGGCGGTGATCCCGGCCAGGACGCCGTCCGCCGGCGCTTCGACCTCGACCGTGGCCTTGTCGGTCTCGATCTCCATGATCGGCTCGCCCCTGGCCACCCTCTCGCCCTCGGCGCGCAGCCACGCGACCAGCCGGCCGGTGTCCTGGTTCATGCCCAGCGCCGGCATGATGACGTCCGTGCCACTCACAGCTCGCCCCGGACCAGGGCGCGGGCGCGCGCCGCGATGGCCGCCGGCGTGGGCACCGTCTGGTCCTCCAGCACCGGCGAGAACGGGACCGGCACGTCCATCGCGCCCAGGCGCTGGACCGGCGCGTCGAGGTGGTAGAACGCGCCCTCCGCGATCACCGAGGCGATCTCGGCCGTCACGCCGTAGCCCTGGTGGCCCTCGTCCACGACCAGGCAGCGGCCGGTCCGGACGGCCGACGCGACCAGCGTCGCGCGGTCGAGCGGCACCGTCGTGCGGGGGTCGATCACCTCGGCCTCGATGCCCTCGGCGGCCAGCGCGCCGGCCGCCTCCAGGGCCGCGTGCACCATGCTGCTGGTGGCCACCACCGTCACGTCGCGGCCCACCCGCTTCACGTCCGCGACGCCGAACGGGACCAGGTGCTCGCCGTCCGGCACCGGCCCGCGCAGCTGCCACATCATCTTGTCCTCGAACACCACGACCGGGCCGTCGTCCCGGATCGCCGTCTTGAGCAGGCCCTTGGCGTCGGCGGGCGTCGAGGGCAGCGCCACCTTCAGGCCGGGCACGTGGCTGACCCAGGCGTGCAGGCTCTGGCTGTGCTGGGCGGCCGAGCGGCGGGTGGCGCCGAGCGTGGTGCGGACGACCATCGGCGCCCGGAGCTTGCCGCCGGACATGTAGTGGACCTTGGCGGCCTGGTTGGCGAGCTGGTCCATGACCAGGGTCAGGAAGTCGCCGAACATGATGTCCACGACGGGCCGGAGGCCAGTCATCGCCGCGCCCAGCGCGATGCCGGTGAAGCCGGCCTCCGAGATCGGGGTGTCGATGACACGGCGGGGCCCGAACTCGTCCACGAGGCCCTTCAGGACCTTGAACGGCGTCCCCGCCTCGGCCACGTCCTCGCCCAGGACGATGACGGCCGAGTCGCGCCGCATCTCCTCGGCCAGCGCCTCGTTGACGGCCTGGCCCAGCGTCAGCTCGCGGACGTCAGGCGTAGACATCTTCGGTCACCTCGGCGGGGTCGGGGAACGGGGCGGCCAGCGCGAACGCGACGCCGCCGGCGACCTCGGTCCGCACCTCCTCGTCCAGCGCCTCCAGCTGGTCGGCGCGCAGGGCGCCGGCGGTCGTGAGGCGGCCGGCCAGCAGCGCGATCGGGTCGCGATCGCGGCGCCAGGACTCCTCCTCGTCCTTCGAGCGGTAGTACGAGCGGTCCACGTCGCCCACGTGGTGGCCGAGGTAGCGGTACGTCTGGCAGAGCAGGAACGAGGGGCCGTCGCCGGCGCGGGCCCTGGCCACGGCCGCCGCGGCGGCGCGGTGGACCGCCTCGACGTCCTGGCCGTCCACCTCGGCAGTCTCGATCCCGAAGGCGCGGGCCCGGGCGGCCAGGTCGCCGGCGGTGGTCTCCGAGTAGTGCGTGTACTCGTTGTAGAGGTTGTTCTCGCAGACGTAGACCACGGGCAGGCGCCACAGCGAGGCCATGTTCATCGCCTCGTACAGCAGGCCCTGGCCGAGCGCGCCGTCGCCGAAGAAGCAGACGGCCACCTGGTCGGTGCCGCGCCAGCGGGCGGACATCGCCGCTCCGGTGGCGATGCCGGCGCTGCCGCCGACGATCGCGTTGGCGCCCAGGTTGCCGCGCTCCTGGTCGGCGATGTGCATGGAGCCGCCCTTGCCCCGGCAGTAGCCGGCCTCCCTGCCCAGCAGCTCGGCGAACATGCGGTCCACGGCCGCGCCCTTGGCCAGGCAGTGGCCGTGGCCGCGGTGGGTGCTGGTGATGTAGTCGTCGTCCCGGAGCGCCGCGCAGACGCCGACCGCGACCGCCTCCTCGCCGATGTAGAGGTGGGCGAGCCCCGGCATCTTCGCGCCGCGGTAGAGCTCGTCCACCTGCTCCTCGAAGCGGCGGATCAGGAGCATCCGCCGGTACAGCGCGGTGAGGTCGGGCGTCTCGGGCATGGCGCCTCCATCGTAGACAAACGATTGCGCGCCGGCTTGGGACCCTGCCGACTGGCGTCGTGATGCACGCCGGGAATGGCCTGGACCGTGTGACCGCCGCAGGTGTGCCACTGTCGTCCCGGGTGTGTACGCGGATGCGTTGAAGTGTCGACACTTCAACCTCTCCCCAAGTCCTGAGAGGTGCAAGTATCGACACTTCAACGCTTCGGCCCGAGACCCTGCCGGGGTGTCAGCGGCTCAGCCTTCGCTTGGCGTCACGACTCCCGCTCCCCCAGCTCGCGGACCAGGAACTCCTCGATCGCCCGGCCCGCGGCCGCCGCGTTCTCCGGGTGGGTGAACCCGTGGCCCTCGTCCTCGAACACCACGTACTCGACGCGCCCGCCCAGCTCGCGGACGCTCGCGACGAAGTCGTCCGACTCCCGCTTCCGGATGCGCGGGTCGTTGACCCCGTGCAGGACCAGCAGCGGGCAGCGCACGTTCTCCACGTGCGTCGCCGGCGACCGCTCGAGCAGCGACTCCCGGTCGGTGGCCAGGTCGCCGATCCAGAGCCGGTTCCAGCGCCGCCAGTTGGGCTCGGCGTCCTCGACCGAGCTGACCAGGTTGCCGGGCCCGAACAGGTCCACCGCGCAGCGCCAGTAGCCGGGCAGCCGCGTGATGCACAGCAGCGTCGCGAACCCGCCGTACGACCCGCCCATCACGGCCAGCCGCTCCGGGTCGAAGTCGGGCTGCGCCGCCATCCAGTCCGCGACCGCCCGGAAGTCGTCGAGGTCGACCACCCCCCAGCGCCGGTGGATCGCCGTCTGCCACGACTTCCCGTACCCGGTCGAGCCGTGGACGTTCGGCGCCACGACCGCGAAGCCGGCGGCGAGCAGCGGCACCGCCTGGGCCGCGAGCCGCGGGGTGGACTGGGCCTCGGGCCCGCCGTGGATCAGCAGGACGGCCGGCAGCCGGCCCTCGCCGCCGGGCCGGTACACGAACGCTGGGATCTCGCCCCGGGGGCCGGGGATCCGGACCGTCTCCGGGCGCATCCGCTCGTCCGCGTCGCCCCGCGCCGCCACCAGCGTGCGCGCGGCGCCGCCGGCCGTCTCCACGAGCCGCAGCTCGGGGGGCGCGGCCACCGGCTGGTAGCTGTACGCCAGCAGGTCGCCGGCCGGCGACAGCGCCAGGTCGAGCACCACGCCGTCCAGGCCGCCGACCTCGCGCGGCTCGCCGCCGCCGGTCCGGTGCCACAGCCGGCTGTACCCGTCCTCGTTGACCGTCCAGGCCACCGTGCCGCCGGCCGCCGACGCCGTCGCCAGCTCGACGCCCCACTCGGGCCGGGCGATCGCCTCGCGCTCGCCCGTGGCCGGGTCCACCGCGGCCAGCCACAGGTGCTCCTGGCCCTGGTCGGTGATCACCAGCGGGCGGCCGTCCGCCAGCCAGCCGGCGGCCACGTTCTGCTCCTCGCCCGCGTGCGGTGTGAGCTCTGTCGTGTCGCCCGTGTCCGGGTCCACCAGGAGGACGGTCTGGTCCGTGTTCTGGTCCACGCGAGCCACCGCGAGCCGGCGGCCGTCCGGCGACCAGCCGCCGGCCACGTGCCAGGCCGGGCCCTGGACCAGCGGCCGCTGCGCGCCGGTCCCGGTGTCGATCAGCACGACGTCCACGTCCTCCGGGTCGCGCGCGTTGCTCGACACCGCCACCAGCCGGCCGTCCGGGGACACCGCGCGCGCCGAGAGCAGGTGCTGGACGCGGTCGCCCTCGGAGACGGCGATGTCCTCGACCCGGCCGTCGGGCCGGCGCACGTAGACCTGCCAGCGCTCGGTCCCGCCCCGGTCGGCGCTCGCGAACAGGTCTCCGGCCGGCGACCACGCCACGCCGCTGACCTGGGCGCCGGGCACGCGCAGCACCTCCGCCGGCTCGCCGCCCGCGACGTCCACCTCACACACGGCGTGGGCGCGGTCGAGCCCGGACACGAACGCCAGACGTGACCCGTCAGGGCTGAACGCGAGCGCCGATGGGCCCTGGTAGCGACGCGTGGTGACGGGCACGCGCGCGACGAGCTGGCGCAGGTCCGGACGTCGATCGCTGTCTGGCGCGGTCATCCCCCGATCATGCCGGGTCACCGTTCCAGCCGCATGTGCACCTCGTAGCGGTCGCCGCGGTACAGCGAGACGACGAACTCGATCGGCACGCCCGCCTCGTCGTACGTCAGCCGCTGGAACCGGAACGCCGGCTGGTCCGTCGCGACCTCCAGCAGCGCCGCCTCCGCGGGCGCCAGCGCGACGGGCGCCAGCCACTGGTCCGCGGCCTTGACCTCGACCCCCCAGCCGATCTGGAGCAGCGCGTAGAGGGACGACCCGGTCAGGTTCACCCGCTCCAGACCGGGGAACCGGGCGGCGGGCAGGTACGCCGTCTCCAGCGCGATCGGGACGCCGTCCGCGGTCCGCAGCCGCTCGATGACCACCACCTCGCTGCGGACCGGCACCCGCATCCGGCTGGCCACCAGGTCCGGCGCGGGCGCCAGCTCCCGGCGGAGCAGCCGGGCGCCCGGGGCCATGCCGCGCGCCCGCATGTCCTCGGTGAACGACGTCAGCCGCTCCGGCTGCACGAGCCGGGCCTCGTCCACGAACGTGCCGCTGCCCTGGAGGCGGTAGACCAGGCCCTTGGCCAGCATCGCCTCGATCGCCTGCCGGGCGGTCATGCGGGCGACGCCGTAGCGCTCGGCCAGCGCCCGCTCGGAGGGCAGCGGATCGCCGGGGGCCGAGCTCGCGATCAGCCCCTCCAGGATCTCCTCGAGCTGCTGCCGGAGGGGCCGGTTCGGCTTCAGCCGAGCGGGGAGCCGGTCCGCCCGCGCCGTGCCCCGACCGCCCATCCCGCGCCGGATGATAGCACCTGTTGACTAATGGTATATACCACCCTAGACTGCCAGGCATGGTGCGCCGGATGGTGACCGTGGTCGGTGCGACGGGGCTGCACGCGCGCCCGGCCGCGCTGTTCTGCCGCGAGGCCGCGCGGTTCGCGGCCAGCGTCCGGATCGAGAAGAACGGGCGCCACGCCGACGCCCGTTCGCTGCTGTCGGTGCTGGAGCTGGACGTGCGCCAGGGCGAGACGGTCGTGCTGGTCGCCGACGGCGCGGACGAGGACGAGGCGGTGCGCGCGCTGGCCGGCGCGCTGGAGCGGCCGTGAACCGGCTGACCGGCCTGCCCGCCTCCGCCGGGGCCGGCGTCGGGCCGGCCTGGGTGGTGGACCGGCCCGCGCTCGCGCTGCCCTCGGGCCCCGTCGCCGACCCGGAGGCCGAGGTCGCCGCCCTGGACGCGGCCCTCGAGGCCGTCGCGGTGCGGCTGGAGGCGCTGGCGGGGGCGGCGACGGGCGAGCCGGCCGACATCCTCGGCGCCCAGGCCGCGATGGCGCTCGACCCGGAGCTCGCCGCCCGCTCGGCGCGGCTCGTCCGCGAGTCCGGCGTCCCGGCCGCGCGGGCCGTGGTGGAGGTGGGGGAGGGCTACGCGCGCACGCTGGCCGAATCCGGCAACGAGTACCTGGCCGCCCGCGCCGCCGATGTCGCCGAGGTGTGCCGGCTGGCGTCCGCGGAGCTGCTGGGCGTGGCCGACGCGGGCGGGCCGCCCCCGGGGCCCGGCCCGCACGTCGCGGTGGCCGAGGACCTGAGCCCGGCGGCGGTGGCCGAGCTCGACCCGGCGCGGATCGCGGCGGTGGCGACCGAGGCGGGCAGCGCGGTCAGCCACGCCGCGATCGTGGCCCGGGCCCTGGGCATCCCGGCCGTCGTGGGGGTGGCGGGGCTGCTGGCCGCCGTCCCGCCCGGCGCGACCGTGCTGGTGGACGGCGACGCGGGCACGGTGGTCGTGGACCCGGACGCGGAGACGGTGGCGCGGGCGGCGCGGCGGCCCGGCCCGGCCCGGCCGGCGGAGATCGTGGCCGAGGCCGTGACCGCCGACGGCCACCGGGTGGGCCTGGCCGCCAACGTGGCCGGCCCCGCCGAGCTGCGGGCCGCCCGGGCGCTGGGCGCGGCGGCGGTCGGGCTGTTCCGCACCGAGCTCGCGTACCTGCGCGCCGCCGCGCCGCCCGCCGAGGAGGAGCTGGCGGCGGCGCTGGCCGAGATGAGCGAGGTGCTGGGCGGCGGCCGGATGGTCGTGCGGACGTTCGACTTCGGCGCCGACAAGCTGCCGCGCTTCCTGGAGCACGAGCTCGGCGCCGAGGCCAACCCGGCGCTGGGCATCCGCGGCCTGCGGCTGGCGCGCCGCCAGCCCGACCTCCTGCGGACCCAGCTCCGGGCCGTCGCCCGGGCGGCCGGCGGCGGTGCCCGGCTCGCGGTCATGGCGCCGATGGTCGCCACGGTCGCCGACGCGGAGTGGTTCGTGGCCGCCTGCCGGGAGGCCGGCTGCCAGGAGGCTGGCGTCCAGGTCGGCGTGATGGTCGAGGTGCCGGCCGCCGTGCTGTGCGCGTCCGACCTGGCCGACCGCGTGGACTTCCTGTCGATCGGGACGAACGACCTGGGTCAGTACCTCCTGGCGGCGGACCGGCAGGAGGCCGCCCTGGCGGACCTCCAGGACCCGTTCCAGCCGGCCCTGCTCCGGGCGGTCCAGCTGGTCGGCGCGGCCGCGGCCGGGAAGGCGCGGGTCAGCGTCTGCGGCGAGGCGGCCGGCGACCCGCTGTGGGCGGCCCTGGCGGCCGGCGCCGGTGTCGGGGAGCTGTCGATGGCGGCCGCCAGCCTGGACGGGGTGCGGGCGGAGCTCGGCCGCCGCACCCTGGCCGCCTGCCGGGCCGCGATGCGGGTGGCCAGCGGGGCGCCAGCCGCGGCCGAGGCCCGCCGCCTCGCGGCCGAGGCGCTGGAGGAGTTGGCGCCATGACGGTGGTCAGTCCGATGAGCGGCCGGGTCGTCGCCCTGGAGGACGTGCCCGACGAGGTGTTCGCCCAGCGCATCGTGGGCGACGGGCTGGCCATCGAGCCCGAGTCGGGAGAGGTCGTGGCGCCGATCACGGGCCGCGTGGCCAAGCTCTTCCGCGGCGGCCACGGCGTGGTCGTGGAGGGCGACGACGGGGTCCAGGTGCTGGTCCACGTCGGCATCGACACGGTCCGCCTGCGCGGGCGCGGCTTCGCCGTGCTGGCCGCCGAGGGCCAGCGCGTCGAGGCGGGGGACGCGATCCTGCGGGCCGACGTCGAGTGGCTGCGGGCCGAGGGGGTGGAGCTGCTGTCGCCGGTGCTGGTGATCTCGGGCCAGCGCGTCACGCCGGCGGCGCAGGGACGGGTCGCGGCCGGCCAGCCGCTGCTGGAGGTGGAGTCGATTTGTCCCCCCCTCGAACCCCCCGGCGGGGGGGTCGAGGGGGGGTAAAGGGGGAGTCTGATGGGGACGAGGGCGTTCGCGCAGCTGCAGCGCGTCGGCTTCAGCCTGCTGTTTCCGATCGCGGTCATGCCGGCCGCGGCGATCCTGCTCCGGCTCGGCCAGTCGGACCTGCTCGGCCAGTTCGCCTGGCTGGGCCACGTGCCGGCCGCCATCAGCGGGGCGGGCAACGGGATCTTCTCGAACCTGCCGCTGCTGTTCGCGGTCGGCGTCGCCATCGGCCTCAGCGAGGGCAACACCGGGGCGGCGGCGCTGGCGGGCGCGGTCGGCTACGTGGTGTTCAACGGGCTGCTGCTCGCGGTCAGCCCGGACCCGACGAAGCCGATCGACACGGGCGTCATCGGCGGCATCGTCATCGGCCTGATCGCGGCGGTGATGTACAACCGCTTCAAGAACGTGCGGCTGCCGCAGTTCCTGGCGTTCTTCGGCGGGCGCCGGTTCGTGCCGATCATCACGAGCTTCGCGGCGGTTCTGGTCGGGCTGGTCGCGTGGGCGGTGTGGCCACGGATCAACGACCAGCTCACCGCGCTGGGCAACTGGGTGGCGGCGCAGGGCGTCGTCGGCGCGGCGCTGTACGGGATGCTGAACCGCCTGCTGGTGCCGCTGGGCCTGCACCACATCCCCAACTTCCTGTTCTGGTTCCAGTTCGGGACCTTCACCGCGCCGGACGGCAAGGTGTACCACGGCGACCTGACGCGGTTCTTCCACGGCGACCCGTCGGCCGGCGTGTTCATGACCGGCTTCTTCCCGGTGATGATGTTCGGTCTGCCGGCGGCGGCGCTGGCGATCTACCACTCGGCCCGGACCGAGAAGCGCAAGGCGCTGGCCGGGCTGCTGTTCTCGGTCGCGCTGACGTCCTTCGTGACGGGCATCACGGAGCCGATCGAGTACATGTTCCTGTTCGTGGCGCCCGTGCTGTACGGGGCCCACGTGGTGCTGACCGGGCTGGCGCTGGCGATCAGCAACGCGGCCGGGATGCACCTCGGCTTCGGGTTCTCGGCGGGGGCCATCGACTACCTGCTCAACTGGCACCTGGCGACCAACCCGTGGCTGCTGTTCGTGATCGGGCCGATCTACGCGGTCGTGTACTACGCGGTGTTCCGCGTCCTGATCGCCGCGCTCGACCTGCGGACGCCCGGGCGCGAGCCGGACGAGGTGGACGAGGAGATCGGCCAGGCCGACCTGGAGGCCGCGCCCGCGCCGGCCGCCCCCGCGGCGCCGGCCGCCCCGGCGACCTGAGGCCCGGCCGTGGACCCGGTGACCCAGGCGCGGGAGATGCTGGCCGGCCTGGGCGGCAGCGAGAACATCGTCAGCCTGGAGCCGTGCATCACGCGCCTCCGCTGCGAGCTGCGCGACGCGGCCCGCATCGACGAGCGCCGCCTGCGCGCCGCGGGCGCGTACGGCGTGCTGAAGGTGGGCGGCGCGGTCCAGGTGGTGGTGGGTCCCCAGGCGGACAACATCGAGCAGGAGATGCGCCGGCTGATGCGCTGAGCGGGCGGCGGCCAGACCGGGACGTTGGAGCCCTGCGGAGGCTCATCGGAGGGCGCTGCCGTCCCGGTTTGCCGCATCCTGTGGCCATGAGCCGCCTTCCCTATCTTCGCCGTGACGATCTCGACGATGCGGGCCGGGCCGTCTGGGACGGGCTGGAGAGCAGTCGGGGAACCAGCCTCGTCAATGATGAGGGCGGCCTGATCGGGCCGTTCAACGCCTGGGTGCACGCGCCCGGGGTCGGGAGGCGGCTCAGCGGCCTGGGGGCCACGCTGCGCTTCGACACCGCCATCGAGCGCCGGCTCCTGGAGCTGGCCATCATCGTGGTCGCCGCGCACTGGAAGGCCGAGTTCGAGTGGTGGGCCCACGCCCGCATGGCCCGCGAGCACGGCGTCGCCGACGAGATCGTCGACGCCATCCAGGTCGGCCGGACGCCCGCCTTCACCGCCGCCGACGAGGAGCTCGTCTACCACGTCGCCTGCCAGCTCGTGCAGACCGGCCGGATCGACGACCCGACGTACGCCCGCGCCGCCGAGCTGCTCGGCAACCAGGGCGTGGTCGAGCTCGTCTCCCTGTGCGGGTACTACACGCTGGTCAGCTTCACGCTGAACGCGTTCACCGTCCCGCTGCCGGCGGGGGCGGAGCCGGTCTGGCCCCACTGACCTCGGCGATCAGCGCGTAGCGCTCGTCCGCGATCGGGCGGCCCCACAGGGCGGGGTCGTCCAGCCGCTCCACGCGGTGCCGCCGCGTCAGCGGCGCCACAGCGGCGGCCAGGACGGCGGCTGACACCCCGCCCGGCCAGGGCAGGCCCTCCAGCCCCTCCACGTACGGCCGCGCGTCCTCCGCGCCGGCCCACCGGCCCTCGACCAGCACCAGCCGGCCGCCCGGCCGGAGCAGGTCCGCCCAGCGCGCCAGCACCTTCGTCGGCGCCGGCAGCGTCCACAGGACGTGGCGGACGAGCACGGCGTCGAACCGCCGCTCGCCGACCGGCGGGTCTCCCGCGGCGCCCACCAGCACCGTCGCCGCCGGGCCCAGCTTGGCCCGGGCCAGCTCCACCATGCGCGGCGACAGGTCCACGCCCACCACGCGGTGGCCGGCCTCGATCGCGAGCAGCGCCAGCGACCCGGTCCCGCAGCCCAGGTCGAGCACGTCCGCCGGCACCGCCGGCAGCCACGCCCGCAGACGCCGCGCCCACGCCTCGCGCACCGCCGGGTCGCGCAGGCCGTGGTCGGGCTCGGCGTCGAACTCGCCCGACGCCTCGTCCCAGAACCGCGCGACCCGGTCGTTCAGCGAGGACATGCCGGCCCCTCGGGCGGCGCGCTCACCCGCAGCCACCAGACGTCCGCGCGGTCCCCCTGCGACAGCGCCGCCAACGCCACGGCGCCGCCCGGCACCGGCCTGGTCCAGCCAGAGCCGCTCGCCCGCCAGCCCAGCTCCGCGAGCTCGCCGGCCACGACGCCGGCCACCCGGTCGCCCGCCAGCGGCACCGAGAACTGCACGTCCACGCCGACCTGGCTCCAGCCCGAGCGGCCGCCGCCGCAGGCCGTCCAGCCCGGCTCCCGCTCCTGCCGCGACAGCACCAGCGCGCCCGCGGGCACGGCCGCCGCGGCCGGCCGCAGGGCGGCCAGGATCCGCCCGCCCGGATCGCCGCCCGGGTGCGGCGCGCCCTGCCCCCCGAGCGCCGCCAGCCCGACCACGACGGCCGCGACGACCCCCACGCCGGCGGCCCGGCGGCCCGGCAGCCACGCGGGCCGCGGCCCGGCCGCCGCCACCGCCACGACCGACAGCACGCCGGCCAGCACCAGCGGCAGCAGCACCGTAGGCAGCTCGGCCACCCCGGTATCCTGGCACCTGATGCGGGGCGGGCAGCGCGCGGGGCACGAGCTGTGCTGGTGTGGGAGCGGCGTCCCGCACCGGCGCTGCCATGGGCCGCTCGAGCGCCCCGGGCCGGGCGCAGCGCTGAACCTCGCCGCCCACCCGTTCCCCTGGGCCGTTCGGCCGGCCGTCACGTCGGGCCCGCTGCCACCCCCGCCCGGCGTCCCCGCCCCCGACTACGCCCTCTCGGGCGTGCCCCGGGCCCGCCACGTTGGCGACGTCCGGAGCGCGGACGAGATCGCGGCCCTGCGCCGCGCCTGCCGCCAGGCGGCCGACGTCCTCGTGCACCTGGCCGGTCTGGTCGCGCCCGGCGTCACGACCGACGAGCTGGACGCCGCCGCCTACCGCGAGTGCGTCCGGCGGGGCGTGTACCCAAGCACCCTCAACTACCACGGCTACCCCAAGTCGATCTGCACGTCCGTGAACGAGGTGATCTGCCACGGCATCCCGGACTCGCGGCCGCTCGCGTCCGGCGACACGCTGAACATCGACGTGACCGTGTACTGCGACGGCGTCCACGGCGACTGCTCCGCCATGGTCCCCGTCGGTGGGGTCAACCCGGTCGCCCGGCGGCTGGTCCGGGGCGGGCTGCGCTGCCTGCAGGCCGGGATCGCGGCGGTGCGTCCGGGCGCGCCGTTCTCGGAGGTCGGCCGGGCGATCCAGGCCGTGGCCGACGAGCTGGGCTACGCCGTCGTCCGCCAGTTCGTCGGCCACGGCATCGGGCCGCTGTTCCACACCGGCCTCCAGGTGCTGCATCACTTCAGCCCCGAACAGCGGCGGCCGATGACGCCCGGCATGGTGTTCACGGTGGAGCCGATGATCGACGCCGGGACGGCCCACGCGCTCGTGCTGGACGACGGCTGGACCGCCATCACGGCGGACCGCTCGCGCTCGGTCCAGTTCGAGCACACGGTCCTGGTCACCGAGACCGGCGTCGAGGTGCTGACCCCGAACCGCCTGGCGCCTACCCGGCCGGCTGCCTGACCGGTTCCCCTGCCGGCGAGCCGCGCATCAGGTAATGGACCAGCCAGCCGGTCAGGCCCGCGGCCACGACGATGCCCGTCACCGCGTGGATCTCCCACCAGGTCCCGTAGACGACCAGGAGCGCCGCGATGTACACCGCGTACAGCGTGGCCGGGAGGACGGCGGCGAAGGCGGCCGGCCGACTGCGGAGGACGAGCAGCCACACGTCGCCCGCCAGGCCGCCGGCCACCGCCACCAGCACCATGAAGTCGACCGCGTGCGTGAACGCGAGCATGAACGCCTGGACGCCCAGGATCACCGTCAGGCTCCCGAACGGCAGCTCGAACTTCTCGCGCAGCTTGCCCACCAGGCCGACCAGCAGCGCCGACTGCAGCATCACGCCGAACAGCCCGATCGTGACCGCCTGGTCGTACGGCATCACCGTCCGGTACGTGCTGGCGGCGACGCGGTCGAAGTACGGCTGGGCGAACGACGTGATGAGGCCCAGGTAGCAGAAGACCACCGTGGCGCCGAGGACGGCGATCACCGGCGCCCGCCGGCCGGCGCCGGCCCGGGCCGCGCGCACCGTCCCCGTGATGACCAGGCCGCCGGAGATGATCAACCACAGGTGCGAGGGGCTGAGCACGGCCGCGATCGACCGCTCGATCCCGAAGAACGTGTGCCAGAGCATGTCCGCGACGCCGCCCACCGCGAAGCCCACGCAGCCGAGCAGCGACAGCCCGTAGCCGGCGGGCAGGGACCGGTCGCGGACCCAGCGCGCGCCCAGCACCACCGCGCACGCCGCGTAGCCGCTGTACAGCACCCCGTGCCAGGGCGTGAAGAACGACTCCAGCTGGGCGATGTGGTTGTGCGCCCAGGCGTCCAGGAACGCGCCGCCCACCAGCCATGCCGTCGCCGCCAGGAAGAGCCAGTCGTACCAGCCGGCCGGGAGCACACGCTCGGCCGGCCGTGCCGCAGCAGTGATCGCCATGCGGAAGCAGTCTACGACCCGGCCCTCGTAGCGGAACTCCCGATCCGGGTCACCGCACGGTCGCACGCCTGGGGCACACTGAGGAGCACATGCAGAACGCCGCCGCCGTGCTCCGGATCTTCTTCGGGGTCGTCTACTTCACCAACGGGCTGTCCAAGTTCGTGCCCGGCATCGCGCACCTGCCGGGCGGCTACTACCTCATCGACAGCCAGGGCGCGAAGAGCATCATCCAGCACAACGCCGCCCACCACCCGGTCGCCATCTACCACGACCTGGTGTTCAACCTGTTGGTGCCCAACTGGGACGTCTTCGGCCCGCTGGTCGGCCTGGCCGAGATGACGGCGGGCGTGCTGCTCCTGCTCGGCCTGGCCAGCGGGCTCGGCGCGCTGCTGGCCGCCCTGCTGGCGCTGCACATCCAGTTCTCGGACGCGACCGGGCCCTGGCTGTACGAGTACGCGGTCGAGTGGGTGCCGCTGCTCTGCCTGGTCTTCATGCGGGCGGGCCGGGCCTGGGGCCTGGACGGGGCGATCCGGAACCGGACCTGGAGACGGCTGTTCGGGTGAACGGGGAGGAGGACGAGCGCGGATGGCCAGAGTCGAGCTGCTGACGCGGGAGCGGGCGCCGCTGCTCGCGCGACCGTACTACGAGGCCGGCGACCCGGGCCCGATCGCCGCCGCGCTGGCGAACGTGCCCGAGCTGCTGGAGGTGGGCCTCCCGTTCATCGGCACCGTGTTCGGGCCCACCGGCGTGGCGCCGCGGCTGAAGGAGATCGTCGTCCTCGCCGTCTCGGCCGCCAACCGCTGCCGGTACTGCACCGAGTCGCACTCCGGCGTGGCCCGGGGCATGGGCTTCGACCCGGACGAGGTGGCCGCGATGCGGGGCGAGTCCGCGGCCCCCGCCGCCTGGGACGAGCGCGAGCGGGCGCTGCTCGCGTTCTCGGCCGCGATGTCCGACCGGCCCGCCGAGGCGGTCGAGCTGCTGCGGCCCCACTTCGGCGAGCCCGAGATCGTCGAGCTGGTCACGCTCGCCTCCACCACGGTGATGCTCAACCGGTTCGCGACCGCCCTGGACCTGCCGGTATGACCGCCGTCGTCGAGGCGGTCGCGGCGGGCGCGATCGGTGGCCGGCTGTGGCTCTACGCGAACTACCACTGCAACCTCACGTGCACGTACTGCCTGACCGAGTCCGCGCCCGCCGTGGCCCGCCGCCAGCTGCCGCTCGACCGCCTGCCCGAGATCGCCGCGGAGGCGCGGGCCGAGGGCTTCACGGCGCTGGGCGTGACCGGCGGCGAGCCGTTCCTGGTCCCCGGCCTGGCCGGGGCGCTGGCCGCGATGGCCGCCGAGCTGCCCACGCTGGTGCTGAGCAACGGCACGCTGTTCACCGGCCGCCTGCTCGCCGACCTGGCGCCGCTGGCGGGCCTCGCGTTCGCCGTCCAGGTCTCGCTCGACAGCGCGGACCCGCAGGCCAACGACGAGATGCGCGGCGAGCGGAACTTCGCCAGGGTCGTCGACGCGATCCCGCGCCTGCGCGAGCAGGGCATCCAGGTCCGGATCGCCACGACCACCGAGGGCATGGAGCCCGACGCGCTGGCCCGGCTGTGCGAGCTCCATCGCTCCCTGGGCGTCCCGGACGACGACCACGTGGTCCGGCCGGTCGTGCGCCGGGGCCGCGCGGTGGACCACGCCATGGGCATGGACGCGACGCTCGCCGACCTCCCGGCCGAGCTGACGATCACGGCCGACGGGGCGTTCTGGAGCCCGTTCGGGCCCACCGTCCACGGCGGCCGGCTGGACACCGACCTGCTGCTCACGCGGACCACCCGGCCGCTGTCCGTGCCCGCCGCGGCGATGCTGCGGGTGGCCGGCCGGGCCGGGGCCGGCACCGCCGCGGAGGCGCCCCGCATTCGTTGAGCGTGACCCGGGCCGCCCGTGGGGCGGCCGGGAGGGGCGCGGTTGCTACCATCCCCCGCTGTTGCCGTTCGCCAATCGGAGCGGGGGTGTGCCGATCGTGCAGTCGTCCAGCGGTTCCTGGCTCTCCGACGTCGCGTCGGCCGCGGCGTCGGCCGCGTTCCTGGTCGTCGCGTTGATCTACCTGCTCGGGGCCGGTTCGCCGGCGTCGATCACCGGCCTCCTCGTCCCGGCCGGCTGCTTCGTCGCGCTGCTCAGCCTGGGCCTGACGCTCGTCCTCCGGACCGGGCGGCTGGACCTCTCCGCCGCCGCGCTGCCGGCCATGGGCGGGATGCTCGCGGCCCGGCTGGCGGCGGGCGGCCAGACGCTGCTCGCCGGCGCGGTGGCGGCGGTGGCCGTCGGCGCCGCCGTGGGCCTGGTCAACGGGCTGCTCGGGTCGCTGTCGCGCATGGCGGCGGCCGCCGCGACGCTGGGCACGGCGGCGATCGCCGAGATGGTCGCCCTGCAGCTCGGCAGCGGCGGCCAGACGATCGTCGTCCGCGGCGCCACCGACGCCATCACGCCGGTCTCCGTCCTGCTGCTGGTCGTGGTCGGGATCGCGGTCGTCCTGCTCCTGACGCTGGCCCCCGCCCGGGCGGCGCTGGACACGGTCGCCGGCCCTGAGGAAGGGTGGACCCTGCTGAGCCTCCCCGTGATCGCCGTCTTCGTGGTCTCGGGCGCCCTCGCCGCCCTCGCCGGCGTGCTCCAGGCGGGCTGGCTGGGGGCGGCGACGCCGACCGCGGGGACGGGCACGCTGCTGCCGGCGGCGCTCGCCGCCGCGCTCATCGGCGGCTCGAGCCTGCGGGGCGGGCAGGGCGCCGGCTACGGGGCGGTGCTGGCGGCGTTCGCGACCCAGGCGGTGCTCGACGGCATGCTGGAGCGGAACGTGGACGCGCCCGTGCAGTTCGGGGTCATCGGCGGCCTCCTCCTGGTGGCCGTGCTCTGGAGCGAGGCCCGCTCACGCCTGCTGCGCTGACAGGCCCTCCGCCACCGCCGCCTCCAGCGTGAGGCGGGCGCCGGCCCGCCGCGCCGCGACGTACGCGTCCGGGCCCAGGCGCTCCGCCAGGCCCGCGTGGACGCCGGCGTGCAGCCGCGCCTCCTCCTCGTCGCCGTCGGCCGCCGCCGCCCCGGGCCAGAGCGCCTCGCCGGCGCCGTAGAGCCGGGCGGCGCGCTCGGGCCGGCCGGTGGCCCACGCGAACCAGCCGAGGAAGCGCAGGCACACGGCGACGGCCTGGCGCTCGCCGGCCGCGCCGAACAGGCGCAGCGCCTCGCGGTAGCGCTCGCCGGCCGCGGGTGCGTCGCCGCCCAGCCGGGCCATGTCGCCCAGGCCGACCAGCGCCACGCCCAGGTGGAACGGCGAGTCGAGCGGGCGCGCAGGCGCAGCGACTCCTGGCCGGGCGGTCTCGGCGCCCGGCCAGGATGGGACCCTGCCGGCTGGCGTCGGCCTGAACGCCAGCCGTGGTGCCTTGAACCGCGCATTCGTACGAATGTGCAGTTGGCCGGCCTTGGGAGCTACGCACTCGTACATATGCGTAGCTCCCGCGACAGAGCCCCGCTCCAAGCGTCGCTTGACAAACCTCGCAGCGGGTGACATGCTCCGGCCGTAAACGTTTCCGGAAACGTTGCCGGCCAGGAGGGAGAATCGATGGTTGCTGGATTGATCGGTCGTGCCGCGTGGTGCGCGGCCCTGGCGGTTCTCGCCCTGGGGCTGACCACCACCGGCGTCTCAGCGGCGGCGCCGAGTGGTCACCAGGGCCAGGCGACGACCCGCTTCTTCGTCCCCAGGCCGAACCCCGGCGCGCTCGACCAGATCCGGCAGCTGCGCCAGCAGCACGACCGGGCCGACGCCGATCTGCTGCGCGACCTCGTCACCACCCCGCAGGCGGTGTGGTTCACGAGCGGGACCCCGCAGCAGGTGCACAAGGACGTCGGCAGGACCATGGAGGCCGCCCGCGACCAGCGCGCCGTGCCCGTGCTCGTCGCCTACGACGTCCCCGGCCGCGACTGCGCCCAGTTCTCGGCCGGCGGCGCGCTCGACATGGCCTCCTACCTGGCCTGGGTCGACGGGTTCGCGAGCGCCATCGGCCGCGCCCGCGCGATCGTGATCCTGGAGCCCGACAGCCTCGGCCTCCTGCCCTCCAGCTGCGGCGGCCCCAAGCCGGGCTACCCGTTCACGGACACCGATCGGTTCGCCGAGATCAACGGCGCGGTGGACCGCCTGGCCAAGCAGCCCAACGTCAGCGTCTACCTCGACGGCACCCACAGCGCCTGGCTGTCCGTCGGCGACGCCGCGTCGCGGCTCGTCCAGGGCGGCGTCATGCGCGCCCAGGGCCTCTACGTGAACGTGTCCAACTACCAGTTCACGCCCAACCTGGTCCAGTACGCGACCTGGATCTCCGACTGCATCGCGTTCGCCAACGATCCCGAGGAGGGCGGCTGGCGGCTCGGCCACTACGACTTCTGCAACAGCCAGTACTTCCCGGTGGTGCTGAGCCCGTTCAGCCCGTGGGGTGACACGGCCAACGCGGCCAACGCCTGGTACGCGGCCAACATGGGCACGGCCGTCGCGAAGACGCACTTCGTCGTCGACACCAGCCGCAACGGCACCGGCCCGAACAGCATGGCGAGCTTCGCCGCCGCGCCGTTCAACCAGCCGGCGAGCGTGATCAGCACCCTCCAGGCGGGCAACTGGTGCAACCCGCCCGACCGCGGCGCCGGCCTCAGGCCGGCCGCGACCCCGACACAGCCGCTGCTCGACGCCTGGCTGTGGGTCAAGATCCCCGGCGAGTCCGACGGCCAGTGCGACGCGGCCGGCGGCCCCCGCGCGTGGGACTTCACCGTCTACACGCAGCCCGGCTGGCCGACCGACCCGGCCCAGCAGCAGCTCTTCGATCCCCTGTGGGGGATGTTCGACCCCGCCGCGGGAGCGTGGTTCCCGCGGCAGGCGCTCCAGCTCGCGAAGGACGCCAACCCCGCGCTGAGCTGAACCGATCCTCCGGGGGACGTCCGGCCGCCGCTGCCCGGCGGCCGGACGGGCCCCCGGGCGACGTCCTGCGATCTCTGACGACCCTGCATACGTAAGGAGGAGAGACCAGTGCGGCGATCCGTAGTCACGAGGCTGCTGGGCGTGGTCCTGGCGGCCCTCACCGGCGGCATCCTGGTGGCTGCCAACACCGGCCAGCCGGCCCAGGCGGCCGGCGCCGGCTACTGGCACACCAGCGGCAATCAGATCCTGGACTCGAACAACCAGCCGGTCCGCATCGCGGGCATCAACTGGTACGGGTTCGAGACCACCGACGCCATCGCCCACGGGCTGTGGGCGCAGGACTACCACACGATCATCAACAACATCAAGGCGCTCGGCTACAACACGATCCGCCTGCCGTTCTCGAACCAGATGGTCGAGTCCAACCCGACCCCGTCCAACTTCTCGATGTTCGGCGCCACCGGCCCGATCAACACGGACCTGAAGGGCCTGACCGCCCTGCAGATCATGGACAAGATCATCGCGGCCGCCGGCACCGCCGGGCTCCGGGTCATCCTGGACGACCACCGCTCCGAGGCCGGCAACAGCGCCGAGCAGAACGGGCTCTGGTACACGAGCCAGTTCTCGCAGACCGCGTGGGTGAACGACTGGGTGGCGATGGCCAGGCGCTACCAGGGCAACACGACCGTCGTCGGCATGGACCTGCGCAACGAGCCCCATACCCCGGCCGGCCTCACCTACGCGCAGGGCGCGACGTGGGGCACCGGCGACCCCAACACCGACTGGCAGCTGGCGGCCCAGACGGCGGGCAACGCCATCCTGAACGTCAACCCGCAGCTCCTGATCGCGGTCGAGGGGATCGGCATGTTCCCCGACGCCGCGCTCCCCGGCGGGTTCGCCTCCACGTGGTGGGGCGGCAACCTGATGGGCGTGGCGACGCATCCCGTCGTGCTCAGCAAGCCGAACCAGCTGATCTACTCGGCGCACGACTACGGGCCGAACCTGTTCCAGCAGACCTGGTTCAACAGCTCGACCACGCCGGCGAGCCTGGGCAGCATCTGGAACCAGTACTGGGCCTACATCTACGACGGCAACACCGCGCCGCTGTGGGTGGGCGAGTTCGGCACCCTGAACGACGCCGCCGACCTCTCCAGCACGACCGCGGGCTCTCAGGGCCAGTGGTTCAGCAGCCTGGTCGCGTTCATCGGCGCCCGGCCGGCGATGGGCTGGACGTACTGGGCGCTGAACGGCGAGGACACGTACGACCTGCTCGACAGCCAGTACAGCACCGCGGCCAGCGCGCAGAAGCAGCAGATGCTGGCGAGCATCCAGTCGGCGCTGTCGGGCAACCCGACGCCGACCCCGACCGGCCCGACCCCGACGCCGACCGGTCCGACGCCGACGCCCACTCCGACGCCGACGCCGACCGCGTCGGGGAGCATCACGGCCGCGACCACGGTGCCCCAGAGCAGCCCGTTCTTCTCGGAGGAGGACCTGAAGCTCACCAACAGCGCCGCGCTGACCGCGCTGACGGTCACGATCACGGTCCAGCAGACCGGCGGCCTGAGCTTCGGCGGGCAGTTCAACACGGCCGGCGGCCAGCTCACGCAGAGCCACGCCAGCACCTCGTCCACGATCAC
>Ga0070717_10000909_pt1 | contig 19632 bp, 13 predicted proteins | sample LARL113metaG_FD_71366 | JGI IMG/M metagenome (GOLD analysis project Ga0070717, IMG submission 71366) | Corn, switchgrass and miscanthus rhizosphere microbial communities from Kellogg Biological Station, Michigan, USA - LAR L11-3 metaG | ecosystem: Host-associated > Plants > Roots > Rhizosphere ... | reverse complement strand
CGCCTCGTTGGAGGCCACGTTGCGCGGTCATCCGATCCCCATTTTAAGCCACGTTGATAAAATCCTGCTCGCAAATATGCGGCTATCATGGACCTGAATGAACGGTCTACTTAGACCAAGATTACCGGCTATCATAGACCTGAATGAACGGTCTACTTAGACCGATATTTTCGGCTATCACGATCTTTGAAAGTCGGTTGTCACATTCCACGAAGTTAGTCGTCAAATAGCGATTTTTCGTTCACGCCTTGGGTATACTTGCGCTTGTTAGGAGTGAGCTATCACAGCAAGCAAAAGAATTTTTTCGTAATTTGCCTTTACCTTGGCAGGAAGTGTATCTTTTTTCTTGCTCTGTCGGCTTGCAGCCCTAACTCTAAAGATAAAGTAATTCTTTTGGTATTTGGATTTGCCATTGAGCGAAGCACTTATGATTCCCATTGCCCATCCACTTTTAGGTGCTGAGGAGGAAGCTGCCACACTTGGAGTTCTCGCGTCGGGACAGCTTGCCCAGGGAGAACGCGTCGCTGCCTTTGAGAGGCGTTTTGCCGAGCTATGTCAGGTTCGAGAAGCAGTTGCTGTTTCATCCGGGACGGCTGCACTACATCTTGCTTTGTTGGCACATAATATTGGACGTGGTGACGAAGTAATTACAACCGCTTTTAGTTTTGTTGCGACCGCCAACGCGATCCTGCTCGTTGGTGCGACTCCGGTATTTGTTGATATCGAGCCGGATACCTATACGCTTGATCCTGTCCAGGCAGAAACGGCGCTTACGCGTCGCACAAAAGCGATCATACCCGTGCACTTGTATGGTCATCCATGTAATATGAATCGACTGCAACAAATTGCAGAGGCTTATTCTCTTGCACTCATTGAAGATGCGTCACAGGCGCATGCTGCCACAATCGATGGAAGACCGGTGGGAAGTTTCGGGACAGGTTGCTTCTCGTTTTATGCAACCAGGAATATGACGACTGGTGAGGGTGGGATGGTTACGACCAATGATCCCGCCATCGCTGAGCTGGTGAGACTGTTGCGCAACCACGGGCAAGAAGCTCGTTACGTTCAAATAGCTCTTGGGTATAATCTGCGCATGACGGAGCTGCAAGCGGCTCTTGGCATCGCCCAAATTGAGAAACTGGAGTACTTCACACAACGCCGCATTGCCAATGCAACATACTTGACAGAGCAGCTAAAAGGCACGGTGCAGACTCCAGTCGAGCGTCCGGGATATCGTCATGTTTATCACCAATACACGATCAAAATCCCTTCGAAGAGGTACGAATTCATTACGGAATTGCGAGCGAGGGGGGTTGATACGACTATTAATTATCCTATTCCAATACACCAGCAACCTTTCTATCGGCATAAATCCTGTCTATTCCGCGTCCTAACCCCAGGTAAAAGGGCACCTGTAAAAGGTGGCAATCCTCTAGCGCAACTGCCTGCAACAGAGAATGCTGCACAACAGGTTTTGTCGCTCCCTGTGCATCCGGCACTGAGCCAGGAAGATCTCTCAACGATTGCAAGGGAGGTAGTTGCTGTATGCAAGTGAGAGTTGCAGTTGTCGGTGCAGGCACTATGGGTATGAGCCACCTGCGGGTACTGAAAGATTTTGACGAGGAGAGGGTTCAGCTCGTAGGCGTTGCAGAGACCCATGAACCAACATTGAAGCACGCTATGAGTCGATTTCATGTTGCGGGCTACACAGATTACCGGCTGATGATCGAGCAAACACATCCCGACCTGGTTGCAGTAGTGGTGCCTACACATCTGCACAGTGAAGTTGCCTTGAATGTGCTCGACCGGGGTATTAATGTGCTCATCGAAAAGCCCATTACGAGAACAATTGAGGAAGCACTGGCGCTGCTCCAGCTTGCTAGTATACGTGGTGCCAGGATAGCTGTTGGGCACGTAGAGCGATTTAACCCCGCTGTCGTTGAGCTGAAGCGGCAGCTTCTTCATGGTGCGCTTGGCCAGATGTTTCATCTGCACGCTCGACGCATCGGGCCTTTTCCGCCGCGTATTCGTGACGTTGGAGTGACCCTTGATCTCGCCTCGCATGACATCGATGTTATGCGCTACGTGGCAGATGCCGAGGTTGAACATGTCTATGCGCAAATGCAGCGTCGAGTACACAGCACATGCGAGGATTTACTGCTCGGGCTCCTTCGCTTCACGAACGATGTAATTGGTGTGCTCGATGTGAATTGGTTGACGCCGACGAAAATACGTGAACTGACCATCACTGGAGAGAAAGGGATGTTTCTCATCAACTACCTGACCCAGGAAGTGTACTTCTACGAGAACGACTACACGCCAACTACCTGGGATACACTGCGTTCGCTTACAGGCGTGAGCGAGGGAACGATGACACGCCTCAGAGTACAAAAGATGGAGCCGCTGCAGTTGGAGTACCAGGATGTCATCAGCGCTATAGTTGATGATAGACTGCCAACAGTTTCAGGCGAAGATGGGCTAGTTGTCTTGAGAATTGTACAACAGCTCGCAGAGTCCTCGCACAGGAGCGAACTAGATAGGCAACAGCCACCGATAGCGGCAGAGGTCGAGGTGTAAGCGGATGAGTCTACTATTTTTGAAATGTAAGGACGTGATTACCATCGAGGAGAGCTCTCATGATCCCTATTGCACATCCTCTCATGGGTACTGAGGAAGAGACAGCAATTTGCCGCGTTCTCGCGTCAGGTCAATTGGCACAGGGAGAGCAAGTCGCTGCTTTTGAGCGGCGCTTTGCAGAAGTATGCCAGGTGCGGCATGCAGTGGCCGTCTCTTCGGGAATGGCAGCACTTCATCTTGCCTTATTGACTCACGGCATTGGCCCGGGTGATGAAGTGATCACCACGGCATTTAGTTTTATTGCGACAGCTAATGCCATTCTACTGGTCGGTGCTACACCGGTTTTTGTCGATATCGAGCCAGATACCTATAACATTGATCCTGATTTAGTCGAAGCTGCTATCACCCCGCGTACGAAAGCGATTCTGCCGGTTCATCTTTATGGCAATCCATGTGATATGAGGCGGTTAGAGTCGCTAGCGACAATCCATAACATTACTATCATCGAGGATGCATGTCAGGCACATGCGGCTAAGATTGATGGGAAACCAGTGGGAGGATTTGGGACTGGCTGCTTTTCATTTTATGCAACCAAGAACATCACGACGGGTGAAGGTGGCATGGTTACCACCAATGATCCTGCCATCGCTGAACGGGTGCGACTCTTACGCAATCAAGGGCAACAGGAAAGTTGCTACCATGCGATGCTGGGCTACAGCTGCCGTATGACGGATATTCAGGGGGCTATTGGCCTGGTGCAAATCGAGAAGCTGGAGCAACTTACTGAGCGACGCATTGCCAATGCAACGTTCTTGACGGAACGCCTCAGTGGATCAGTTCAAACACCAGTAGTGCGCCCAGGATATCGCCACGTCTATCACCAATATACCATTCGGGTTCCCGGTAATCGCGACGAATGGGCGAGGGAATTGCAGGCACGAGGAATTAGTACAAGAATTCATTACCGCTTTCCAATTCATCAGCAGCCTCTCTATCGAGAATCGCCTGCGAAGTTTCGAGTCTCGGGTTCTCGTGAAATAACGAATGGGAAGTACGGAATGAGTGAGCTGCAACTTCCGGTAGCGGAAATGGCTGCAAAGCAGGTCTTGTCGCTTCCGGTACACCCGGCACTGAGCGAGGAAGACCTCTCAACGGTTGTAAGGGAAGTACTGTCCCTTTGCGATTGAAAGTAACAGTAGTTTAGGCCCAATGGAGATGTAACATGCAAGCGAGTTCGCCCACAGTAGCCGTAGTTGGCTTAGGCAAGATTGGTCTGCCGCTCGCTGTGCAGTATGCACAACATGGCAGACGTGTGATTGGCTGTGACGTTGATCCACGCGTAGTGGAAACGGTCAACGCTGGGCAATCACATTTCCAGGAGGAACCGGGACTTGCTGACGGCGTTGCCCACACCGTTTTCAGGGGCTTACTTTCCGCGACACTCAATACGACTGAGGCAGTGCGCCAGGCCGGCGTTGTGGTCGTCATCGTACCTGTTGTCATCGACGCGAACCACGAGGTGAACTTCGAAGCGATCGATGCTGCCACGAATGCCATTGGAGCAGGGTTACAGCCTGGCACACTTGTCATCTATGAATCGACCTTGCCGGTTGGGACAACGGCAAGGCGATGCGGTCAGATTCTTGAAAGTGCTGCAAACCTCGAAGCTGGTCAAGACTTTTCTCTTGCATACAGTCCAGAGCGAGTATCTTCTGGCTATATCTTCCGTGACCTACGTATCTATCCTAAGGTGGTGGGTGGCATTGATGAGCAGAGTACTACTGCTGCAGTTGCATTTTATAGGTCGGTTCTTGAGGCCGATATCATCACTATGGCTTCGACAGATGAAGCCGAGTTTGTAAAGCTCATTGAAACCACTTACCGTGATGTCAATATTGCGCTCGCCAATGAGTACGCATGCTTTGCTGATGCTCATGGGCTTGATGTTGCAGCGGCGATCGCTGCGGCAAATACCCAGCCCTACTCTCATATTCACACGCCGGGGGTTGGAGTTGGAGGGCATTGCATTCCGGTTTATCCGTACTTTCTGCTCGCTGGAGTGGAGAAAGCTGATTTGCATATGCAACTTTCCGAACAGCCGATGCTGGTGTTGCCACGCTCCGCTCGTCGCATTAATGATACCATGGCTGAGTATGCGGTGCGTCGGATTGAGGCCCTTGTAGGATCTTTAGCTCACCAGTCCATCCTTATACTTGGGGTGGCCTATCGGGGTGATGTACGCGAAGCGGCGTTCACGAGTGCGAAGTTGCTTCAGCAAGCCCTCATGGGACGCGGCGCTACTGTATATATTGATGACCCTTTATTTAGTCAGGACGAATTACGTTTGTTAGGATACGCTCCCTTCACTCCCGGGCTTGAAGATGAGATTTGCGCCATTATTCTCCAGGCTGATCACCATGCCTATCAATCACTCAATTTTCGTCGCTTTGCGCATTGTGAGGTTGTGCTTGACGGACGTAAGGTACTCCACCGCGAAGAGATTGAGTCGCTGGGAATGCACTATCTTGCTATAGGTGATGGCAATTGCAAGAAATTGAAGAAGACACGGAGAGATGAACAGCGGGTTGTATCTGCAGCCTTCCATAGAGAAGGAGATAGGTAAGCACAAAGCTGGAGGTTCAGAATCAAGGAGCGAATTCATGACACATGTGCTTTTTCTCACTCCCTACTACCCTCCGGAAAATGGGGCACCGATGGTTCGCATAAGTGAAACTGCAAAGCTGCTTGTGGAGAGGGGATATCAAGTTACCGTGCTAACCACAGTTCCAAATTACCCATCTGGCATTGTCCCGCCAGAGTATCGTGGCCATCTGATTCGATGCGAGATACGCGATGGGATTCGTGTTATTCGTGTCTGGAGCTATATTAGCCCGAACAAGGGCTTTCTGCGCCGTATTCTCGCGCAACTTTCCTTTGGGTGCCTATCTCCCTTGCTTGGGTGGAAAGAGGTTGGTCATCCAGAACTGATTATCATTGAGTCTCCTCCCCTCTTTGATGCCATTGCAGGGCGCATGCTGGCATGGCTCAAACATTGTCCCTTTATTTTCACGGTAGCTGATCTCTGGCCAGAGGTTGCGATCCAGATGGGCGCGTTGCGTAATCCAGTCTTGATCTGGCTTGCTCGATGGCTGGAATGGTCAACCTATCGGCGAGCCAATTTAGTTTGGGTTGTGACGGAAGGGATTCTTAATACACTCATCCAGCGTGAGTTTCTCCCAGAGCATATCTTTCTCTTGACCAACGGGGTTGATACCACGAAGTTTCGACCACTACCAAAGGCACGAGCCCGTACTGAACTAGGCTGGGATGACCGATTTACCGTTCTCTATGGGGGGAGCCTGGGGCCTTCACATGGACTGGCCACTCTACTTAAAGCAGCAGAGCAAATACGAGACCGCACTGATATACATATAGTCTTGGCTGGCGATGGTGCAGAGAAAGCCGATTTGGAAGCAATAGCTTTGAGGCTCGATCTGAGGAATGTTACATTCCTCGGTTCGCAGCCACATAACTTGATGCCGCTGCTGTTAGCAGGAGCCGATATCTGCCTGGTTCCTGGACTCAAGGTTTCGATCAATGAAAGCGTCTTGCCCTTTAAGATGTTTGAGACAATGGCCTCTGCCCGCCCTATTCTGTTAGCAATGGACGGTGAGGCTCGTCGGCTTGCAGAGCAAGAGGCAGGCGCGGCAATCTATGTGGAACCGGAGAATCCTTCAGCACTTGCATCCGCAATTTTGTACCTGTATGAGCACCCAGAGGAAGCAGAGTTGATGGGAAAGCGTGGACGTGCGTTTGTAGAAGCCAGATTTGATCGCAGGCAGCTGACGATAGCACTCGAAGCACAGATTAACAAGTTAATCGGAAAAGTGGTGGAACCCGCTATGCCACAGGAAGTCACTGCGGTTAGTAGTGGCTTCGAGAAGGGCCCAATGTACTCTACAGAAAAGTAGAGTACCAGTTTCATTAGTGTGTTTGAGCATAGTAGTGCTGGATCAAGAAATTTAAGAGCAAATAAGGCAAGGAAAGACAAAATGGCGGGGGACCAAAACATACAGCCTTATCTCAAAGATGGTATGCCTATGGTAAGTTCGCAAAGCCTGGATATAGCAGAACATGAGAGGATATCTGTGGGAGGAGATCACTCGCTCGGACTATCAGCATCTGCTGGACACAACAGTTATCACAGCGATACTGATTCACTTCGGAATTTGAGTGATATAGAGTCGATATCACAAGTCAACGGCTTACCCAAAGCACAAGGCAAACACAGATCCTTACTGTCGACACTGCATCTTATTTTAATGATTGGTGATGAAGCACTACTAATTATACTGATTGCTCTGGTACTTATTTTAGCTCCACTTGTGCATTTAGGGTCTCAAGTACCAAGCGGCGCATTTGGTGTAAGGGATACAAAATTCGTATGGGTATGTCTTGCCTTGATAGCATGGTATACTGCCGCCAATCTCACTCATGCACAAAATCCAGGTGATGCTTCAAGCCCTTTGAAAAGCCCCTTATCGGCTCTATGCACACTTGTGATAATGATTATCTTCTGGTCGGGACTTCTCTACATCTTTGTTGGGAGCAAGGCCCTTTCATCCGCCTGGCTCATACTATGCTTCTTTGTACTGGCTGTGCCGATCTTTAGTGCCTGGCGTGTGGCTCTTGCCGAAGTTATCAATATGCCTCCCTTTCGTCGTAGAGCAGTCATTGTTGGAGTCAACGCTGCTGGAGAAACTCTTGTGAATGAGTTAAAGAGTGTAGGGCGTCCCGGGATAAATATTCTGGGATACATCGACGAGAGCTGCAAAAGCCGAAGAGAGGCAGATGGATTGGCTATCCTGGGTAGTGGAAGCAATCTTCGCTCTATGGCGAGCTGTGGCATGATCGACATGATTATCATGGCACTCGATTACAAAGCCAATCCTGAATTATACCAGGAGGCCTTCGATGCATCTCGGTTGGGCATCTCGGTAGTTCCCCTCGCCCTCGTTTATGAGAGTATCAGCGGTAAAATTCCGCTTGATCATATTGGTGATCAATGGTCTGCGGCTATACAATCAGAGAGATTTATTTCCCCGCTCTACCTCTGCTGGAATAGGATGCTAGATTTAGCCTTTGGACTCTGCGGATTAGTGGCGCTTTGCCTGGTATTTCCTATCCTGGCTCTCCTGATCTCACTGGACTCACCAGGACCAAACTTTTACAGCCAGGAGCGAGCGGGATATCGAGGACGCACATTTCGTATGCTGAAGTTCCGCTCCATGTCTGCTAACGCAGAGCAGTCGCCTGATGGGGAATGGACAACCGAGCATGATCCACGTGTAACAAGGATCGGGCGATTCATGAGAGCCACTCACCTTGATGAGCTACCGCAGGCGCTCAATATTCTACGGGGCGACATGAGCTTGATTGGTCCACGGCCAGAACGGCCTGCATATATCGCTGAGTTAGCAAAGGAAAACATTTTTTACTCTTATCGCTTGAGTATTAAGCCTGGGCTTACAGGCTGGGCACAGGTGAAGTACGGCTATGGTAGCGGAGAGCGAGACGAACTGGTCAAACTCCAGTACGATCTCTACTACATCAAACACCGGTCATTTTTACTTGATATATTGATCATTTTGAAGACAGTATCGGAGGTGGTGCTAGGTCATGGAATATAGGGGTCTCATAAGAGAGAAAAGGTCTCCACGCACAACATTTCTCCCATTTGCACTGCCATATATTACGCAGGCGGAGATCGATGAAGTAGTGGATACTCTGCGCAGCGGCTGGTTGACTACAGGGCCTAAAACAAAGCGCTTTGAGCGCGAGTTCGCCCAGCGAGTGGGAGCACCCTACGCCCTAGCAGTCAACTCTGCTACGGCAGCTATGCACCTTGCACTTGACGCAATTGGCCTGCAACCTGGTGACGAGGTAATCGTCCCAGACTACACCTTCACGGCTACAGCTGAAGTCGTCGTGTACTTCCGTGCTCGGCCAATCCTGGTCGATGTCGATCCGGTCACGTGTAATATCGACCCTGCCCAGCTAGAAAAGCACATTACGCCACGCACGCGGGCCATTATGGTCGTGCATATAGCCGGTTTGCCTGCCGAAATGGATGCGATCCATGCTATTGCGAAGGCCTATAGCTTGCCTGTTATCGAAGATGCTGCTCATGCCTTTCCTGCAAAGTACCGTGGACAGATGATCGGAACTATAAGTGATTTCACCGCTTTTAGTTTCTATGTCACTAAGCCGTTAACAACGGGAGAAGGTGGCATGCTCACCACGGCGAACCCTGAGTATGCGGAACGTATCGCTATGATGACCTTGCATGGCATTAGTCGCGATGCATGGAAGCGCTATACTTCCGAGGGGTCCTGGTATTATGAGGTGTTACAGGCTGGCTACAAATATAACATGACAGATATTGCTGCTGCTATTGGCCTGCACCAATTAGCTCGCAGTGAGTGGCTTCTGGAACGCCGCCGGGCGATTGCGCAGCGTTATACAGATGCCTTCTCACGCTTGCCTGAGCTTGAGACCCCGCTAAATCCTGCTCATATAGAACATGCCTGGCATCTCTACATGTTGCGTTTAAATTTGGAGCGTCTCACGATTACCAGAGATGCATTTATTCAAACGCTTACCAAAGCGAGTATCGGAAGCAGTGTCCATTTTATTCCTTTGCACTTGCATCCTTACTACCGCGACATGTATCAACTAGCGGCTCGTGATTTCCCGGCAGCGCTCCATGCCTATCAGCGGGTAATCTCCCTGCCGATCTATCCAAGCATGACCGATGAGGATGTCAAAGATGTCATAGCCGCAGTTGAACAGATAATTGTAGCTCATAGGAAGTGAAAGGCGCCCGCAGGAGACAATCCTATTAGATTGAACGGATAGGCAACAATGAAGTATTTTGTAAATGCGATCACGGCAACGCTAACATTGAGAGAAACGTTGATGAACCGGGGGATCACTCATTATTTGCATAAGCATGGTTTTTCAATCGTGCTTTGTATATTCGCAATGATAATAGGATTTAACGTTGCTGTGGCTATACAATTACTTTCAGGTGCGCTAGTTTTACCACTGGATAGTATCCTTTGTGGCTCATTATTGTATTTTGTGTTCTTAAGTCGTACCAGAATCGCTCCAACTGTTGCAAGTGTTAGCAGTCCACGAGAAATAAACGTGATAGACCTTTTGGAACGTGATGTTGTTCCCATGGACGTTACTGAGGTCTGTCCTTTACTGAAAGGGCAGGTCATCCTTGTCACAGGAGCGGCGGGATCAATCGGTTCAGAACTTTGCAGGCAGTTGCTTGATTGTGAACCGGGACTTTTGATTGCCTTGGATACGAATGAGACGGGGTTATTTGATCTCGTTGAAGGTCTACGTTCTCGTTCCCATCCGCGTGTAGCCCTCCTACATCCATTCATTGGCGATATCACAGATGCGCAGAGAATGTTGCGGCTCTTTGCTGAGAAGCGACCTTATATCGTTTTTCATGCGGCAGCTTATAAACATGTCCCGCTGCTTGAGCAATATCCCGATCTGGCTATACGTACGAATGCGCTTGCAACCTATCATTTATGCCGCCTGGCCCAGGAGTACGAGGTAGCCTGTTTCGTGTTTATCTCGACCGATAAAGCTGCCGAACCCATCAGTATTATGGGCGCTTCAAAGCGTCTTGGAGAAATCTTTGTGCAGTCTCTGGCAAAATCAGCGAATGGAGTAACACACTTTTGCGCGGTGCGTTTTGGCAATGTACTCGGCAGTCGTGGCAGTGTAGTTCCTGTTTTTACGAAGCAGATTGAACAGGGAGGACCTTTAACCGTGACAGATCCGCAGGCCACACGCTATTTTATGACCATTCCCGAAGCCTGTGGACTGGTAATCCTCGCTTCTGCAATCGCTGAGCAGGGGAAACTCTATCTCTTAAATATGGGTAAGCCGGTGCGGATTATAGATCTGGCAATAAAAATGATCAGCTTGTGTGGCTTGCGGGTAGGCAAGGATATTTCTATTGTGTACACAGGTTTACGTCCAGGTGAACGCTTACATGAGACGTTGGTAGCCGCTGACGAGGAGCTAACGCCAACAACTAGTAGTAAGATTCTCTGCATATCGCAGAGAACCGCTTTGCCATTGCCCGAGATTATCATCCAATGGATAAGTACGCTAGAGGAGAGTCTCCAATACAAGAATAGCAGAGAGCTTCGTGAGCATCTTTTTGAGATAGTAAAAGGGAGTAAAGTTGATAGTCACCAGATGGTCATGTGCGAGATAGATAATGAAGCCAAATTTGCACAAGAGCAACTGCCAGTGAATGGCTAGTAATCAGGAGGAATAGGCAATGTCGTTTGAACAGTTCTGGATCATTCTGGTAAAGCAATGGAGGCTAATTGTAATCTGCTTTTTAATAGTGGGGTTGGGGGCATTCATTGGAAGCAAACTTATGACACCTCTCTATCAATCGTCGTCGCTAGTGCAGGTTGCTATTCGTTCGAGTACTAATCCAGCAGATAACCCCTTCTTGCTTGCAAGTGACCAGTTGGTTCAGACAGAGGCATCGTTGGCTGCAAGTGATCCGGTACTTCGCGAAGTTGCCTCTCATTATCCTGGCCTGAAAGTGCAACAGCTCGCAAGCGAAGCAACTTCAGCACCCAAAACCAATACACAGCTTTTCGAGATCGTCGTAGTTGATCCCAGCCCGACTCGAGCGGCAAACCTCGCGAACGATATTGCAGCAACTTTAATCAAACAACAATTGCAAGTCATACAACATGATAACAGTCAGTCACAGCAACAGGTACAGCAAGATCTTGATCAAACCGGACAGAAAATTGGCGATATAACGACTCAAATTTCTGCATTGCAAGCTAAGGGAGGAAGTCAGGGACAGGTAGATGTTTTACAAGTCCAACTGATTGGCCTACGGCTACACTTCACTCAGTGGCAGACGCTCTTAGCGCAGCTTGAGTTGACACAGGCACAAAACCGTGATTTCCTGCGTATCGCCCAACCTGCGCAGCCTGGCACAAGCCCTGTGCTCCCGAGAACCATGCTCAACACGGGCGGAGGTCTGTTGGTGGGTTTGTTACTGGGCATCTTGCTGGCAATGTTGTATGAACGACTAGATACACGTGTTCGAACTCCAGAAGCGCTTACCCAATTGCTTGAATGGCCTGTGCTGGCAACAATCTGGCGCGCCAACTCTTCGAATCGAGAAGATGTGATCAATCCAACAGGTGAAAATGCCAACGTTGAGTCCTACCGCATCTTGCGCACCAATATTGGGTTCTCAGCAATAGACAAACCGTTGCATTCCATGCTGGTCACTAGCGCTATGCTCCAGGATGGTAAGAGCGTCATAGCAGCCAACCTGGCCATTGTTATGGCCAAAGCCGGTAAAAATACACTTCTCATCGACGCTGACCTGCGTAGTCCAACTCAACATACGCTTTTTGACCTACCAGGCAACAGTATGGGCTTGAGCGATGCCGTTTTGGCGTTTGGTATGCAGACAAGTACTAACCCGCCTTCCTACCTTCAGTTTTTCTCTTCTACTTCGAGCAACCACCCATCAGCTGCGCCATCCGTGAATAGTTTATCGCTTGAGTCATTTGTACATGCAGTAGGCATTCCAAACCTGTGGGTTATGCCCTCTGGACCGCTGCCACCGAATCCCTCAGAGTTACTTGATTCAAAAGCGATGCAACGATTTCTAACGATCATTGAGAATTGTGGTGTCGAGGCAGTAATTATTGATAGTCCCCCTCTATTAGGTCTGTCCGATGCAAGTATCCTGGCATCAAAGGTTGATGGCACACTTGTTGTAGTTGATATTTCACGTGCCAACAAAGGCAAGCTCAAACAGGCGAAGGCAGTGCTATTACAGACGGGGGCTAATGTTCTTGGATGTGTAATCAATAAACAACGTAAAAACCGCCACGATAGCGCTTATACCTACTACTATTTTCTCACTGATCAGCAGGACGATGAGCGCAAGCCGGCCAAAAATGCTCATACACCTGTTGTTCCTGTCGCTCCACCATCTTCTTAGTCTCCATCTCAATATGATCAAGGAACACGTTCAAACTAGGATTCTTTATCACTGAAGAAAGGAGAGCAGATGAATACGGCGGGTAGCAAGCGGGTAAGAGTAGATCATGCCTCTCTGGATGAAATGAAGCAAAGAGATCTAGAAGGTAAACAACTACTACGAGTACGACGCAGAATCCAGGAAAGTAAAGCGATGATGAGAAGCAATATAGGGAGTAGAGTAATTGCGAAAGATAAGTGGAGAGCATTTTTCACATCTTCAATTTTCCTGATGGTAGCAGGGATGACTGCCCTATTCTTCGCAGGTGTAGTATTCGCAGTGTTTATGGGAAAGATATCAGGGACAATTGACCTTTATGCACAGCGAACTGCAAGCATTCCGCTTCTCCTTTATGTGGAGGGATTTATCATTGGTGCCATCACAATGGCGATTTTGATAATCCTTCGTCAGGACGAATTTCTTGCTATTGCTGCCATTACCATCAACCTTTACCTCGATTGGTATTTGGGACTGGCCGTTGTTTCTGAACTAATAGCAGTTGTATTGCTGCTAATCTTCTGCTTAGCTCGCTCTCCTCAGTTCCCTTGGGTAAGACCCCGAGCACTATGGCTATGGAGTATTTTTTTTGTACTTACCATTTTCCCAACGATGCGAGCCCCCAATTTCTCTGATGGTGCCTACTATTATATCACTATTATTTTCAGTGCTTTTGTCATGTTCTGGCTAGGGACTGCCATCGCACGAGATACTAAAAGCGTTCGACGAGTTTTTCTCTTTCTTTCTATTTTTGGTACACTCATTGCAATACATACTGTCATTGAGCATAGAACGGGTGTCTTTCTTTTAAAGTCGACTCATTACGACACTCAGCAAGTGAGCTCTCGTGCAGAATCTTTTCTAAAAAATGCTGATTCAGCCGGTGGCTTTTTTGCCGTAATGCTTTTTATCCCCTTAGGCCTTTTCACTGAAAGTTCTTCCTTATGGAAGAAAGTTCTTCACCTGGCCCAAATGGGTCTCATGCTATTGGCTTTGCTTTACACCACTAGCACGGGGGGGTGGATAGCAGCATTCGTAGGGCTTTGTGTCTTTACCGTGTTTGTTGGATACATCCGTACTCACTACGTTATAGTAATGCCACTGCTCTTTCTTACCGCAGCTATACTACTACTAATATTCTTCCCTTCACAAGTGGCTCCTCAGATTCAACATGCAATAGATCCTCAGGAGGTGCTATTACGCAATGCTGTTTGGCAGACTGGCATAAACGTGGTGAGAGCTTTCCCTTTAACTGGTATAGGTATGGGTGTCGATGTCTATTTGGTACGCTCTGACCCTTATCGTACATTTGGACAATATGAAGCTGTAATCCACCCACATAATTCCTACCTGGAATTTGCTGCTCTGGGAGGCATACCAGTCCTTCTCGTGTTTATGGCTCTCCTGTGTTATGGCTTGTGGAAGGCTGTACAGAATTGGCGATTGTCGGATACAAGAGGCCGTTCTCTGCTTGCTGGAGGAATAGCTGCTGTTCTAACCCTGAGTTTTTTTAGCTTGTCAAATGCTGGCTGGACACTTGTTCCATTAGTTGCAATTGGTTGGCTCCTTCTTGGCGTTACCTCGTCCCCTTTCTTGAGCAAGAACCATAACAACGAAACGCTGCACAAGAACGATGAGACCATCGTGAAAAATGTTTAAGAGGTTTACGGAGGAGTTTTGATGTCTATACAAGATAACAAAATGCAATGCGAGGATAGTAAACTTGCTTTTAAATTACGTCCATATCCTATTGATCTGACATACCTCCTTCAATTATCGCATTATGCTTTTGACATAGATGGAGTGCCTTACGGAAGTACGATAGGATATCATCCAATAACAATTGCTCAATATGCTCTCATTCACTGGAACCAATATCTAGTATCAGGTATTGATCACCATCTTAATACCTTCCTGAAACAGGCAAATTGGTTCATTGAGCATGAATCTCATATTGGTAATGATGCAGGTGGATGGCCAATCTCCTTGCCTCACCCTGATTTCCATACGGAGGGCCCCTGGTTGTCTGCATTTGCGCAAGGAAGTAGTATCTCTGTACTCGTGCGAGCATATGAGCTTACACGGGAGGAAGTATTTCTAGAGGTTGCCCACCGGGCTGTTCGAACTTTCGAACGAGACATTCTTGACGGAGGTGTCAGTGCTCCTGCTGGGGATGAAGGAAGCTTCTTCGAGGAGGTTGGGGTCTATCCGGCAGCACATATCCTGAGTGGCTTCATTTACGCCCTCTTTGGACTCTACGACTACGTGGCTCTCACTGGCAATAGTCAAATCGAAAAGCTCATACAAAATAGCCATGCTACCATGCATAAGCTCCTCGAGGAATTTGACGTTGGCTTCTGGACAAACACCGATTTACTCCAGCGACGTCTTGCAACCCCTTCTCAACTTGCGTTACAAGTGAAGTTGCTTGAAGAGCTTACCAGATACAATGGCTGTGCTGATTGTTTGATCAAGGCCTCATGCTGGAAGAGCTATCAATATCGATGGAGGTCGCGCCTACGTTATGAGGGAACACGGTGCTTTAGAGCCTTTGGTCGCTTTTTATGGAAGCGGATTCAAACCAGCCTATTTCCCAAAGTTCAACTCACACACGTGCCTTTGCTACGTGTCTGCGTGGCTCTGGATGGCTTCCCGGTGATAGGTGGCGTACTTACTATTCTGGAAAGGATGGCCCAGGTCACTGCAGATATCTGGCAAATAGAGTTTTTGGCACGCCATAGTCCGTTTGGGCTGCACAGGGAACACTATATTATTCACCGGTTCGGGGCGAAAATGACTTCTCCCAGGTATTTTCCTTTCGCCTGGCTCTATTTCTTGCTGGGATTTTGGAAACTTCTCTCTCTTTTGCATCATGGGGCAAACTACCACGTTATATTGCCGCAATCCGGTACTTTCACAGGCGCTTTCGCTGCTCTCGCGGCTAGGTTAGCAGGTGTACGAGTGGTATGTTTTGACCACGGCGAGTTGAATTTACTCATCGGTCGTAACGGCGAGATACATCGTGCGGAACGCATAAAGGAGTTGGAAAATAAGAAAGTGCCCTGGGCTGCTCGTCTTTTAGCACGGCAACTATTGCTCTTGTATTGGCCTTCTCACTATCTCTCGGCACGCATTACAGCCCGCCTGGTTGATCAGTATCTCATACCAGGTGTTAGAGGTGATGGATTGGATGATCTTTGTAAGGGGTTTGGTGTATATCCAAGCCGTATCACCCGATTTGCTAATATGATCGACTTAGATCGTCATATTATCCCTGATGCGGCGTTGAGAGCAAATAGGCGGGAGAAACTAGGTATTGCTGCTGATGCTATTGTTATCGCTATCGTCTGTCGGCTCGCACCCGAAAAAGGCTTAGAAATTGCCTTCCAGGCTATCAGCCAGGGGCTATCTGCACTTTCTCTTGAAAGGCGTACACGTGTGCGTATCATTCTTGCAGGTGACGGGCCACTACGCAAACAGATAGAAGAGGATGTTCATGCGCGAGGCTTGAAGCAGATATGCTTGCTCTACGGTGAGGCGTCACCAGAAGAGGTCATCATGCTTCTGAGCCTAGGCGATATATTTCTGTATACGAGTTTGCGGGGAGCGGGTTATCCTCTGGCTATCTTGGAGGCCATGGCATCTGGTTGTGCTGTTATTGCTTCGACAGAACCCCTGGCAAACGCGTATATGCTGGCTGAAGGACGTGGGATTGCCGTGCCTGCGGGTGACATTATGCAAACGACTATGGCCCTTGTACGCCTGCTGAATGACCTGGAACTCTGTCGCCGCATGGGGAATCTGGCCAGGGAGTATGTTGCGACGCATCATAGCCCTGCTATGTTCAAGAGGACCTTGATGCGCGCAACTTATTGGTCAGCACTAGATCAGTTTTTAGATTTCGGGAAAGAGCTTGAAACGTCTGCGAGTGAGAGGGAAGGCCGGCGATGAGGACATTCTTCGATAACTTAGGGAACGACAGCGATGCAGCTGGCGAAAAGGTCGAGGATATTCATCCAATCACGTTCTCGGAGGAAACGAAGGAACTTGATGAAGGCGCAGCGTCGACTATCCCTGCTGGTCAGCAGATGAAAAGTATGCAAAAGCATGCATCGCAATCCTCACAAACAGAGGGATACCTCTCACTCGTTCGCTCCTTTATAAAAAATATAAGCATCTATGCCATTGCATCGTTTCTCATCCCACTTAGCGGTCTGATATTGGTGCCATTTTTAACGCACTCCCTTTCGTCTCATGATTATGGTGCTTTTGTTGTACTTTCTACCGTGCTTGACTTAATTGGTGGGATCACGCAGCTAGGTCTGGTGGCTGCTTTTATTCGGGCTTGCGGTTATGATTATGAATCTGAAAGTGATCAACGAAGTGTTATCTCTACAGTTGTGACGATTTTATTGCTCACCTCGCTGCCCACTGCCATGATCATGCTGACGGCAGCTCCATGGTTGGCGCAGCTTCTGTTTAATGAACCTTCTCTTAGTGGTGCTGTGAGAATTGTCGCTTTCCTCCTGCTTCTGAAAAACCTTGTTGTACCGGGATACACCTGGTTGCGTATTGAGAATCGCGCAGTGAGCTATACAATCATATCAACTCTTGCACTTCTCGTAAATCTAGGCGCTACTATTGTTCTGGTAGGCATACTGCATAGGGGCATTGCAGGGGCACTTATCGCAATAGGCTGTAGCAACGCATGTATTTTCATCTGTACCTCGTTTGATTTTCTGAGACGCATCAACTTGCGTTTCCGGTTTGATATCGCCAGGAGCCTGCTGTTCTTCGGGTTGCCGCTCGTTCCCAACTATGTATCCCTGTGGATTATGCAGCTTGCCGATCGTTTTCTACTCAGCCATTTAGCCTCACTGAGCGAGGCTGGAAGGTATAATGTGGCCTATGTCTTGGGTGGGATATTGGGCGTTGTTGTCCTCTCCCCCTTTCTCATGATCTGGCCCACGGCTCAGTACACCATTGCAAAAAGGGATGATGCGGCGCATGTCTTCCGCATCATGTTTCGTTGGTATAGCTTGTTCCTGCTTTTTGCCACAGGCGGTCTTCTGCTTGCCAGCACGGCGGTGCTCTATTTCATGTTCCCACCTTCCTATTTTTCTGCTGCACCTGTCATGCCCATCGTTGCGGTTTCCATCGTGTTCTATGGCCTCTACTGGATGTTAACCGTTGGTGCCTCTCTCGAGCGAAAAAACTGGATCTTGCTCTTGATTTCCGTAGTCTCGGCCCTTCTAAACGTCGGAGCCAACTTCGTCTTGATTCCTCGTTACGGATCGATGGGAGCGGCTGTATCGACGTTGATTGCCTACGCAGTTCTCGCCTTGGTCACCTATGTCATGAATCAGCGCATCCACCCCCTTCCACTCGAGGTGGGCAGGTTTGGTATTGCTCTTTGTATTGGTACGGCTTTCTATATTGGATGTCGTGTTCTGACAGCGGGTCTGGGAATACATACCACTTATGTGGTATACAGCTGTGCTTTTGTTTTGTTCAGTGCCTGTCTGATAGGAATTGGAATGTTTCGGACGCGAGGTCGTACATAGAAAATATCACTTGTGCTAGCAAAGTGAGGCTAAAGGGATGCAGTGTCAAATAAATTATCCAGATTTCCGTATCTGCACGATGATGAGGAGGACAGTATGCGTATTCTCTATGTTCATGGCATTAACGAGGTAGCCAAGATCTATGGGAATGTCCTTAATCGGCGTGGTCACAAGGTGGCCATGTACGAGCCGAGCCTGTTCGGGGCCGGTATGCCCATGCCTGTAAAGCTGGCCATGATGCCGCTACGTGTACTCGACATGCAACACATTGTTGGCAAGCTCAACCCAGACTATTTTGACCTTGTCCATATTCACTGGGCCAGTTTTGGCATGCTTGGAGCGATGAGCCGGGTGCCGTTTATTGTGGAATGCCATGGAAGCGACGTGCGCTATCGTTTGCAGCACCCTTTCTTTCGTCCGATATTAGCATCTGTTTTCCGTCGCGCGGCAGCAGTCATGTGTATCACGCCTGACTTGTTACCAGTTGTCCAATCGGTTCGCCCAGACGCTATCTTCTTTCCGGGTCCGGTTGAGACTGATCGATTTGTGCCTTTAGAGCAGACTCAATCACATCCATATTCATCCCGTCCATGGACTATCTTGCTCTTTACAACTCTCGATCCCATAAAAGGACCCGAAATTGCGACGCAGGGAATAGCGCGATTTGCTCAGCGCCACCCAGTCGTCCGAGTGCAGTTACTTGATGGGGGCCCTTGGAGAGGGAAATATCGACGCCGTTATGGTGAGCGTTTTGAGTTCATTCCCCTCGTTACCCCGGCTGAAGTGCCGCAGTTGATCTGGTCTGCTGACGTCGTGGTTGGTCAGTTCGCCTTAGGGATATTGTCGTTCTGTGAATTGCAAGCAATGAGTTGTGCAAAGCCTGTCATTTGCTCATTTCGCTACGAGGGGGCTTATTCTACTCCACCTCCCTTGTGCCGGGCGACCACTGCTGAAGAGGTTGATGAGCATCTTGAAAACCTCTTCCAACATCCGGAAGTGGGGATGGCTTTAGGACAGGAAGCACGGACATGGGTGATTCGTCATCACGACTACCGTACCCTCGCAGATAGGCTGGAAGCATATTACCAATCAATTGTGCAAGACCATAAACTGGAGTCAGGTATCAGAAGTTAAGGAGCAGGACATGGTGGAAGATTCGTTAGAAGAATATCGAGGTGTCAATTTCCGGTTGCCTGTGGAAGGCGACGACTGTGCTCTTAGCAACTCGCCATTGGCAACTGGCCAGGTTACGTACGATGCCCTGGTGCTGGATGCCAGGTTGCGACAATCACTGGTCACGGTGCGTTCGCTGGGGCGGCGCGGGCTGCGCGTGGCCGTCCTGGGCGGCTCTGCCGGTGATCCCGCATCCGC
>Ga0070717_10000908_pt1 | contig 19660 bp, 27 predicted proteins | sample LARL113metaG_FD_71366 | JGI IMG/M metagenome (GOLD analysis project Ga0070717, IMG submission 71366) | Corn, switchgrass and miscanthus rhizosphere microbial communities from Kellogg Biological Station, Michigan, USA - LAR L11-3 metaG | ecosystem: Host-associated > Plants > Roots > Rhizosphere ... | reverse complement strand
TTCGCGTCTTCTTGACACACGACACCCTGCCCTCCGAAGTACTGCAAGCGGTGGCTGCAGGTCAGTCTTGGCTGTGTCCAGCTTTCGCCTTCGTACCCGTTTAGACGTCTCCATACCTTCCGCTTTCTCCGGCCAGCGAGGCTGTGAACCCCGCTTCTTGGATATGGCACCCCTCATTTGAGCGCCAGAGGGACTTCAACCCTCGTGAACAACGCGCTGCTCAGCGCGCGTTTCCGGTTCGCCGACCAATCGACCGCAATAACCCGGTCTGCGCTATCCATTGCGCCCACCACGACCCTGATGTAGCTTTTCTCCATGAAAGTCATGCTGTTTCTTACCGTCGTCGTCGTATGCGCAGGTGCTGGAGCTCAAAGCAAGCACTCCGGGGCACACGAGAGCCGCATCCCGGTTCAAGGCGCGGGGTTGTATTGCCGCGAAGTCGGGCGGGGCGCGCCCACGATCGTCCTGCATGGCGGCCCAGACTTCGACATCTTCTATCTTCTGCCTGAGCTGGACCGCCTCTCCGACAAGTTCCATCTCATTTATTACGACCAGCGCGGGCGCGGCCGCTCGGCCGATTACGTGAAGCCTGAAGACGTTACGCTCGAATCTGAAATGGCCGATCTCGATGAGGTCCGAGAGCATTTTCATCTCGACAAGGTGGTGCTGCTTGGGCATTCGTGGGGCACGGTGCTGGCGCTTGAATACGCGCTTCGCCACCCGGAACGCGTCTCGCGCCTGGTGCTGATGGATCCCGCGCCCGCCTCCGCCGCCTACATCAACCGCTTCCGCAAGGAACGGGTCGACAAATGGCCCGTTCTGATGGAGCTACGAAAGGCCATCGCAGACACCACGGCTTACAAAGAGGCCGACCCCGAAGCGGTGATTGCTTACTATCGCGTTCATTTCAAACCCGCATTCGCGCGATCAGAGGACTACGAAAAGCTCATCATAAGAATGCAGGCACGCTTCATCGAACAGGGGAGAGAGGGAATTCTCAAATCGAGAGCCGTCGAAGACCGGCTGGTGAATGAGACGTGGGCCTCGCCCAACGGCTACGACCTGCATCCCAAGCTCAAGGGCCTGAACATCCCGGCGCTCGTCATCACAGGCGACCATGACTTCTTTCCCTTCGCTGCCGAGCACATTGCGCAGGCCATTCCCGGTGCCCGCCTGGTGACGCTCAAAGACTGTGGCCATTTCCCCTATCTCGAATGCCCCGCTCCTCTGCGAGAGCAAATTGACGCCTTCTTTCGTGGCAGGTAGTCGTGCCGATTACCGCCGACTCGCGGAGTGATCGCGGGGGCGATCTTGAGCGGATGACGGGCAAGCCTGAGGTAATCCCAAAGTAGGGTTGCCGACAACTCACGAGGGAAGCCGCCAAAATGCGACTGGAAGATCCTCTTACGGTCGGTAAAGGTGGTTGACATCCTGATGGTCGAATGTTTACCATCATGAGGGTCGAATATCTTCCATGGGAAAAACACAGGATCGCACGGCCCTTCTTCAGGGCACACTTGACATGCTGATCTTGCGAACGCTTCTTTATGGACCTGCTCACGGTCACCAGATCGGCAAACAGATTCAAAGGACCACGAATGACTTCCTGCAGATGCAACACGGTTCACTGTATCCCGCGTTACACCGCCTGGAGCGAAGGGGATGGGTCGTTTCCAAATGGGAGATGGCTCCGGATCGAAACCGGGAATTCAAATATTACCGGCTGACTGAGAAAGGCAAGAAGCAGCTTGTAGTGGAAGAATCGAAGTGGAAGCGAATGGCCGAAGCAGTAGCGCGAGTGATGTGGCCTTCTGCCGAGGAGAGTTGACATGAGATGGTGGTGGCAGGTCAAGAATGACGAGACGAATCTGGAACGGGAGCTGAGGTCTGATCTGGAGCTGGAAGAAGAAGAACAACGAGAAAAGGGCTTGCCTCTAGAGGAGGCCAGACACGCCGCCAGGCGAGCCTTCGGCAACGAAGCCCTTATTAAAGAGCAAACTCGCGAAGCATGGGGCTGGGTGCCATTCGAACGTCTTCTGCAGGATATTCGATATTCGTTCCGACAACTCGCAAGGAATCCCGGCTTTGCTGCGATAACGGTTTTCACCCTGGCTCTCGGCATCGGCTCCACAACGGCGATCTTTTCTATCTTTTACGCAACCCTATTGCGGCCTCTTCCGTTTCGAGACCCCGGTCGTCTGATAATTCTGTATTCGTCAATTCCAGCGGTCGGATACGTAGGCCCTGGCTCCCTCACGGATCCAGATTTCGCACAGTGGCAGCAGCAAAACGAGGTTTTCGATCAGGTCGCGGCGTTCCAGGGCAAGACTTCTAACCTAACAGGTACCGGAGTCCCCGAACGACTTGTCGGCCTGGCAACTCTCACAGGAGGGAGTCATAGGCGACCACCTGGGCCAGGTGTACGAGAAAGAGCGAAAACTGGCGGCGGCGCAAGCTGGCCAACGTTCCGATTCCCCAAGGCCAGCTGAATGCCGGGGCAGAACTGAGTCAGATGCGCACCGTCAAACTTCCCACTATCACCAAGGAATCTGCAAGCGCGGACTTCAACCTGCTGCTCGTGGCGGGCGGAAAAGCGAAAGTGAATTTCTTCCGGGGTTCGGACCTCGCGATGCGACAGATAGTTTGGCGAAAACCCGCTTTGAAGAGCCGTTCCCAACAAACTCAACGGCGCGCCTGCTCAGGAGAGGCATTCTTTCCTGCTCTTCTTATACCGGTTGCAGTTTCGTGTTCTATCCGGTTTCTGTCGCTGCAAGCGCAAACTAGAACCTAAACGCCCTGGAGACAGGCCGAATCTGGGCAGATGCGGACTTTTCCGAGGTTCAGACTCTGCTCTTTGGACTGTCAAAACATGGTGTTGAGAAATCTAAACTGGCACTTTGGATTTCTCATTCGATCGTCGTTCGTCGTGAATGTTCCCTCTGCTGCCCAAACATTAAGCTCTGCGCGTTAGTCCACTTGCTTATTAAGACATAGTGCCCTATCCTTTAATAGCGAGAGCGCTTATTAAAGGAACCCTTCATAACACGAGTGGTCACTGAAAACAAATCGAGGCTGGGGAGCTACGTCACAACGACGGTCACTGGAGAACGAGTGCGGGCGTTCATCCCGCCGCCCCTGCCGCCCAATCCGCCGGTGGAATTGGCGGGCCTGTACCAACATCTTGACCGTGCCAACCAAGCTTTAGGCCGACTCGATGGCCTGACGACTTTGCTCCCGGACACCAAGTTCCTCCTATACCTCTATATCCGGAAAGAAGCCCTCCTGTCGTCGCAGATCGAGGGGACGCAATCGTCATTTTCGGATCTGTTGCTGTTTGAAAATGATGCGGAGCCCAGCGTTCCGATTGATGATGTCGAGGAGGTCTCAAACTACGTCGCCGCGATGCAACATGGTCTTCGTCGAATCGCGGGCGGATTCCCTCTTTCGCTCCGGCTGATCCGCGAAATTCATGCCATCCTGTTGCGAGGTGGGCGAGGAGCCAATAGAACACCGGGCGAATTCCGGCGGTCGCAAAACTGGGTTGGCGGAACCCGTCCCGGCAATGCCGCGTTTGTTCCGCCTCCGCCAGAGCGATTGATGGAGTGTCTCGATAGTCTTGAGCGTTTTCTCCATGACGAGAAACAGAAGTTGCCCATTTTGGTCGAAGCCGGATTGGTTCACGTGCAGTTTGAGACGATCCACCCTTTTCTTGATGGCAACGGCAGACTGGGCCGGCTGTTGATCACACTCCTGCTTTGCTCCAAGGGCGCGTTGCGCGAGCCTCTCTTGTACCTCAGCTTGTACTTCAAAACGAATCGAGATCGGTACTACGAGCTGCTTCAGCGCGTACGGACGCACGGCGCATGGGAGGAGTGGTTGGCGTTCTTTCTGGAAGGGACCGAGATCACGGCACGCTCTGCCGCTGAGGCCGCGAAAGAGATTCTGACTCTCTTTGCAAAGGATCGAGATCGCATTCAGACAATCGGACGCGCAGCCTCTTCTGCGCTGCGTGTTCATGAGTACATGCAAAAGAAACCACTGGTGGGCATCGGTTCTGTCGCCGCTGATCTCAAGATATCCATCCCAACAGCAACGGTTGCCTTGGATCACCTGGTTCACCTCGGCATAGCCAAGGAGGTGACGGGCAAGCGCCGAGCCCGCGTCTTTGGATACTCACGTTATTTGAAGATCCTGAGTGAAGGCACAGAACCCCTCAAGGACTAGCAGCGAACTTCGTCATTCCGCACCCGAACTATAGGGCAACCGGATTTAGACGTCCTCTCCGAGCCGTGACGCTATGTCGTCCTGAAAGAACTGTCCTAAGCTGCGACGCTGCGGATCCACGCGACGCAATAGCTCCGCCTCGTAGAATCCTAGGGTGAGGGCGTGATAGGCCTGGCGCGTCCCCGGCTCCCACGCGGGTTTCTGACGCGCCAACACGACCGCGAACCGGTCGAGGTCGGCGACGACGCTTTGATCCACGGCTCATCTATCGCGAACAATCCCGCCTGGTGGGCCAGCAATTGGCGGACGGTGATTCGTTCTTTGCTCTGTTGAGCAAACTCCGGCCAGTAGGCGCAGACCGGCTGCTCGTAGTCGAGCCATCCGCGAGAGTGAGCGATAGCCAGGGTCATCGCGGCCAAGCCCTTAGTGGCTGAGTGGACCACCACCATGGTGTCCTGCTCCCAGGCCTCTCCGGTCCGCTTGTTTCGTATGCCTCCCCAAAGGTCGACGACCTTCTCACCGCGGACAAACGCGCAGCAAGCTCCGCCCAACTCGCCTCGGCGAACAAAGTTCTCGGTGAACACCTCGCGTACAGCCTCAAAGCCACGGCTGACGTGCCCGTGAATACCGAGAGCAGGATTGTGAAACATTGGAATGACCTCCGCGTAAAACCTTTTTAAGCCCTACGCGAGGGTTCTTCCGTGACGGCGGTCGACAACGAGCGATTCCCGGATGAATCGTCGGAAAAAGAGGAAGCCATCCGCTTTCACGAAGGCGCCGGGCCAAGGAACGAGGCACAGGTGAAGACCACAGGTGAGATTCGAGCGCTTTTTGCTAAGCTGGCAACAACCTCATCCCCAAGAAAGGCATAGAGCGAGTCTCCTGCTGGAACGAGACGTCCGCTGGATGTGGCTGCCGTCGAAGCATCACCAAGGATTTCTCCTGAGTCAAGATCGCATCGATACTCAGAGCGGTGCGTCTTGCGAGTTCGCCAATCTGAAAAGTTGCTTGCCCGCCATTCTGAATGTTCGACATAACAAAAGCATACAATCTGGAGTGCATTCCAGAGTCAAGGATGTTCAGGGAACGAAGCTCGGGCGCCTCGGCCTCAATGCAGTACGATTTCTTCGCGATCTCGATGTTCATTTTGTTCACTCAGGGCAGGATGTACCAGCTATGAATTACACATTGTTGAAAGCACTGGTCGCCATGGTTCCAGCCGGCGTGCTATTTATTGCTTCGATAATCATCTTCGTCCGCCAAAAGCGGCTGTGGTCTGTTTTGCAGTTACTCGGCACGACAGGTGCAGTGGTAGTCGCCCTGACCCATTGTTGCGAAGCCCTTCAGCTTTTTCCATGGATGCAATGGGGACATCAGCACAGCGTTGGTCACTATCTTGACGTCTCCGGCGCGATCCTTGGGATTATCCTATTCCCGGTTGGGTATTTGCTTCATGCGCTGACGATGTGGCGTGCCTAGAGGGGCGAGAGCACATTCCCAATATCGCACTCGCCCAGCTAGGACCAAACTTTTCAGGCATCCTCTGTTTCCCTGGCGCGAACTCTCCACGGCGCAAAGGAAGGGTTAGCATTGACAGCGGTAGCGGTATGTCGGCAGCAAGGGATCAGCAATGCTGAGATTCTCACCCGGCTTCAGGCTACCGGGGGCTCTTTAGACCTTCGTGGTTCCAGCCGCTGATCAATCCTCTCCCCCGGGCCACAGCGCGTGCGGACACGCCGTCGACTCACTAGACTTGCGATAGCACCGAGCTCAGGACAGTCGGGATAGCCAGTCCACCCGGCAACGAGATGCGAGACACCAAACCATGCAGGGATTATCGCCAGCGACCACGCCATCGCCGGAAGCGGAATGCGGAGAAATACCCATGCAAGCCCAGCCAGCCAACACCAGCGATTGCTCGGGCGACTCGTTGGCGATTTGTAATCCTGTGCGAAGGGCCGCTCCCTTCGCCAATGGTGCACGCAGAGCAGTACGGCATTTTCATCAGTGAGCCTCTTCCGCTATTTTTATATTCTTACCCAAACCTTAAAGGGCGAAATCGCAATCTTGCCAAGGCGCATGCAGCCTGCTGATCTCGCTCGCAGGGGTCATCAAGGCTGTGCGGTCTGGGAAATCAGACAGGGCTATCTTATCCAAGCACTGTGTCAACCGTGGGGAGCACCAACGAGCGAAAGATTTCATTGATTTGCAGCGGCGTCAGTCGGCTGCGACGGCCTAGCCACCACGTTAAAACCGAGAAATAAGCTGCTGTCAGATAATGTACGAACAGGTCGACAGGGACATCCGAATCCGGCTTCTTGAGTCTCTGAATCTCGGCCTTGCATTCTCGCCGTATGATCTCATCGAACATCTCTTCCAGGCGCTGTCGAAAGATCGACCATCCCTGCGTGTTCAATAACGCGTGATAAACCTCGCGGTATTCGCTGGCATGTTGAAACATGGCCAAACTAAAACCAACGACGGCCTCATGACGCTTCAACGGTGATCGTCCGCTCTGCATTGCCGAGTCTAATGTGTAGCGCAGTTCGTGAATACCCGAAATGAGCAGTTCGTCTTTGCCCTTGAAATGAGCATAAAAAGTCGATCTGCCAATGTCCGCCCGATCAAGGATTTCCTGAATCGTGATCGAGTCGTAATTCCTTTCTAAGACCAACGAGATCAGGGCGCGATGAAGCAGTTTCTGAGTACGACGAACTCGGCGATCTGCGTTCACCACGTGCCCCCCAAATTAAACGGACAAAAACAGGCAATTTGTTCCTAAAGGAACAGTTATGCACTGTCTGTTCGCACAAGAATGCGACCTCAACCATATATTGTAAATCGAACACTTATCCATTAATGGATTACTGTTTCAGATGGAAAAGGAGACACCAATGACTACGATGGTCGGTGTGAGCAAGTCTCAAAGAACATATCTTCCTGCGGCCGGGCGAGATCTGTTTCTTCCCTTCTACGACCTGGTCGCCAAACTGTTGGGCGCGGACGGAGCGCGGCAAACGTTGTTCGACCTGGCGCCGCTCCGGCCCGGAGATCGTGTGCTTGACATCGGCTGCGGAACTGGCACCTTCGCGATGATGCTGAAACAGCGTTACCCCGGTGTCGTGGTCACGGGACTCGATCCGGATCCCAAAGCGCTCGCGCGAGCAAGGCACAAGGCAGAACAGGCGGGTGTATCAGTTCGTTTTGATCAAGTCTTTGCAGACTCGCTGGAATATCCTGCCGCGAGCTTCGATGTGGTCTTCTCCTCGTTTATGTTCCACCACCTTGAAGGCAGTAACAGAGAGAAGACCTTGCGTGAGGTTCGTCGGGTCCTGAAGCCTGGAGGTAGTTTCTATCTATTGGACTTCGAGGTCTCGCCATCGGGCCATGGCCTGTTCAATCTGTTTCACTCGGGCGAACGCTTACGAGACAACACGGAGAGCCGAATTCTGAGCCTCATGGGCGATGCGGGATTTTCAGATCGTAAGAAGATGGCAGTTCGGCCCGTTCTCTTTGGTTTTGGGCGCGCCGGATACTACCAAGCATCTGCATCACGATGAAAGTCTAGATTGAGGACGGACATGAGCAAAGTAATGCTCGGCGTCCAGTCTGGCGGAGTCTCAAAATTCGAAATCCACCGAGAACTGCAGTTGCCTTGGAATAGCTGCTTTGTTTGGAGTAGCGAACGAGGGGAGTGGTGAGCTCAGTGCGCCGTAGAACTGATTCAGACCTACACCGTTTCTATGATTGAGCAGATTGAACGACTCCATAACGAGGTCGAGCTTTCCATGTTCGCCGACTTTGAAGAACTTCAGAACTCGCACGTCGAGCTGAGTTTGAGTTCCAGTCCGGAGCGCCGTAACCTTCGGGCGTTCCCCACAGAGTGCTCCCTAAGCAGGGCTATACTTGCCTGCCGACGAGCACTGGCGGCACTGCCTGGAACCCCAGCGCCCGCCCGGAAGCCACCCTGTTTACGGATCTCTTCGGAGCGCAGTTCCAGATCATCACGCACTTCCAGAGCATCAATGAAAACCCGAAGCCGGGCATCGTCCCCCCTCTGAGTGGGAACGCGACGTGGCAGAGTTCCCTCGATACCAGCCGGGTGTGGGCGGTAAGGTTGAACGGAATCAACGCCGGCTCCGACCCCGCGAGTTGCCCGAATAGCGGCTCGATTCAGTGCCTCTTGTTGCAGTCGGTGGGGAACAAGAAGGGGCCCACGGGCGGTAACCTCCTGTTCAAGACCACCTTCATCCAACGTCTGAACGCTGCCGGCGGAGCTGTTCCTACCTCCGTCTGCACCGTGGGTCAGACTCAGCTCCAGCCCTACACGGCCGACTACTACTTCTTCCGGGCGGACCAACAATAGATTCACTTTCCTTAACCGAGGAGGCGGATTGCGCACGCGAAGTCGCACCAAGTTGGGTGCTCTTCGCGTGCGCACCCGCTGGTCCAAGCTAGAAGTCGAGACAGATAATGTGCGGTAGTAGAGGCATTGCGCCCAAGACAGATGGAATAGCCGTAGATGTCGTCCTTTGCCTTTCGTTCCCGACGTTCTCAAGGAGAGAGGGCACAGCCGATAGTGGTAGTGAGAACCGCCGTAGAAAACAACCCAAGATTACGATCGAGAGGATATGAGTCATGCACAGCCGTCTCTTGTCGCTTGCCCTGCTCGAGAATACTCCAGTAGGCTTCACAACAACACAGCGAGCGCCGTGTCCTTCGTACACTCGCGAAAGGCATACTGGTGCTCCTTGAGCAGGTAATCTGTGGCCTCAGGGAAAAGGGGCAATCATCTTCACAAGTGAAGTCGGCGTAGGAGGATCCCATGCCAACGGTGGTACGTCTTGTACTGGATGTCCCCGCCCGCAAGGGCACGATGCCGGACCATCATTGCTCCACTGCTTCTCGCTTTTACAAATCTCAGCTTGGCGTCATCCCACTGAAACCCTGGCGCCGCATTCGCAGAGCCCATGTTTCCTTCGAACTGTTCAACTTCCGCTGGCCACCTCCCCATGAGATCCTCCAGCTGCTGGCCAAGGAGCGCCGCGCGGTTGATCTCGGCTTCGATGGTTATGGGCATGAGCTTCCAGTCCCTGATCTCGTAGGCGTCCTGATGCGGGCGGTTGGCCTTGTGGTCCTCCGCCAGCATAGCCTCGAACTGCTTCGCGGCCTGCACGTCCGTCAGCCTCGAACCGAAGATCATGTTGGGGCCGATGTTGAACTTCACGGAGCAGGTCCCGCAGGTCACCACTCCCCAATCGATGTGGCCAGGCGCGTGGACCTCGACCTGGTGCTGTCTGATCGCGACCGGGCACTGTTAGTCTGAGCAGCCGTCGCAACAGTCGCGCACCATCACTCCGAAGCCGACCGTTGCCGCCATTGGGATACCAAGTCTTATAAAGATCGTTCAGCATCGGGTGGTCAGGGGAAATTTTCCTTCGTAATCGCACTGTCGCTTCTGATTTTGCTGGCAGTTGCGATGATTGCAGTTCGCCGTCACCGAGTCCGACAAGCCATAGCGCACGTTTGCCGTCCTAATCCTCGCGTAATGGCAGTACAATAGCTGCGTCAGTCGTTGGTCCCGGAGGCTCAATGACTGCACGCCTCTCCTCGCTGTTTCTCCTGCTCACACTGCTGGCGGTACCTGCCAACACCAAAGATAAAAAGAAATCCTCGCTGCCAGAGTATGTTTTGAGGGCCACCACGGTGTTGGTGGTCGTGAGCCCGGAAGCTGGCGAACCGCTCGACCAACCCATGGCAAACGCAATGGCGCGCGAGAACGTGGAGAAAGCCCTAATGCAATGGGGCCGGCTGCGCCTGGTAATGGACGGGGAGCAATCCGATCTGGTCATTGCGGTCCGAACAGGAAACGGCAGAGCCGTACGGCCGACGATCAGGGGTGGACCTATTGACCAGCGTCCGGGAACGGCGCAAGGCAGCGACGGCAACATCCGCATCGGCGGCCAACACGGTCAACCGCCTCCGCTTAGCGATCCGAGCATGGATCCGCAGAACGGGCCGCGCATGAGCAATGAAATCGGCGCTTCAGAAGATACCTTTGAAGTGTATCGAGGCGGTATTGAATATCCTCTCGATTCTTCGCCTGGCTGGCGCTACATCGCAAAAGACTGTCTGCGCGCACCCGGCGTTACGGCCGTAGAGGAATTCCGCAAGGCGATCGCGCAAGCGGAAAAGCCACAAGCTGCCAAGAAACCTTAGTCCTCGTCGCGACTTTTCGAATTTCCAAACATCGCAAGATCCTACAAACCCAGATGGGAGCCTGTTGCAAAATCCCCCTAGCACTCACCATCTCCGCGCCCATTTACATCCTCCTCCTCCCTGTCCACTCCCGAACATTCCCACCCAAAATCGAACACCACGCACCTTCCCAACAATTTGTTCCCCCCTGAAAATTCAGCAACTTCACACCCGCGCCGTTGGTGACAGACGTGCCCCTCCCTCGTCCATCTTCGCGGGGAGACCATGCCATGCAGACTTTGCTTCAGGATTTCCGCTACTCACTCCGGCAACTGCAAAAGAATCCAGGATTCGCCCTCAACGCCGTCATCTCTCTCGCCCTCGGCATCGGAGCCACCACCGCCGTCTTCAGCGTGGTCTACGCCATCCTGATGAATCCTTATCCGTACGCCTCCCCTGACCGCATGGTCCACATGCGGCTCAACACCAAATCCCGCGAGAACATGGGATTCGGCCTGACCGGCGCGCAGTGGCAGCAGATCCGCAAGTCGCCCGTCGTCGAAGACGCATTCATCTCCGACGACTGGAACCTCACTGTCACTGGCCACGATCTCCCCGAAGACCTCAACGGCGTCTACATGACCTCCAACGGTTTCAATTTCATGGGCGTCCCTCCCGCGCTCGGACGCGGCCTGATCCCCTCCGACGCAATCGACGGTCAGGAGCCTCAACCGGTCGCCGTGCTCGGCTACAAATTCTGGCAACGCCACTTCAACTCTGATCCCAGCGCCCTCGGTCAAAACCTGCAACTGGTCCGCAAGAACTACACCATCGTCGGCGTCGCCGCCCCGCGCTTCACCTGGGACGACGGAGATGTCTACCTCCCGCTGAAAGTTACGCAGGATCCCAACCGGCCTTATTACGTTGGTCTTCGTCTAAAACCGGGCGTGACCCATCAGGCCGCCAATGCCGCGCTGACGCCGTTAATCGAACAGTTCGCCAAGGAGAGCCCCAAACATTTCCCCACGACGAAATTCCAGTTCCACGTGGTTGGCCTGAACGAAGACTTTGTGCGTGAACTCGGCGGAACTTTGTATCTCCTTTTCTGTGCAGTAGGACTACTGCTGGCCATCGGCTGCGGCAACGTTTCCATTCTTCTGTTGGCCCGGGGCACCGCCCGTCAGCATGAACTCGCAGTTCGCACCGCGATCGGCGCCAGCCGCCGCCGCATCATCCGTCAACTTCTGACCGAGGCATTGCTGCTCTCCCTCACCGGGGCCGCGCTCGGGGTGTTGCTCGCCTATCGGGCGCTCGCCATCATCGTCGTTCTGCTACCGAAATATTCCTTCCCCCACGAAGCCGCGATCCAGATCAATCTCCCCGTGCTCGCCTTCAGCGTGGCCCTCGCACTTCTTACTGGAATTCTCTTTGGGTTATGGCCCGCGCTCCAGATGTCCCGCCCCGAGGTCAGTCAAGTGATGCAGTCCAGCACGCGCAAGATTGTCGGCGGAGTTCACGGACGCACCACACACGCGGTCCTCACCGGCGCGCAAGTCGCGTTGACGCTGGTCATGCTGGCCGGCGCAGGTGCCGCGATGGAAGGCTTCCTGCGCCTCATTCACACGCCCCTGGGCTACGACCCGCACAATGTCATGTCAGTTGGAATCCCGGTTCATGACGGCGCCTACCCCACCTGGCAGGCGCGCGAATCTTACTTCGAACAACTCCGCAACCGCGCCGCCACAGTGCCCGGCGTGACCATGGCCGCCATCTCCGCCAACGCCACTCCGCCCTCCAACGGCTGGCAGACCGCCGTCGAAATCCTCGGCCAGTTGCCGCGCGACGACCAGAAAGTTCGCGTCAACTTCGTAAACCCCGGTTACTTCCCGCTTCTCCGCATTCCCCTCGCACAAGGGAGAATTTGGGACGAGAGCGAAAACCACAACGCAGCTCACGTCGCCGTCATCAACCAGACCATGGCGCGCATCTATTTCCCCAAGGGCGACGCAATCGGTCACTCCCTGAAAGTTCCTGCTATGAAGGATGAGCCCCCTTACACCACTGCCGCCGCCGGCTCCGACTCCTGGCTGCAAATTGTGGGCATTATGACCGACAAACGCGATGACGGCTTGCGCAATCCGATTCTTCCCGAAGTCTTCGTACCCTACACCCTATCCATGCGTGTCTGGACGCAAATCCTGGTCCGGGCCGACGTGCCGCCACTGTCCCTGTTGCACGCCATTGGAGTGCAGGTAAACTCGCTCGATCCCGACCAGCAGATCAACGGCCAGGTCGAAGACCTCGATCATTGGATCACCGGCCAGCAGGAGTATGAGCAGGAGCATCTGGTGGCATGGCTGTTCGGCGCATTCGCCCTCTTGGCGCTGGCTCTAGCCGCGGTTGGACTCTATAGCGTCGTATCGTATTCCGTCGCGCAGCGCACCAACGAATTCGGCATTCGTATCGCCCTCGGAGCACAACGCACGCACGTCCTGCGGATCGTATTCTCCTCGACCGTAGTAAGCGTGGGAGGCGGAATCGTAGTAGGAGTGATCCTGACGCTCGCCCTCAATCAACTCCTCGCCCGATGGGCCCAAGGCAGCTCGCGCGACCCGTTAGTCCTGCTGGCCGTGACGTGCCTGTTAAGCATAGTGTCAGCCATGGCGTGCTCAGCCCCAGCCCGCCGCGCCGTAAAAACAGACCCCATGACCGCCCTCCGCTACGAGTAGATCAGAGGGGCGCTGTCCTAGTTAGTGCGGGAAATGAACAAGCCCAGAAGGGGGCGAAAGAAAAGCGACGACAACGGACTCCGCCGGGAGGGCAACGCGTTCCTCTAACTCACCCAATCCTTAATCTTCACAGGCAGGCGTCCTCGCCCCGCAAAGATGACTCTCAAACTGTTTCGCCACCGTCTCATAGTGCGTCCCCGGTGGAAACGCAAAACTCAAACGACAACTGATGCACTCCAGGAAACGCCCGGTTTGTGACATCAGGATCCCGATACGATGCTCTGGGCGACCAGGACAATGGGGCACCACTTTCCCGATCTCGTCTACCGCCCGCGAATTGGCAGTGGAATTTCCCCGCGCTTCATTCTGCATGAGAAAGTCTTTTCTCGCTGCTAGGTTGCAAAGACGAAGGGGGCGTAGAAAGACTGCTGGCAGCAGAAATCGCGGGGGAGGGTCTGTATTCAATTTCTTAGCCTAACTTACAGACAAGAAATCAAAACTCTCCGGCCAGGGATGTAAATACTTATACACTGTCGTGTCAAACCTGTCAGTAGGCTTTCGCACAGATTTGACATTTCATCTGCCACGCCCTGGTCCCAGCACTCCGCTAAACCACTCATTCCTCCCGTCCACCCACGCAATTCCGCTATTGAACACATCCCCAGCCATTTAGGGGTAAAAATCGTTGCGTGCCACAGGGCCCTCTGATAACCTTTCATGGGACTTCTTCTCGATGCGCCGCCCCGCAGCGGCCCCGTGGATTCCCTGGTTCCCCCCAATAGTTTTTCTGCACAGGACGTGCACTAAGGAGAAACACAACTTGGCATCAAAGAACCGTTATTTGTTCACCTCCGAATCCGTGACCGAAGGCCATCCCGATAAGATCGCCGACCAGATTTCGGACAGCATTCTCGACGCCTGCCTCACCGAAGATTCCACCAGCCGTGTTGCCTGCGAAACCCTCACCGCCACCGGACTGGTCGTCATTGCCGGCGAAATTACCACGAAAGCCTATGTCGATTTCCAAACCGTAGTTCGCGGCACCGTCGCCTCCATCGGCTACGACAATGCCCTCTACGGCTTCGACGCCAATACTTGCGCCGTCATCTCCAGCATCAACAAACAGTCCGGCGACATCGCCATGGGTGTAGACACCGGCGGTGCCGGCGACCAGGGAATGATGTTTGGCTACGCCGTGAATGAGAACGAAGAGTTGATGCCGACTCCCATTTCTCTAGCCCACAAGCTGACCATGCGCCTCTCGCAGGTTCGCAAAAATGGCACGCTTCCTTTCCTTCGTCCCGATGGAAAATCCCAAGTCACAGTCGAATATGACGCGAATGGCAAAGTACTTCGCGTGGATGCGGTAGTAATCTCGACGCAGCACTCCGAGACTGTCGCCAACGACGAACTGCGCGCCGGCATTCTAAAGCACGTGATTCAGGCCGTGATTCCCGCGCATCTGCTCGATGAAGACACCAAGTACCACATCAATCCCACCGGCCGCTTTGTGATTGGCGGTCCCATGGGCGACACCGGGCTCACCGGACGCAAGATCATCGTCGACACTTACGGCGGCATGGGTCGCCACGGCGGTGGCGCCTTCAGCGGAAAAGATCCGACCAAGGTCGATCGCTCCGCAGCGTACATGGCGCGCCACATCGCGAAGAACGTAGTCGCGGCCGGCCTAGCCGGACGCTGCGAAGTGCAACTGGCCTACGCGATCGGCGTAGCCGATCCAGTCAGCGTGCTTGTCGAAACCTTTGGAACGGAAAAAGTCGACCCGGCAATCATCCCCGACTTGATCCGCTCCCACTTCAAGCTGACGCCGCGCGGCATCATCGAATCGCTCAACCTGCGCCGTCCGATTTACCGGAAGACGGCAGCCTACGGGCACTTCGGACGCAACGACGCCGACTTCACGTGGGAGTCGACCGCCAAAGCCGCCAAGCTGGCCAGCGACGCCGGCGTGCGCGAGCCCGTAGGTCATGCAGTTCGCAAGTAGCATCGAAAAAAATAAGCCACCGAAGGAGACTAAGGAATAAAAGGTTTCCTTAGTGAACCTTAGTGACCTTCGTGGTTATAGATTTAAAAAAACGCCGACGAGACTCGGTATTATTAATCAAACTTAGCTTTTCTGCGCCAACCGCGCGCCATACAGGAGAAGTATGTCAACAGCAGCAGTGAATTGCGATATCAAGAACGTAGAACTGGCCGATTTAGGAAAGAAGCGCATTGAGTGGGCGAACCAGTCCATGAAAGTGCTGCAGATTATCCGCAAAGAGTTCATCAAGAACCAGCCGCTGAAGGGCATCCGGATTTCCGCTTGCCTGCACGTCACAGCCGAAACCGCAAACCTCGGCATCTGCCTGCGCGACGGCGGCGCGGAGGTCGTGCTCTGCGCCTCCAATCCTCTCTCCACGCAGGACGACGTCGCCGCCAGCCTGGTCCGCGACCACAACATTCCCGTCTACGCCATCAAGGGAGAAGACAACGACACCTACTACAACCACATCCTAGCCGCGATCGACCACAAGCCGCACATCACCATGGACGATGGCGCCGACCTAGTCACGATCCTCCACACCAAGCGCACCGACGCGCTCGAACAAGTGATCGGCGGCACGGAAGAGACGACCACCGGTGTCATCCGCCTGCGCGCCATGGCCAAGGAAGGCGTGCTCAAGTTCCCCATCGTCGCCGTCAACGACGCGGACACCAAGCACCTGTTCGACAATCGCTACGGCACCGGACAATCCACCATCGACGGCATCATCCGCGCCACCAACTTCCTGTTGGCCGGATCGAAGTTCGTGGTCGCCGGCTACGGCTGGTGTGGCCGCGGATTGGCCAGCCGCGCCCGCGGCAACGGCGCCGAAGTCATCATCACCGAAGTCGATCCCACCAAAGCCCTCGAAGCGGTGATGGACGGCTTCCGCGTGATGTCAATGACCGAAGCCGCCAAACTCGGCGACGTCTTCTGCACCGTCACCGGCAACAAGAGCGTGCTCACCAAGGAACACTTCGACCTGATGAAAGACGGCGCGATCATCTCCAACTCCGGCCACTTCAACGTGGAAATCGACATCCCCGCGCTGGAAAAGATGTCGTCCTCGAAGCGCACCACGCGCAACTTCGTCGAAGAGTACTCGCTGAAAGACGGCCGCAAGATCAACCTCCTCGGCGAAGGCCGCCTCATCAACCTGGCCGCAGCCGAAGGCCATCCCCCGTCGGTCATGGATATGAGCTTTGCCGACCAGGCCCTCTCGGTCGAGTACATGGTGAGGAACAGCAAGAAGCTGGAAAAGACGGTGTACAAAGTTCCCGACGAACTCGACAAGCGCGTAGCCAAACTAAAGCTAGAGTCGATGGGCATAAAAATCGACCGCCTGACGCCGGAGCAGGAAGAATACCTGGCTGGCTGGTCCGAAGGCACATAACACTCAGCAATGATCATGTGGGGTACAGCCACCCTCGGCTGTCCAGCGGCCCGGAAGTATCGGGCCGCTAGCTTTTTGCGCATGTCCTCCGAATTCAGGGTCGCCGCTTATGTTTTTCCTCCGCAAATTTCCAGCCCTTCACCCGCGGTCCTGAGACGAATGCCAGATGTGCAGAATCTCAACCGCATCTTCCTTCACGCGATAGACAACGATGTACGGCAGACGCTCATGCAAGCAACTCGCGGGTACCTTCCACAGTTCCCGGCCTGCCGCGATGAGGGAATTTCCTCAAGGAGAGAATGTCTTCGCGCAACGCAATCGCCGTAGGTCGCGCTGTTCGCTAAGATAGTCGTGGATTTGTTGCAGGTCGTCTGCTGCGGCGGGCGTCCACCGGATGCGCATCAGGACCGGATCATCCGGTCAATCCGAGCGTCCATCTCTTGCTCGTCCAAAAAATCGCCCCGGTCCGCCTGCTCCAATCCTTCGCGCACGCTATCGCGAAAGCGAGCGTCCCGTTCCAGCAGGCGCAACGCGGCACACTTTACCAAGGTGCTCGGCATCAGTTCCGGCCTGGTTAGCGATTTCCGACAGCTGTGCTTCCTGTTCAGGGGTGAAATGGACTTCCATCGCCGTAGTCTGGCCGACCCGCCATTCCCATCAAAATTGACCTCTTCATTGATCCCGGTAGACAAGAAAAGCCGCACACGACGTGGCACCCGTAAAACAGGCGCCATCTCAACTCGATTCATCATCTCCTAACCGCCCCCACACCCCCACACAAACCGCGTTGACAACCGACACCTGGGATAGTAACTTGTCCACACGTGAGTGAGGTAGCGTGAAGTCTCTTCGCTGGATGTTGGTTTTCTTCCTGCTCGGCGCAGCTGTCTGTGCCGGCGCCGTAACCGGAGTGGACCGGCCCGAAACCAGCTTCAACGAATCTGAGCTACCCGTAAATCTAGGTCTTCCCGCACCTCCACGCATTCAGGCCCCTCAACCCGTTGCCGTTCCAGTCGTTCTCTTGCCGACGCTTCCCCTTTTCTGCGCCGATTGCCTCGCCCGCAGTCTGCGGCTCGAACCAGCAGTTCTTCCAAGTCAGCACCAACCAGAGTCTCTCCAGGTTCTCCTCTGCACGTTCCTGATCTGAAGGCATCCCCAAACTCAGACTGAATCACTCACCGCGCCGCTTGAACCAGAGTTGTGAATCGTCTGCGGCTTATTGACCGTCAGGGCTGTTCCAGCCGGGCCGTGCGCGCGAGTTATTAACCCCTCACCAGCCGCTTGCTTTCGAGCGAGCGCAATCCGAGAGGTAACAATGAAGAGAGTGGATGAAGAATTTATTCCTTCCATTGCTGAAGGCAGGTGCTCCGATGCTACGTTCAGCAGGACGGTTTCCGATTCGGGCTCGTATGACAAGGGCTTGCATGTCGAAGATCACAGGGTGGCCCGGTTTTTAGTGCTGCTGCAACGTCTCGACCAATCCGTCGGTGGCCTGAGCGCACTCCCGACGCCGGAACTCCAAGAAATCGTCACCAGCGCAATCCAATTGTCCGGCTTTGTGGACCCGGCAGAAGGGCGGGATCTGATCGTGTGCGTCTTAACGGCAATCGAGAAGCAAGATCCAATTCCGGAGGCTCCTTTGGTTCCTTCGGCGATGCTTCCTGGCGATTAGACCAATCAAGTTTGCCCTGTCGTCACCCACCGAAACTCCCTTTTCGTGATGGCGCAGGGCGCGGTAGGGTCCGGCCGCTTTGGCATGGACGCCCGGGGGGACGAACACCCAGGGCGGTCGGATCCAATCTGCCGTATGGTTCGCGGCAGCCAGAGTTCCATGACGTTGCTGCGCCGAAACAGACGAGAGGAGCGTACTATGTTCCTGCAGAATTTATTCGCATCAATGAAAGCGCATCGGCACCGTTTAGCCCAACGGCACCTCCAGAAAACCGGCCCCCAGCTTCCCAAACGATGCAAGAGTTGCTCGACGTAGCACAACAGAAACAAATCGAAACCGACACCAGACCCACACCAGAAGCACCCGAGTCCCACCATGTCCAAGACAAGACGGGAACATAGCGAACAATGCGGTGACAGCGGGCGAGGGCGCCCGCGCTACACCGGGCGGCGGCTTTTGACTGTCCCATGCCAGCACTCAAAAACGCAGCACTCAGCCACAACCACGTAGGGACAGCCGCCTCGGCTGTCCGGCGGCCCAGAGGTATCGGGCCGCCAGCTTTTTGTGCCGGGTGCCCATCCTGGTCGCGTACTTTGCGGCTAGGGTGGAGCCTTTGACTTTCAGGCTTGTGGAGCGGACACTCCTGTCCGCTGCCTTTGACGGAATGCTTTGTCATCCTGCGGGAAGAGTAATTCAAACGCCGTCTTAGGACACTATCGCTCCGCCACCACCTGTTTTCCACAGCCTTCCACAGCCCCAATCCTGTGACGTAAAAGCCTTTACTAGACATTCAAAAAAGGTCCAAAGTAGGACCTTGCACCAGCAATCTACCAACTCCGGGCCTCAAACGAAAACGAGAAACCCCTCCACCACAGCCGACCGCATTAAGTCCCATGTTCGCAATATTTTACTCGCAAGTCCTGCGTTTCCAATATTATACGCGGATGTCGTCATATCCTCCACCCCTAACTCCAACGCAGCCAAGATCTTAGCCCGCAACTATCAAAAAATTATCGAGGGGACCACTATGGCGGTTCACCCCAATGTCCGAATCTGCACCCACATCAAGGTCACCTGAGTCCGTTGCGCCCCTGCTCCGCGCGGAGAGCAGTTCTGCTACTTCCACCAGCGCACGGTGCGCGGCGTCTCCACCCCGCCTAACGCTCGCCTTCACCCCATGGCCCTCATCCAGAATGAGGAAGCCATCCAAGCTTCCCTGATGGAAGTCATCAACGCCCTCATCCGCAACACCATCGACCTCAAGCGCGCCGAACTAACCCTAATTTCTCAAACAAAAAATCAAAAGGGCTGTCATTTCGTGGCATAACAGCTATAGCGAGTAGTAGTTAGGCCAACGAAAGGGAGACAGCCCTATGACAACAGAGTGTAGCCAAGAG